>Ga0182024_10008365_pt1 | contig 21844 bp, 17 predicted proteins | sample P32metaG_FD_120480 | JGI IMG/M metagenome (GOLD analysis project Ga0182024, IMG submission 120480) | Permafrost microbial communities from Stordalen Mire, Sweden - P3-2 metaG (Illumina Assembly) | ecosystem: Environmental > Terrestrial > Soil > Wetlands > Permafrost | place: Sweden: Stordalen...
AAAGATTGTAGCCGGCCTCTTCAATGAGTTTTTGACGCTGCTCGCGCGTGGTGCTGCGGATGGGCTCGACGCTCTTTATCCGGAAGGGCTCGATGATGGTGCGAATCGACACGGCCTTAGCAAACTCCCCTGCAAACACTACCACACCTGAATAATTGGAGCAGGAGGTTGCGGCGAGCAAGTAAGCGTCGCGACCCTTTGTGAAACGCCCAGTTTGATTGCCCAAACAAAGCCCTTAGGAAGAACTGGACCCGAAGAACAAGAACCGCGCTACCTAGGATCTCATAAGCCCGATCCAGACCCAGACGCCTGCGCTCTCCAGCAGCAAGATGCCCGAGTTCCGAAACATTCTTGCGAGAACTTCTGCAAATGCGAGCACCGGCTAAGTGCTTGAGAGAGTGCTCTTCCGCAATCAAGAATCCGGCTAGCCTTCAATCAGCACAGTCGGAAGAGGCGAGGCCTGGCGCCTTGGATGCCGTCCTGAGTCTCACCGTTGCGTTTTTGCAATGTTGATCTCACCACAGCTCGGCAGCCAGTCCTGTGCAGGCTTTGCCAATGTTCGGCGTGGTTCTGCTGGCTTCTGCCGGGGGCTACACGACCAAGTTCGCCGACTTTGGAGGAGGAGCCGTGACGACACACCCGGAATGTGCCAGACGCGAACGGCAATTCTAGGTGCAGCGCGTTTATCAGGCAATGGATCTGCGGTTCAAAGCGTTGCACAGTTGCTCACCTTTGCCGCGCTTGCGCCACCATATCGGTCAGAACGTTTCTCGCTTCCGCCGGACTGCCCACTTCCCGTGAGAATGCAATGCGTGCGCCACGCGCGCCGTCTTGGGTTTTCAACCGTACGTGAAAGCCGAGCCGGTCGACCGCAGTCATCGTCGCTTCCTGAGACTCAATCCCAGCAAATGCCCGGGCAAGTAGCGTGAGCGCATCCCCATGGTCGGTATTCATGTGCTGGATGATGTCGGCTGCAATGTCAGCCAGCGGGTCCGGTTGCCCGCGATAATACTCCGAGGCGGAGACCCAGCCCATCACCCCGAAGCCACCCACGTAATAAACGTCCAGCACGTCCATGCGGTAAAAGGAAAAGTCTTCAAAGTCCACCCAGTATTTGCTGTTGGCGTAACACGCTAGGTAGAGTTTCCGTGCTTCGGCCACTTCCGGCTCAGGTACCGGCAGAACATTTCCTAGCAATGTGACCCTGGACGCCCCCAAGGGATCGCCGCTGGCGTCAGGCTGCGTTACCAACAGGCTGGAGCGCGGGTCTCCCTGCAGATTTTGAGTGTGCATGGCCATCGTGCTGATGAGGAAGACAGGATGCCCGTGGTCGTCCAGCCCATAGGGCATCACGGATCCGAAGGGAAATCCCTGCTGTTTGCGTGAAAGCGTCGAAAGACTGCCGATTCGACCCAGGTACACCAAGGTGCGCGCTCGCTCGGCAAACGTAGTCTCGGCGACCGCAGGCTGGTTACTCGCTGCGCCTGAGCCTGCGTGTTTCCCTGTCGGTAATGAAGACACTGCTGTTCTCCCGCACGGGTTCGACCAATCCGGGATTTCTCTCGTGCCCCGCGTCCTTGAACAAGCTAACGCGTCGAGGTTTGATCTCCCTGTCTAAAGGAAAGGCAGCACGTTTCGACACGCGCGTTTCTTAGGCCCGCTCCAGACGCTGCACTGAGATTCCGATGCGCAAAGTAAGCCTTAGCCCAATTCTACGACGACCTCGCCACGCTTGGCGAGCCTCTCGGGGACAACGCTGTGTTGGTGACGTGAACCGACAAGGCTCGTCCATTACGTTGCCCGGCAGGGCTCATGGGCTACTGGCCGGATCGGACAGTGGCCGGGGCGCAGAAGCGATCGAAGACGCGCGTGAGATTATCCGCGATGGAATCAGAGTCGCGACCCTCGATGTCGCACCTCTCCAGCATGAAGGCCACCTTCCCGTCGCGCATCAAGACGATCGAAGGGGAAGATGGGCCATAACCGGTGAAGTAACTGCGCGCCTGATCGGTGGCTTCCCGATCCTGCCCGGCGAAGACCGTCGCCAGAATTTCCGGATGGCTGTAGTGAGAGATAGCCTTGGCCACGGCTGGCCGGGCCTTGCCGGCGGCGCATCCACAGATGGAATTCACTACGACGAGCACCGTCCGCTTCTCTTGTTTCAGCACGGTATCCACTTCCTCTGGTGTCCGCATTTCGCGAAAGCCTATACTCGTCAGTTCCTCTCGCATGGGTCGAACCAGTTCTTCAGGGTACATCGCCACTCCTTCCCCAATTTGTTGATCCTGGATTTTCACTTTTGGATTGAATGGCTCGCCTTGCGTCCAACTAGCCGAGCGGGCAGCTTGTTCAAACAAGAACTATAGCACGTTAGGCCATTTGCTCGATTCGTAGCGAAGAGCTTCGATGGGATCGAGCGATGTCGCTCTTCGCAAACGTGTGACGCAGATAGTAGAATCGCACGGATTTAATATCGGGTCGACATCGGTTCCTGCGGATTCTACGGCTCCGCGCGTAGTGGTGCGAATGATGAGTTTGGTATTGCCCGCATCCATTGGCAGGTAGCAAGGTAGGATCACCTCGCCGGACAGATCGCCCCAACTCTTTCAACACATCACCAATCCGCGACCAATGCACGGCCAGGACGAGGGCGTCCGCGTTCTCCGCGGCCTCGCCGGGCGTACCGGTGCGTGCATTGCGTTGTGCGTCGCGCGCGAGCTCTTGAGTTTGTCGTTGCTCAGCGCGTAGCTGAACACGACTTCAAGTCCAGCCCGAGCGAAGATCGTTCCGAGCTTCCCGCCCATCAATCCCGAACCAAGGATGCCGGCGCGCATACCGCTTTACCTCGCCTTTCGTTATCTGTTGTTCCTCAGCGGCCCACCAGTTTTTGCAGCTCGTCGGGGTACCGAGCGCCTTGCACGGCGATCTTTGAGGCTGCTGTGTCCAGTTCGCGTAGATCCTCGGACGAAAGTTCGACGTTAGCGGCTCCCATGTTCTCTTCGAGTCGATGCAGTTTGGTTGTACCAGGGATCGGAACGATCCACGGTTTCTGCGCTAGCAGCCATGCGAGAGCAATCTGGGCAGGCGGCGCCTTTTTCTCTTGCGCGAACTTGCCAATCAGATCAACCAACGCCTGATTCGTTTTACGATTCTCGGGCGTAAAGCGAGGAACAATGTTGCGGAAGTCAGTTTTGGCGAACTGCGTGTCTTTGCTGATCTTGCCGGTGAGGAAGCCCTTGCCCAACGGGCTGAATGGAACGAATCCGATGCCGAGTTCCTCGAGTGTCGGTATGACTTCGGCCTCAGGTTCTCTCCACCAAAGCGAGTACTCGTTCTGGAGTGCCGCGACGGGCTGAACTTTGTGTGCGCGACGGATTGTTTCCACTCCTGCTTCAGAAAGGCCGAAGTGCTTGACCTTGCCTTGCTGAATCAGGTCCTTAACGGCACCAGCAACGTCTTCGATTGGCACATTTGGATCGACGCGGTGCTGATAGAACAAGTCGATTACATCGGTTTTGAGGCGCTTGAGCGAGGCCTCGGCGACCTCCTTGATGTGCTCGGCCCGACTGTCCAGTCCGGCCTGTTTGCCGGTATTCGGATCAAGTTTGAACCCGAATTTGGTGGCGATCACCACTTGCTCACGGAAAGGAGCGAGGGCCTCACCAACGAGTTCTTCGTTTGTGAACGGGCCATAGACTTCCGCAGTATCGAAGAATGTGACGCCGCCTTCCACGGCTGCTCGGATGACTGAGATCATCTCCTGCTTGTCTCCGGCCGGACCGTAGCCAAAGCTCATTCCCATGCAGCCGAGGCCAATGGCTGATACTTCCAAATTGCTTTTTCCAAGTTTGCGCTTTTGCATTGTTTTCTCCAACGCGAGCCCGGGGATCGGGCACGCAAAAGTTGCACCACTATCGACAAGCTCGACTATCTCACGATTGATAGAAAGGTGTGCCGAAGAAGGCGGAATCGGTGTCATTCGGCCCAGAAGATCCAGTGGACTTCCGGAACATCGTCGTCTTTGACCAATTGAACGGGGCTGTCAAATTTGTCACCAACAATCTTTGCTTGATAAATCGTGTCGTTTACCCGATACACCACCGAATCTGCACCAGCCCAAAGGATTTCGCTATCCTCCTGGCCCGTTTCGATTCTGAGCTTTCGAGCGTCGTCGAGATTTTGCAGAACCAAGATCCCTGGGCGCAGCAATCTCCTATCAATGCCCCAAGTGTATAGCGCTTGTACGTCGGGCAGGCGATCCGTTCTCAAGTTCCTCTCGTTTTCCCGGCCAGGGCCGATTTGGTGCTGGGGATTCGCTTGCTCAATGGTTTGTGCGAGCCACGAACCGAACAGCCTATAGTCTGGAGGCATACCTTCAATATGGGTTTGATTCCAAAGGTTTCGGCTTTGATCATGCACGAAGAGATCTTCAGAGAATGTTCCGGTTACAGAGAGCGGAATATCCAAATACGCGACCCCAAGCACGAGGAACCTATCGCTGGCCCCCTCAATGAAACACCCAGTCGCTCTCTGGGTATCGCGAAGGGCGGCAGGAACGTTGTCAACGATAATATGCTGGTCGAATATAGACATGGCCACATGATCGCCATCAAGGGTACAGATGAGCGACGCCATACGCTCCGGACCGCCAATTTCGCCCTCAGTTCGGAGTTGCGAATATTGTTTCCACTTGTCCGCTTGTATCCGGGAGCCCGTTTCGATCGGTCTTTCCGAGATGCTCGCAAGCGACCCGGTCGAATGGGCTCGATCGTGGGCATCGACAATTAGCGGCACCAACTCGAATGGCACACCTTGCACAACGACGACTGAGACTGCAGCGTCAAAGGGAATCAGCTCTTGCGGGTTAAAAACCACATCATCCACCATCTCCGGTTTATTCGTATGGACAATGCTCACCGCTGTGGACGTTATATGAGGATGAATCGCGAAAATCACATCGTCCCAAGCTTGGATCATACGAACACCGTCCGCTTGGGAAACTACTTCCCTCACTAACTTCAACTTGTAGCCGCTAATTTCGTAAACGGAGACTGGATATGAATTTGCCCCGCTCCACTCCAGGTAAGACTTCCACTCATTTTGCCCCGACATGCGCATCTGGAACTGCCCCGACATGATCGACCCCTTCAACTCGTAGACAAGGCGAAACTGGGGACCTGGGTGTGGTGCTTCCGATAGGAAGATTGCGGTTGTAGGGTTGGGAGCGGAAACATCGTAGTGAATGACGTGGCCCTCATTGTCGAAATAAATGGCCTTCAAGACCTGTCCTTCAGGGTCTTGGTAGATGTACAGAAGATCCCCGTGTTCACAGTCGAAATCGAGTGGGCCTTTGCACCCCGCTGCTGCTGGAGTGCCGCACTAGCACATGATTTCGCAACTCCGGTTGAAAGGCATAGGCTCCAGAACCTGCCGCTTGTGCGGAACCTCCTTGCGTCTTCGCTTCCCAAGTGCCGATCAGAAATTGCAGCGGTCACCCCAGAACATATCTGTCGGTGGCAATGCTGGAGTAGCTCCGCTGCCCACGGCCCGTTTGTATGCTGCATTCACATCAGGTACACGGATCTGGAAGACGTACGTTGATCCGGCCAATGTCTCGGGCGAGGCGAGAAGAGCCCCTTCGACGCGCTCGCGCCTGTAGATTGGTTCTTCTGTAGATATTTGCAAGAGGGATCCCCACATCTTCAAATGGATGTGCTCTCCTTCGCCGCTAAGAGAAGGAGAGCGGTATAAAACTGTTGCGGAGAACGCCCGCGTATAAAACTCGACGGCCTCAATAGCATTTCTGACGATAAGATGTGGCACGATCACGCCTTGGCCCGGTACTGATCCTTTAACGGCCATGCACACGATCTCCTCTCTTTAGGGATTTGGGTCGCGGCTTCTCTTCTACGGCTGCAAATGCCCAGGCATGTCCAGCAGAATCGAAGAAGCGACGGTACCGGGAGGACCAGTTGAAGATAGCCTTCAAAGGCCCCGCCGTCAGACGATATTGGTGCTCCAGGCCGACTCGCTCAGAGGCGACCAGTTTTGCATCTCTGAGTTCCCGGAGATGCTGAGAAATTGCAGGCTGTGACATTTCAAACGCAGCCGTTAGCTCTTTAACGGAACGATTGGAGACCGAGAGCAGAAAGAGGATCTCTCTGCGGGCAGGATGAGCAATGGCCTTAAAGATGGCATCTGCAGTTGGCATAAGCAATCGCTTATGCAGAGAGAGTATATAAGGACTTGCTTATATGAAAGAGGGAAGGTTCGGCGGTAGGACGCACACCACGTCTCGTTTTACGACCGGAATACGGGACTGTTCTTCTCCGGCGGCTTTCTGATGCCGGGCCGGCTTCTTATCGACGATGCCAATGCCGACCTCGCGAGCGCAAGACGAGTTGCCGCCTTCGTCAAAGATCGCCCGGTTAGCTATGTCCTGGGCGGGCATATCGAACTCGATGCCGGGGAGACGTTTCCATGGGAATCTCAATATCACCCTCACGAACACGCCCTGCAGATGTCCAAAGACGATCTGCTAGCGCTGCCAGCGGCCATCAGCACCTTCAACGGCTTCTACACCAGAAGCGGCGAGTTCATCCTGATCAATTCGATGCACATGCTCATTGCCTTTACCATTGTTGCCGCGGTGGTGGTGATTGCGTTTGTGCTGGCGCTGGTTCTGTATATTTCGCCGCCGCAGAGCGGATAAACAGCTAGCGGCGTCCCAGGCTGATTGAAGATAACAACGAGCTCGGCAGTCCGGGTTTGTTGACAATCCTGCCTCGCTGCCGCCCGTGCCCCTAGCGCCTACCTCTGCCGAGTGAACTCAATCCTCGTGTTCTGTAAAGGTTTCCAATGAGATGGGACTGTCCCAAAGGTCAATTGCGCTGCCCAGAGGCGGCGCTATGCTAGTTGTGGTCGGAAAAGGTACTTTGCAGACAACTCTGTGAAACTGAATCGCAAAAGCGTGGCCAGAGCGCTCGGCGCTCTTGCTTGTATTTTGTGGCTCTCAGCAATGCATGCAGCGTCGGGCGGGCCCGCGGACGATGCTGCGCTGTCGGCTGCTATATGCCCGATTGTCTACCCCCTGGATCAGTTTCCTTCCCAGAGGGGTTATCACTACCTTTTCTACGGGGACGGCTTCTTCATCAACGAAGAGGGTTACGTCATCACCGCAGCGCACGTCCTGAGACAGCTTCATGGGGTCCAACCTTACGTTCTGCTTCGCCAACCTGCGGGTCCTCCACAGTTTGTTCTCGCCACGGTGGTGACTGTGGATCGGGATCACGATGTGGCCGTACTGCGGGCGACTCCGAATCCATTCGAAGGCAAATACAAAGTTGGATTCCTGCCGTTGGCCCGCGGCTGGCCAAGACGAGGTTACGCTGTGCTTGCCGCATCCCTGCGTCCTTCCAAGCTAGATGCTTACACGCACGATGCGTCAGTGGACGACCGCTCATCCGCGGAGGTGTTCGATTTCCAATTTTCTCAATTGGACAAGGGGCGGAGTGACACCGAATTGTTTCTTTTCAACCACCAAGTGCAGCGAGGCCAAAGCGGCGCTCCGGTGGTTTCGGCCGAGTCCCAGGAGGTGGTTGGCCTTGTAGAGGGACAATGGCTGCGACCGAGCCCCCTTCTGCTTGCGACAGCCGCGGATCAGGGCACGCCCGGAGCGGGAGCAGCCGTGCCCGTACATTACGCGATCGCACTCTTGCAGCAATACGGCATACCCTGGCACACCGCTTCGGGAGAATCGGAGCCGCTTGATAAACCCGCGGGACAATCCAAGGGTTTTTCGGCGCCCACTCCGTTTTCGCTGGTCGCTCCACCTTATCCTTCGCAAGCGCTTTTCGGTGGCGAAGTTGTGCTCGATGTCCTGATTGACAGTCAAGGGAGGATCGTAGATACCAAGATCGTGCGCGGGACGTACCATTTCCTCGAAGAGGTCCTTAGCACGGTGCGAACCTGGAGTTTTTTCCCGGCACGCTTGGACGGTCGCCCAGTTGCGGCAAGAATCGGGATAGCATTCCAATTTGCGCAATCGTATGAGTCCCCGCGGAAGACGCCGCCACACAAGTACGATGAACCTTTACCAGGTTCGGCCGAACGAGGGGCGCTGCCGGTTGTTACCGTCGAGCCTCAATACCCAGCCAGCGCCGGGGATGGCAGCGTGATCCTTTACGGCCTTGTCGGGCAGCAAGGCGAGCTCACTTCCGTGCAGATCTTGCGTGGCTCGGACTCGCTAACTTCCGCAGCGGTGGCCGCCGTGCATCAGTGGCGTTTTGTCCCGGGAAGACGCGCAGGAACGGATAGCGATTCGGCAGCGATCGTGGTGATGGCATTTCGGTAGTCCAGGAGCACACAGTCCATCGCAGACGAAATAACTCGCACATCATCCATTCCGAATACATCCCAGCATGGCAAGGATTCATCAACCGTTTCAGGATTGAATTTGTATCAATTTGTTCTTGCTGTCTGGATTCGTGCTGGTGGAGTTCCATCGAGAAGTGCGACCCGCGCTTGATCGAAGACGATTGATCGCACGGCCGGCCTTCACTGAGCCCGCGATGAAATGATCGACCTTCACAGGTCCCGCAAATTTGATGGCCTGATCCAATGCAAGCCCGTGCTGATAGCGCATCCGCATTGGGAACAGTCGGGCGTCTCGCCAAAAACACAAGGTTCGACAGGGGTTTTCAAATCCGCTGAACAATTGGCTGACATCTTCGCGAAGACACAATCACCGGGGTTCTTGGGCGGGCGAAGAAGGGCTTCGGCTACCGGAGGGCCAAAGATGGCAATTCCCGGGCCAGTGCCTCGCGGTCTTCGGGAGACAGCATCTCGGGGCTTTGCTCACCGATCTGAGGAGTGTAGACGCTCACCCAGATGCGATTCACTTCGGGCCGCGCTCCAGAAATTCACATATTCTTCGAGGTAGCCCGCGCGCTCGAGCATCTGACGCGTGATCACCCAGTGGACGTTGACCTCGCAACCTTCGATGTTCTTGAGGATGCGCTGGTAGGTAGCCGGCTTCCGCCGGATGTCATGGTTTTCAGGCAGCCCGTCCACGGAAATTGCAACGCGTACCCGGCGGAGCTTCATCCACTCCATTGGAATGGGAATCACGCCGCTTGTCACCACGAGCGTAAACACGTCCGTCTCGCTCAGCGCCGGAAGAATTCGGCTCAGCTGGCGATGCCGGACCATCGGTTCTCCGCCAACCAGTGAAACGTGGAGAGGCTTGTGCTTGCGTACAAGCTGCAAAACGCCCTCCACGAGCTCATCCCCGCGCCGGTCGTTGAGTTCACTCAACTTGATTCCGCCGTTCAGGTGCGTGTCTCCATAGGCGTAGCATCCCGGGCAGCTCAGCGGACACTCTCGCGTGATCTCGATCAACAACATCGGAACCCTGCCGCAAAGGATCCTCCCCCAAGCAGCGAACAACTCACGCGGCGTGAGACTCGGATTCGGCGCAGTAGAGCTCATGCGGGTGAGATGCTCGGGGCGGCCAGCGCGCTGCACCGGTTTCGCACCTGAGATAAACAGGCTCGTGGGGAAACAAGACGATCTGGGCATTCAGCAGCCGATACTGAGAGCATACTGCCCGGGCGAATCACGATTTCCCAGCCAACTAGCGCCGTTTTCGAGGCCGTGGCCTACTACCGGCAACGGCACTACTGAGGGACGCCTGGAACGGGGGCTCCTGCGATCACAAACGGCAAGCAATCCACCACGGCGCCGTCGACTAATCGCAAGACGCCTTTCTGGGAGACTGTCACTATTCCTGCCTTCATTGCACCAGCGCAAGGAATGTGAAGTTCGTAAAGCGATTTGTCTTCGTCCGCCGGTGGAGGAGTTGACGGAGGGTAAGAAACGACGCGGTCGACGTGATAATTCAGCCCGAGCTTTGCGCATAGATCGTTCAACGCTGCTGAAGCGTGTGGACCGCTCGCCATGTGGTCAGGTTCCGCGTGGAAATCTATGTTGGCTGACTCCGCTTGCCAATTTGGCTTCCATTGAGGCAGCCCCTTGATTGTGGGTGGATTATTTGGATCAACATCATACTTCAAATGGTAGGAGAGATATCCGCTACGTGCCGTCGTTTCTTCCAGAAATTTGAGTTTGGCGACTCGACGGGCTTGAACACTCGCAGGCATGGGAAGTAGAAGAGTGACAAACCACGACTGTAGATCAATTCCTTGTTTGTAGTGCTCGGTGAGCTGGTTGGAACTCGGGAAAGTACCTGCGCCCGCGGTTAGGCCCGTGAAGTATAGCTGACCCGCAGGTAGAACAACTGGCACACCAGGGAGTTCACGCGCGAGATAGCAGTGCTCGGAATTCCAGGGCGTTGCCGCCAGGATGCTCTTCGTGCCAACAAAGAAAGCCCACAACCCATGAAAACCAATGTCCAGCGACGCGGTATTGGCAGCAGCGGGCAAGACAATATCACTGCGAAGCTTGGTGCCAATCGCCGCGATGGTTAAGCCAGCCGCAAAACTTCTTCTAGTGATCGTCATCGGTCCCCGCTTTCTTTGAAGGAATTGATACAGCCGCATCAGCCGCGCCCAAAAACTGCGAAAGCTGCCCAATAGTAAGGATGCGAACTGATCGAGTGACTCCGAATCTCTTGGATGGCGTCCCGCAAAGAAGCTGAAACGCTTTTGCCGGACACCAAGTTGCTGTAGAAGGTTTGCATGAACAGCGAGGTCGTCTCCGATTCCACATCCCAGCGGGTCGCGACGACATTAGGGACGCCCAGGAACTCAAATGATTCAGCGATACTCTCCGTGTTACGGCCGGAGTCAGGCTTCTTGGCGGTCGAGCAAGATGCCAGTACAACGATCTTAAGTTTCTCAAGGGCTCCGGGCGGCAACGCGCCCGGAGACATAATTGCTGGACTCTCGTTGGAGGAATCCGCGCCAGAAAGCACCAATCCAATTTGTTGTCCGGCGACACTGGAGTGTCCACCGAAGTAGAGGAGCGCGGTTCTAGGTAGCAAGGTCCGAACGGACTGCAAATTTGCGTTGCTTCCGCTCAGAATTTGAGCATGCCGAAACATTCCGGCGATCGCCGAAGTCTCTGCCGCGGTTTCGGGTAAGGGAGGAAATTCTTTTGCAAACCGTTGGTCGATGGCGGGGTTGGCGATGAAAAGAGCGGGGTCGCCATTCGAGATCTGTCGCGCTTCGCGGAGACGTACCCAGTCGGAAAAGCTTGAAACCTGCGCTATCTCGAGCTCGGACGCCAAATACTTACCATTGCTATTTTGGAGGGCCCCAAACGGCAGATTCCAATCGGGCTCATCGGGCTCAACAATCAGCAGCCGCGATTTGGAAATTCTGGCTTCGATGGGTGCGATGAACCATCCGTAGAGCTTAAGCGCTGCATCCGAGATTTCGCTTTCTTGTGAGGAAGGCGTAGAGCAAAGCTGAATGAAATGTGCGACCGTCTGATCCACGTCGTTGGGCGGGACCGTTACATGGTGATATTCAATGCCATTGGCGTCATACGCCCAAATGTTCAGACCATCGCTTGATCGCATGTAGGAAACAAATGTGCTGTTGTTGAGGAGGGGCATGTTTGATCGCACGCTGGTTGCTGCTGGGGAGTTATTCTCGAGCAAACGATGTGTTGAGGCGTTTGCTCTGTCCCAACGGCTCCCGCGATATGCTTCCCATGTGTCCAGAGCGCTTTCGTCTTCGTCCTGTTTTAGAAGGACCTCCACCTTCCCGCGGTAAGACGCCGCCGACTCTTGTAGCCAGTTCGCTCGATCACTTGTTGTCTTTAAGTTAGCAGCGGCATGGGTTGCAGTCTCGATTGCGCTGGAATACGCCCAACCAGCATCGGATAAATCACCCGAGTCTTGAGATAGTTTTCCCAGCGAGTTGTAGTAGCGAAGGAGCTCTTCACTTGGATCAACTGAGCTTATTTGCGCCTTGAGGGCGCGCAGACTGGCAAGAGCGGTAGCTGCGTGATGTAGGTTGGCATCGAGGCTTGCCTTGCGAACCTCTGCGTCCAACAGGTAAAGCCGCGTAGTCTGCGTCGGAGCAAGCTGGGAGAAAAGTTTTGCCGAAGCCTCGTAATGCAGCGAGGCTGCTTGCTCGTCTCCACAGTTTGCACTGCCTTGCGCAAGCCGAAATTCGCTGATCGCCTCTGCATAGCGATACGGACTTGAGTGCGCCTCGCGAGCGGCCTCCCTGGCAAAATCGCTCGTGGCACACCAATCCTTTGATTTCTCGGCTAGCGTGGTCATGCCTGAATAGAACTGATATGCGCGGTTTGAAGGGAATGAACCTGACCAATACTTGGATAGACCTGCAAGGTCCCGTGACCACGCCGAACGCGTCGCACCTCTACCACCGTCTACAGCGGCAAGTATTCCAGCAACCCTGAGTCCCAGAGTCGGATACCGGTATTGGCTTGCCAGCAGGTCGGCTGACTCCAAAAACTCTCCAGCGGAGCCGTAGTTGCCAAGCCAAGATGCACAGTTGCCTTGTTCAATGATGCTGTCGGTCTCAATCCAGCTGTAATGTCTTTTTCGGGCATCGAGGGCTATTCGCGCGGCCTCGGCCAGGCATTCCTGCGCATGACCAGATCTCTGCAAAGCGTACGTTTCTTCGAGTTCCGCTCTAATCTCGCCCGCTGAATTTTGCGAAGCAGCAAATTCGGACTCAGCCTGTTTTGCATCCGCAAGCGCGACATCATGGTTACTTGCTTCGTTTTCACGCACGGCCGCACTTAGATGTTCCGCGGCAACGTCGAACGCTGCCGTGTGTGCGCTTGCCAAAAGATCCTGCAGCCAATCATCCTGGTTCCACTGCGCATTAAAGTGAGCCAGAAGGATAAGGTCACTCTTCGTTTTCGTGCGAGCCTGCTCAATCCAGCTAGATGCCGCTGCATCCAGAAACTCCTCTTCTTGTGAGGACAAAGATGCTGCATCGGTGCTGCGGTCGAGTGCCTGCAAAAGGCTCTCTGGATTTTGGGTTCCATTCTCCTTTTTAAGCTTCTCCTCATCCTCGGCCGCGCGTTTCCTGGCCTCATCCGCCCAGAGCCCTTTTGGCGATTTCTTCAGGTAGGACTGCCAGGCCTGTAGGGCAGAACCATAGCTTTGCAAGCGCTCATAAAGAATTGCCCGGTCGTAGAGTGCGATTGGATCCGACGGGCTTTGTCGCTGTACCTCGTCGAGCAGTTCAAGCGCAGTTTCGTAGGACTCGGTCACCCCACTATCAGCAAGCTCTCCATAAGCAGCGGCGAGATCCACTAGAATTGGCGTCGACTCCGGCCTCATCTCGTGGGCGCGCTTTAAAGTCGGCAGCGCCGACGATATGTTCATCTCTAGAAGTTCGGCCCGCCCCTGCGCAAGCAAGAAATCTGCATCTTCCACGTGAGGTGTGCGCAGGCGGTTGAGCACCACCCGGGCCTCCAGCAGCGACGGAGTTTCTTCTCGTGCATCTCCTCGCTGCAAGCGCACAGGTGCATACCCAGATTCTGCGAAACGAAAGTCGGAAGGGCGAGCCTCAGTGTAGGCATGAGCCAATAAGCGATTCACTTTATCGAGCGAATCTCTTTCTCTCACCCACACGGTTGCGAGCAGAGCGAATGCGACTCCGGCGATGGCCCATCCTGCCAACGCGAAGCCTGACGAAGGCCACCACCCACCACCGTGGCGAGAAAGGTTGGAGTGTTGTCTTGCCAGTCGAGCGGCCAAATGTTCTTGCCAATCCGATCGGCTGACAGCAAGTTCCCTCAAGCGATCCTCGTCTTCAGACGTAACGTCCCCAGTGAGATCTGCTGTCGCGCTTCTCAGCAACTCCGAGCAATGGTCGCAACCGATGGCGTGGTCGAGAAGCCATGGGGTCCTTTCGGGCGCCACAATCCCAGCCGCCAGCTCATTCCATTCAGCGGAGGAGGGACAATTGCCCATGGCAGTTGTTGCGGCGAGGTCCTTCAAACTGTGGAGTCGAAGACCAACCTGTCTCTGCGACTCGATCAGTCCCTGGCAGAATTCACAGGAAACCAGATGACGCTCGGCACGCCTCCAAGATTCGGCCGTTAATTCATCGGAAATCTCAAAACGGTCGCGATTCGCTAGCTGCGCGATCTGTTCCGAGGTCAGATGATCTCCCGCTGAGTTCAACTGGGGTCGCTCCTTAGTGCAACGATTCGGCGGCTTGGATCTCTTCCTTAGTTTTTCTGCTGGTCGCGTTTCGCGTGGTTTTCTGTGCGAAATATTCCCGCACGTGCTGCGTCATGCGAAGAAGAGTGCTCTCAACACCCTTCGTGGTCAGCCCAATTGATGGAAGGTCTGCGATCGCTTTCGCAGACAATCCAACGCGGTAGTACAACCAGAAGATGCGACGATCACGCTCGGCATTTGCTCCGGTCGCGATCGTTCGCAGACACAAATTAATGTCGTGGAGCAGGATATTGTGTTCGCCGCTGTTTGTGTCGGACCTCCGTCCGGAGGCATAGGGAAATTCAGTTAGGGGGCCTGATGTAAGAGCTTCAGGGTTGCCATTGCGTCTGAGCGCTCGGGCGGCCTTGAAGTGATCATGGACAAGATCAGCGGTGAGCACCTTGATGTATCCGTAGAAGGCCGCCTCGTGTGCTGGATTAAAAGTCTGGAGCAATCGAAGATTGTCGGCACAAAGCTTTAAGTAAGTATCCTGCACAAGATCGTCGATAACCTGAAGGGAAGACTCGCCCCAACGCTGCGCTGTGCGGAGAGCCACAACAGAGATTACTCGATGGAATCTTCGAACAAACTCTTCCCACGCCGCTATATTCCGCGCTTGAACGCAAGCATGAAGAATCTCCTCGACCGTCATCGTGGAATAGTCCATGGCGGGGTGGGGCACCTCCAGGGTGCGGGGATTCTACAACAATATACGCATAAGTCATCTCTGAAAACATTGGCACACGTTAAAGGGATTCTGCGTCATTTGTCGTTCTTTAGCATTAAAGTCGTTTTGCACCATCGTTTATCGTTCGGGGCTTGGCACGGTCGCCGACCACCTAGCCGGGCCTCGAACGGGCGTTGTGCCGTGCCACGCTTCCGGCGACGGACTCAAGCCGCAACAAGAGTAGCAAGCAGGGCGCTTTCCCGAGCGAGACCATTCGCCTCATCGTCAACGATGGCGATGCGTAGCTTGGTCTTGGCAGGGGAATTGGTTCTCCGGTGGAACGCGACCATCGACTCTGCCGGCCGTCTAACTCTCGAATGTGTTGATTCTAGGGGCCGCGCTCTTCTGTTGCCAACGAAACCCGCAGGCGGTAGCATCGCCGCTCCATCGCATTGGGAGGCATTCCCTTGCTCGACCGTCGCCATTTTCTTGCTTCCGCTGCAACAGGCGCCGTAGGCGCTTCATTCTTTGGCAGCGAGCGTCTTGCGGGCATCGCCGCGTCCGCTCTCGATCTTTCCGGCCAACCTGTGTACAACGTGAAGGACTACGGCGCAACCGGGAGCAGGCAGGACGACGCGCGGCCCGCTATCCAGAAAGCTATCGATGCTTGCGGAAAATCCGGAGGTGGCACGGTATATGTGCCGCCCGGCGAGTACACCTCCGGACAACTCCGCCTTCGATCGGGAGTGCGCCTGTATCTGGAGGGCGGCGCAACCGTCTTTGCTTCGCTCGATGACCGCCAATTCGATCCGCCTCCTAAATCTGCGCTCATAATCGGCGAAGATCTGCACGACATCGCCCTCGAAGGCCGCGGCACGATTGACGGTCAAGCCTCCTACGAATGGCAGCCCAACGACTTTACGGACTTCTATATTCGTCCCAACCAGCTCCAGATGGAGGCTGCCGGGAAGCCGCTCCTCCGATCGTTCCCTACCGGATTCCGCACAGAGACGGTCTCTCCGCGCTTGGTTCTGCTGCTCCGGTGCCAGGATATCCGGATCGCGGGCCTCAAGTTCATCAGATCGCGCAGTTGGACCATCAATCCGTACGCCTGCAAAAGGCTCGTCATTGATGGCGTCTACGTCTATTCAAGCTCCAAGGAAGGTGTTTGGGCAGACGGCATCGACCCGGATGGCTGCCAGGACGTGCGCATAGCCAACTCCACCATAGAGACGGGCGACGACGCGATCGTCCTTTGGTCGGCGGATATCTGGGGCCCGGCGTTGCCGACCGAAAACGTGACCGTGACCAACTGCAGACTCTCCTCGTCCTCCAGCGCGCTGAAGTTCTGCGATGGCAATTCCAACGCAGTGCGCCGAGTCACAATCGACAACGTCGTCATTACCAACTCGAATCGCGGCCTGGCGTTCATGGTGTTCGACGGCGGCGTGGTGGAAGACGTAGTGATTTCCAACGTTTCGATCGAAACTCCCCGCTTCGACTGGTTCTGGTGGGGGGACGGCGACCCGATTCACTTCAACATCAAGCGCCGCAGCGAGGTCGAGGGAACCAAGCGCGATCACGAACCGCCTGCCGGCAAAATCAGAAACGTCTCGATCACGAACGTGATTGCTCACGGCACCGGCACATCGGCAATCAACGGTCATCCGGACAGTTGGCTCGAGAACATCCACTTCGATAATGTCCGGCTGTTTGTCTCGCATGACCCAGCGGCGCCGTATGAAAACACCCGCACCGCCATGGCGCTGCGGCAAGCCCGCAACTTCTCCATGAGGGATTGCGAAATTCGTTGGAGCCAGCCGCAGTCCGCGACGTGGCGATCGGGTTTTACGGCGGAAGATGTGGAGGATCTGCGGCTGGATACGGTGGATGTAGAGGCCGCGCCGGCTTCCACCGCACCCGCAATCGAGCTAATGAATGCCAGGAACGTAACGCTGCGGTCTTCCCGCGCGAAGACAATCCACCTGGCGGGAAAGGGTACACGTGAGGTCCGGGTGTTCCAAACGGACTCGAAGATCTCGGCGGACCCCGATGTCAGCAAGGATGCCATCATTCGGCAGTAGCGCCCGTCCGAACGCCCATCTCTCGATCGGATTCGGAGCGAGTATTGGGGCTCTGATGAGCAGAGCCCCAATCTCTCAACTGTGTGGATAAGCGTCCAAACAACCTGCAGGGCCTCTTGTCGTGTCGCGGACTCGAAGCCGGTGCGGGCACTCCATGAGACACAGGAGCAGTTTAGAGCTTCGTCGCTTGGAGCTTACGATTTAGCTCTGGCCTCTCGCACATATTCGCCGATTTCGTGGAGCAGCGGTCGCGCCGATTCAGGAACCGGAACCTTGCCGCTTAGGATGTCATGGCGGTCCACATCGTCACCATACATCGCCTTGTCTCCACTCTTGTCGGCTTGCACAACGGCGCCGTCCAGGCTCACGCCGGCGAAAACGCCTTTGGTCCGCGAATAAGACAGAATTTCTGCACTCATCCTGAGGTCGGTGCCAGCAGCGGCATTCCGGCCCACCTGCCCGGCTGCTACAGAGGCGTCGCCTCCGAGCTTGAATTTGTCGCCGAGCAAGCTTTGCAATGCGTGATCGTTCATAAAGAGCATCACGAGATCGGTGGATGAGCCGCCGATCTGGTAACCCACGCTGCCACCATCAATGGCCACAAACATGGGGGCGCTCCAGCCATGCCCGGTGCGACAGGTTGCGATTCCCCTGCCGTAGTTGCCGCCGAATATGAAGGCGAACTTCACTTCTCCTGGAATGATGGCGATACACTTCGCCGATGCCAGTAGATCCTGAGGAATGCCTTGATCTGGGGCGCTCATGATCTCCTTGAAGACCTGGGCAGCTTTGTGGGTTCGGCTAGCATCTTCCTCGCGGTCCGAGGCGACAGCGGGTAGAGCTACAAGCAGAGCTAGCGATGCGACGATCAAAAGACGTTTCGACATATATTTATCTCCCTCCGAATTTGAACTTACTAACGGAAACACACTGCCAATTCGCTGATTCCAGAACTCTGTTCAGTTCGCCAAGGTGTAAAGCATCCGCGCAACTCAATGCGACACTCGTGGGCGAACTGGAGTCTTGGTTCTTAACCGATGGCTCGTTCACCAACTCCGAACGAACTGCCGTTTAGGACGTTTTGCCTTTGCAGCTGGGGTGCGCACACGAACAATCTATGTCCGGCGTCTTTTCCATAGCCTCGCACTGGGTACTGCAGTACTTGGCCGACGTTGTCAGGCACGAACAAACAGGGTGTGCACACTTCTCAGCCTTCGCAGTTGCCATTTCTTTCTCCTAGCTTCGGATCAACAGCGGATGATCCAAGGCGGTATCTTAGACGACTGGAGAAAGCGTTTCTGTCCGTTAAGGGACACATTCGTTGGATGCTAATAGGCCGGCTTTCGTGACCGGTACCGCCGCTTCTCCGCGACGGATGGCGACGGGATTCCAGCAGCTCAAGGAATCGTGGGCTTCTGAATGCATTGGCTAATGGCCGCGTACGACCATGCCCAGGCGCCGCGCCCACAGGCTTTATTCTTTCTTCCCGGCGGTGCGTTCCGATTCTCGATAGGCTTCCTGTGCGAATTCGTAAGCTTTGGTGGAATGTTCCATGGCTTGCCGGGAATACTCGTGCCCAGTCTTATGATCCTCTTTGCCATGGTGCGTCGCGGCAACACGGTGTGCGTGTGCGGCGAGATCGTGGAACTCTGCTGCTCTTTGGTGTGCGTCTTTTGACATTCTCTTTTCTCCTAATCGTTTGATTTCATCCTAACTCTACGACCGTTTCCCTTTTGTGACCGGTGTCTCCAAATCGCGCATCCTGGTTTTTTAGGCCAACCTAAGGCGTTTGAATACGGACACTTTGACAATGTCCACCATGAATGCAAAAATGATTGTCCCGACAAGCGTTCCTCCCATCACGAATAATGGCAGAGGCGCCATAGCGATCCCGCGATTCGCCATCGTTGAGGCAATCGACAAATCGGCTACCGACGAAAGTACCAGCCAGAGGCTTGGGCGCGTCGACCACAGGCGCTGACGAGTTCGATTCGTATAGGTCGTTGCTTGATTGCCGAATACGATGAGCACGAACGCGAGAGTTTGAAGCGTGGCAATTCCCATGCCCAGGCGGAATTTGCCGATAAGCAGGACGACGGTGCAGAACACCAGTTCCGAGATGCCCATAAAGACGCCCGCGATCGTCAAGTTTCCGACTCGCCATGCATTTGGCATCGGAGACGGCCGCACGTTATCCGTCGTCAAGGACATGCCCAGGAAGTCACCGGTGATCATTATGATCACCATCAACATTGGGGTCAGGATCGCGTGTCCCGTGATGATCAGCCCCACCGCGAGAAACAGCACCTGCACAACCTTCTTTGTAACGGAATTCAAGGTATAGGTCAGGATGCGCTGGAACGTCAGCCGGCCTTGCTTTACGGCCGCCACGACACCGACAAGCCCCGGTTTCGTCAATACGATTCCGGCCGCCGACTTGGCGACATCCGTCGCAGTCGAAACCGCAATTCCCATTTGCGCCTGGCGCAGCGCTGGCGCGTCATTGGCGCCGTCGCCGCACATGCCAACGGTATGGCCGCTCTTTTGGAACGCCTGAACGAGGTGATACTTATCTTCCGGAAGGACTTCGGCAAAAACCGCGAAGTTTTCTGGGCTTACACTCTCCGGGATCGGCCCGGGCGGAGAGATCGCTCCGTCGAGTCCCACGGCTCGCGCGATAATCGCCGCCGTTGCGGGCGCATCGCCGGTTACCATCACGGTACGCACGCCCAAAACATGTAACTCCTTGATCAGCTCGGCCGCATCACTGCGAGGTGGATCGCTCAACGCGATGATTCCTGCAAGCCGCATCGTGGCCGGTGTGCCCACAACAACGGCCAGAACCCGGAAGCCCTTCTCCTCGAGTTCGTGTGCGGTCGCGGCCGCTGCCGGCACTGGCTGGATCAATTTGACGACCGCGGCAAACGCCCCCTTCACGGCACGCAGCGTGCCGCCCTTGGCGTCCGCCGCGGTCGCCTCTGACATTTTTGTGGCCGAGTCGAACGGAACAAACTTGATCAGTTTTGGTAGATCGGCAATGGCTGCTTTCGCGGCGGCGGAGCGGATGGCGGTGTCCACAGGATCCTGCCCGCCATCGGAGCTGGCTAGGGCCGCCATCGCCAGCACGTGCGCTTCATCGAAGCCGGGCTCGGGATGGACGACAGTTATCGCCAGTTCGTTGCAAGTTAACGTGCCGGTTTTGTCCGAGCAAAGGACGTCCAGAGTGGCCGCCTCGTCCACAGCGGACAATCGCGTTGGGAGCACACCTAAGCGCGCCAAGGCCTTTGCGCCCAGCGCCGCTGCCAGCGTAAACGTGGCGGGCAGCGCCACGGGAATGGACGCCAGAACCCCGGTGAGAACAAGGGGGATCATCTCGCCAATCGGCATCTTACGGGCGTGGGCGTATGCGACCAGCAAAACAATGATGGCGCCGTTGAAGATGGCAAGATTTCGCACCACGCGCACCACGGTTTTTTGCTGCGTACTCTCGACGTGGACGGTGCGAACGAGTTCCGCGGTATGTCCAAACTTGGTGTGCGCCCCGGTGGCCGTGACGATCGCCGTGGCTTCTCCGCGCCGCACCAGCGCCCCTGCATAAGTTTGCAGGCCCGGTCCAGCTTCGATCGGGACCGATTCGCCGGTAAGCATGGACTGATCGAGCAGGACCGATCCCTCGAGCAACTTCACGTCTGCTGCCACCACGCCACCGAGCGATAGCTTCACCGTGTCGCCTGGTACCAGCTCGGTAGCGGGTATGTTCTTCCAAGCGCCGTCCCGCCGCACCGAAGCCGTAAGCGCGAGCCGCGATTTCAGCGCGGCAAGAGTAGCCTGCGCACGCCCCTCCTGGAAGAACCCGAGAGCAGCGTTGAATACCAGGAGTCCAGCGATTACCGCAGCTTCCACATACTCGTGGAGCACTGTCTGCAGGATGATCGCGGCTTCCAGCATCCATGGGACCGGCGCCCAAAATTTGGCCAGCGCCATGCGCCATCGCCGCATCGCGGTGTCCGGCATTGCGTTTGGACCGAACTTCGCGAGTTGCCCTCGGGCTTCATCGCTTGTGAGACTGTGCGGCGGGGCATCTTGACCACTGCCCCCTGCTGGTCCAGTTAAATCAGTCGAGTTGGCCGTGACCGCTGCCATCGTTTCACCAGGACTTCGAATCAAGATATTTATGCTGCCATAGCATCTTAGGGAGTCGGAAGAAACCGTACCGTCCGTTTGGGGACACTGCGCGATCGGAGATTCGCGCAATGCCAAGGCCGGTCAGTTGTGGCTCTGAGCGGGCGGCGTGACAACAAAGACCAGCGATACCAGGTAGACCACTATACCCAGGCCGATCAAGGTCGCCGCTACGAAGGCAAATAAGACGAATGACAAGGGATGAAACCACAGGAGACTCACAATCTCGAGCAACAGCCCTGCGATGACCAGGCCGCTAGAAACTCGCAGAAGCCGCCGAATTCCGATTTCACCTAGTTTCATGGGGTAGGCCTCCAGAATTTCTGGTGGTTCAGATTCGCTATATCGTGCGCGGTATCGTGGCAGCCACTGCTCAAGCAGGAGACCTGATCCGATTTAAGCGAATCGATCATCGCCGCATGCACTGGATTTTCTTCGAAATCGCGGGCGCCCAGGTGGCAGTGCAGGCACTGGGCGTTCTTGAATCCGCCCGGTATGCGGATCGCCGCCGGATCCGGCGGACTGCTCACGTATTGCATGTAAATCCGCTTCAGGCCTTGCAACTTGTCGTCCAGCGGGCCGTAGATGGAATAGTCCGCGTGGCACGAATAGCAGGCCATGTCCGCCGGCACACGGTGGTTCTGAAAGTGTTGGGCGGGAATATGTTTGGGATCATCCACGTAAAGGCTTTGTCCATAAGGAATCATCACATGGCACGATATGCAGAATCGGGTC
>Ga0182024_10008366_pt1 | contig 21843 bp, 13 predicted proteins | sample P32metaG_FD_120480 | JGI IMG/M metagenome (GOLD analysis project Ga0182024, IMG submission 120480) | Permafrost microbial communities from Stordalen Mire, Sweden - P3-2 metaG (Illumina Assembly) | ecosystem: Environmental > Terrestrial > Soil > Wetlands > Permafrost | place: Sweden: Stordalen...
AGCTGTCCAGCCCGCTGCCGGCATTCACCGTCGTGGCCGTCGTGCCATTGGTCTTCGTGACATTGATCGTGTCGCCGGCGTTGGTCCCATTGACCGTGAGTTGTTCCAGCCCGCTGTAGGTGACGGCTGGGCCTGAACTGCGCGACACGCTGGAATCTGAAATGCCAATGGTTTCCGGGCCCGCTCCGGAGCTAGTTAATTGCAACGTATCACTGCCGGTCAACCCTAAATCACCAACATTGACCACCGCAGCAGCCGGCAAAATACTTTGGTTAATCTGATACAGATCGTCGCCATCGCCGGCGTTCAAGGTTACCGCGAGGAGTGCGGAGTAATCGGTCTTATTGACGCTGGTCAGATCGATCGTGTTGGCGAAGTTGCCGGTTGCAATAACAACAATCGCATTGACATTGGCAGCTTGCAGCACGCCAGAATCCGGATTGAATCCGCCAATTCCGTTAATCGAAAGTTGAACATTGCCGCCGACCGCCGAAAGAGCAACCGTGTCGTTGGCGGTTAGATTGATCGACAACGTGCCGGCCAGAAAACTGGAGGTCACGCTGAGTACGCGGCGATCTTCCAGCCGCTCGAAGCCCCACGCCGCGCCGCCGAGCCGCTCGATTGTCCCATTAGCGCGGGCACGTCGTCGGCCACGCAGGGCCAAAGCGCGACCATGCCGTTTGGTTCGCGGGGCGCGCAGTGGCCCGAAAGTTCCTGATGCCCAATCTGACCAAATCGACATGCTCCAGCCATCTCCGCCGCCCATGGGCAGGCTTATACCCACGAGTCAGGCCATGGCCGGCGCGGCCGGGATGCCCCCGCACGCCAGCGGTCCAACAAACTCACCAGCGGGTCCTTAGCGAGGCACGCTATGCCAGTAGCTTCCGCTTGATGCTAAAATCGTCTGGTGTCAATCCTTAGGGCGGATTGGAAAACCTATCCGTTTGAGCCTAATCGCCCACCGGCAACTTTGCAAGATTGCCGATGGCAAAGAGTTTATGGGTAAGGAAAGAAATACCAGGAAAGATTGGTGGGAACGCAAAAACCCAGCCATTGCGCGGCGATAGCTGGGATGAATCGTCCGAATTGTCACGCTCAAACTGGCAAATCGTCCCATCCCGGGCGCCACAGAGGCAGTTGCGGGAAAAGGATGTCGGCCAAGTCCAGCGCGCTACGGGTAGAGTTTTGAATCCGGCCGGCGAATGCCGCATCCTGAACGGGACCGTGACCGAGCACTAAACGAGTGAATTCCGCCCGATTCATTGTTAAATAACTGCGGCCCAATTTGCCGGTACGAACTCGAAAACCATGCCGGGTATATACCAATCGCCATTTGGCGGCGTCGACCTGTAATCCCAGCTCAATGCCGCGTGGCAAGCCGGCCCCTTTGGCGCGGGCGTCCAGTTCCGGCGCAAGCAACACGAGAAATTTTAGCGGATCAATAATCTTCGTCATGTACACTTCGTTTTGGTACGCTTCCTGGCGGCAATAAGTGCCCCCTGCGGAAACCAGCAAGGGGTGCAGGTCGTGATTTGGCGGCGCATGGAGGACCAGCTCTTGGCGATCGTGTTCAATGGCATCGCTGCAAGCTCGTGCCAGAAGTTGCTGATTTGCAGCGGGGTGATTAGGCGCGGCGAGTAATTCAACGACTCGCTGTTGCCGCAATACCGCATAGCCGACAATCGGCGCAATCGTTTCTTCCAATTCCAATTTATCGGGTCCGTCAAGCGCCACGAGCAGCGAATCGTACGCTTTGCGGCCGACGAGCCAACGCCAATATGCTTCAGTCCGCTGAAGTGGTCCATAAGCAGCCTGCGTGTTCTGCCGATAAATGCGCATCAGCGCGGGCATCTCGACATGTCGCCAAAGGCGGATATTAAGCGGCTTCGTCTGCCGCGCATGTTCGGTGTGCAGCCGCGCCAATACCTCGCGGGCCTTGGCTTGCGAAAAACAATGGCGTCCGCATAAGGCCCATCCAGCTTGATGAAAGAATCGAGGAATGCTGGTGCGCACCACTGCGAGCACCGCGCCGTTGGCGGCGATGCGCCGATCGGCCTCTTTCAATAGTCGTGAGGCAAATCCTTGGCCGCGAAATTCAGGCAACGTTCCCAACCAATGAAAACCTGCCACCGGCAATGCCAAATTGCCAAACTGCATCGTGCGGTGGGTCAGCTGCAAATGCGACAACACACGATAGCCGCGCTTCACCAGCAACCGATCGTTGGGCTCGTAAAACGGATCTTCCGTTTGAGCATGAAATTCTTCCCGTGATGGACTTTGAAAAATCGCCAACAAGGAGTGATAGACGGCCGCATGATCGCCGCTGCGCCCCAAGACGAGTCGTAGCTCTCCAGGCGGTGCGGCTTCGGAAAAAGCATCCTGATGCAACGGTTCATGTAAAGCGTCTGCGAGTCGCGAATGCTTGGCGAACTCAGCGACCGGCTCAGATCTGGACTTGCGGGACTTGGCGAGGCCTTTGGGGAGCTTCCTCTTGCCGATTGCAGATTCGCGGTGATCGAAAGATGATTGTTTCGCCGGTTTCGCTGGGGACGAAATCGCATTTTGCCGCTTGGAACGATTCGACGAATTGGCACGACGGCCCGCATGTGCCGCCAAAGATCTCCCTCGTACTCCGACCGCTGCCGGCCCGCCCGCCGCCTTAAGACTCGTGGCCGCTGAGCTCATCATGAATCCCTTCTGATGGAGAACGATCCGTCCGTCGCGGGCTAACTTAACCGTTCTGGCTGGAGATTTCCAGCACCGGCAGCAAAAATTTTGTCAAGATCGGTTCCGGGAACAACGTGAAGGCATACTCACGCGACCTCAGCAAAGCTTCCAAGCGCTGCTGATCCGCCTGCAAATTGGCCTGCGAGGTCCACAATTCCCGGAGTGCGGCCACCGACGGTTGCAAGGCTTCATTGGTCTGGCGAATGGCGCGACAGCGCTGGCGCGCATTGGCTGGAGTTTGTGGCATTGCCAACAGATGGCGCTTTTCCGCAACGAGCGTGGCGGTCTGATCGGCGACATTGCCTGCGTTGCCGGAAGCGCCCGGCTGGCCAAGGAATCGCTCCGGATGAAAGTCCAATTCACGAATCCGCTGACGTATTTGCTGCACGCTTTCGGAAGTGACGGCGGGACGCGAAATCGGCAAATGCAAAGTTCCAGAGGCAACTAAATATCCCGGCGGCTGGAAACCGAAAAACCGTGCGATAATTCGATCGGTTAGTTGATCGTACTTTGCCCCGCCGATGCCGTGAACAAACAAATCGCCCAGCAGCAGCCGGGCCGCCATGGTAGTAATCAGCGCTCGAGTGCGCAAGCGAATACCCTTGGCAGACAAGCTGGCGAGTTGTTCCAGCGCACGTGTTGCATCGCCTTCGGGCGTAATCGACAGCGTGATTTCGAGTTGATCACGGTCGGAAAGCAGAAGTTCGTCATCCCGCTGGCGTACAAATAGGGCTCGACGGCGAGGATCAGATTCCGACCAGATCCACAGCGGCGCTTCCAACCAACCATCGACACTGTCCAACTCTGGAACTGGATGCGCCGCCGAACGGACTTTGTGCTCGTGGCGATATTCCAGCAGTGCCGAATTATAGGTCTCCCAAAATCGCGGCAAATGCGCCAGCAAGTGCATCATGAACCAACGCATGGGGGGCAGATCGCACACTCGGCTTTGGGGAATTTCCAGCGTCTGCAATCCCCAAGCGGCCTCGCACTGATGGCGGGCCTGCGAAAGCGAAGCGCCGATGTTGTTTGTTTGTTTGGCTCGAGCAACCGCCAAGGGCCAATAGCGCTCCAGCAGCGGCTGCTTCACTAACTGCCGTAGATGATTGCCGGCACGCTCACCAAACGAAGCAAAACATTCTCGATCGATAATGGCTCGCTGTTCAAAGGGCAACTCCTGCGCGCCACGATCGAATGGAATGTACTCCATACGAGGTTGATCAACCGATCCGCCTGGCACGCGCAGCATAGCGGATTTCATTGCGTCGCTGTCGATTTGTAAATTCACGGCCACCGCATTGCAGTCTTCGGCCAGTTGCGCGAGCACAAAATTCTTGAACCACACGCCGGGATGAAACATTTCGGGCTGATGACCCGCGAGAACAAGCCGAGTGGAATTGGCCGGCACGTTTACATCGCGATAACCGCGCGTGTATCGCAGCGCTTCGGACAAAAGCGCAGCGTAGGCTTCGTCGGCTAATTGCGATAATGGACGGCCTTGGACGTCATACTCGGAGTCGCGCAGGGCGTTATGATTAACTGAGGCAATTTCGTCGGCCCATTGCAGGGGCGGTTCGATGAGCTTTGCGCCGTCTTCTCGCGGGGCATTGAGCCGGGCCACTCGTGGCGACCAATCGGACCAGTGAAACGTTGCGCGGTCGGAATGCACGTTGTTTGGGCGTGTTTGAGAAGCTCCGCCGCTGCCTACTTTTCCCGGCGAAAGAGATTCAGAATGAGGAGAACAACGCGAATCCGATCCGGCTAAAGCATTTTCTTCGAAACAAGTTTTTGTCCGGCCTTCCGTTGCCATCGAACAACGGTCGCTCACGGCGCGGCTGCCGCACAGACGGCACGTTTGCGGAAACGGGCCGGCACTTCGCCTCGAAGTGCCACAACGCTGCGATCGATGACGTCGCGATAATGATTCAAGCGGGTGTCGGCGTTGTCCAACGATCCGCCAAAAGATCGGGCTTCTTCGAGGTAAATTAACGGCACGGGCAATTCGACGATTTTGAAATTGCGATGGGCTGCTTGAACCCATAGCTCCAGCGGCATGGCATAACCAGCTTCGGTGATGTCCAATTTCGCCAAGGCGGGAACGCTGTATGCTTTGAAACCGCAAAATGCATCGGTCAGGTTTAAGCCGAGGCGGCAGTTGATTTCGGCTGTAATCTGTTCGTTGATTTTTCGCCGCGCTTGCGGCGCTTCGGTGTCGCCTGCAAAATGTTTCAGGTAGCGGCTGCCGGACACGATATCGACTCCGGCGCAAGCGGCGACAAAATCGGGAATCAATCGCGGCTGATGCTGGCCATCACAATCAATTGTCACGAGTACGTCATAATCGTCGTACAGAGCGAAATTGAATGCGCTGCGCAGGGCGGCGCCGTAACCGCGATTTTTTGGATGCCGCACGACATGCACATCGCGGCGAGCAGCCAACATTTCCGAAGTGCCATCGGTGGAACCATCGTCCACGAGGAGCACTTCTCGGCTATATCGCAACACTTCGTCCAGCACGCCAGAAACGTGCCGGACTTCGTTGTACACAGGCAAGGCAGTTAAAAATCGAATCGCCATAAGTATGACACTCTCAGATTAGGCGGCTCCTTCGTGCTATGAACTGCAAAAGTTGTACCGGTATTTTATCTGCCACGGTTTAAATGCGCGGATTTCAGCGGCCAGGGATCGCCCTGAAATGTTCCCGAATCGCAAGCGGCAACGACCATTTTAGACGGCCCAGGAAATGAGTCAACGAAGCAGAAAGTTGTACGTAATCGGCACAATCGACACTTTTAAAAGGCAAAATGCTCGCGCCGTTAGCGTCGCAGATTTTTTTCTGTAGCGCGCCGATCGATCACAGCCACTGCAATGGGTCGTGCTCTGCACGACAGGGCCACACGTTGGCTGATGGAAATTTCGCGGCGAGCACTTCGGCCAATCGTTCGACCGCAAAGCGCTCGCTGGCGAAGTGTCCGGCCAAAATCAAACCGATGCCTAGCGCTTCGGCCGTCAGGCATGTGTGAAAGCGGGCTTCGCCTGTCACAAAACAATCGCAACCGGCGCGCTGGGCAGCATCCAGCAAAACTCCGGCGCTGCCGCAAGCAATTGCTACGGCGCGGACCGGTGTTTGAGCATCGCCGACCAAGTGAACACCCGACAAATCTAGAAAATCTTTCAACCGCGTGGCAATTTGCCCTAAGGTGGCCGAGCCTTCGGGAAATCCATAGCGACCGGTGCCCAACTTTGGCTCGACACTGTCTGAAACAAGCGGACCGATGTCGTTCAATCCCAATCCCTCGGCTAATCGCTGATTGATGCCGGAGCGAGCCGAATCGAACGCCGTGTGCGGACTGTAAGCCGCGATCCCCGCGCCGATCAGGTCCAGTAGCATCCGTCCATCCGACATATCCGTGGTTACGCGCTTCAATTCACGAAACGGAAACGGATGATGTGTGACAATCAGTTCGGCCTTTTCGGCGATTGCTTCGGCTACACTTTGCGGCGTGACGGTAAGGCATGTCATCACACGCTGCACGCTGCGGCGCGAATCGCCGACCAGCAGGCCGACATTGTCCCACTCGGCTGCCAACCGCCGGGGAGCAAAGTCTTCCAAAAACGACGCAATGGCCGATACCGTAAGCATATTAACCGTGAGAATGAACCAAGCCGCATCAATTTGCAAGCGGCAGACTTGTTATGGCGGCACCCGGGCGGCCGTCGCTTACGCCGCAGCCGCCGTTATAATCGGTTCCTTAACCAGGCCGCCGGGAAAGACACGATCATCGGCCGCAGCGATCGATTATGCCTCAGCTCAAAGTTGGAATTCATCTGCCCAGTTTACGTGTGCCGCTTGAGAAAGCGATTGCATTGGCCGCGAAGTTGGGCGCCGAGGGCGTGGAAATTGACGCCCGCCGGCAGCTAAAGCCCGCAGACTTGTCGCAGACCGCACTGCGTCAATTGCGCAAAATGCTGAACGATCAGCGGCTGCGGGTGTGCGCCGTTTCGTTTCGCACACGCCGTGGGTACGACACACTGCAAGACCTTGATGCCCGGGTGGCCGGCACCAAGGATGCAATGCAAATGGCACAATCACTGGGCGCTGCGGTGGTAGTGAATCACGTGGGCCATATTCCCGCGAAGCCCGAGGGAAGTGAATGGAATTTACTGCTGCAAGTGCTGACCGACTTGGGCCGCCACGCGCAACGCATCGGCGGCATGCTGGCTGCACAAACCGGGCACGCCGGCGGCGCTGATTTGGCGCGGCTGATTGCGGCGTTGCCCGATGGGTCGATTGGCGTTGATCTCGATCCAGGGCAATTAATTGTGAATGGATTCAGCGCGACCGAAGCGGTGGAAATACTTGGACCGCACATCATGCACGTACATGCCACAGACGGTGTGCACGATCTGGCCCGCACCCGCGGCCTGGAAGTGCCGCTGGGCCGAGGCAGTGTCGATTATCCGGCTCTGCTGGGGTCATTGGAAGAACGGGGGTACCGCGGTTATTTCACTATCCAGCGCGAGACGGCCGAAAATCCTGAATTTGAAATCGGCCAAGCTGTGGAATATTTGCGGAGTTTATGACGGCGGCGGCACTACTCGCTGACGTTGCCGTCGCGGTAAACTAGGTGTGGGATAAATCGGCGCCGTAGCATGTGCGTCACCCTGTGGCCAGAAATCTTATCACCCAATCGACCATGAAACGTCAATTCATTCAGTCTTCGTTAACCACGTCGTTGATTACCGGCGCACTTTTAGTCGCTACGGTGCTGGTGAGCTCTCGATACGCCGGTCGCGCCGTGCAAGCGGATGAACCCAAAACTGCACCGGCAGGCAGCGCTGACAATGGAAAGACGGCGCCGTCACAAAACGATTCGTCGAAATCATTGACCCAAGAAGAACTGGAAAAGAAATTTGAAGAATCGCTTCATGGCGCCACGCTTCAAGGGCATTTCACCAGCAATCGAGATGAAAACGGCGCCCAACCAAAAGAAGATAAATACACCATCGAATCCGTAAAGAAAATGCAGGGGGACGTTTGGCTGTTTACCGCGCGAATTCAGTACGAAAAACATGATGTCACCTTGCCGCTGCCGCTGCGCGTCGTTTGGGCCGGCGATACTCCGGTGATTACGCTGGACAAATTCCCCGTTCCCGGCATGGGCAGCTTCACCGCCCGAGTGATGATTTTCGATGGCAAATATGCCGGGATGTGGGATGGCGGCAACCACGGCGGGCTGCTGTTCGGCAAGATTGTTAAGGAAGCAGCGAAAGACAATTAGTTAGTATGCATCGCGTGTGGCCATCGGACTGAAGTCGCGATTTGCCGGGAGTTGAGCGGAGCGAAGGACGTAAATTGCGGGCGCGCTATCGCATATCTTCATGCTTTTGCGCGCATCTGCTGCGAGCCGGGCGTCACCATTGAACCCGTTCGAGATAATGCAGGCTTTGCGGTATCTGCTGTTCGGCGGTAGGCGATTCGTCTTCGATGAAGTTCCATTTGACGCCCGCCTTCTCGGCGGCGCGCAAGATGGGCACGAGATCGATTTTGCCCTGGCCGAGCGGCACATCATTCGTTACATCAGAATGCCCGGTAAGCAAACCGGTCGGCGTGCTGTCTTTCATTCCTTTGAGATGGGTCAGTTGAAAGCGGCTGCCATACTTGTTCAGCAGTTTGACAGGATCTTGACCGGCGTGCACGATCCAAAAAATATCCATCTCAAAATTTACCAAATCGGGCCGGGTTTCCGTCATCATTAAGTCGAACAGCGTGCCATCGCCGTAAGGCTGAAATTCATATCCGTGCGTGTGAGAGAAAAACTTCATTCCTTGTTTGGCAAGTGCATCGCCGGCAATGTTGAATACATCAATTGCTTGGCGGCAAGTTTTTTCGTCGAACGGATCCTTGTGAGGGATCCAGGCGCAACCGACGTATTGGAACCCGAAAACCTTTGCTTCGCGGATGATGCCGTCCAGGTCGTTACGAAACCTGTCGTAGGGGAAGTGGCCACTTACCGCTTTGAGTCCTCGAGCGTCGAGCTCCTTTTTAAAATCTTCGGGCGAAAGGCCGTAGGTTCCGGCCAGTTCGACTTCTTTGAAACCCATGTCGCGCACTTTGTCCAGCGTGCCCGGCACGTCTTTGGCAAATTGATCGCGGAGGCTATATAGTTGCAATCCAAGCGGGCCTTTGAAACTGGGTCCAGTGCCGACCGGGGCGCCGATTGCCGAAGGAATCAGCGCTGCCAAAAAAGCGCAGGAAATTGTGGTCAGTAGCGTCAGTGGGAAGTGGGCATTCATAGGACGAATTTGGGTTGAGATAAGCGATGGTTAGGCGGTGAGATTCGTATTCTATCGAACATACGCCGGCATGGGCAGTAAGCTATTCCATTTGTTACAGGATTCGCTTGCTTCAGGCGTTTTTGTGGGAGATGATTGCTTTTGAGATGGGTTGCCTTGCTGAAAGCTTATTGAATGTTCTACCCGCGAATTTCTCGGTTGCACATGATTGCATTGAGCGACATCCACGCGGAACATAAAACGTCTTGCCAGAATCGGCGATTTGTCGATCCTTTCTGGCGAGTTGTACCGTTCACTTGTCGCGGCGTTGGTCTGGTGCTGCTCGCTTCGGCGATTACCTGCCAAGCGATATCGCTTGGAGAAGATCCGAAGTCGCAGGAAGCAGCATCCGCTGCGCTGGTTAAGTATGCCGCACCATCGTCCTCGGCCGTCAATTCCAATCAATTTCGAGCGCTGCTGGTCGGCTGCACGAAATACGACAATTTGAAACCGGCCAAGAGCCTTCATGGGCCAGCCAATGATGTGGAATTGGTGCGGCGGTTCTTTACCGAACAGCTGCATCTGAGCCCGGCGTCGATTACGGTGCTATCCGAATTGGAAGCTCAAGCCCGTGGCGCCGGATATCGCCCCACACGAGAAAATATCGAACGAGAAATTCAAGCGCTGATTGAGGCAGCGAAGGAGGGAGATCAAGTGGTATTGCTGTTGGCGGGGCACGGCGGCCAGCAGCCTGAGCGAAAAGATCCTGACCCGACATATCTTAAGCCTGACGGTCTGGACCAAATGTTTCTGCCATGTGATTGCGGGCAATGGGACGGCAAAAAGTGGTGTGTTGAAAAAGCAATTGCCGACTACGAACTGCGAAGTTGGTGCAAGCAGATAACCGGGAAAAAGGCGCGGTTGTGGGTCGTTCTAGATGCTTGCTGCTCGGGTTGGACGTTGCGTGGAAATTCGACCGAGGTAGCTCGCAACGTTTCGTCGGAAGATTTGGGCATTCCTGCGGGCGATCTGGCTGCAGCCCAGCAGGCGGCTGCAGCGCGACAACAGGCCACCCGCGGCGGCGAACGATCGCGCGGAGAAAGTTCGCCCCCCGCGACAGCGGCGGCCTTCGATTTTGGTCCACAGTCGTCCGATTATGTTGGGTTGTATGCCGCGCAGCGGGATGAATCGGAATTGGAAATGCCAATGCCCTATGGCGACCTCGAATCGAAACAGCAGACGGTGCAAGGCTTATTGACGTATGCGGTTGTCGATATTTTGAGTCGGGCCTCGCGGCCAATCACGTATGGCGAACTTGCGAATTTGGTCCGTCAGCGGTATCCGCAGTGGGGACGAACCACCGGCCCCACACCTGTCGTCGAAGGCCTGGCGCAAGACCGCGAGGTATTGGGTGTGCAACGATGGCCGGGACGATCAAGCCAACGATGGCAAAAAAGCGATGAAGGAGAGTTAACGATTAACGCGGGACAGGTGCAAGGCGTAACTTCGGGCACGATTGTGGCGCTATATCCATCCATCGATCAAAGCGATACGAACACTCCGCTGGGCTATGCAAAGGTCGGAGACTGCGAGTTGATGGAGGCCACCATTAAGCCGGTCAAGTACGACGACGTGCAGGCGGCGCATAAAAGCGCGTTGCCAAGCGGTGGCCGTTTTGAAGTAGTTTGGACCGATTACGGTTCTCTGCGATTGAAGATTGGCGTCGACTTGCAATCGGTCCCGTTCGAAGCTCCGACTGAAACGGTGGCGCCAAAAGATAAAACCGATACTTTGAAACAAATTGCCGGAGAATTGAAGCGGGCATGCGCGCAGCAAGATTCCCTGTGCGATTTCGTCGACGATGTTAAGGATGCGCGATGGGTTGTGCAATGGCGCGGCGGAAAACTGATTCTGATTTCGCAAGACGCGGCACAGATTCGCGGCACTTTGCCGCCGGAAGCAACTTCTTTTCGCGTTTCCGATGATCAGCAAGCTGCGGAAATCATCCGCGACATGACGCGGATTGCCCGGGCACAAAATCTGCTCAATTTAACGGCAGCGCAGCAAGCTGCGTCGACGTCGGAGCAAAACGCCGGCGCAGGCCAAGACGACTTGTTCCATCCAAACGTCGAGCTAAAGATGCTGCGCTATCAAAGCAAAGCAGACCGTGCTGGAACCGAAATCGACTTTACGAAAGGTCCATTGGTTTTGGCGGATGGGGATTACGTCGGATGGCAGATGAAAAATTTGGGGAATTGCGATGTGGCCGTCAGTCTGCTATACGTCGACGCGGGCTTTGGCATTAAAGCGATTTATCCCAGGGCCGGCGCCGGAACCGACAATCTGCTCACGAAGAATGGAGGCAAGTTCGTCACCAGACCGGCAAAAATTACGGTCAATCCGGCGGGAGGCGAACATGTCGTTCTCGTGGCGATTCCGCGTCGGGCGGAGCAACAGTCGCCCGATTTCAGTTTTTTGGAACAAGAAACTCTGCCCCAAACGCGCGGCGGCGAACGAAATGCCGGTCTGGAATCGCCGCTGGGGCGTTTACTTCAGAACGCAATGTATGGACACGGTGGAACGCGCGGATTGGATTCCACCGACACGGAAGAGTCGCAGCTATTGCTGCAATCTTGGCGCGTTTCGCCGGAAACTTCTCCGTAACTTTCTGAATCTTCTGGTCGGCAATCTCGCCGCCCGCGCGTGCACTGCCCAAAGTGCTAGCAGTACGCGTGCGAAAATGGGCGGAGTTTTCCGCCTATACACGCCGGAAAAGTTCAAACAGTAACGGTCGTATCGATGATACGACGTTTGCGGTTTGTTCTCGAAGAACCGGTCGTGCCGAACCGATCGTAAGTAGTGATTGCAGGGACAGTTCACGTTATGCGCACGGCTGCGGCGTGCCGTGCTTTTGTCGGACAACCGTTTCGTTGCAGAAATCGCCGGGATGGATTTGGTGCGGCTATTTGAGAGTTGCGCATACGTTTGATTTTAAAACTCCCGCGAGTTTTTTGTTACCCATGAACTGGTCGCATTTTTCACAACTCGTCGCTTGTGGTGCGCTGTGTCTAGCGGCCGGTTGCACGCACGTTCAGCTGCGAAAAAACGCAGTCAATGAAGCCATCAGCGTAGGTGATTTGCAACAGCAGCAAGTGCTCGACAATTTGGCGATGTTTGTGCATGACTACAATTCGATGCCCTACTTCTCCTATCCGAACCAGGGGGCAGCCATTGTGACCGATCAAGGGAGCGGCGGCTTGACCACCGGCTTTGGGCGGCCGATTACATCCGCCTTTTTTAGCGGCGGCAAGGTTTTCACCCCACCCTTGTTCGCGCAATTCCTGATCACATCGTTGGGTCTATCTGGCAATGCTCAGCGATCGTGCCAGGAATCGTACACGATGACGCCGATCAACGATCCACGCAAACTGGAGTTGATGCGGTGCGCCTATCAAACGGCCGTCGCCAATTGCGGATACGGTCCGCCGCCACGAAGTTGTCCGGATTGCCAAGCGCGATTCAACACATTCTATACCGGCGATCCCGACGGAAAAATCAGCCAACTGAATAATGGCGTGATTACTTCGGACTGTTTGAAAGGCCCTTGCTGGTTCAATACCGGTTGCAAAAAAGACGTTCCGAAAGATTGTTGCTCGGTCGGTCACTTTTGCGACACTTACGTTTGGATTGGGCCCGAAGGGCGCGACGAATTGACGAAGCTGACTTTGGCGATACTCGACTACGCCACGCACGATTCGCCGGCGCGGCTTACCAAAGACGTGACGTTTTTTGTCGATGCGTTGGGGCTACCCACCACGCAAAAAGATGGTGTGGGCCAGGTTAAGGCAACCATCGCAATCAACGAACAGATCGAAAGCTTGTTAAACATTCCGCCTTCGCAAGAAGTCGAGTTGGAACGTCAACTGCAAGAACGGATCAAGCGGCTTAGCGCAACGCTCGAACAAACAAAAGACACGGAGCAAAAGAAGAATTTGAGCGACGAGATCGAAGATGCCAAGCAGAAACTGTATTTCCTCGATCAACAACTTCGCAGCGGCGGTTTGAAAGAGCAATTTGCGCCACCCAGTCCGTCGGCGCCGCCGCCATTCTCGATCATTCCTCAATTGCAGCAGCAGCAGAATGCCAATTCGGCTCCGCCCACACTTACTCCGCCCAGTCAGTAACCGTTACGCCGATGCCAATCGTTGGCGCGAAACAGTTTTCAGTCGGGCACCGCGTTGGAAGCGCGCGAAAGGAAACCAGCCGGCGGTTCGATGCGGCTGGGCAGTTTAACTTTGGCGGAATCTTCCTCCGTGCTCTCTTCGCCGCGGGAAGCGACATAGCCGGCTTTGGCCGAAGCCACTGCAATCATGGCGGTATCTCCAGACGAAAGGCGGCTGCATTTGTACCACAACTGCAGGTATCGCTGTTGATCGTCCCCAGCCACCAACTCTGCGGCGCGCAACGCATAATCGGCCGCGGGTTGAAACAATTGCAGGTCGTGATTGATTTGCGCCAAGGTTCGCAAGCTGCCCGCCTGCCGATAGTAACACAGTTTGCAGGCAATCGTGGCCGACTGCTGCGCCTCGTCCAATCGATTCAACAAACGCAAAACCTCCGCCCGATCGCGGTACGCATCCAGGGCATTGACGTTGAGGCTGATCGATCGGTTGAAATCGTCCATGGCAACTGCCAACACGTTTGCCATTTCGAGCGAAATTGCTGAACGAACGTTTTTTTCGTTGGAGTCGGTTGGCGTCAGCGGCTCGTCCGAGTCGGAATTCACGCTGCCGGCTAGGCTCGACATGTTGGATCGCGAGTGTTTGTTTTTGCAGTTTTTGACTAGGCTTGTGAAGAATTCCGGTTTGCCGTCGGGTACGGCGGCTCTTTCTCCCGGGGAATCTGGCGATTCTTGATCGCATTGGTTCAGCATCAACTCAGCCCGGGCCAGCGGAATGCGCCACCAGCGAGGGCTTAAACTTTCCGCCCTTTCGTATTTCGCCAATGATTGCACGGCTGCATCGGCACCGGCGGAAGTCGGTCCTCCGGAGACGGTACCGCCTGTCGAAGACGAATCTACGTCCGATTTCGACGCGCTGATCTTGTCCGCACCGCGGGCCGCCGCCGGCTTGGCTTGGGTACAAGAGCAAGCGTGGGTCAATGCAAGTCCCCATTCGTAATACAATTGTGGCCGATCAGGATTTATTCGTTGGGCGTTTTGGAAATGACTTTCCCAGACGGCTCGCTGCGCAGGGTTGTACTTGCCACGACCGTTGCGTAATTGCTGCTGGGCCAGCAGCCGTCCCAGGCGGAGCTCCACGTCGTCGATTCGAGTATTGGGCTGAATCGCCAATGCATTCTGATAATTCAAAATGGCGACGGTCGGTTCTCCTTTTGCTTCCCAACTGACACCGCACATCCAATCGAGCCAAGCCGTCTCCCCGTCGCGCAACTTGTCGGCATAGTAATCGCGGGCATCGTCGAGCTTGACGACGTCGTCGCTGTAGATCCAGCCGCCGGCTCGATTGCCGCTGTAACCGCCTTCATCTTGAATCCATAAATACCTTCCTCTGGTTTTTTGCACGGCGGCGGGCCACGCAATGTCGTACATGCTAATGAGCGATCCGTCGTCCGACTGCACTTGCACGTTTGCGGAGCTGGGCATGACCTGCACGCCTTGCCAACTTTGGCCGGCGAAAAGCGCGCTCGCCGTGCAAATGATGATGAATGTGCAGATAAAAACTGTGCGACGGCCTGCCATAATTATCTCTCCAACTTTGTCGCCAATTAGAGGAATTGTGCGGATAAAACCATGCGATGGGGGCAAAAAACACCTTTTATAAGTTTAGCACACAATTAGCGGCTATTGCCAATCGCCGCTAAGTACAAAGGCGGCCCAATATTTGGGCGACAGGCGGCCGGCAGAGGCCGAGGGTTCTGAGTCCAGTTCCAACCCGCGGTTTTGGCCGGTAAGCTTTGCGGCATGCGGATCGTACTGGTGCAAAAGTACTAACTGCGATTGACGCAGCGCATCTAGTTTTCCGAGTGGATGATCTTTGTCCCACAATCGTTTGTAAAACTCGACCATCAGTGTTTGAGTGGCGGCATCGTCTACACTCCATAGCGAAGTGATGGTGGTCCTGGCTCCGGCCACCTGGAAAGCACGTTGCAAACCGAGCATCCCTTCGCCGCCGGCGCTTTGTCCCAGCCCGGTTTCACACGCCGACAGCACCGCCAATTCGACGCCCCGTAAATCCATGGACGATACTTCCAGGGCGGTAAGGATGCCATCGTCTTGGTCAGGCTGCGGCGGCAGATTGGCCCCCGTCAGTACGATGCCCGAAAGCAGTCCCGGAAGATCGTCGGTTCCGCGGGCTGAGGTCCGGTTTGCCGACGGCTGCACCTTAAACGGCTGGCGTGTTAATTGATAATCGACGACTTCGCCGCCGGCGACAGGTTGAACTTTCAGGCGAACTTTTGTGCCGGTGGGTCCACGCGTCATGCCACTGGTCTGGGCAATCGATTTGTTGTCCAACGAAGTCCAATCTTGACCATCGGAAGCCACCGCTAGAATTTGATCTCCCAACTTCAGGCGACCATCGTGGTCCGCAGCCCCGCCGGAAATAACTTTGGCAACCAGTGTCTTCCCATCGACAATCTGGAATACCGCGCCGACGCCGGAAGAGGTTGGCGAAGCGAAGAAGCCATGGGTAGCCAGATGCAAATACTGGTGTTGCGGCGCTTGCTCGCGGAAGCGCTGTTGCGTGGCTTCGGCTTGCTTGAGCTCCAGCGGTTGGCCAGCGACAAATCGGCGGCTGTAGAGTTGCTCGATAAGATCAATTTCTTCGGCAGTGCCGGGAAGCGGTTGGAACTGTGTCTGCCCTCCGCCACGCACTGCAGTTTGTGGAGCATCGGCCGCCAGCAGCAAATTGCCGGATTCCAGATTGCGCTGACCGGGCGAGGCGCCGTAATCGACATCGCCCACTAAGAGTAAACTCGGCTTAGTAGTCGGAGGGTCGCGGTTTTCGTCGAGCAATTCGATCAACATTTGGGGGACGGGAATGATGGCAATGCCGATGTCCTCAATTAAATACGTGTCCGGCTTACTTCCGGGCAATGCCGCCCAAGGGAATTTCGACAGGTCGGCGTCGGGAGAAATGAGCACCATTTTTACGCCGTCCAGCAGTGGCGCAAGCGGTTTCCACACGAGTCGCTGAAGTTTGAGTTCAGGCAAATCGTCCGGCTTAGTTTCTCCGACAAGAGCAACGTACATTTCGCGCCACTGGGAAATTGCCTCGTTGATTGGTTCGACCAATCCAAGATCGACGATTGCCGTACTGTGGTCTCGCCGGATAACGGATGCAACCAGGCGCTGCTCGAGACGATATTTAAACGTGCCGTCGGATTGTTTTTCACCAATTTCGCGCTCAAATTGCATGAAATCGACCAGCGCGGTATCGGAAGGCAATTTGTCGGCAAGCTGACTGGTGGTGAGCTTGCTTTGCGAGCGCAACTTGCGGAACTCTGTGCTGCGGCTGCTCAGATCCGCTTCTAATTCTTCCTCGCTATCGGTTAAAGCTGTCAGCTTTTTCCGTAATTCGTCCTGTTGCTCGGGCGCGGGGGTGATCCGACTTGCCGCGGCTAGTCGGGTACACACGTCTTGGAGTTCAGCCCACAATTTTTTCTCTTCGTCACTGCCGGTTTGTCGGGCGGCGCGCTCCAACCGCTGTCGCAAGGTGACGGTTCCCTTCCACGCCAGTATTTGATCGTAAACTTCATTTCCTCGACTATTTTTGGCGGAGTCAGTCGTCGCAGCGGCAAGCAGCGCGCACGAAATAAGGTCGTCCAGGAAATAGCGGTTCATTTGAATTTGCGCAAACTGTTGCCGTTCAGACTGCACGGTGGCACTTAATTCCATCTGTCCAATAACCGGCTCGGCAGCTTGCTGATAGATCGGGAAAGCCTTAGCGTAGTCTCCCGTGCTAACATATAGTCCTGCCAATTTGTTCAGCGTGGCGGCGACATCAGGATGCTTGTTGCCCAGGACTTCTTTACGGATGTTTAGCGCTTGGAGATACAGCGGTTCTGCTTTCGTGAATTCGCCCATATCGGCATATAGGACCGCAAGATTGAAAAGGTTACCCGCGTAAGTCGGATGCTTTTCACCGAAAACGTCTTTATCGATCGCCAGCGCCTGGCGATACAGAGGCTCCGCCTCCGCATAGTTCCCCATGCTGTTATAAAATGCGGCCAGATTGTGCAGGCTGTTGGCATAGGCCGGATGCTTTTCTCCCAGGGCCTCTTTGCGAATTGCCAGCGCTTGACGATACAGCGGTTCTGCCTGTTTGTAGTTGCCAATTTTATGGTACAGCAACGCTAGATTGTCGAGGCTAGTTGCGTACTCAGGATGCTTTTCTCCCAAGACTTCTTTTTGGATCGCGATTGCCTGGCGATACATGATCTCGGCCCTCGCATAGTCGCCCATGCGGACATAAAGCAAAGCCAAGTTGCTCAGGCTGCTGATATAGTGGGGGTGGCGCTGGCCATAAGCTTGTTTGATGATTTCCAGCGCCTGCCTGTACAGCGGTTCGGCCTTGGCATAGTTGCCGATGTTGTTATACATGCCTGCCAGATTGTTCAGATCGGTGGCGCAGGCGGGATTTTTTTCCCCGAGGACTTTCGTGTCGATTGCCAGCGCCTGACGATAGAGCGGTTCCGCCTTGGTGTAGTCTCCCATGTCCTGGTACAGCGCAGCCAAGTTGTTAAGACTCATGGCGTAGTGAGGATTTTCCTCACCCAGAGCTTCTTTGACGATTTCGCTCGCCTGGCGCAAAAGCGGTTCCGCCTTGGCAATATTTCCCATGTCGCTGTATAGCCCGCTCAAATTATTGAGAGTGGCGGCGTACTCCGGATGCTTTTCTCCCAAGGTTACCTTTTCGATCTCTAGCTCCTGAAGGTAAAGCGGTTCCGCCTTCGAATAGTCCCCCTTGTGTTTGTACAGATTGGCCAGATCATCGAGGCTACGTGCATAGTCTTCGTGCTTTTCGCCAAAAAGTTCTTTGCGAATTTGTAATCCTTGCTGGTACACACTTTCGGCCTTGTCGTAGTTCGCCAGACTTTCATACGCGAAGCCCAGGCTGCCGAGCGCGTTGGCATAGTCTGCATTTTCTTCTCCTTGGAGTTGTTTGCGAATTTCCAGCGACTGCTCCAGCAGAGGGATAGCCTGGTGATATTTTCCAAGATTGTTGTACAGCATGCCCAAATTACTAAGGTCGCCGGCATAGTATGGATGGTTCTGGCCCTTGGCCTTCGCCATCAGCTCTGCAGCCTGTTGTAATAACGGCTCGGCTTTGGAATAGTTTCCCTGAAACATGGAGGCATAACCGAGCCATTCAATGTCGACCGCGTACCTCCAATGCGCTTCGCCTAACAGTTCCCGATGCACTTCGATCAAATGTTGGGCCAGAGTCGCAGCATCTGAATATTTTCCTTCCGTCATCAATTTCCCAAGCTGCCGGGTATTGAAATCGGCCTGCCGAAGTCGTTTCCGCTGGTCGGCGGTTAATTTGCTCAATTGCTCAATGTCAGTGAGTCCCATCCGCGCATCGAGAGTTTTCCAATACGCGTCGCCTTTTAATTTGGTTAAGACCGCCAGCGCTTCTTGCTGGCATCTAAGCGCCTCCGTAAAATCCTCTTCGTCGGCGTATAGCGTGGCCAGGTATGTCAGAGAACCGGCACCATCGACACTTTCGTTTCCAAATACTTTCTGTTCGATCGCCAGCATCTTTTCTACGGCTGCAATTGCCTCCGACATTTTGCTCTCGTCCCGCAAAGCTAGCGCTTCATTAGCGAATGAATTTCGCTGCTTGAGCAATTCCGCTCGCTGCTCGGCAGATAATTCTTCTTGGCTATTGGTTTTGGGCGATTCAGCGTGATTCCGATCCGCATTTTGTGGTTGAGTAACTTCCTGGGCGCAAGCAAATCGTGCCGAAGAAAGCGGCGCAATGAACACGCTTAAAACTACCAAGAAAAATGCGCACGTAACTCGTCGAGCAATCACAATCAGCATTACCTTACGGGAACCTGAAGCAAAGTGGGGCCGATCACACGATACGCGTCATCGAGACGGCCGCTTAGTAGTCCCCGGATATTGACAGTATAACACCCACGGGGGTGGACCAAAATTGCTTGAGATGCTCAGCCGGTCCTTGGTATGCAGAAAACGCTTAACTGCGTTTTGCCAACGCGAAATGCGATATGATAAACACAATGCGATGTAGCTCGATCCAGGAGATGAGACCTCTCCCAAAAATGCGTACGAAAAATGCTACGTCCGATGCAAGAGCAGATCAGCGGTGCAACCGCAACACAGAAGCGACGTTGCCACCCCTTTGCCACCCCTGGTGCAACGTGGTCGCCACACCGACCATACGACACGAGATATAAGTCATTGCGAAATCAAAAGTACCGGAGAGAGGACTTGAACCTCCACACCCTTGCGGGTACTGGATTTTGAGGGCAACCACTCCCCTCCCCGTAACCTATTAACCAGCCTCCAGTTTCACGATTAAGTTCTTACGTCGCTATCGTTTGCCTCGGCGAACAGTGTTGCACCGTATGGCAACCTTATTATACCGCATTGTGCAATATGAAGGCACTTTTGAGGCACTTGAAACGATCATTTGAATCTGTTGATTGAGTCCGGTGCAAAACTATACGTACCAGGGCGACCTACTGGAGACCAAAAAACCGTGGCGTTGTCGGAGACGTCAGAGAGCGAACAATGTCTAGCATGGTCTCGCTCGTGGGCATGTTGCTCCAGTGCAATTGGAGCGAATTCTGTGTGAGTATCCTAAGCGCCGGACATGATGTCCACACGACCAGTTATTAATAACTTGGCCACCCGTGCGCTACTCGACGTTTATCGAGGACTACCGCCGACAGAAGCTCTATAGCCGTCGTTCGTCCAAGCCAAGTGTCCGTTTTGCCGGCGGCGCCACTTCACTATCGCTGAACACCGCATGTTCGGTTCTATTGAACCAGGCACGTTATTGATCAGGCCGATGACTTATGGACTGATATGGTCGTGCGTCTCTAATCACTGCCCGATGCCGACGAACTGCTCTTGGTCCAGGTGCATTGAATTGAGAAAATATGAGGTGCTCTCAGGGATGTCGGCGACCAGCACGATCGGCTCGACCCTTTTGCTGTTCAGGGTCGATGATTGCCCGCCGGGCGCCTGATTAGCCTTCTCCTGGCCACGACAATCGTGCCCCTGAGCTTCTAACGCCAGTTACTAATAACTGCCGAGACTACGACTATGTTGGAATCAATGACGCAGAACCCCTGTCGTGTGCCGGACTGGCGCTGGCTCCGCGCGCAGGATGTCGCGCATGGCGGTCCTCCCGCCACTGTGCGGCGAGACGGCGCAACCTCGACAATACTGATTCGTAGGGGGGCGCGATTCTATAAGTCCTTGCAAGGCTGCGACAGCGAGGAGCGGCAAATGAAATTAGCCGAGCAGACCCCGATCGTGTTCTGGGCTCATTACATGTACGACCAGCTGCACAATCCGATGCGATGGTCAATTGAGGCGCGAATTCTCGCCGGTGAAACCGACCGAGAAATCGCCATGCGCATCGGTTGTGGCGAAGAGATCATTCAGACCTACGAGGCCCTGTTCTTCAATGTCCGGGACAAGCTGAACCGCCAAGATTACATCTTTAATGTCGTGCTGAAGGGTGCGGTCTCACGAGGTTTGCACGAACGCGAGAAAGATCTGCTGTGGAAGCTTGTGGCATATACCGGTGGCAGCCATCTACTGGACGCCATAATCAACCCGCTTGTGATTCCCCACTGGGTCACTAATCCGGATGACATACCGGCCTTCCTCCAGGATGTTGCCATCAACGTGATTAAGAAAAAAGCCACCATTGCTGCCCTCTGTGTTCCCATCAACGGCCAAACCGAAATGAAGCTGATCAAGTCCCTTAGCAAATTCGTAAAGATCGAAAGCTCCATGGCCAGTCAGGGGGAAGCTAATGACCAGATCGTCAATGGTTTTGGCGCCATGCTCGATAGTTTGCCGTTTCGAGTTAGATCGACGAAAGCTGCCAAAGCCCAAGCGAGACCGTTGTTGGAATACGACCAGGGAGCCTCCGAGTTACGCGAGAACGAACTAATGTGCGTGGCGGCTGGCTATTCGATGCCCGGCCATGAGTTGTTCAAGCAATGCAAATTTCCAGAGCAAATTGCCAAGAAAGCTGCTCAGCGAAACTGACGAACCTAATAGCAGCGGCGAAAGACAGTTAGATCGAGGGCTTTTGAAATTCAGCCTGCTGGCGTTGGTAGTATTCGAATTCATCGGCTGGGACAAGCCAGAACATCCCGGCACGTGCTACGTCGGAAATTACCACCATGCCGTCCGGTTCAATATATCCATCCTGATAATGCCGTACCGGCAGAGGGATATGGCACTTCGTGCGCGGAGTGCTGTAGGGCTCAAAACGCCCGTCGTGGGAAATAACCGCAAAGGCCTTTGAAAATAGCATGCAAGGTTCCAGAGAGTAAACGAAGTATGACGTTGGATTGTATGCAAGCGGGGACGATTGACTGCGAAGTTGCCAAAGTGTTCGACTATTTCAGATCAGGACACTGATTTATTTGCCTCGCGGCATTTTCGCCATGATCGTTTTCACGATTGAAGTGCTGACGGCGGTGTAACCCAAGCCCTTGGCCATCTTAGCAATCTCGCTTGGATTCTTGGCTGGATATTCTTTAACCAATTGCGCTATCGCTGCGGGCGTGCTTGTGAGCTTCTTCATCGCCGCATTGTCGTCC
>Ga0182024_10008367_pt1 | contig 21842 bp, 24 predicted proteins | sample P32metaG_FD_120480 | JGI IMG/M metagenome (GOLD analysis project Ga0182024, IMG submission 120480) | Permafrost microbial communities from Stordalen Mire, Sweden - P3-2 metaG (Illumina Assembly) | ecosystem: Environmental > Terrestrial > Soil > Wetlands > Permafrost | place: Sweden: Stordalen...
CAAGATCGGCATCGGCGACAACAACCACAAATTCACCGCGATCGGCATCGGCATGTGGCTCGGCACGATCATGTGGTTCAACGTGTGGTTCATCATCATGCCGAACCAGAACAAGGTGATGGGTGTCACCAGCGCCACGCCGGACGAGGTCAACGCCGCGCGCCGCATGGCGGGGCTCGCCTCGCGGGTCAACACGATGCTGTCGATCCCGATGCTCTACAGCATGGTGTTCGCGGCGCATTTCTACTAGGCCGACGCATTTCCTCGTCATGGCCGTCCGCGGCCATGACGAGCGCAGGAACTTAGAACCTTCCCGTCAACGCCGCGAAGGCGAGCCGCCAGCTCTGCAGCGGATCGCTTTCGCCGGCGCCGGAGAACGGGTCGAACCCGGCCCGTTCGAGGCGCTTGAGCGAGGTCGCGGCGATGCGCGCCGGGAGCAATGCCGGCAGCGCCGCTTTCGGTAGCCCCGGTCGCATCGCGCGCGCCGTGTCGAGATGGCGCGACGCCGCCCGCGCGATCGTCTCGACCGCCCGGCGCAACGCCGGCGTGGCGCGCCGCGCCCCATAGTCGCCGGGATCGACCCCCGTCGCCGCCGCGACATCGTCCGGGATCAAGAGCCGTCCGATGCGGGCATGCACCGGCATCGCCCGGATCAAGCCGGAGAGCGCATAGGCGATGCCGATCGATGTCACCGCCGCCTCGGCCCGCGGCGTCGCCGCGGCGAGCGCCTCGAGCGCGAGCCGGATCAGCGGCGCCGAGCTCGCCTCGGCATAATCCTCGAGCGCGGCCAGGGTCGCCGGCGGCGCATCGTCGAGGTCGCGCTCGCGGCTGTCGATCAGCCGCGCGAAATGCCCCCGGCTCAGCCCGCGCGCGCGGATCGCGTCCGTCAGCGGCACCACTACCTCATGCCGCCGCGGCGCGGCGTCGCCATAGGCCGCGTCGATCGCCTCGCGCCACCATTGCAGGCGGATCTGTCCGAGCATCGGCTCCCGCACGCTCTCGCGCACCCGGGCGATCTCGAAATTGAAGGCGTAGAGCGCGAACAGCGCTTCGCGCTCCGCCGGCGGCGCGAACAGCGCGGTCTGGAAACGGTCGCGGTCATGTCGCCGCACCAGCGCTCCGACCACCGAGAGACGGGAACGGCGGCCAGGCGGCGGCGTTTCTTCAGTCGAGGGACCGCGCACCAGCGATTCCTTTTGCCCCACAGTGTACGGAACGGACCCGCCCATGGCTTTCGAACTGCCGCCGCTACCTTATCCGAAGGACGCGCTCGAGCCGTATATGTCGGCGAAGACGCTGGAATTCCACCACGACAAGCACCACAGGGCCTATGTCGACACGCTGAACGAGCTGGTCGAAGGAAAGCCGGAAGAGGGTCAATCGCTCGAGGAGCTGATCGTCGCGACCCATCACGACGATTCGAAGACGGCGGTGTTCAACAACGCGGCGCAGGTGTGGAACCACACTTTCTTCTGGAATTGCCTGAAGAAGGAAGGCGGCGAGCCCCAGGGCGATCTCAAGAAGGCGATCGACCACGATTTGGGCGGTGTCGACAAGTTCGCCACGGCGTTCAAGGAAGCGGCCACCTCGCAATTCGGCAGCGGCTGGGCCTGGCTGGTGCTCGATGCCGGCAAGCTCAAAATCATCAAGACCTCGAACGCGGTCAACCCGATCGCCGGCGGGCAAACCGCGCTCGTCACCTGCGACGTCTGGGAGCACGCCTATTACCTCGACTTCCAGAACCGGCGCCCCGATTTTGTCGAGGCCTTCCTCGATCACCTGATCAACTGGGAATTCGTCGCCGAGAACCTCAAAAAGGCGATGGAACGCGCGGGGTAGCTGCCAGTTTCTCGTCTTTCCCGCGAAAGCGGGAACCCAGGGGCGAGCGATGAGAAGTTGCCCTGGGCCCCCGCTTCCGCAGGGGAGACGAAGCAAATTACAAATGCACGCCCGTGTCGAGCAGCACGGCGGTGTATTCGCGATAGGTCATGCCGAGCGCCTCGGCGCGCGCGAGCCGGGCCAGCGCGATCTCGCGGGGCGGCGTCTTCCAGGCCTTGGCATGAGCCTTCTTCCAGCAATAAAGCCGCCAGCCGGCATCGGGGTCGAGCGGCGGCCCCTCATTGTGGCCGATCCCGAACAACGGAGCGATGCTGGCGCCGTCCGGCATGCCGCTTCTCCAGTTCCCCCCAAACTTCGCGCAAACGCCGTGCCAGTGCGCGTCAGACTGGCGGCAGCAGCGCCGCCGCGACCAGCCGGTCCTCGGCCAATAGCACATTGTAGGTGCGGCAGGCGGCGCCGGTATCCATCGCCTCGACGCCGATGCCGCGCGCCTTGAGCGCGGCGCGCAAGCCCGGAGCCACCGGCGCGCCGCGGCGACCAAGCCCCAACAGGATCAGCTCTATCCCGCCCGCGGCGATAATCGGGGCGAGGCTTTCGAGCGTCGGCGCCGCGTTTTCCCATAAGATCGTGCGGTCGGGGAACACCAGCACGGGGCCGGCGAAGACAACGCCGCTGACGCGGAACCCGGCCGCGCCGTAGCGCTCAATCAGTTGCCGCCCGCCAAGGGGGTTCCCTGGTGCGCTGGGCGTCAACTCCATCGCGCTAGCTTTTGGCGCCCGTCGGGCGATTGGGGGGCCGGCTTGGCGGCCGGCCGGGCTCGCTGTCGGCGGGCGTCGGCTCGCGGGCGATCGCGCGCCGGTTCGGCTGAATGTAGTAGATGATCGGCGCGGCAATGAAGAGCGAGGAATAGGTGCCGATCACGATGCCCCACAGCATCGCGATGCTGAACCCTTTCAGCACCTCGCCGCCGAAGACCAACAGCGACAGCACCGCCAGCGCCACCGTGCTGACCGTCAGGATGGTGCGCGACAGGGTCTCGTTGAGCGCCAGGTTTATGAGCTCGCGGAACGGCATCGTGCGGTGCTTGCGCATCGCCTCGCGCACCCGGTCGTAGATCACCACCGTGTCGTTGATCGAGTAGCCGGCGATGGTCAGGATCGCCGCTAGCGTCGTCAGGTTGAACTCGAGCCGGAAGATCGCGAAGAGCCCGACCGTGGTGACCACGTCATGGATCGTCGAGATCGTCGCGCCGACGCCGAATTGCCACTCGAAGCGGAACCAGATGTAGACGAGGATCGCGGCCAGCGCGAGCCCGGTCGCGAGCATGCCGGCGCGGACCAGCTCGGCGCCGACGCTGGGTCCGACGACCTCGGTGCGACGATAATCGATCCCCGAGCCGAGCGCCTGCCGCGCCAGCTCGACCGCCTTCATCTGCCCGGCGTCCCCGCCCGGCTGCTCGGGAAGGCGGATCAGCACCTCGTCGGGGCTGCCGAAACCTTGCAGCGACGCTTCGCCGATATGGAGGTCGTCGAGCTTGGCGCGCATCGCCGCCAGATCGGCCGGCCCTTGGGTTTTCGCCTCGATCAGCGTGCCGCCCTTGAAGTCGATGCCGTAATTGAGCCCGATCGCCAGGAACAGGCCGATCGACACCGCACCCAGCAGCCCCGAGAGGGCAAAGCCGAACAGGTGCCAGCGCATGAAGTCGATCTTCGGCACCCGGCGAATGACGATCAGCGGCCTTAGCACAGCGGCATACCTTTCCCCTCTCCCGCTCGCGGGAGAGGGAGGGGCCCGCGGCGAAGCCGTGGGAGGGTGAGGGTCCGGTGCCAGCATACCCTCACCCGTCGCGCTTCGCGCGCCACCCTCTCCCGCAAGCGGGCGAGGGGATGAAGTGAGGCTTCGGTCACAATGGGATTTCCCTTGGCTTCCAGCGCCGCAGCCAGGTGACGATCTCGAGCCGGGTCACCAGGATGGCGGAAAACAGCGAGGTCAAGACGCCGATGCTCAAGGTCACCGCGAACCCTTTTATCGGCCCAGAGCCGAGCCAGTATAGCAGGAGACCGGCGACCAGCGTCGTCACATGGCTGTCGAGGATGGTGCCGAACGCGCGGGTGAACCCGGCCTCCAACGACGACAGCATCGTCCGCCCGCCACGCATCTCCTCGCGGATGCGCTCGTAGATCAGCACGTTGGCGTCGACCGCCATGCCCATGGTCAGCGCGATCCCGGCGATCCCGGGCAAGGTCAGCGTCGCGCCCAGCAGCGACAGTGACCCCAACATCAGGCACAAATTGAACATCAAGGCGATATCGGCGAAGAGACCGAAAAGCCCGTAGAACAGGAACATGAAAACGACGACCAAGGCCACGCCGACGATGCTCGCGACGGCGCCCGCATGGATGGAATCGGCGCCGAGATCGGGCCCGACAGTGCGCTCCTCGAGGATCGTGATCGGCGCCGGAAGCGCGCCGGCACGCAGCAGCAGCGCCAAATCGCTCGCCGACTGCACCGTGAAGCTGCCCGAGATGATGCCGCTGCCGCCCATGATCGCTTCCTTGATCACCGGCGCGCTGATCACCTTGTTGTCGAGCACGATCGCGAAGGGCTTGCCGACATTGTCGCGGGTGGCGTCGCCAAAGCGCCGAGCACCCGCTCCATCGAAGCGGAAGCTGACCACCGCCTCGTTGTTCTGGAACGTCGCCTGCGCGTCGACCAGCGTATCGCCACCAACCATGACCCGCTTCTTGACCAGATAGAACGCCGGCTGTCCGGCGCGCGCGGCGCGGTCCTCCGCCGGCAGGACCTCGTCGCCCGGCGGCGCGTGTCCGCGGCGCGCCTCGTCGGCCGACACCGAGGTGTCGACAAGCTGAAAGGTCAGCTTCGCGGTCTTGCCGAGCAGCGCCTTGACGTGCTCGGGATTGTCGATGCCCGGCAGCTCGACAAAGATGCGGTCCTGCCCCTGGCGCTGGATCGTCGGCTCCTTGGTGCCGGTCTCGTCGATGCGGCGGCGGATGATCTCGATCGACTGATCGACCGCCTGCTGGCGGCGCTGGTCGGTCGCCTGGGCGCTGAACTGCATCTTGCCGGCGCCGTCGGCGCCGATATCGACGGCCAGCGACGCATCGATCTTCGCGAGCGCCTTCCGGGCATCATCGAGGCGGTCCATGTCGCGGATCGAGAAGACGATCGCGTTATTTTCGACATTGAGGCCGGTATAGCCGATCTTCTCGTTGCGCAGCGCGTCGCGCACATTGTCGATGAGCGAGTTGAGCTGCTCGGTCTGCGCCGCAGCGACATCGACCTCGAGCAACAGGTACGAGCCGCCGCGCAGATCGAGGCCGAGATTGACCTTGTTGTGCGGGATCGAATTCGGCAGCCACGCGAGCTGCGCCGGGGTGAAAAGGTTCGGCAGACTGAACAGCACCCCGAGCGCGCACATCCCGCAGATCAGCAGAACCTTCCAATTGGCGAAATAGAGCATTGAAGTGGCCGGCAGCTACGCCTTTTCGTCTTCCTTGGCCTCGGGCTCCGGTTCCTTCGCGGCTTCCTTGCTTCGGCGGCGGCCCGAGCCGCGCTCGCTGCCCCGCTCGTTGGCGGCCTCGCGCGTGGCGCCCGGGTCGGTCTTGGCGAGGATGGTCGTGATCGTGCTGCGCAGGACGCGCACGCGCACGCCCTCGGCGATGTCGACGACGACCTCCTCGGGGCTCGCCACCCGGTTGACCGTGCCGATGATGCCGCCGCCGGTTACCACCCGGTCGCCGCGCCGCAGCGCGTCGAGCATGGTGCGATGGGTCTTCTGCTTTTGCTGCTGCGGGCGGATCAGCAGGAAATAGAAGACGACGAAGATCAGCACCAGCGGCAGGAACTGGATCATCGCGTTTGAGCTGTCGAACATCCCGCCCAACCCTTGGGCATAGGCCGTGGAAATCAGCATGTGCGTCGACCTCGAATGACGGCGGCGAAGCGGAGGCGAATTGGTACGCGATGCCCCGAAAAAGGGCAATGCAAAGCCGCGCCGCGCGTTTCCGCCGACCGGCCCGCTGTGATAGCTTCCGCGCCCGTTTGCATCTAAAGAACAGAACATGCCCGACATCGATCTCGTCCCGCTGCTCACCCGAATCGCCGACGCGCTCGAACGGTTGGCGCCGCCGGCTCCGCCGAAAACCGACCTCGCCGCCGCCGACGCCTTTATCTGGCATGCCGAGGGCGATTGGCTCGAACCGGTGCGCGAGGTCAACCGGGTCGAGCTCGCCCTGTTGCGCGGGATCGACCGGGTGCGCGACATCCTGGTCGAGAACACCGAGCGGTTCGCCGCCGGGCTGCCGGCCAACAACGTGCTGCTGTGGGGCGCGCGCGGCACCGGCAAGAGCGCCCTCGTCAAGGCGGCGCACGCGGCGGTCAACACCGCGAAACCCGGCGTGCTGGCGCTCATAGAAATCCACCGCGAGGACATCCCGAGCCTGCCGCGCCTCCTGTCGCTGGTACGCGCCAGCCCCCGGCGCTGCCTGTTGTTCTGCGACGATCTGTCGTTCGAGAAGCAGGACACCAGCTACAAATCGCTAAAGGCGGTGCTCGAAGGCGGCATTGAGGGCCGTCCGGCCAATGTCGTGCTCTACGCGACCTCGAACCGGCGCCATTTGATGGCGCGCGACATGATCGAGAACGAGCGCTCGACCGCGATCAACCCGTCCGAGGCGGTCGAGGAAAGCGTCTCGCTGTCCGACCGCTTCGGGCTATGGCTCGGTTTTCACAATGTCGACCAGGACACCTTTCACGCGATCGTGCGGGGCTACGCGGCGCATTACGGCCTCGACATTCCCGACGACCAGCTCAAGGCCGAGGCCAATGAATGGTCGATCACCCGCGGCGCCCGCTCGGGCCGGGTAGCCTGGCAATACATCCAGGATCTGGCCGGCAGGCGGGGGAAGAAGCTCGGATAGCCCGTTTTTCGGAGCCCAAAAAGAATCTCTGCCGCTAACGCCACGCGCGAGATTTCAGCTTGATGTAAGGAAGCTGTCATCCTATTTAATGTTTCTCGACCATTTATTTATTCGTCGAGCCGGGTTGACCCACTGAAGGGGATTACCCATGGCTTCCGTCTCGGCCCCCGAGCCGAATGTCACCACCGCCCAGATCATCGGCGCCCGGATCCTCGACCTTAAGATCGTTGACGGTAAAATCATTGACGGTCGAATCGTCGGCGGACGGGTGGTGGACGCCACGGACGTCAGGTCAAAAGCCGTCCGCGCCAGAACAATCGATGCCAAGAACATCCATACCGAAGTAATCGCTGTTATCGGATTCGGCTTGGCTCTCCTGCTGATGTACCTCGTTTGATATCGAAATCAAATTCGGCCTGGATCTGTAAGTCACCATTGCAAAGAGCGTGTCGCGCGACGCGGCAATCTCGATGGGATGAACCTCCCACTGCCCGAGATTGCCTCACTGCGCTGGCGATGGCGACGAAGATTACCCCGCCTTGTTGCCGGGGAGACCCTCGGCGCTCGGCGCCGGCGCCAGGAACTCCTTGGGATCGACCGGCTTCTTGCCGCGCCGCAGCTCGAAATGGAGCTGCGGCTCGCCGACGCCGCCGCTATCGCCGACCTTGGCGATGACCTGGCCGATGGCGATCGTGTCGCCCGGCTTGACGGTCACGTCGTCGAGATGGGCATAGGCCGAGATCCAGCCATTGGCGTGCTTGATCAGCACGATATTGCCGTAGCCCTTCACCTCGTTCCCGGCATAGGCCACCGTGCCGCCATCGACCGCCCGCACCGGGGTGCCGCGCGGCGCGGCGATGTTGATGCCGTCATTGTGCCCACCGCCCGGCGTGTTGCCATAGCTGGCGAGGACGCGGCCGCGCACCGGCCACGGAAAGCGGCCGCCGGCATTCCCTGAACCGGAATCGGCTGTCGTCGCCGGTTCGGCGGGCGACGCTTCGCCGGGCAGCGGCAGCGCGGCGGCCGGATTGCGCGGCGGCAGCACCGGCTGCGCGGCGGCTTGCGGCGGCACCGCTTGCGGCGGCGTTAGCGTCGCCTGAGCCGGCGGCGGAGCGGCGGCCGTCTGCTTGGGCGGCGGCGGGCCGTCGAGCGGGATGATCTCGGGCAGAACGCGCGCCGCCGAGGGCGGCGGGGTGACGGTTTGCGCTGGCGGGGCCACGTTCTGCGGCGTCGACGGCGGAAGCGGAAGCGCAGCCTGCTGTTGTGGCGGTAGCGGGGGCGCCGGCCGCGGCGGCGGGGCGAGAGTCTCGGGTCGGGGCGGCGGCAGCGGCGTCGCCTGCGCTACCATCGGCGCGGGGGCGATCGGCGCCACCGCCTGACGCGCCGGTGCGGCGGCGGAGGGGATCGTCAGCCGCGAGCCGGGTCTCAGCTCGTAGGGCGCGCGCATTCCGTTGGCGGCGATGATCGCCGATCTCGGCACATGATAGCTATAGGCGAACCCATCGAGCGTCTGGCCGCGTTGGACGATGACCTGCAGCGCTGGTGGCGGCGCTGGCATGGGCGCGACGATCGGCTCGGCGGAGCCTTTCAGGACGACCGGCGCCGGTTCCGACTGCTGCGCGCAAGCCCCCGCCAGCCCGGCCAGAATCGCGACAGTTCCGGCGCGGGCGACCCCGCACCGGCGGATTTTATCGAGTTCCATCTTCCCCCCTTTGCGCGTCCCCCGACGCGCAAAGCCTAGCGCTCCTACTCTACCGCGAATTCGTCGGGCACCAAATCATCATGCGGCTCGGTGATCTCGCCGCCCGGTTCGCCGCCGGGACGCGGCAATCCGGCAACCAGCGGCACAAACCGCACCCAGGCCAGCTCGTCGGTTGCGTAATCCGATTCGCCCCCGGAACTTTGACGCCGCACGCGGATGAGACGCTGGTCGTGATACTCGGCGCCGACCGGCAGCACCAGGATGCCGCCCGGCGCGAGCTGGTCGAGCAGCACCGCCGGCACCTCGCGCGCCGCCGCGGTGACGATGATGCGGTCGAACGGCGCCTGTTCCGGCCAGCCCTTCGCGCCGTCGCCAAAGCGGGTCACGATATTGCCAAGGCGCAGCGTCGCGAAGCGCCGCTCCGCCTCGCGCACCAGCAGCCGATGGCGCTCGACGGTGAAGACGCGGCGGGCGAGCCGCGCCAGGATCGCCGCCTGATAGCCCGAGCCGGTACCGATCTCGAGCACCTTCTCGCGGCCGGTCAATTCGAGCCGCTCGGTCATCAGCGCGACGACAAAGGGTTGGCTGATGGTCTGCGCGCTGCCGATCGGCAGGGCGACGTTCTCGTAGGCCTGGTCCTGGAACGACTCCGGCACGAAGAGTTCGCGCGGGATCTTCTCGATCGCGCCGAGCACGCGGGCGTCGTGAATCCCGGTGCTGCGCAGCTCCATGATGAGCCGCACCTTGCGGGTCAGCCCGGCGATCTCGCCGGGGTTCATTCGAATACCGGGCGCAGCGCCGCCGCGACCGGCTCATTGGTCAGGTTGAGATGCACCGGCGTGATCGACACGCGGTGCTCCGCGAGCGCGCCGAGATCGCTGCCTGGCTCGGCCCCGCCGCGCATCTGCGACGGGCCGATCCAGTAATAATGCCGGCCGCGCGGGTCGGTGCCTTCGGTCAGATTGTCGCCGAGCACGCGCTTGCCCTGATGGGTGATCGCGAAGCCACGCACCGTCGCCGGCGACGTCGCCGGGAAATTGACATTGAAGAAAGTGTCCCTCGGCCACGGCTCGGCGGCGGCGACGATGCGCCGTATCGCCTCGGCCGCGAAGGCCTCGGCCGTTGCCCAAGGGATCGCATTGCGGTTGCGGTATTCCTGGCTCAGCGCGATCGAGGGCACGCCGAACAAGGTCGCCTCCATCGCCGCCGCGCAGGTGCCGGAATAGGTGATGTCCTCGGCGACATTGCCGCCGGCGTTGATCCCCGCCAGGACGAGGGTGGGCGGCCGGCCGCGCAGCAACCGCTTCAGGCCCAACAGCACGCAATCGGTCGGCGTGCCGTCAACGATGTAACGGTGATCCGCGACCTCGATCATGCGCAGCGGCCGGCGCGTCGTCAGCGAATGGCCGGCGCCGCTCTGCTCCCACTCGGGCGCGACGACCCAGACCTCGGGCGACAATTCGCGCGCGATCGCCTCCAGCAGCTTGATGCCGGGCGCGTCGATCCCGTCGTCGTTCGAGACGAGAATACGCGCCAGCCGGGGATTTACCTCAGTCATCAGGTTGGATCGCCTTCGGCTCAGGCATTAGGTTGGATCGCCTTCGGCTCAGGCATGCGGCTCGATCACCTGCAGCCCGCCCATATAGGGCTGTAACGCCGCGGGTATCGCGACCGTGCCGTCGTGGCGCTGATAGTTTTCGAGGACCGCGATCATCGCGCGGCCGACCGCGAGGCCCGAGCCGTTGAGCGTGTGCACCGGCCGCGTGCCCTTCTCGCCGGCCGGGCGATAGCGCGCGTTCATCCGCCGCGCCTGGAACGCGCCGCAATTCGAGCAGCTCGAGATTTCGCGATAGGCGTTCTGCCCAGGCAGCCAGACCTCGATGTCGTAGGTCTTTTGCGCGGCGAACCCCATGTCGCCCGACGACAACAGCATCACCCGATAGGCGAGGCCCAAACGCTTCAGCACCTCCTCGGCGCAGGCGGTCATGCGCTCGTGCTCGGCGGCGGAGTCCTCGGGCTTGGCGATCGACACCAGCTCGACCTTGTTGAATTGGTGGACGCGGATCATGCCGCGGGTGTCCTTGCCGGCGGCGCCCGCCTCGGAGCGGAAGCACGGCGTCCACGCGGTGAAGCGCAGCGGCAAATCCTTCTCGTCGACGATCTCGCCGGCGACGAGATTGGTCAACGGCATCTCGGCGGTCGGGATCAGCCACATCCCGCCGGACGCCGCGGTGGTCTGGAACATGTCCTCGGCCGCTTTCGGCAGGTTGCCGGTGCCGTAAGCGGTCTCCTCCCGCACCAGGAACGGCGGCGCGATCTCGGTATAGCCGTTCTCGCCCGTATGGAGGTCGAGCATGAACTGGGCGAGCGCGCGTTCGAGCCGCGCCAGCCCGCTCCTCAGCACGACGAACCGCGACCCCGACAGGCGAGCGGCGCGGGCGAAATCCATCATGCCGAGCTTGTCGCCGAGCACCTCATGCGCCAGCGGCGCGAAATTGAACTGCGGCGGTTCGCCGACAGTGCGCAGCAGCACGTTCGCCGTCTCGTCCCGGCCTTCCGGCACATCATCCGCCGGCAGATTCGGCAAAGCGGCGAGCAATTCGTCGATTTGCTTGCGCAGCCTCGTGGCCTCGGCTGGAGCCGTCGACAAGACATCTTTATTGGCAACAGCTTCCTGTTGGCGCCGTTCTAACTGCGCGCTTAAGGTCGACGAGGGGTAGGGGCTCGGAGGTGGCCCGTATTCAATATGAATGCCGAGGGGCACTTCCCCGCTCTCATCCTCTTTCGCCATCTTGAGCTGTGCTGAGAGCCTTCCAATTTCACGGGACAGCCGGTTCCGCTCTGCTTGTGCCTCCTGGACCTTCGTCTCGGCGGCACGCCACTGTCGGTCAAGCTCAAGCACTTCCTCGGCACGCGGCGGAAGGCCGCGCCGCTTGAGGCCGGTGTCGAACGCCTCGGGGTTGTCGCGAATGGCGCGCAGATCGTGCATCTAGGTATTCGCCGGTTATCGACTACTACTTATAGGCATCGGACACTGTGGCGTCCACGGCTGGATCGACATCCCGCGTCCTTCGAGACGACCGCTTCGCGGTCTCCTCAGGATGACGAGATTTTTTTATGCCATCCACAAACGCCCGTCATCCTGAGGAGCGCCGATAGGCGCGTCTCGAAGGACGCAGGGCGGAATGCAAGCCCGACCTACTCCGCGGGTGGGGCGTCGCCCTTGTCGGCGAGCTCGGCTTCCTCGGCGGCTTCGCGCTTGGCGCGCTGCTTCTCGACCCATTTGCACGAGAAGATCGACAGCACATAGAGGAGAATGAGCGGTATCGCGAGCGAGGTCTGGCTGACGATGTCGGGCGGGGTCAGCACCGCGGCGACGGCGAACATGCCGACGACCGCATAGCGCCATTTCGAGATGAGCCCCTGCGAGGTGATCAGCCCGGCCCGCGCCATCAGCGTCAGCAGCACCGGAAGTTGGAACGCGACGCCGAACGCGAGCAGCAGTGTCATCACCAGCGACAAATATTCGTTGACCTTGGCCTCGATCTCGATCGGCAGCGAGCCAGCGGTTCCGGGCGTCTCGAAGCTGACGAAAAACCGGAACGCGTAGGGGATCACCACGAAATAGGCGAGCGAGGCGCCCATCAGGAAGAGGACCGGCGTCGCGCACAGATAGGGCAGAAAGGCGCGCTTCTCGGTCTTGTAGAGGCCGGGCGCGACGAACTTCCAGATCTGCATCGCGACAATCGGGAAGGCGATGCAGATCGCCGCCCAGAACGACACCTTGATGTAGGTGAAGAAGATCTCGGTGAGGCCGGTCGCGATCATCTTGCGACCGGCCTCGCCCGAGAACACTTGCGCCAGCGGATGCGACAGAAAGCGGTAGATCGTCTCCTTGAACTGGTAGCAGACGAGGAACGCGACGAGGATCGCCGCGGCCGACCACATCAGCCGGTTGCGCAGCTCGACCAGGTGATCGAGCAGCGGCATCCTGCCCGCTTCGAGCTCGGCGTCCGTGTCGTCCTCGGCCATCGTCTACCGTTACGGCTTCGACGGCTCGGCGGCGCGCGCCGGCTCGGGCTCGGCGGCCGGAGCTTCCGGCACCGGCGGCATCGGCAGCGGCAATTCCGGTTCCTCGGCGGCGGCTTCGACCGGCGCGACCGGCTCCTCCGGAATGGAAACCGCCGACGCCGAGGTGGTGTCGACATAATCCGGGATGATGCGCGGCGGCCCGGCGGCGGGGTCGTTGACCGGGTCCATGATCTTGTTGAACTCGCGGTCGAGGTCGAACTCGGTCGCTTTTTTGAGCTCGTTCTGCACCTCGTGCAGCTCGACCTCGCGCATCATCTGCTCGACGCTGCTGTGGAACTCGCGCGACAGAGTGCGGGCCTTGCGCACCCAGTATCCGGCGACGCGCAAGGCCGCCGGCAAATCCTTCGGCCCGATCACGACCAGCGCGACGACGCCGATCAGCATCAATTCGGGCCAGCCGATATCAAAGAACATCGCGTGGTACCTGGCGCTCGCGGCCGATCGAACAAGGCGGAAACAACATAAGCCGGCTCCGCAGGCGGCGGGGATAATGTCAGAAAGGCTTCGGAGCGGCAATCGAAGGACGCCGGCGCGGCAGCGTGTCCCTACAGAACGATCATGCGTCCTTCGAGACGGAGGCTGCGCAGCCTCCTCGGGATGACGAGGTTTTGCGGATGGCATAAAGATAAGGACCGTCATCCTGAGGAGCGCCGACGGCGCGTCTCGAAGGATGCAAATTTGTTATCCAGCCTTATTCCTCGGTGGCCTCCGGCTCAGGCTCATCCTCTGAAGTGCCAAGCCCCTCGCCGAGCACCGCGGGGCCGATATCGAGCAGCCCCGATTGGCGCAACTCCTCGATCCCCGGCAATTCCCTCAGGCTGTCGAGGCCGAAATGCGCGAGGAAGTTCGGCGTCGTGACCCAGTTGAGCGGCCGCCCCGGGCTTTCGCGCCGGCCCTTCGGCTGCACCCAGCCCGCTTCCAAGAGCCGGTCGAGCGTGCCGCGCGCCAGCCCGACGCCGCGGATCGCCTCGATCTCGGCCCGGGTCACCGGCTGATGATAGGCGATGACGGCCAGCGTCTCGACCGCGGCGCGCGACAGCCGGCGCGGCACGTCGCGCTCACTCCGCAGCAACGCGGCGAGATCGGGCGCGGTGCGGAACGTCCAACCGCCGGCCAGCCCGACCAGGTTGACCCCGCGCTCGGCATAGGTCTCGGCCAGCTCGCGCAGCAGCGCCGCGATATCGGCCTCCTCGCCCAGCCGCAGCGCCAGCTCCGCCTCGGACAACGGCTCCGGCGCGGCGAACAGCAGCGCCTCGATCAGCCGCAGCCGCTCGTTCATTCGCGCGCCGCCCCCGGGCCGCTGCGCAGATAGAGCGGCCCGAAGGCGCGGTCCTGACGCAATTCGACGCGGCCGGCCTTCGCCAATTCGAGGGTCGCGGCGAAGGTCGCCGCCAGCGACGAGCGGCGCAGCGGCCCGCCGCGCAATTCCTCGGGCAAGAACGCCATCAGCTCGCGCCAGTCCGGCACCTGGCCGACAAAGCACGCCAGATATTTCATCGCATCCGACAGCGACTGGTAGGAAGAGGGCAGGATCGTCAACACCTGGCCGTGCTGGCGGCGGTGGCTCTCGCCATAGGCCTTCAACAGATCGTAGAGGCTGAGCTCAAAGACCGGCTGGTCGATCGTGTCGAGCCCTTCCGGCGCGCCGCGCGCGAAGACGTCGCGGCCCAGCAGCGGCCGCCCCATCAGCGCCGCGCCGGCGCGCTGCATCGCCGCCAACAGGCGCAGCCGGTGCGCCAGCGCCTCGGCCAGCTCGATCGCGCTCGGGCCTACCTCGTCTTCCGGCGGGTCAGGCAACAGCAGACGCGATTTGAGATAGGCGAGCCAGGCCGCCATGACCAGGTAATCGGCGGCGATTTCGAGCTGCAACCGGCTCTGCTCGGAGATGAAGGCGAGATACTGGTCGGCGAGCTCCAAAATCGAGATACGCGCGAGGTCGACCTTCTGCTCGCGCGCCAGAGCGAGCAGAAGGTCGATCGGGCCTTCATACCCGTCGAGGTCGAGGACCAGCCCAGGGTCGCTTGACCGCTCGCTCATCCGCCCCTCATGCCCCCTGCCCCGTCACCGCCAGCACGAAGCGGATCAGCGCGTCGGCCGGCACGCCGATCAGCCAGCCGAGCGGGTTGAGGCCCAGCCCCGTGCGCGCGCTGAGATAGCCGAGCAGAAAAAGCCCCATGATGATCAGCATGCCATAGGGTTCGAGCCGGGCGAGCGGAAGGGCAAGCGGACGCGGCAGAAGCCCGACCGCGACCCTGCCGCCATCCAAGGGCGGCAGCGGCAGCAGGTTGAAGACGCACAGCACGGCGTTAAGCGTGATCGAATGGGCCAGATTGAGCCCGAGCCAGCGCTGACCCGACGCGGGAGCAAAGCCTATCAGAAACAACAGCAGCGCCGACCCGATCGCGAGCAGCACATTGGTCATTGGTCCCGCGAGCGCGACCAGCACCATCCCCAGCCGCGCGGGCTTGAGCCGACCAAAATTGACCGGCACCGGCTTCGCATAGCCGAACATGAAACCCGAGCTCACCAGCAGGAGGGCCGGCAGCAAGACGGTACCGAACGGGTCGATATGCTTGAGCGGGTTGAAGGTGACGCGACCGGCGCGCAGCGCCGTGTCGTCGCCGAAGCGCAGAGCGACGAAACCGTGCGCCGCCTCGTGAAACGTCACCGCGAAGATGATCGGAAACACCCACGTGGTGGCGTTCGCGATCATCGCGGCGAGGTGACCGTCGACGATCATCCGACGGTGGCTCCGATCATCGCGTCAAATTGCGCCTCGGCCGCGCACCGGTCGAAGTCTCGGATCGAGCGGCGGCGCAGCGCCTCGGCCCGCGCCACGCGTGCCGCCGCCTCCGCGGTCAGCGGCGCCGCCGCGGCCGCCGCCTCGCGCATCTCATCGAGCCTGCCGCTGCAATGCAGCACCGCATCGCAACCGGCGGCGAGCGCGCCGGCCGCCCGTTCGGCGAAGCTGCCGCCGAGCGCGCCCATGCCGATATCGTCCGACACCAGCACGCCGTCGAAGCCGATCGCGCCGCGGATGATGTCGTCGATCACCACCGGCGACAGCGTCGCCGGGCGGCGCGCGTCGATCGCGCTCAGCACGAGATGCGCGGTCATCGCCCACGGCATGTCGGCGAGCGCGCGGAACGGCGCGAAATCGGTCGCCTCCAGCACCTGCGCGCCGGCATCGACTACCGGCAGCGCCTGGTGGCTATCGACCCGCGCCCGGCCATGGCCGGGCATATGCTTGACCACCGGCAGCACGCCGCCGGCGAGCAATCCCTCGCACGCAGCGCGTCCGAGCCGGGCGACCAACGCCGGCTCGCCGCCATAGGCGCGGTCGCCGATCACGTTGTCGGCGCCGGCGACCGGCAGGTCGAGCACCGGCAGGCAATCGACGGTGACTCCGAGCGCGGCGAGGTCGTCGGCGATCAGCCGCGCGCCAAGCCGCACCGCTTCCTCCGCGTCCGGCAAGGCGGCCAGCCGCGCCGCTGCCGGATAGGCCCGCCAACGCGGCGGCTTGAGGCGCGCGACGCGGCCGCCCTCCTGGTCGATCAGCACCGGCGCGGCGGCGCGCCCGACGCACGCGCGAAATTCCGCTACGAGCCCGCGCACCTGGTCGGGATCGCGGCAATTGCGCTGAAACAGGATGAAGCCGAGCGGGTTCGCATCGGCGAAAAACGCGCGTTCCTCGGCGCTTAAGGTCTCACCGACGCAGCCGAACAGGATCGCCAGCGGCTCATTGGACAAGCTGGCACCCTAGATCGCGTTCCTTGAGCGCCTTGCACAGCTTTACCGCCGCCGCCTTGTCGGGAAGCGGCCCGGCCTCGACCCGGTAATAGATGCCGCGCCCGCCGAGATCAGCCTTGACCGCGACGGCGGTCAGCTTGCCGAGCAGGTCGCCGTTCTCGTGCTTCAGCCGCATCCACTCATCGCGCGCCTCATCGGGCGTACGCAGCGAGGCGAGCTGGATCTTCGTCGGCGGCCCCGCGGCGGCCGGCTTATTTGCCGCGTCAGCGGGTTTCGTCGCCGGTTTCAGCAGCGCGGCGATTTGCGGCGGCGCGGGCAGCGGCGCCGGCATCGCCTGGACGACGGGCGCCGGAGTTGGCGGCGGAGGCGGCGGCGCGGTCGGGCGCGGCGCCGGCGCCTCGGGCGGCGGCAGGATGTGCTCGGCCGGGTTGGCGCCGCCCGGCCGCAGCGAGTAGATCGGGTCGTCCTTGTCGGGGATGTTCATGCCGCCGACCTTGTCGGGCTTGACCTTGACCGGGTCGGTATCGGCGCGGATCAGCGGCACCTGGCCGGGCGCGGCGGCGGCGCTCGTCGCGTGCTTGCTGCCCTGGTGATAGGCGTACCACAGCCCCCCGGCGAAGATCGCCATCACCCCGACCGCCAGCATCACCCCCGGCAGCAGCCCGCGCCGCGGCGGGTCTTCGTCGCCCGACGGCGGCGGATCCTCGGCATAGTCGAGACGCTCGTCCGGATCGACGTGCCCGAATTGATAGGACATGCTTACATCTCCTCCGCCGGCGTCACCCCAAAGACGGCCAGCCCCGACGCGACGACGAGCGCCACCCCGCGCACCAGCGCGAGGCGCGCCCGGGTCAAGCCGGGATCCCCCGAAATGATGAAGCGCAATTGCGCCTCGTCTCTGCCCTTGGTCCACAGCAGGTGGAATTGCGCCGCCACCTCCTGCAGGTAGAAGGCGACGCGGTGCGGCTCATGCGCCTCCGCCGCGCTGTCGACGATGCGCGGCCAGCTCGCCAGCAGGCGAATGAGCGCGAGCTCGGTCGGGTCGGAGAGCAGCGCCAAATTTGCCCCCGCCAGCGCCGCGTCGCTCAACCCTTCCGCCGCCAACTCCTCGGCCGCGTGCCGCATCACCGAGGAGGCCCGGGCATGGGCGTACTGCACATAGAAGACCGGGTTATCCTTCGACTGCTCGGTGACCTTGGCGAAGTCGAAATCGAGCGCCTGGTCATTGCGCCTTGTCAGCATGATAAAGCGGAACGCGTCCTTGCCGACCTCGTCGACCACCTCGCGCAAGGTGACGAAGGTGCCGGCGCGCTTCGACATGCGCACCGGCTGGCCGTTGTCGAGCAGGTTGACCAACTGGGTCAGCTTGATGTCGAGCGCAGCGCCGCCATCGGTCGCCGCCTGCACCGCGGCCTGCATGCGCTTGACATGGCCGCCGTGATCGGCGCCCCACACATCGATCAGGGTCTTGAAGCCACGGCGAAACTTGTCCTGGTGATAGGCGATGTCGGTCGCGAAATAGGTCAGCGAGCCGTCCGACCGCCGAACCGGGCGATCGACGTCATCGCCGAACTGGGTGGCGCGAAACAAGGTCAGCGGGCGCGGCTCCCAATCGTCCGGCGGCGACTTGCCCTTGGGCGGCTCCAGCACACCGGTGTAGATCAGGCCGCGCGCCTCCAGCGCCGCGAGGCACTCCTCGACCGCACCCCGCTCGACCAGCGCGCGCTCGGAGGTGAAGGTGTCGTAGACCACGCCGAAGGCGGCAAGATCCTCCCGGATCATCGCCATCATCGCCGCGACGGCAAACTCGCCGATCGGCCGCAACCACTCCGCCTCGGGCCGGTCGAGCCATTTCTTCCCGTCGCGCTTCGCCAGCGCGCGGCCGGTCTCGATCAGATAGTCGCCGGGATAGAGCCCTTCGGGGATCGCGGCGATGGTCTCGCCCAGCGCCTCCCGGTAACGCAGGTGCAGAGAACGCGCGAGGATGTCAACCTGAGCACCGGCGTCGTTGATGTAGTACTCGCGGTGGATGGCGAACCCGGCCTTGGTCAGCAGCGCCGCCAGCGCGTCGCCGACCACCGCGCCACGGCCATGCCCGACATGCATCGGCCCGGTCGGGTTGACCGAGACGAACTCGACATTGACTGGCCGGCCATCGCCGATCGCCGAGTCGCCATAGGATTTTCCGGCTTCGAGGATCGCCTGCAGCTGCGCGTGCCAGATGCCGGCATCGAGCCGGACGTTGACGAAACCCGGCCGCGCCACCTCCAGGCTGTAGCCGCTGCCGCGATAACCGGCGCTGACGAACTCGCGGCCCATGAGTGCGGCGCCGATCGTCTCGGCCAATTCCATCGGGTTCTTCTTGACCTGGCCGGCGAGCACCATCGCCGCGTTGGTCGACAGGTCGCCGTGGCTCGAATCGCGCGGCGGCTCGACCGCGACGCGCGTCAGGTCGAGCCCGGTCGGCAGCGTGCCCGCCGTCGCCAGATCGTTAAGCGCAGCCAAAACGAGACGGCGAAAATCGCCGAAAATGTCACCCATCAGACTGTCGTCATACCGCAGCGTAGGTATCAAACAAGCGGCGATGCTCGTCGAGGGCAAATCGGTCGGTCATGCCGGCGAGGTAGTCGGCGACGATGCGCGCCCGCGCGGCCGGCTCGCCGCACGAGGCCGCCGCGCGCCACTCGCTCGGCAGGCATTCCGGCTCGGCGACGAACAGCTGAAACAGCTCGCGCACGACCCGGCGCGCCTTATGACTCATGCGGTTAACCCGATAGTGCCGGTACATCCGCTCGTAGAGAAAGCGCTTCAGCGCCCGGTCGTTATCCCGCATCGCGTCGGAGAACGCCGCCACGGCGCGCCCCAGCGCGCGGATGTCGTCAGCCGACCGGGCGCCGCTGTCGGCGAGGCGCGCGCGGGTCTCGGCGACCATGTCGCGCACCATCCGGTCGATCATTCGGCGAATCGATTCGTGGATCAGACGCGGCTCCTCAATACCCGGGTAGCGCGCGGCGACCTCGGCGAACACCGGGCCGACCAGCGGCACCTCGGCGAGATCGGCCACCGCGAACAGCCCGGCCCGCAAACCGTCGTCGATATCGTGGTTGTTGTAGGCGATGTCGTCGGCGAGCGCGGCGACCTGCGCTTCCGGTCCGGGATGATGATCGAGGTCGAGCTTATGCCGCGCATCGTACTCGGCGATCGAGGGCGGCAGCGGCGCGGAAAGCGGCCCGTTATGCTTGACCGTGCCTTCGATCGCCTCCCAGGTCAGGTTGAGCCCGTCGAACTCGGCATAGCCATGCTCGAGCCGCGTTAGGATGCGCAAGGTCTGCTCGTTGTGCGAGAACCCGCCATACGTCGCCATCTCGGCGTTAAGCGCCTCCTCGCCGGCATGGCCGAACGGCGTGTGGCCGATATCGTGCGCCAGCGCCAGCGCCTCGGCGAGGTCCTCGTCGAGCCCGAGCGCGCGGCTGATCGAGCGCGCGATCTGCGCGACCTCCAGGCTGTGGGTCAGCCGGGTGCGGTAATGGTCGCCCTCGTGATAGACGAACACCTGCGTCTTGTGCTTCAGCCGGCGAAACGCGGTCGAATGGATGATGCGGTCGCGGTCGCGCTGAAACGGCGAGCGCATCTCATGCTCCGGCTCCGGATAGAGCCGGCCGCGGCTCTCCTCCGGCTTCGACGCATAGGCCGCGCGCTCGACCGGCCATTGTGATGGCATTTAACAGAGACCCTCATCCTGAGGTGGCGCGGAGCGCCGTCTCGAAGGACGCATTCTGGTCATCCAGCTCTAAAACTGAGATAAGGCACTTTACGCAAATGGGGCGTCATGGCCACGATCGTCAACATGCATCAGGCGAAGAGTTCGCTGTCGCGCCTCGTCGAACGCGCTTTGGCGGGCGAGGAAGTCGTCATCGCCCGCAACGGCGAGCCCCTGGTCCGCCTCGTGCCGGCGCCGAAAAAGCCTCAGACCCGCGTTCCGCGGCGGTCGAAGGACGAGGTTTCGACCTCGCCCGATCTCGAATCCACCGAGGAGGACATCACCGAGTTATCCGAGGGGCCGATTTCTCCGGAAACCTGATCGGGACGTTCACTCCCAGCCCTTGAACGGCAGCACGAGCTTCCCGGTCGCGCTCCTCGTCGGCCACACCGTGACGTATTGCTTGCCCTGGAGCTGGGTCAGGTAGGTCGACGCCAACACATTCTGTCCGGCCGCGTCGAACCGGACGCCGTTGAAGCCAACGATCAGCCGGTCGGGCTTCAGGTCGGTTTGCCGCAGCGCCTGTTGGATCGCGCCGGGGTCGGTCGACCCGGCGCGGTCGATCGCGTCGGCGAGCACCAGAAACCCCTGCATGACCCGCGCGCTCGTATCGTCGAGATCGTGGCCGCTCTTCGCCTTGTAGAGCTGGTCGACGAGCGCGGCCGGGCTGTCCGGCTTGCCCACCCCCCAAACGCCGCGGTCGATGACGCCTTGCGCGAGGTTGCCCACCGAGGCGACAAAACCCGGGTCGGAGAAGCCGGCATCGTCGCCGATCTCGAGGGGCGGCTTGTAGTTGAGCGTCTTCATCGTCTTCGCCAGCAGGATCGCGTCGGCGGCGTGGCTGATGAAGATCGCCACATTCGGGTTCTGGTCGCGCAGACGCGTCACCGGCGCCGACAGATCGGTCGCGTTCGCCGGATAGACGATGTCGCCGACGATCGTGAACCCCGCCGCCGCCAGCGCGTCGCGCAAAGTGGCCGAAGCCGCGCGGCCGAACTCGCTGTTCTCGAAGACCAGCGCGACCGTGTCGATTCTCGTGCCGGCCGCTTTCAGCCCGCCGAGAAACTGAGCGTAGACCCGCGCGACATCGCCGCCGAGCGGGGTGGTGCGGAAGACCCACTGGAAGCCGCGCCCGGTGATGTTCGGCGCCGTCGCGTCGGGGACGAGGAATGGCAGGCCGTGACGCTCGGCGAGCGCGGTGGCGGCCAGCGTCTCCGGCGATTGTCCGGCGCCGATCAGCGCGGCGACATGGTCTTGCGCGATAAGCCGCAACGCCTGGCCTTCAGCGACCGACGGGTTGGCGAGGTCGTCGGCGAAGTCGATGGCGATCTTGGCGCCTCCCAGGTTTGGCAGACCCTGACCGGCGCCGAGCGGCAGCGTCTCGAGGCCGGGGTGCGGCGTATTGACGATGTCCGCGGCGGCTTCGAGCGCCAACCTGACGTCACCGCCTTGGCCCAGCGGATAGATCGCGCCGATCGTCACCGTATCGGCGGCACGCGCCGCGCCCGCGAGGACACCTATCGCGGCGATCGCCAGGCCGATCCGCGCCAGCGCCAGCCTCACGTCGAATCCCTGCTCCGAGTGACGAAAAACACGATCATGTCCCAGGCATTGCGGATGCCGGCGGCCAACAGGACGGCCAGGACCGCGGCGAGCAGGTCGACGCTCGCCGCCATGCCGCGCCACGCCAACCCGGCCACCGCCAGCAACGCGGCATAGGCCACGAGCGGCAGGAGCACATACCAATACCAGTCGCTGC
>Ga0182024_10008368_pt1 | contig 21841 bp, 25 predicted proteins | sample P32metaG_FD_120480 | JGI IMG/M metagenome (GOLD analysis project Ga0182024, IMG submission 120480) | Permafrost microbial communities from Stordalen Mire, Sweden - P3-2 metaG (Illumina Assembly) | ecosystem: Environmental > Terrestrial > Soil > Wetlands > Permafrost | place: Sweden: Stordalen...
GCCCCGGCGTCGCCGTACGTGTCGGCGTAAATCGCGGTGCGAGCGCGGGTATCGTCTGGGAGGGCAAGATAAACTCGCGCGACATCCTGCGCAAGCCGATTCCAGCCGAACTCTTCGGCAAAGACCGGCTGGATGAGATGCGCCGGCGATCCGTCTCGTCCGGTCAGTCGCAGGAGCTCTGTATAAGCGACGAGCCTCTCGACCGGCAGAACCGGCAGCGATAACGGAAGCGCCAGGACCGCGACTGCGGCCAGCACGCCAAGGGCGGTCACGCGCAGAGGAACCGCAACGCGCTCGATCGCAACGGCACCCATTGCCAGCAACATCGCATAGATGCCGATGATGTAATAGCCCTTCGCGCCCAGCGTCACGGCGGCTAAGAAGAGCACGACGTACGCTATCGCGATAAAGCGCAGATCACGCAGTGCCGCTAGGCGAAACGGTGCAACGATCCCGGCCAACCAGATCGGGGCCGCGAGCGGATTCGTGTACAGCAGCTGCTCCAGCGCAAAGGCCGTCGCGTTATTCGTGAGGTTGCGATACTCCAACGTCAGACCATTTACAAAGGCGAGACGATGCGCCGCGTCGCCGCGCACGACTTCGAGAAACGGCCATCCATGAGCCGCCTGCCAGGCGAGGTTCGGAGCTAGCAGCAGCAGCGTGAGGCCCGCGGCACAGAGTGCGTATGGCGTGAGCAGCGTGCCGCGCTCTTTCGTCAACAGCAAACCGGCGACCAGCGCGCCAACGAGCAAGACGATCGAATACTTCGCATACGCCCCCAACGCCAGGGTAAGCGCCAGCGCGAGCCACAGCCGCGGCCGCGCAGCCACTTGCGCGCGCACGAGCCGAATCGTGAGGTAGATCGCGAGCGTCCAGAAGAACGGCTCGAAGGAGGTCGTCGTAAGTGTGTTGCCCAGCAGCAGATAGGCCGGCATCAGGAGCGTCGCGAGGCCGGCGAGCGTCTGCGCGAATGCGCCGCCGCCCAGTTCCTTGGTGAGGCGCACGGCAAGATAAACGGTTCCACCGGCGGCCAGAATTGGAAGCGCCCGCAATGCTACGAGGTGATATCCGGCGGGGGCCGCGAGCCACGCCGCGACGGCAACGAGCGGCGGCTGATCGACGTAACCCCACGCCAGATGCTTCGAGCAGGCGATGAAGTAGAGCTCGTCGCGGAAGTAGCCGTAGCGCCACGCCGTTGCGCCGTGCAGCAGCAGCGCGGCACAGAACAGGCCGAAGGCGATCACGCCGTTCGGCGAGCAGCGATCAGCAGGCTCAGTGCGAAACCGCAGACTCCCGACCAAATCCACGAACCCAGCGCCACGTTCCAATCCCACCAGATGCCGTCGGCGAAAAACGTCGCCAGTAAATAGACGCCCGTGTACGACATCGGGACGGCGATTGCAAAACTTCGAAACGCGACCGTCTTAGCCGGAGAAGGATATGGATCGTACCGTGCGACGAGAAAGTCCGCCACAATGCCGGTAATCAGGGATTGCACGAGCGTCACGATCAGCAACGGCGTCTGATTGGTGAATGCCGCCGCCGCCGGGGCGTTGCCGATCACAAACAGCACGGTCAACATGCCGGGCGTGGGACGAATGCGCGAGACAAACCAAAGCGCGAAGCCGCCGATCAAAATGCTCTCGAGAATGATGCTGAGAACGCCGCTGGCAATCTTATAGTATCCGATCGAGAGCGCCGTGAGGTAGTCCGGCGTGAACGGAACGATGGGCGGCGGAGCATTGGTTCGGCCCGCGCCCGGATCGAATCCGTATGCCGTGCCGAAATGCGTGAGGATCAGCCACGTTGCGAGGCCGAGCACGAGGGGTAGCTGGCGCGAAGGCGTCGTGGCATCGCGTTGCGCCAGCACCGAGCGAATGGGGCCGCTCGCAACGAGAAAGATTCCAAGCCCCAGAACTTGATGCGTCGGGCTGAGCAGCGCGTCGACGCCGACTTCGATTCCGAAGAAGCGATGCCAGAGCATATCTCCGACTCCGGCGGCGACGAAAATCGGAATGCCCAGGAGCGCCACCCGATAACGCCGGGGGATCGTGTCGGGCCAAGCATAACCGAGACGACGCGAGCGTAATACAAAGGCTGCGACGGTAATGACCAAGGCCATCATGCCTGAATAGAAGACTGCATGATACGGCGTAAAGAAACTTTCCACGGGCACGTGCCCGTGCGCCCATGCATCGAGAAAGAAACCGCCGGAAATCCAGATGCCGCAAATGCCGACCGCGTAATCGAGCGCTAAGCTTCGCGGGGCCGCGTTCTGCATTATGCCCGGCCTTTACGCCCTACGCTCGGAGGCGCCTTCTAAACTGAGCAGGTGGCGTCGCGGCAAGGCCGTACGACCTTAGGCGTGCTGCTTCGCATCGGGGCGTGTTGGTTCGCACTGCTGTCGGTCGCGTGCGGATCGCGCCTTCCGCCGGCCATGCCTTCGAACGCGATCGTCGGTGCCGCATCGGCACTGCCCACGCCGAAGGTCGAGCCGAACGACGCGCCGCCGAAGATGCTCGGCATGCGTTTCTCCTCACTCGACGTTCGCCGCGGCGAGCACTGGTCCGGCTGGTTCGTGACGGGCACCGATGTAGCGAGCGTTGAGGTGCGCACGAGCCTGTTCTCCATCAACGTCCCCCACGTAGGTCCCGGACGCTTCCAGTTCACGCTCGACGTGCTCGATACCCCGCCGATCTTCGTTCGCTCGTATCATCTGCGCGTGATCGCGCGCAACAGCGCGGGCGATAAGGACGAAGAGGATCTGCCATTTCGTATCAGATGAACGGAGCGCGCACGCAGCTCGATACGAAGGTATTGACCGTTACACTGGACCGGCCCGCCCGAAAGAACGCGCTGACGTTCGAGCTCTATCGCGAGCTGACGGATCTGTTCAAGTCTTTGCAAACCGACGCAGCCGTTAAGGCCGTCGCGCTGACGGGCGCCGGCGGGGACTTCTGTTCGGGCGGTGACGTACACGAAATCATCGGGCCGTTGACGCAGAGCTCTCCACAGCAGCTTCTCGAGTTCACGCAGATGACCGGAGATCTGGTGAAGGCGATGCGCGCGTGTCCGCAACCCATCGTGGCCGCAATCGACGGTACCTGCGCCGGTGCCGGAGCGATTCTAGCAATGGCGAGCGATCTGCGCTTTGGAACGAAGCGTTCGCGCGTTGCTTTCCTTTTTGTCCGCGTCGGTCTGGCTGGATGCGACATGGGCGCCTGTACGATGCTGCCCCGGATTGTGGGGCTCGGCCGCGCGAGCGAGCTGCTCTACACCGGTCGCGCGCTGCCCGGAAAAGAGGCGCACGAGTGGGGATTTTTTAACGAGCTATGCTCGCCCGATGCGTTGCTCGAACGCGCCGTCGAGCTCGCGCGCACGATCGCGCAGGGCCCGACCGCAGCGCACGCAATGACGAAGCGAATGCTGCACGACGAATGGGTGCTACCGCTCGACGAAGCAATCGATGCGGAAGCGCGGGCTCAAGCTGCCTGTATGGAGAGCAACGACTTCCGCCGGGCCTACGAAGCCTTTGTCGCGAAGCGGCCGCCACAGTTCGAAGGAAACTAGGACCTCGGGAAATGCTCGATCTCCCACTGTTTGACGAAGAGCACCGCGCCTTTTCCGCGGGCCTCAACGCCTGGCTCGACGGTGCCGCCCTTGCCGACGACGAGTCCGATGCCGCCACGACCTCACGCGCCTGGGTTCGCGCGTTGGCAGGGGGCGGATGGCTGCGGGCGTGTGTTCCGGGCGCATACGGCGGCCTTCGCGCGGAACTCGATGTTCGAACTCTTTGTCTGGCGCGGGAGCGGCTCGCGTACCGTTCTCCGCTTGCGGATTTCGCTTTCGCGATGCAGGGCCTGGGTGCCGGTCCGATCGCGTTATTCGGCAGTGCCGAGCTGAAGCGGCGCTATCTGCCCGAGATCGCCGCGGGCCGGTGCATCGCCGCCTTCGCCTTGTCGGAGTTTGAGGCCGGCTCGGACGTCGGCGCGCTAACGACGCGCGCGCGGCGTGAAAACGGCAGCTACGTTCTTGAGGGCGAGAAGGCGTGGATATCCAATGCCGGCATCGCGGATCTCTACGTCGTCTTCGCGCGCACGGGCGAGAGCGGTTCCAAAGGTCTCAGCGCCTTTGCGGTCGATGCCGCGGCAAACGGCTGTCGTGTGGAGAGACAAATCGAAACGATCTCGCCGCATCCGCTCGGTACGTTGCGTTTAGACGGCGTTCGCGTTCCCAACGAGTGCCGGATCGGCGAGGAAGGCGAGGGTTTCAAGATTGCGATGGCGGTGCTCGACGTCTTTCGCAGCACGGTCGGTGCGGCGGCCGTTGGCTTCGCGCGACGGGCGCTCACCGAATCGGTTACGCACGTAAAGACGCGGCAGCTCTTCGGCAAGCCGCTGGCCGACCTGCAGCTCACGCAAGCCGCGATTGCGACGATGGCGACCGACGTCGATGCCAGCGCGCTCCTCGTTTATCGCGCCGCGTGGGCCAAGGACAGCGGTCGCGCACGCGTCACCAAGGAAGCGGCGATGGCGAAATGGTTTGCCACGGAGGCGGCAGGGCGCGTCTGCGATCGTGCCGTGCAGCTTTTTGGAGGGCGCGGCGTAACGCGCGGCGAGATCGTCGAACGCCTATACCGCGACGTTCGCGCCTTGCGCATTTACGAAGGTGCCAGCGAGATTCAACAGCTCGTCATCGCAAGGCAGCTCTTGGCAACGTGAGAGGACGCACCGGCCGGATTTCGAAAGAAGATGACTTGGGTCATTACGGAGGATAGCGCCATGATCTATCGGATCGCGAGCCTCGTCGCTCTTCTGCTCTGCTGCGCCCAGTGCGCCGGGGCGGGGCCGCCAAACTCGGCAAGCCCGGCAACTCTGCCCAACGCGGCGCCCGCTGCATTAGGTCCGTTCCTCTATGTCGGCGGTGGAAAGTTGTCGCAGTACGCGCTCGGCGACTCGAACCCGCGGCAGTCGGTCGACCTAAGCTTAGGCGCGAGTGCGCTCGCGCTCGACAATCGTGGGAATCTGTTTGTGGCCAACGGTGACGTAAGCGAGGGTTACATCGCCGTTTACGACGCGCAAAGTCTCGAGTTGCGGCGATCGGAGGCGCTAACGGACGACACGTTCCTGGCGGTCAGCAATCGCGGTTACCTCTATGCTTCAAACTGCGGCGGCGGAATCGATGTTTTTACGCCCGGCGGGATGAAGTACGACTACACGCGTTATCTGCGCAACGGCGCCGTGTGCTCACTGGCGATCGATCGGGACGATGACCTGTTCGTCGTAGACGGCAACTCCATCGCGGTCTTCGCGCCGGCGCATCCGCCCGGACGCATAAAGCTGGTACGCAGAATCAGGAGCGGCATCAGTGGAGCTCGCGCGCTGACGTTCGCTCCGTCCGGCGAACTCTTCGTGCTCAACTGCCCGCGTTGTGGCTACCATCGCGGGCGGCCGTACGTCAGCGTCTACGAACCGGGCAGTTCCTCGCCGGCGCGTATTGTCACCGGCGATATCTCCGAGGCGGCAGCTCTCGCGGTCGACTCGAAAGGCAGACTCTACGTGGCCAGCGCGCCGTTGAGCGATAAAGGCCGCGATCCGGGCTGGGTCACGGTCTATGCGCCCGGGGCGACGAAGCCGCTTCGGAAAATCGTCGCTGGGATCGGCCGCCCGATCGCGTTCGCGCTCGATCCGTCGGATAATTTGTACGTGGCGAATAGCGGAAAGGGTTCGGTTACCGTCTATGCCCCGGGGGGAACGAAACTGCTGCAGACGATCACCAAGGGCATCAAGGTCGTCTTAACGCTGGCGATTCACTGACCGCACATCTCGACCGGTTCGCGCGGGATCGCCTGCCACTGCCGCATGAGCTGCCGGATCTGCGCTTCGATCTTCCGGAGCTGCGTTATCCGGATCGCCTGAACGCGGCAACGCGTCTGCTGGATGCTCGTGTCGAGATGGGTGAAGGCGCAAAACGCTGCATCGTCGCGCCCGGCGGCGTGTGTTGGAGCTACGACGATCTTCGCGTTGCGGCCAATCGCATCGCCAACGTGCTCGTCGAAACGACGGCGTTGGAGTTCGGAAATCGCGTCTTGCTTCGCGCGCCGAACTCGCCGATGCTGGCAGCGTGCTGGTTCGCCGTTTTGAAAGCGGGCGGCATTGCGGTGACGACGGTACCGCAGTATCGTGCTGCCGAGCTGCGTTTTATCATGGAGAAGGCGCAAGTCAAGCATGCACTTTGCGACGTCCGATTGCGCGACGAGGTCGAGCAGGTGTACAGGGGCTTTGGGGGCGTGCAGACGCTCTACTTCAACGGAGATGTGCCGGCGGAAAGTTCGCTCGAGCGCCTCATGCGCGATGCTTCGACGCATTTTGCAAACGCCGCGACCGCCGCGGAGGACGTCGCGCTCATTGCGTTTACCTCGGGAACCACTGGAACGCCGAAGGCAACGATGCATTACCATCGCGATGTGCTGGCGATCTGCGACACCTATTGCGACCGCGTGCTGCAGCCCGGCCCCGACGATCTCTTCTGTGGAAGTCCGCCGCTGGCGTTTACGTTCGGCCTGGGCGGCCTGCTCCTATTTCCGCTCCACGCCGGCGCCGCAACCCTCTTGCTCGAAAAAGCCGGGCCTGTCGAACTGCTCGAGGCTATCGCGGCGTTTGGAGTAACGACGATCTTCACCGCGCCGGTCGCCTACCGCACGATGGCGGCGAAGGCGCTACAGTACGATCTCTCAACGCTACGCACGTGCGTCTCCGCCGGCGAGACCCTCCCTAAAGCCGTCTGGGAGCAATGGCGCGCAACGACGGGGTTGGAAATTCTCGACGGTATCGGCAGCACCGAGATGTTGCATATCTTCGTCGGCTCGCCTCAGGATGACGTGCGCGCGGGCTCGACGGGACGCGTCGTGCCCGGATACGTCGCCGAGATTCACGATGAGGCGGGGCGGATGGTTCCAGACGGTACGGTGGGACGCCTCGCCGTCAAAGGTCCCACGGGCTGCAAATATTTGCAAGACGAGCGCCAGCGGAACTACGTGCAGGGCGGCTGGAACTATCCCGGCGATGCATATCGCCGAGACGCCGACGGATACTACTGGTACGTCTCGCGCATGGACGACATGATCCTATCGGCCGGATACAACATCTCCGGCCCCGAGGTAGAACAAGCGCTGATCGCCCACAACGATGTCAAAGAAGTTGCGGTCGTGGGCAAGCGCGATCCGGCGAAAGAGACGAACTTCGTCAAGGCTTTCGTCGTGCTTAGCGACGGCTGCGCCGCTACCGAGGCAAAGGCCGACGAGCTGCGCGAGTTTTGTAAAGCACAGATCGCACCATTCAAAGCGCCGCGCGAGATCGAGTTCGTCAGCGAGCTGCCGCGAACCGAAACCGGCAAACTCCAACGCTATAAACTCCGCGCATTGTCATCGTGACCGCAGTTTTTGTCATCCTGAGCCCTTCGACTACGCTCCGGACAGGCTCCGTCGAAGGAAATGTCATCCTGAGCGCAGTCGAAGGACGACAAAAAACCAAAGTCGTAGTGCGCAGTACCATTGGTGCAGGCTGCGAGCCTGCGGACTAACGACCATTTATCGGCGATCAGCGCTTTTTTCTTCGAACGCGATCACCCTTTAAGCTGCTTTTCCCAGGCGATAGCCTGATTAACGTCGTGGAAGTCCGACGCATGGACTAGCGCTACTGGCCTACGCGAAAACGTATAAGACCTACGATCGGTTCCGAACTGGTGTTGCCCTAGGCGCACCTCCAGATCACTCGTGATGCCAACGTAGAACGAATCGTCCGCGCAGAGCAACATGTACACATAGTAGGTCTCCACGAGGCGCCATCTGCTCAATTCGCCTCGTTTGACTAGCCACTTTGTCGAAGGGCTCAGGATGACACTGGAGGTAGAACCGCGGTCGCTTCGATCTCGACCTTTGCGCCGTCTTCGAGCAGATCGGCGACCTGCACGAGCGCCATCGCCGGATAGTGGGTACCAACGATTTCGCGATAGGCTGCGCCGAGCGCCGCAGCATTGTCGCGATACTCTCGCTTATCGGTCACGTACCAGGTCAGCCGCACGAGATCCGCGGGCTCCCCGCCCGCCGCGCGAAGCACGGTCACGACGTTGCGCAGCGCCTGCCCGGCTTGCTCGATGAAGGCTTCGCCAACTAGCTCGTTACGCTCGTTCCAGCCGATCTGACCGGCGATGGCGAGGTACCGGCCTCCGGCCACGATGCCGTGCGCGTAACCAGTAGCCCGCGGCCAGCCCTCGGGTTCGACCCTCTGGCTCACCGCTCGCCCCTCTGACGAGCCCGGTCCATCACCGCGTGCATTCGACTTCTTTCGTCCCGGATTCACACTGACCCACTCCCGAGCCCGGGGACGAGGATGACGCACAGCGAAGAAGCCCCTTCTTGCTGGGCTCACGCCCGTGGCTTAAGGAAGATTGGAACTGCCATGTTTTGTTCCGGCTGTGGTGCATCGCTCGACGAGGATGCGCGATTCTGTAGCGGATGCGGCTCCCGTACCACACCAAGCGAACACGCGCTGGATCAGGTTTACGAAGCGCGCCAGGCGAAACCCCAGGTGGTACTACCGGCTGGAGTTCCCTCGGCCGCTCAAACCCGGATGCCGCAATTTTCCGCCGCAGTGCCTCCTCCCAACTACTACGCGCCACCCCAGGTGCACGTTACTCAACAAGTGCAAGTCGCGCAACCGGTCCTCGTGGGTGCGCCAAAAAGCATCGGGCTAGCTTTGCTGCTAACGTTTTTCTTCGGTCCACTGGGCCTGCTATATTCGAGCGTGCTTGGCGGTATCATCATGTTGGTCGTTTCCGTAGCGCTCGCCACGGTAACGTTTGGAGTAAGTTTGTTTCTTACGTGGCCAATTTGCATGATTTGGGGCGCAATCGCTGCGAGCAACCAAAACGCGGGGTTTATGATGCAATCGCGTGGCGTGAACCAAATCAACCGCTACTAGTACCTAAAATGCCGGAAGTGCTCTGTGGCCCGCGTTCCCTGGGGCCGCCTCGAGCGGTTCGCCCGGGCGTCCCTCTTGGCAGGAATCTCGTGCCCCGCACGACCAGCGTCCAGCCTGTAGGGGTAGGGAATGCCTGGACGTAAAGCAAAGCAGCCCTGCCTCGGAATAAACTAAGGTCTAAGTGAAAGGCGTGGAAAAGAATGTCGGTAACCCCACCTTCGACGACGGATACGCCGTTCGGGCTTGAGCCGAACATAGCGGCAGGACTTGCCTACCTGTTCCACTGGCTGGGCGGCCTAATTATGCTGCTCGGCGGCGGCACTAACAAATTCGTGAAATGGTCAGCAGCGCAGTCGATCACGTTGTGGGGCCTGTTCTGGGTGGTTTGGTTCGTGTGGACGTTTGCGACCATGTTGATACACCCGTTGATCCTCTTGGCGCCCCTCTTTTGGTTGTGGTGTCTGCTTTTCTTCGCCGTTTGGATCTGGACGACGATTTCGGGTTTCCAGGGAAAAGAGCTACGGCTTCCGGTCGTTAGCGGGTTGACGGAAAGCATTTTCAAGTCACAGCTCTGATCGGATTTCCCGCCCGGCGGGGTCCCTTCAGGCGTAACAGCGGGCGTTCGAAAAGATAGGTCGTCGCCGTCGCAACCGCGATGGCTGCCGCAAAGGCGAGCCCGGTATATTGGGCTTGCCATTGCGCGTTGTGATGGGGATTTCCGGTATACGGCGGGATGTGATGCCAGAAGAGCTCTCGCGCGACGATCTGATGGTACAGATAAAGATTGTACGAGATCGCCGCGAGGAAACGCAGCGGCGCGTTATCGAGAAGGATCTGCCACCATCGCGGGCTCGCCAGCGACCCCAGCGCGATTGCGCTGAATGCGACTCCGAGCAGTGGCCGGCGATCGATCTGCCACACGCCCGCCCACTGATCGGAAAGCCGATACATATAGCAGTTCTCTAGCAGCAACCCGAGCATCGCAAATCCGCCGAGGGCAACCAGCGGCGCGATGCCGCGTATTGCCGGCACTCGCAGCAGCGTAGCGCGAGCAACGAAAAGATATGCGCTGAGCATTCCCAACGCAAAGATGTCGAGATATCCGGGGAGGTTCTCTTCATACTGCGCGAAGAGCGTGTCGAAGCAGCAGTGGGCCATCCAGGTGCGCCACATCCAAGCGAGCGCGATCATCGATCCCGCGCAAAGCCAGGGTTGGCGCCGAAACGCCCACCAGATCAACGGGAAGACGCAATAAAACTCGACCTCCACGGAGAGCGTCCACAGCACGCCGTTGATGCTGCCGTACCGGTCGGAAAACCAGGTATGAACGAAGAGCAGGTGGGTGGCGAGGTCCGGCAGGAGCGCGGCGTTGGGTTGCCGTTGCGCGTAGCCCAGCGCGTATGCGATCGCGATCGAGAGGGCGTAGGAGGGCACGATCTTGATGAAGCGGCGCCAAGCAAAATGGCCCCATGACGGCGGCGGCGTCCCAAGCTGGTCCGCTCGAAAGAACGGGTACGAGATGACGAAGCCCGAGAGAAAGAAAAAGAGCGTGACGCCGATGAAGCCGGTGGCGGGCAGGAAAGCGAGCGGCTTCGGCGGCGAGAGCCACGAGATTTCCCACACGTGGTACCAAAGGACGAGCAGGACCGCCAGCCCACGCAAGCCGTCCAGAACGCCCAACCGCGGATTTTCATGCAGTCCGCCGCTTGCCGCCATTGCGCCCCCCATTTGACGCCAAAAAGAGGCCCTGATATAGTTGATGCTCGGTCCCACCTGCGGGTGAGGCCGTTGTTTGTGTCGTTTACTTTTGTGGGGAGCAAGCCATTCCGACGATCAACCAGCTGGTGCGCCGCGGGCGAGAGAAGACCGAGCAAAAGGTCAAGACGCGGGCATTTCGCGTGATCCTGACCGGGCCCAAGCCCGGCCATCCGGATTTGCCGACCCGTGCATTCGAGGTAAGCGGCAATCCCCAACGGCGTGGCGTTTGCACGCAAGTCAAGACCGTTACTCCCAAGAAGCCGAACTCGGCGCTACGTAAAGTCGCGCGCGTCCGGCTGACCAACGGTGAAGAGGTTACCGCCTACATTCCCGGCATCGGTCACAACTTGCAGGAGCACTCGGTCGTCTTAGTGCGCGGCGGGCGCGTCAAGGATCTGCCCGGCGTTCGCTATCACATCATTCGCGGAACGCTCGACACCGCGGGCACGGCGAACCGCAAGCAAGGCCGCTCCAAGTACGGCGCGAAGCGCGAGAAGAAGAAGTAATGCCCCGCAAAGGACCGGCTCCAAAACGGCAGATTCTGCCCGACCCGAAGTTCAACTCGAAAGTGCTGGCGCGCTTCATCAATAAGGTCATGCTTTGCGGCAAGAAATCGACCGCCGAGCACATCACGTATGGGGCGCTCGAGATCGTCTCTGAAAAGACCGGGCGCGACCCGATGGAAATCTTTTCGCAGGCGCTCTCCAACGCGATGCCCTTGGTGGAAGTGCGTCCTCGCCGCGTAGGCGGCGCGACGTACCAAGTGCCGATGGAAGTGCGGCCGGATCGCCGGCAGGCGATGGCCATGCGCTGGCTCATCGGTTTCGCGCGCGCCCGCAACGGGCGCTCGATGGAAGAAAAACTCGCGGGCGAGTTGCTCGACGCATCCAATAACACCGGTGCCACGATCAAGAAGCGTGAAGACACGCACAAGATGGCTGAAGCCAACAAAGCTTTTGCCCATTATCGTTGGTAGCGGCTCACTAGACTAAAAGACCATGGCTGCAAGGGAATATCCGCTCGAACGCACGAGGAATATCGGCATTGCCGCGCACATCGATGCCGGCAAGACGACCTGCACCGAACGCATTCTTTTCTTTACCGGACGCGTGCACAAGATGGGCGAAGTCCACGACGGCGCCGCGACGATGGATTGGATGGTTCAAGAGCAGGAGCGCGGCATCACGATTACGTCGGCCGCAACGGCAACGACCTGGCGCGATACGCGCATCAACATCATCGACACGCCCGGGCACGTCGACTTCACGGTTGAAGTCGAGCGGTCGCTCCGCGTCCTCGATGGGTTGGTAGCGCTCTTCGATTCCGTGGCGGCCGTGCAGCCGCAATCGGAGACCGTCTGGCGCCAAGCCAACAAGTATAAGGTCCCGCGGATCGTCTTCGTCAACAAGATGGATCGGGTCGGAGCCGACTTCTTCAACGTCGTCGATAAGATTCGCGAGCGCCTGGGCGCGCGCGTCGTTCCCATTCAAGTGCCGATCGGCGCCGAGGACAAGTTCCGCGGCATCGTCGACCTCTTTACGATGAAGAAGGTCGTCTACACCGACGACCTCGGCACGACGACGGGGCAAGAAGAGGACGTGGACGGCGAACTGCGAGAGCTGGCGATGGAGTGGCGTCAGCATCTGGTCGAGGCCATCGCCGAGCAAGACGACGAACTGCTGGCGATGTTCTTCGACGGCAAAGAACTGCCGATCGACCGCATGAAGACCGCCCTGCGCAAAGCGACGATCGAGGGTACGGTTCTTCCGATGCTTTGCGGCTCCGCGTTTAAGAATAAGGGAATCCAGCCGCTCCTCGATGCGGTCGTCGAGTACATGCCCTCGCCGCTCGAGGCCAAGCCGATCGTCGGCCGCGCGCCGAAGACCGGCGACGAAATCACTCGCAAGACCGACGACTCCGAACCGTTCTGCGCACTTGCCTTCAAGATCGCGACCGATCCCTACGGGAATCTCACCTACTTTCGCGTCTATTCGGGCGTGCTTAACAAAGGCAGCTACGTGCTCAACTCGCGGAGCGGCCGCAAGGAACGCATCGGTCGTATCCTGCGAATGCATGCCAATCATCGCGAAGACATCGATTCAATCGGCGCGGGCGATATCGCGGCGGCAGTCGGACTCTCCGACACCCGCACCGGCGACACGCTCTGCGACGAGCGCTCGCCGATCGCGCTCGAATCGATTACTTTCCCCGAGCCGGTCATTCACCAGGCGATCGAGCCCAAGAGTAAGGCCGATCAGGATAAGCTTGGGTTAGCGCTAACGCGGCTCGCGCAAGAGGACCCGACCTTCCGGATGCGCACCGACGAGGAAACCCAGCAGACGATCATCGCCGGCATGGGCGAGCTGCATCTCGAGATCATCCTGGATCGTTTACGTCGCGAGTTCAAGGTCGAGGCCAACGTCGGGAAGCCGCAGGTAGCCTATAAGGAAGCGATCACCAAAACGATCGAAAAGGAAGGCCGCTTCGTGCGCCAGTCCGGCGGCAAGGGACAGTACGGCGACGTTTGGCTGCGCGTGGAGCCGCAGCCGCCCGGCACGGGATTCGTCTTCGAATGGAAGATCGTCGGCGGCGCCGTCCCCAAGGAGTACGCCAAGGCCGTCCAGGAAGGCGTGCGGGAGTCGGCGACGAGCGGCGTCCTTGCCGGCTTTCCGGTCATGGATTTTAAGGTCGTGGCCTTCGACGGGTCCTACCACGAGGTCGACTCGTCGGAAATGGCCTTTAAAATTGCCGGCTCGATGGCCTGGAAAGAAGCAAACCGCGCGGCCGGACCGATCTTGCTCGAACCGATTATGAAGGTCGAGGTTACGACCCCCAAGGAGTACATGGGCGCGATCAACGGTGACCTGAACCGCCGCCGTGGCGCCATCCACGCCACCGAAGAGGCGCCGGGCGGTGCCCAGGTGATCACCGCTCACGTGCCGCTCTCGGAGATGTTCGGCTACGCCACCGATATGCGGTCCGCGACGCAGGGGCGGGCGACGTACACCATGGAGTTCTCGCACTACGAAAAGGCGCCGAAATCGGTCGAAGAAGAGATCGTGGCAAAAGCTGCCGGCAAGAAACTGGCGCCGGCGTAAGCATGCTTTGCAGCAGTAAAGGCAAGCTTAGGAGCACGTTGACTTAGAGGGTTTTCATTGGTACTATTCGGGTCGTGGCGCCCCCTCGACGGGGGCGTTTACCGCGTAAGGCGGAAAAAAGAGGCGCCTAGTACGCCTGGATCCGTGTACTTAGTGAGGGGCGCACTGCGCGAGAGTGCAGTGCACTAAAGATGGGGTCCGGCGCCGCGAAGTAGGCGGGGGTGTTCTAACTGGGGTCCCGTGCCGCGGAGTCGGCATGGGTGCGCGCAGCGACGTTTCCGGCGGAAGCGCCGGAAGCAAAGCGAAGCGGCACAGCACTGCGCGAAGTGCAGTGCGTTCTTAAAAGAAGGAAAGAGATGGCCAAGCAAAAGTTCGAGCGGAACAAGCCGCACGTCAATATCGGCACGACCGGTCACGTCGATCACGGAAAGACGACGTTGACGGCTGCGATCATGCATTGCCTTTCCACGGAGGGGCTCGCGCAGAAAGTCGGCGTCGATCAGATCGACAACGCTCCGGAAGAGAAAGAGCGTGGGATTACGATTGCCATCTCGCATCAGGAATACGAAACGACGAAGCGCCATTACGCGCACGTCGACTGCCCCGGCCATGCCGACTATATCAAGAACATGATCACCGGCGCCGCCCAAATGGACGGTGCGGTCCTCGTCGTCGCCGCGACCGACGGCCCGATGCCGCAGACGCGCGAACACATTCTGTTGATGCGCCAAGTCGGCGTGCCACGGATCGTCGTGTTCCTCAATAAAGTGGATATGGTCGACGACGAAGAGCTGCTCGAGCTGGTCGAGTTGGAGATCCGCGAGCTGCTCTCGAAGTACGACTTCCCCGGTGACGACACCCCGATCATTCGCGGTTCTGCCCTCAAGGCGCTCAACTCGAGCGGGCGGAAGGGCGACGCGGATGCCGATCAGATCTTCAAGCTCATGGATACCATCGACGAGTACATTCCGCAGCCGGAACGTCAGGTCGATAAGCCGTTCTTGATGCCCGTTGAGGACGTCTTCACGATTACCGGACGCGGTACCGTCGGAACCGGTCGCGTCGAGCGCGGTCAGGTGAAGGTGGGCGAGGAAGTCGAGATCGTCGGTCTCAAAGAAGAGACCAAGAAGACGGTCGTAACCGGCATCGAGATGTTCCGTAAGCTGCTCGACTCCGGAATCGCCGGCGATAACATCGGCGTGCTGCTTCGCGGCGTCGATCGTAACGAGATCGAGCGCGGTCAAGTGCTGGCCAAGCCGGGCTCCGTTAAGCCGCACAAGAAGTTCAAAGCCGAAGTCTACGTGCTTTCTAAGGAGGAGGGTGGACGTCACACCCCGTTCTTCGGAAACTATCGGCCGCAGTTCTATTTTCGGACGACCGACGTCACCGGAACGATCAAGCTGCCCGACGGCGTCGAAATGGTGATGCCGGGCGACAACGTGCAGATGGACGTTGAGCTTCACACGCCGATCGCGTGTGAAGAGGGTCTCCGTTTCGCGATCCGCGAGGGCGGCCGCACCGTCGGGGCGGGCGTTGTAACGTCCGTCAGCGAATAGAGGGGTTACCTTATAATGGCGAAGCAAATGATCCGCATACGCCTCAAGGCGTACGACCACAAAGTGCTCGATCAATCGGCCGAGCGGATCGTTGAGACCGCCAAACGCACCGGCGCTTTCGTCAGCGGTCCGGTGCCCCTACCGACCGAGATCAACCGCTTTTGCGTGCAGCGCTCGACGAACAACGACAAGAAGTCGCGCGAGCACTTCGAAATGCGTACCCATAAGCGGTTGATCGACATCCTGCAGGCCTCACCGAAGACGATGGACGCGCTGATGCATCTCGATCTGCCGGCCGGCGTGGATATCGAACTCAAGGCCTAACTCCTAGCGAACGGCCCCTCTCTTGCCCGCAGCTTTATGGGTTGAGGCTGTTTTCGTTGTCCTCGTTATGACTTAACGCCAAAGCGTTAATGTTTGTTGACGGGTTAGCATTGAACGTGCTACGTTTTCTTAGCAGCCAGGAAGGCTCTCCGTGGCGGTCATCTTTCCGCATCCACGTCTGACACTGACTTCCTCTTTAGAGAAGCCGGCTCGCGCAATCTAGTTAGCAGGAAGGCAGCATGAAAGCCCAACAGGCCCTACCCCTAGGGGTTCTTTTTCTTTCGTCAGCATTCGCCGGCTGCTCCGGCGGCGGGCCGCTCCCGCAGGGCGCTTCGAGCCAGAGCATCTCGACGGCGGCCGCTCCCGCGGCGAGCGCGCTCCATCGGCACGCGTGCGCGTCAACCTCGACCTCGGTAAATTTCAACGGAACGCCGGTCGCAAAGGGTTCGTGGCTTCTGTTTTCGAGCGTTCTGTCCGAGGAGGGAACGAAGGGGGCGCTCCGGCTCGCGGTGCGTCAATCGTTCGTGACGTTCGCCGTCGGCCAAACGCACTATATGATTGAAGGTCCGAACATGGACCTCGCTCTCGACAGCGGCAAGAACGTCCGCTTGCGCTTTCCGGCCTACGGAGACCATTGGCGGATGATCGCGCCCTATGACGCGACCGGCTCGGACTTCCTCAACAGCATCGCGTACCAAGCTCGTAACCACCTCCCCGGCTCTATCACGAACGTGACCTGGTCGGCAAAGTTCTACGGCAGGGACGATCGCCCGATCAAATGGCGGTGGGGCGCCGCAGTCTACACCAAGCTTTCGAACCGATATGGTGCGCTTAAGACGGAGCCTCTCACCGACCCTCACTATCCTCCGCACAACACCGATCGCGCCGGTACGCCCGAGGCCTTCAAACAGTACGTGATCGGCGGCGGAACCGGCGACGGCGGGAAGAACTACACCGGCTCGATGAGTTCAGCGGTCACCGTCACGCCGTGCGACGGTTAGCAACGCTCGAACTGCGAGGGCATCCGGCCGGCTCCACTTAATTAGCCTCGCATGGAAGTTAAATCGACCTACCTCGGCACGATGATCGGCCTGGCGACGATCGCCTTCGGTCTCATCGCGGCCGGTGCATGGAATAAATTCATCAGCGACACGATCGCGCTCTTCTTCAAGCCGGGCAACGGCGTGCTGGCAGAGCTCATCTATGCCGTCATCATTACGGTCGTCGCCATCGTCGTGGTCCAGAGTCTGGCAAAGTTGGCGGAGAAGGAAGCGCTTTTGACGGCGAGGCTGCCGTTCGTCAAAAAGTCCGAGGAGTAGCTCCGGCACAACTGCGCGAACGAACGGCCATGCCCATCGACCTTCACGAACTCCGGTCGCGTTCGTTCCACGGCACCAAGCGCCGCATCTACCATTTGCTCGAAGAGATGGGTACCTCGGGCGACCAGATCTGGCCCTTTGCCTCGCAGCCGTTCATGCGCTCTCCGGGCCCCCTCGCGCCCGGCCGGACCGAGGAATGGCACCTGGGAATCCACAGCATTTTGGAAGAGACCGTTCCCGAGGAGCGGATCGTCTGGCGTCTCCAAAACGAAGGCCTCGACGGGACGCACGGATTCCACTTGTCCACCATGGGCAAAGAGACCGTCGTGGAGTATCGCGTCGACGCAATCTTGTCGGACACCGACGGGCGATTGCTTTGGCGGCGCTTCGAGGACCAGTTCGAGCGCTCGACTGAGGCGCTCTTCGACAAACTCGCGCGCGTTTTAAAGCGCTAGTGGCCTGGGTTACGGGCCCTTAGTCTCGTGCCCGACCCGGTCGACTTCATCGACGTCGCGGGGCTGTTCTCCGACGAAGAGCGGCTCGTCCGCGACACGGTGCGCGCTTACGTGCGCGACCGCATCCTGCCCAACATCGCGCAATGGTTCGAGGAAGGAACGCTTCCGCGCGAGCTCGGCCTAGAACTCGGCCGGCTCGGATTGCTCGGCATGCACCTCGAGGGCTACGGTTGCGCGGGAGCGAGCGCAGTCGCCTATGGCATCGCCTGTTTGGAGTTGGAAGCCGGCGATTCCGGGGTTCGCAGCTTCGCGTCGGTTCAGGGATCGCTCGCGATGTATGCAATCCATCGCTGGGGCGACGAGGAGCAGAAGCGGACGTGGCTTGCGCCGATGGCGCGAGGCGAACTGATCGGCTGTTTCGGCCTGACCGAGCCGGACTTTGGCAGCAATCCAGCCGGCATGCGAACCTACGCCCGCAAGGACGGATCCGATTGGGTCATCGACGGGACAAAGATGTGGATCACAAACGGATCGATCGCCGATCTTGCCATCGTTTGGGCGCAAACCGATGCGGGGATTCGAGGCTTCATCGTTCCGCGCGATGCGCGAGGCTTCTCGGCAACGAACATCGAGCGAAAGCTGTCGCTGCGCGCGTCGGTTACGAGCGAGCTCGTACTCGCCGGCTGCCGCCTTCCGGCCGACGCGCTGCTGCCGCTCGGGAACGGCTTGGTCGCGCCACTCTCGTGTTTGAACGAAGCGCGCTTCGGCATCGTGTGGGGAGCGATTGGAGCGGCGCGAAGCTGCTACGAAACGGCGCTCGAGTACAGCAAGACGCGCGTCGCGTTCGATCGGCCCATCGGCGGTTTTCAAATGACCCAAGCGAAGCTCGTCGACATGCTGTTGGAGTTGAACAAGGGCGCGCTCTTGGCGCTGCATCTCGGACGGGCAAAAGACGGTGGACGCCTCCACCCGGCGCAGGTTAGTCTCGCGAAACTCAACAACGTCCGCGAGGCGCTCGCGATTGCCCGTCAGGCACGCACCATTCTCGGGGCAAACGGCGTCACGCTGGAGTACCCCGTCATTCGCCACATGAACAACTTGGAATCGGTGCTGACATACGAGGGTACCAGCGAAATGCACGCACTCGTCGTCGGCAAAGAGATAACCGGCCTGGGCGCCTTTACATAGGGAGCGCCCTGGCGGTCTCCCCCGAGCAAGGAGCAATTCGAGCAAGCAACTAAGCTTTGATTGTCCGGCCGTTGTGGCGGGCCGCCTTGACCTCACGCGACGGCCCTGATACACTGCCGAAGTTGCGGTTCGTGCCGGTTCGCTTTCCAATGCGTGCCGGCGAAAAAAATACTACAGTACGCCTGGCTCCGTGGCCTGGCGATTCTCACACAGAAACGGGCGAATGAAGAACATCCTTGGCCGTAAAGTCGGGATGACCAGCATCTTCACCGACGACGGCCGATATGTGCCGGTCACGGTGATCGCGGCCGGTCCCTGCACGGTCGTCGGTCTGCGAACGAAGGAAAAAGACGGCTACGAGGCCGTTGCTTTAGGTTTCGAGCCGATCAAGCGGCGCCGCCTGACGCGCGCGCAGGGTGGACACTTCAAGAAGCAAGGTGTCGAGCCGGTTCGCGTCGTCCGCGAGTTTCGCGGCGACGCTGCGGAGTCCGAGCTCGGTCAAGCCGTGACCGTCTCCGGCTTTGAGCCGGGGGATCGCGTCGACGTTGTCGGGGTTTCCAAGGGCCACGGGTTCTCCGGAGCCATCAAGCGCCATAACTTTAGCGGCGGCGGCGCAAGCCACGGCTCGATGATTCATCGCCAGCCCGCGTCCAACGGCGACACCAACGCCGGGCGCACGGTGCTAGGCAGCCGCCGGCCGGGGCATTACGGCGTCGATCGCACGACATGTCAGAACCTCGAAGTCGTGCGGGCCGACGGAGAGCGAAATCTTTTGCTCGTGCGCGGGGCGGTGCCCGGCGGCAAGAACGCGCTGGTGCTGGTGCGTCAGAGCGTGAAGTCGCGTCGTCCCTCGACTGCGCTCAGGATGACAAAAGCTGGAGCGAAGGCGTAATGCCCAACGTCATCGACGCCTCCGGAAAGGTCGTCCGGGATATCGACTCGCCCGCCGTTCTCAATGAAGACTTTGGCGATAAGCTCACGGTCGTCTATCGCGCGGTGCACCGCGAGTTTGCGAACTGCCGCGCCGGGACAGCGTCGACGCTCAAGCGCGATGAAGTGCGGGGCGGCGGACGCAAACCGTGGCGGCAGAAGGGCACCGGCCGCGCGCGTCAGGGTTCAATTCGTTCGCCGCAATGGCGTCACGGCGGCGTAGTGTTCGGCCCCCAGCCGCGCAGCTTCGTGGAGTCGCTCAATAAGAAGGAACGCCGGGTCGCCTTCATTGCGGCACTGGCCGACCGCTTTCGTAACGACGCCGTCACATTGTTGGAGACGGCTGATTTTTCGATCGGAAAGACGGCGGGCTTCGCCAAGCTGCTCTTCGGAAGCGCCAAAGCAGCGCGGGTGGGTCCCACGACGCTGATCGTCTGTCGCCGCGGCGAAGCGCATGCAGCCGAGATCGAGCGGGTCAGCCGGAACCTGACGCGAGTCGGGATTACCGACGACGGCGCGCTCGACGTCAAGGACGTACTTCGCTTCGAACGGCTACTTTTCACGACTGCCGCGTACGACGCCCTCACGCAGCGCCTCGCCGAAAAACGGGAGCAAGCCGATGGACGCGCGTGACGTCATCGTAGCGCCGCGAATCACCGAAAAAGCGATGGCCGACGCGCTCGGGCAGCAATATACCTTCGTCGTGCACCCGCACGCCACAAAGACGCAGATCCGCCATGCGGTCGAAGACATTTTTCACGTCAGTGTCTTACAAGTCAACACCATCAACGTGCGCGGCAAGTCGCGCAACTCCGCGCGCCGAGGAGTTCGGGTTAGCGGCAAGATGAGCGACTACAAGAAAGCGATCGTAACCATCAAGGCCGGTCAGAAGATCGAGCTCGGCGGAGTGAATTATTTTGAGCAATAAAAATGCCCGTTAAGAAATATAGACCGACTTCGCCAGGCAAGCGCTTTTTAACCACGCTCGATTTTTCGGATCTCTCCAAGGTTGAGCCCGAACGCTCGCTGATCGAAGTTCGCAAGAAGCATTCGGGGCGCAACAACAACGGCCACATCACGGTGCGTCATCGGGGCGGCGGCACGCGCAAGATCTATCGCATCATCGACTTCAAACGTGCGAAGGATGGCGTGCCGGCGAAGGTCGCGACGGTCGAGTACGATCCGAACCGTTCTTGCCGCATCGCGCTGCTGCACTACCGCGATGGCGAAAAGCGTTATATATTGGCGCCGCTGGGTTTGCGCGCCGGCGAGCTCGTCGAATCCGGGCCGACCGCCGACATTAAAATCGGTAACGCGCTGCCGATCAAGAATATTCCAGTGGGCACGGTCATCCACAACATCGAACTGCGCCCCGGCGAGGGCGGCAAGCTCGTACGTTCCGCAGGCGTGTCGGCACAACTGATGGCCAAGGAGGACCAATACTCGCAGGTCCGGATGCCGTCGGGCGAAGTGCGGCGGATCCACATCAATTGTCGCGCGACCATCGGGCAGCTCGGCAACGTCGAGCATGAAAACCAAGTCATCGGTAAAGCCGGCCGTTCGCGCCATCTCGGAAAGCGCCCGGCAGTGCGCGGCATTGCGATGAATCCGGTCGATCATCCGCATGGCGGCGGCGAAGCGCGCTCGACCTCGGGCCGTCCGCCGACGACGCCGTGGGGCGTGATGACGATGGGCAAAAAGACCCGGCGCAACAAGCGCACGACGAAGATGATCGTTCGTAGGAGAGGCTCGAAGTAATGTCGCGTTCGCTGAAAAAAGGCCCGTACGTCGCGCCCGATCTCGTGCGGAAAATCGAGAAACTCAACGAGACGCGCGAGCGGCGAGTGATCAAGACGTGGAGCCGCGATTCGACGGTGCTTCCGACGATGGTCGGTCATACGATCGGCGTGCACAACGGCAAGACGCACATCCCCGTCTACGTTACCGAAAACATGGTAGGTCACAAGCTGGGCGAGTTTTCTCCGACGCGGCACTTCCGCGGTCACGGCGGTGACAAAGCGACGGTGAAAACGTGACGGAGCGGGCTCCGCAGGCCGTCGCGCACTTGCGCTTCGTACGCACCGCGCCGCGAAAACTGCGGCGCGTCGCCGATGCCATTCGCGGCAAGAGCGTGCGCGAAGCCCTCGTGCTCTTGAAGTTCGCCGAAGTCTTTGCCGCCGAGCCGATCGAGAAGCTCGTTCGGAGCGCGGTGGCCAATGCCGGCAACAATCA
>Ga0182024_10008369_pt1 | contig 21839 bp, 20 predicted proteins | sample P32metaG_FD_120480 | JGI IMG/M metagenome (GOLD analysis project Ga0182024, IMG submission 120480) | Permafrost microbial communities from Stordalen Mire, Sweden - P3-2 metaG (Illumina Assembly) | ecosystem: Environmental > Terrestrial > Soil > Wetlands > Permafrost | place: Sweden: Stordalen...
CGCCACTTTCGCCTTGAACTTCGGACTGTACTGCTTGCGCGTCGTCGTCATCGCACCTCCTGCGCTCACGACTCCGCCAAATTTTAACTTATTGCCTGGTCCGAATTCCTGGGACCACTATAGAACCATCGATTCCTACTATGAGGCCAACATGGACCTGGTCGCGGTGGAACCGGAATTTAACTTATATGATCGGGATTGGCCCGTGCGGACGCGGGTCGAGCAGCAACCGCCCGCTAAGTTCGTGTTGGCCGAAGAGCACAGCCGCATGGGAGTGGCCATCGATTCCATCGTTTCGGCCGGCTGCATCATCTCCGGTGGCCGCGTGAACCGCAGCGTCTTGTCTCCCGGCGTTCGTGTCCATAGCTACGCGGAGATCGACAGCAGCATTCTAATGGGCAACTGCCAGATTGGCCGCCATTGCCGTATTCGGCGCGCCATTATTCCGGCCAACGCTGTGATTCCAGACTTCAGCGTGATCGGCCACTACCCGGATCAGGATCGCGCCAAGGGTTATACCATCACCGAATCCGGCGTGGTCATCGTGCCGAATGCCGGATCCGACGTGCTCACAACCGTGCAAGCCATGACGGCCTGACTTAATAAGCGCGACCGAAACAAAACGTTCCCGTCTGCATCTCACTCTCGGACCTGCCAGAGGCTAGCATGCAGAACCTTCTTGTCATTGTCTTGGCTGGCGGCGCCGGTGAACGGCTGGCGCCCCTCACCTTGAACACCGCGAAACCAGCCGTCTCGTTTGGCGGTACTTACCGGATCATCGATTTCACGCTTTCAAACTGCATTAATTCCGGCATCCGGCGGATCTTCATCCTTACTCAATACAAAGCCCTGGAGCTCACCCGCCACATTCGCGAAGGTTGGAGCCTGTTTTCCGGCGAGCTCAACGAATTCATCGAAGTGATCCCGCCCATGAAGCGCATTCACGATGATTGGTATCTGGGCACCGCCGACGCGGTCTATCAAAACGTCGAGAGCATTATCAGCGAGGACCCCGAACTGACGCTGATCCTGTCGGGCGATCACATCTACAAAATGGACTACCACGAAATGATCTCGTGGCATCGACAGAAGCGAGCGGACGTCACCATCGCCACCATTCAAATCGCTCCCGATCATGCCGGACGTTTCGGTATTGTCGAAATCGGCCGGGACTACCGCGTCTCCGGCTTCGAGGAGAAGCCCCAGCACTCGCAGCCCGCTCGCTCGGCGTTCAATCCGGATATGGTGAGCGCATCCATGGGTGTGTATATCTTCAAGACCCCGGTGTTGCTGCGAGCTCTGATGGCGGACGCGGCATGTTCCCATTCTTCGCACGATTTCGGCCGCGATATATTACCTAAATTGCTCCAGCGCGACCGAGTAGTCGCCTATGATTTTCACGACCTCAACCGGAAGATGGTGCGGTATTGGCGCGACGTCGGAACCCTGGACGCATACTATGAGGCCAACATGGACCTGGTGGCCGTCGAGCCGGAGTTCAACTTGTACGACAAAAAGTGGCCGCTGCGTACCCGCATCGAGCAGCAGCCTCCGGCCAAGTTCGTGTTTGGGGACCACGGCAGCCGCAGCGGCATCGCGATCGATTCGGTAGTTTCGGCGGGCTGCATCATATCGGGGGGCCGCGTGGTGCGCAGCGTGCTTTCACCGGGAGTGCGCGTGAACAGCTATTCGGAGATCGAGAACAGCATTCTCATGGCGAACTGCCAGGTCGGGCGCCACAGCCGTATCCGGCGCGCCATCATTCCGCCGGACGTCGTGCTTCCGGAGTTCACCGTTCTTGGCCACGATCGGGAGCAAGACCGGGCCGCCGGCTACGCGGTCTCTGAATCAGGCGTCGTGGTGGTGCCGCCGTCCGGCGTCGATGTAGTTCGCACTGCCCAGATGATATCGGCATAAGCTGGGATCCGCATTCGCTTCCACCCGCCGCCGGAACTTGCGCTATACCAGGAATGTGACTCTGCCGTTCGTAAACAAATTAACCGGCCGTTTTTGGCCCAGCCTGCCTTACGTACTTCCGTTTGCAGTATTTCTTGCTTTTCTGGCGGTTCAGAAATATGTTCCGCTCGATCCGGCGATCGAGTATGCACTTCGCGATGTCCTTCTTCTGGCGGTCTTGCTGGTCTTCTCGCGGCATGTGATCGAGCTGCGCAGTTACCACCGCCTGGAAACCGCTCTGATCGGCGTGGCCGTGTTCGTGATTTGGATCGCACCCGACGTCGCATTTCCGGCCTACCGGCACTACTGGCTGTTCGATAACGCGATCGTTGGCTCCATCGGCACGCCGCCGCCCGAGAGCGTCCTGCTGAAGCCGATCGTTCTGTGGTCGAGAATCTTTCGCGCGGTCGTGCTGGTGCCGATTATCGAAGAGCTGTTCTGGCGAGCCTGGCTCATGCGCTGGCTCATTTCGCCGCAGTTCGAGAAGGTCGCGCTCGGGACTTATAAGCCGGCGGCCTTCTGGATTACCGCGCTGCTCTTTGCTTCCGAGCACGGCTCGTATTGGGACGTCGGATTAATTGCGGGTATCGTCTACAACTGGTGGATGGTGCGGACCCGCAGCCTGGGCGATTGTATCCTGGTGCATGCCATCACCAACGCGTGCTTGTGCGGCTACGTGGTGGCGACTCGCCATTGGGAATATTGGATGTAACTCACTCGCTGGTTGTCGCGCTGCGGCGAAGGTAAGCCTTCGCGGAGTCTGCTAGCGTGACCACTGCCGCACCCAGCATGATGGCATCCTTGACGACCAGCCGGCCCACTCCAGATAAATACGGAAAGCCGTGCGCGGCGTCCCCTAGCGCGGGCACCCATGCCTCGGGCGTGGTCACCAGAAAGGACAGCGTCGTACAAGACATCAGTATGAGCAGGAAACTGCCCACCGCGGCGAATTGGGGTAATACGGGATGCAGGGCGATCAGGATACCAATCGAAACGATCACCAACCCCAAACCATAAGCGAACGGATAGGTGCCGTTCAACTCATGCCATTGCCTATGAGCAGGGTTCAGTTCGCCTTGCTTGTTCATGTAGTGTTGATACTCCGGCGCCGAGCGATGATAAAAGAAGCTCATCAGCGGGCTATTGGCTACCAGGGGTACGATGCTGTCGGCCTCATAACGGGCGAACTTCAGGCCCCCGATCCAGACCAGAACAACCACCAGGCCTAGGCGCAGCAGTCCCATGCCGACGCGATCCAGCGCTGCTGCTTTGGCAAAGATGCGCTGGACGCCACTAACATCCGCGCGATGGTTCCTCGCAACGCTTGCCTCAACGGGAGCGACTTCTTCATCGGGTCTGTAGATCATAACTTGTCTCCATTCTGTGAAGTTGTTCGTGCGGCCTCACAATCCGATGATGCCTCAATTCGCGAGACTATAAGTCATCATAAGTATCGATGAGCTATCCTGGAGTATCGTTATGGATCGCCTTTCTGCGTTTTTCGCTCACTTTACGCTTTCCGCCCGTGTGTTCTATTCCGGCCGGTTGTGCGGCGTCTCCGGGGACCATCGCACCGAGCAGGCCGGGCACTTGCACGTGCTCCGCCGAGGCACACTCAAGGTGACGCAGCAGAATGGCCGCAAGATGGTAGTCCATGAGCCGAGCGTGCTATTTTATCCGAGGCCTTGCCGGCATCGCTTCCATGCAGACCAAAAGAGCGGCGCTGAAATTGTATGCGCCTCCATTGAGTTCGGCGCTGGCATGCTCAATCCTTTGGTGCAGGCGCTTCCAGAAGTCTTGGTTATGCCGCTGAAGGCCATTCCGGAGCTCGCTCCCACGATCGACCTGCTCTTCGCCGAGGCGTTCGGAGAGTACCCCGGCCGTCAGACTGCCGTGGACCGTCTCGCCGAATATTTCTTAGTGCTCCTGTTGCGCGCGGCCATGAATGCACGGCTGGTCAAAGGCGGAATCCTCATGGGACTCGCCGATTCTCGATTGGCACACGCCATCACGGCCATCCACGAGCGGCCCGAGCATCCTTGGTCGCTCGAGGAACTCGCCTATTCGGCGGGCATGTCGCGTGCGCGCTTTGCTGTGCATTTTCGGCGCATGGTGGGATCGACCCCATTCGACTACCTCACTGACTGGCGCATTGGCATGGCCCAGAATCTACTGAAGCAAGGAAAGCCCCTCAAAATTGTTGCGCCGTCGGTGGGGTATGCGAGTTCGACGGCCCTCACGCGCGTGTTCTCCCAGCGAATCGGACTATCCCCTACAGAGTGGCTAGCCCAAAATCTCGCCGCTACTTCACTCCGCCCATCAAGCGGACGGTGGGCTTGATCAAGAACGCCAGAATCACGGCCGCGCCGATCGTGAACGCGCCCACCCATCCGAACAGAGCCGTCAGCGGCAGCGATTCGTAGAGCGACGCCGTCATGCCTGCCAGATAGTTCCCCATGGCGACGGCCAGGAACCACATGCCCATCATCAAGCCGGCGACGCGCTGCGGCGCTAGCTTCGTGATCGCGCTCAACCCCACTGGACTGAGACACAATTCCCCGATCGTCTCCAGGAAATAGCTCGTGATCAGCCACAAGGGCGAGACTCGTGCTCCGTGGGCCGCCGCGAGCGCCGCCGGAACCAGGATCACGAATGCGAGACCGGCAAACAGCAGACCCAGTGAAAATTTTGTTGGACTGGATGGCTCCCGGCGGTCCAGCTTGACCCACAGCCACGCGAAAACCGGAGCAAAGATAATGATCAGGATCGGATTCACTGATTGCAGCCAGCTCGCCGGATAGCCGAAACCGAAGATGCGATTATCGGTGCTGCGCTCGGCGAAAAGATTCAGTGACGATCCGGCCTGTTCGTTGGTGGCGAAAAATATGGTGCATGCGATAAACAGCACCAGGATCGCGCCGAAGCGTTTGCGCTCGACGGTAGACCAGCCCGGGCCGAAAATCAGCCAGGAAAACATGCCGACAGTGATCAGGACCAGCAGGACCCCTAAAACGCGCGAAACTAACTCGGCGGTCACGTCGATTTGTCCAGTCGCCGAGAGGGCGCCGATGATGCCGAACCCTACCAGCACGGCCACGGCAACAATCGCGGCACGGCGTTTCTGTTTGCGGTCCTGTTCCAGACTTTCTGGTTTGGATGGATGCAGGCCCGCATCGCCTAGATATTTTGATCCGAGCACGTACTGAATCAAGCCCGCCAGCATGCCCAAACCTGCCACGCCGAAGCCCAGCCGCCAACTGATCTTTTCGCCCACCCATCCGCAAGCCAGCGGCGAGATCAAGGCGCCGATGTTGATTCCCATGTAGAAGATCGAAAAGCCGGCATCGCGGCGATGGTCGTCCGGTTTGTAGAGCTGGCCAACAATGGTGCTGACGTTTGACTTAAGAAGTCCGGTGCCCAGCATCAGGAGACCGAGTCCGGAATAGAACAAAGTCAGGCTGGGAGCCACCAGGCAGAACTCTCCCGCACTGATCAAGATTCCGCCGAACAGAATGGCGCGCCTCTGGCCCACAATGCGATCAGCGAACCAGCCGCCGGGCAGGCTGAGCAGATACACCATGGCCGTGTAGAAGCCGTAAATCGCGCCGGCTTTCACGACATTGAAACCGAGGCCGCCTTTGTCCACCGCCGCGGTCATGAACAGGATGAGCAGCGCGCGCATCCCGTAATAGCTGAAGCGCTCCCACATCTCGGTGAAGAAGAGCGTGGCCAGACCGCGCGGATGTCCAAAGAAGCCCGTTTGATCCGGTACCGATGCCACTTTAATCTCGATATTTTCGCGGTTGATCATTGATCTGCTCGCTCTCGCTCGGGCGCGCCGTTGTGTCAGCGAAAATAGCGGCGATGTTCTTTCAGTATGCAACGGTCCATGACGACTGTGAGGCCGGCTTTCTTGGCGTGGTCGGCGGCGGCTTCATCCACCACCTCCTCCTGCATCCAAACGGCGGCCGCGCCGATCCGGATAGCCGAATCCACAATGGGTCCCACGAAATCCGAGCGCCGGAAAATATCGACGATGTCGATATGCTCGGGGATATCCTCCAGCCGAGCGTAGGCCTTCTCGCCCAGCACCTCGGTTTCGTTCGGATTCACGGGAATGATGCGATACCCTTCGCGCTGCATGTATTCGGCGACGCCATAGGAGGGCCGGAACCGTTTGCTCGAAAGGCCGACCACGGCGATGACGCGGCTGGAGCGGAGCAGATCGGGGATGGATGCCATCGATTTACCGCGTCTCCATTTTGAGTACTTTTCGGAAGCGCGTCACTTCGGCGGGCGTGAGATGACGAAACTCGCCCGGCTTGAGCGGCCGTAGCTCGAGGAATCCTACCTTAACGCGGCGCAGCTTCTCCACCAATCGCCCGAAATGTTTGAACATGAGGCGGATCTGATTTTGACGGCCCTCGGTGAGCTGCACTTCATACCAGGGGCTCGCGCCGGATTGTATGGACTTGAGACCGGCTGGGGCGGTTCGTTTCCCGCTCAACGGAATTCCTTGCCGGAACTGCTGCTCTTGCTCAGGCGTGAGCGGCCCATTCGTTTTCACTATATAAGTCTTGACCACATGGGTGGCGGCCGACATGATGCGCTTGGCAAACTCGCCGTCGTTGGTGAGCAGCAGCAGCCCTTCAGTGTGATAATCCAGCCGGCCCACCGGATAAACACGCGCCTTCACGCCGCGGAGCAGATCCATAACAGTTGGCCGGCCCTGTGGATCGCTAACGGTGGTCACACAGTTCTTGGGCTTGTGCATGGCCAGATAAACCAACCGTTCCGGAGCGCCCGCTCGCTTGCCATTGACCTTTATGTGATCCTGTTCCGGATCCGCCTTGGTCCCCAGCTCAGTCACGACCGCGCCGTTCACAGTGACCCGGCCTTCCAGGATCAGCTGTTCGGCTTTTCGGCGGCTGGCGACCCCGGCGTGCGCCAGAATCTTTTGCAATCTCTCTTGAGACATCTATTCAGGGGTGTCGGAGGATTCGGCGTCCGGCTGCGACTCGGCATTCTCGGGTGGCGGCTCCTGATTTTCAATGGGCGTTGATGCTATGTCGGTTTCGGCGGTTTCGGACATGGACAGCCGGCCGAGTTCTTCGAACTCCTTGAGCGTGGGCAATTCGTTAAGATCTTTTAGACCAAACTGCACCAGGAAATCCTTAGTGGTTTTGTAAAGGATGGGCTTTCCCAGGACGCTTTTTCTGCCCGCGGTCGCGATCAGCTTGCGATCCAGCAGAGTCTTCAAAACACCGGCGCCCTGAACGCCGCGTACTTCCATGATCTCGGGCGCTGTGATGGGCTGTTTATACGCGATGAGGGCCAGTGTTTCGAGAGCCGGAAGCGAGAGCCGTAAAGCGGGCTTCAGGTTTTTGACAAATGCACGGACGGCCTCGTGATGCTCGGGCTTGGTGGACATTTTGTATCCACCGGCCACTTCGCGAATGGTTAAGCCGTGTTCGGGCTTGCTATATTCGGCCGCGAGTTCTTCGAGGGCACGGGCGATTTGCGCGGCTGGCTGTTTGAGCGCCGTCGCGATTTGATCGGCGGAAAGCGGCTCATCGGTGACGTAAATTACAGCCTCGATGATGGCCTTGAGATCGGCCTCAGGCAGGCCGGAGACAATCGGGTTTTCGTTCGCGGCAGCCGACTCCGGACTGGACGCCTCGGTTACCAGGGCGGATTGTACTTCAGAAGAATTCATTTCGACTTAGATATATTCCTGTTCTACGGCGGTGAGCGGCTGGTCCAGAGCCTGCTCGAAGTCCTGGTGCTTTTTCAATGCAATTTCGCCGAATGCGTCGCTCTGGATCAACACCAACGCCTGCCGGCGCACCAGTTCGAGGATGGCCAGGAACAGGCAAATCATCGCGCGGCGGCTGCGCTGGCTGTCAAACAGCTCGGCGGCCGGAACGGACTCGCCCTTTCGCAGATCCCGAAATACCCTTTCCAAATAGCGCACCATGTCCGGAACGCTGACGTCTTCTTTTCCGATTTCGTATACGGGCCGATTTTTTGCGCGGTCCAGAACGGTTTGAAGGGTCTTTACCAGATCGAAGATCGTTACGGCGAGTTGCGGCTCATTTTCTTCGGAAAGAAACTGCTCGATTTGGGGGTTGGACCATACGGCCTCCTCCACCAGGCGCTTCTGCTGCAGCATTTCGGCGGCATTTTTGAAGCGCTCGTGCTCAAGCAGACGGTCCACCAGTTCCTGGCGCGGATCTTCTTCGCCGGACATCTTTTCGAGCTCGGGATCCTTGGGCAGCAGCGTGCGCGACTTGATGTGAATGAGGGTGGCGGCCATGTAGACGAACTCGGCACTTAGCTCGATGTCCAGGGCCAGGGCGCGCTGCATGTAGTCCAGGTACTGTTGCGTGATGGAGGCAATCGGGATGTCGTAAATGTTGATCTCTTGTTTACGAATCAGGTCGAGCAGCAGGTCCAGCGGCCCGTCGTACTGCTCCAGGTGAAAATTCAACGGCGATGACACTCTCCCTAGGATAGCAGTGCAGACGCCGGACGCTGTTACTTGTTGAAGTACAGCGTGACGTCCACGGTGTGGGCGTTCTGATTGACTTTGGTCTCGGCCCGAGTCTTTTTCAAGTTATCAAAAATACCTTGATCGTTTACGATCTTCAGAAAGCGATCGGGGTAGTCGGGATTGAACGGTTTTCCCGGCGGGATGCCCCACATTTTACGGATGGTAGGTTCGCTCTCGATGTCCAGGCCGACGATGTCGAGCCTGCCTAAGGTGAACTGCGGTCCCGGCGAAATCTGAACCGTCAAATCGACGATGTGGTCCTGGTCGTGGATGTCGCGTTTCACTTCGGAACCGGCCTGCAGATAGCCCTCGCGCCGCAAATTCTGAGCGATGCGTTCCTGGGCGGCTTTCACGTCGTCGAAGTTGACGGTCTCGTTAGCTTTGAGATTTGCCAGCTTGGTAAGTTCCTGGCGAGAAGATGTGGGCGAGCCAGTGAAACCAACGCGGCCGAGCTTGTACACCGGCCCGGGCTCGGCTTGGACGGTCACTTCGATGCCATCCACGTCCTTGGCGGGCGCCGTTTCGATTTTCGAAAAGGCCACGCGGAGCATGCCGCGCGCTTCATATCGAGCGCGGGCCGTGGTATCGAGCAGCTGGCGGAAATCGGGCTCGTCGTACAGCACTCCCACGGCGACTCCGTACATGGCGCTTTGCAGCAAGCTGGCGGGAACATCGCCCGTGTTGGTGAACTTCACGCGCGCAATCGACGGCCGCGCCTTCGCCGGACGGAACACGACGATCAAATCAGAGCTGGCCTCGGAGGTAACTTTGCCAATCACGGGTTCGCGGTAGCCTTGCCCGGAAAGGTATTCGGCGATCCATCGCACGTAGCGGTCGACTTCGGGCTTAGTGGCCGGTATTTTATCTCCGAACAACGGATCCTTCTGCCTCAGCCAGCCGCGCAGCTGAGCGTCACTGGCGGGCAGATCCTCGAAGCGCAGCGGATAGAGCGCTCCTAATTCGGAAATTTCGATGACCGCGTCGTAGCCCTTGCCGTCTTTGGCGGGAGCGAAGCGGTATCCGACGTTCTCAAAAGCTCCGGTCGCGGCCAGGCGTTGGCGTGCGGCTTCGAACTCCGGCTTGCCAGCCCGATCGCCCAGGTGCAGGCCGGCGGCGGCTAGAATTTTGTCAGCAGGATAGTTGTGATTGCCCTCCACGGTCAGCGTTTCGATCGGCCAAGCGGTGTCTCCGGATACGGCCGGGGGCGGCATTGGAGCGGCGTTTTTGTTGGGACGGCGAGTCTGCGCGCCGGCGGTGCACACGGCAAACAGCAGCGCTAGGGCGAGCAGCGGGACGCGCCTCATTCCAACTCGACGGAAACGAACATCAGGCGGCCGGAGCGCTCGATCTGCATTGCGATGGAATCGCCGGGCTTGAACTCATCCAGCCTCTTCTTGAGAACCTCGACCGTGGACACAGGCTCGCCGTTCACAGAATAAATGACGTCGCCGGGCTTCAGTCCGGTTCCACTGTTCAGGTCGGTGGTAGAGCCGGCAGCGACTACGACACCGTAGGAATTGCGCAGCTCCGGCAGCATTTCGGCCAAGCTCTTGTCGATACCGATCGCCAGAATGCCCAGGCGTGGAACCAAGTTGTCTTCCGGATTGACCATGTCGGCGAAGCGCTGCGGGTCGTCCACGGTGTCGAGCACGGGCACGTCAATGCTGAGATGATCGGAACCGCGCTGGATGCCGAGCGTGACCTTCTCCTTCATGGGCGACCGAAAAATGTAGGCTTCGAGCTGGCGCGCGTTGCGCATGGTTCTGCGATTCAGGGTCAGAACGATATCTCCGATCTTTATGCCGGCCTGGTCGGCTGGACCGCCGGGCTGGACATCGCCGACCACGACGCCCCAATCTTGAGAAAGCTTAAGGCCCTCGGCGAGCGCAGGCGTGATGGATTGCACGGAGACGCCGATCCGGCCACGATGAACGTGCCCCTCTTTGCGGAGCTGCGTATAAACGCTGTTCACGATGTTGCTGGGGACTGCGAACCCCAGGCCCTCGCTGCCACCGGACTGCGACAAGATGAAGGTGTTGATTCCTACCACGCGGCCGCGCGAGTCGATCAATGGGCCGCCGCTATTGCCGGGATTAATCGGCGCGTCGGTCTGGATGTAGGCAAGCATGTCGTCGGGATGGAGCTCGCGGGCGGCCGAACTGACAATCCCCATGCTGACCGAGCCCTCCAGACCCAGAGGATTCCCGAAGGCCATCACGAGTTCACCCTGGCGCACGGCGTCGGAGTCGCCCAGTTGTAGATGGGCCAAACCGGTGCGCTGGACCTTGATCACCGCGACGTCCATATCGCGATCCAAGCCGATCAACTTGGCTTCCACCAGTTTGGGTTCAGGCATGAGGGCTCCGCGCGCCGGGCTCCGGAGATCGGTGAGGCGCACCTGAATTCGCCGGGCAGTGCGAACTACGTGCGCGTTGGTGACGATATAGCCGTCAGCCGATAGAATAATGCCCGAGCCGGTGCTCTCCTGCTTGGAAATAAGAGCAGCAGTGTTGCTGGATTCGCTGTCTTCAGCGGTTACGTAGCCGGTGGAAAAGATCTGAACGACGGCCGGGCGAATGCGGTTGACCAGGGTTTCAAGCGACGTACTGAGATCCGTGAGAGACAGCGCCGCGGGTTTCGCCTCGCTGGTCTGAGGCGCGGCTGGCGGCGGGGTGGAAGTTTGAGTTTGGGCCAGGATGGCGAGCGATCCCAGCAGGAGGAGCAACGATAGCAGGTAAGGTATCCTCACAATTCTATTTTCTCGCAGGATTGACGGGATGGCTCAGGCTAGCGCCGAACAGCGAACGCCGATCGTTTACGGCAGGCGCGCCCGGAGGTTTTTGAGAGCGCGCAACGCGGCTTGTGCGATTTCGTTGTCGGGGTCCATCGAGAGCGCCTCCAAGGGCGGGATAGAATCTTGATCCCCGGCCGCAGCCAAAACCTCGGCCAGACCGGTCTTCTCGTCCTTGGTCGCGGTGGCATCTTTGAAAACCGGATAAAGCGCCTGGCGAACGCTGGCGTCGCGGGCGAGCTCGATTAAGTACGGCCGAGCGACACCGCGATAGTTCGCCGAGTTCAGATTGTTTACCAGATAGCGCAAGGGATCGAACTCGCCCATATCGCGTTTGCCGAGCGCGACCAGGGCGAAGGCGAGCGAAAGACGAGGTTCGGTCTTCTTCTCGTCGTTGAAGGCGGCTTCCACTTTGGCGCGGTCTTCCAAGTTCTTATAGCGGCCCAGGCCCTCGGCGGCAGCCTCGCGCAGCCCGTCGTCTTTGTTATCCAAATAGGCGATATATACGCCGTGTAACTGCTGGTCGGGCATCTGCGCCAAGGCGGTGAGCGCGGCCCGCTTCACGGGCATCTTGCGAGACTTATCGAGGACGTCGCGCAGATCCGTGAGGGCAGCGTGGTTCTGTAGCAAGCCGGTGGTCTCGATCGCGGTGACCTGCACTTTCTCATCCAGATCGTGCAGCAGGAAGGCGATCTTGGGACCGGCGCTGGGATCGCGAATCTTCTGAAGCGCCACTAGAGACTCATAGATAAGTTGGGTATCTTTAGAGTGCAGCGCTTCCTCCAGGTCTGGAATAGCTTCGCGGCCTCTTAAGATTCCGATAGCTCGCGCGGCGTTGGCGCGTGCTTCCAGACTCGAGCCGCCTCGCGCAATATGGCCGAGAGCGGTGATCACTTCGGGCCGGACTTGAATATACGGATCGATTACCAGATCGTTGGTATCGGTGAACTTGCCTTTAATCGAGCCGCCCACGCGGCGCAAGGACGCGGTCAAACCGGTTTTCACGTATCCGGGGACATAGAAGTTGACCAGACCGTCGGCGGCGCGAATTTGAATCTCCGGGTCGTTATCGGCGGCCGCTTTGACGAGGGGATCGAGACTGCGTTGTGTCCCGATGTCGACGATGGCCTTGACTGCCTCCAAGCGCACGCCCACATCCGGATCGGCAAGGTACGGCTCCAATTTGGGGATGATTTCGGAGCCGGCGCCCTTGGCGTAATCGCGAACCGCTTTGGCGCGTTGTTTGGCGTCGTCCTGATCCGCCAGGCGTGCGCCCGACCAAATCAGGCAGCCGCAAAAAAACCAAATACTCCAGCCACGCAACGTCATAAACTTCCAACTAGCGAACAAATTCCAGGTTAACTCGTTTTGAGATCAGGCCGGCTTCGAAGCCCATATCCAGGAGCTTTTGAGCGGCCCTCGGCACCAGTTCACCGCAATCCACGGTGTAGTGATTGACGTACATGCCGACGAATTTCTCGGCCAGCCGCGGCTCTAAATCGCGCGCGAACTGCAGCGCATAGTTTAGCGACTCTTCGTTGTGATCGAGGGCATACTGGATGCTCTCGCGCATCATCCGGCAGCACTCGCTCTTGACGCTGTCGGGGACCGAGCGCAGCAGTACGTTTCCGCCGAGAGGCAAGGGCAAATCATAGGTCGCTTTCCACCAGCGTCCCAGATCCACGACGCAATGCAAACCGGTTCGCCCGTATGTCAACTGGCCTTCGTGAATGATCAGGCCGGCATCGACGGACTGGTCGGAGACCGCGTCCAGAATTTTGTCGAAGGGCATGGTGATCGCCTCGAAATCCGGCTCGAACAACCGCAGCGCGAGGTACGAACTGGTCATCTTACCGGGGATAGCGATCCGCTTACCTTTGACTTCCTCGGGCGCGATAGGATGCGCGCTGACCAGGATGGGGCCATAGCCGTCCCCGACGCTGGATCCGCTCGACATGAGAACGTATTTGTCGGCCACGTAAGGATAGGCGTGATAGGAAATAGCCGTGAGATCGTAGGCGCCTTCGGTGGCCTTACGATTCAAGGTCTCGATATCTTCGAGAATGTGTCGAAAATTGACCAGCGAGGAGCGAACCTTCTTGGTTGCCAAGCCGTAGAACATGTACGCATCGTCGGAATCGGGACTATGCGCGCAAACGAGTTCGGTCACCTGGGTGGGCACCATAGTAGAGGACAGACTTACAACTATAGCAGAGGCTATGGAAACGACTGCGCCTTGGCAGCGGCGGCGAAAAACTGACGGGCGGCTTCGCGGGTTTGAGAAATGTCGTGTTCGGTATGCGCGGCCGAGACGAATCCGGCTTCGAACTGCGAGGGCGCCATGTAAATTCCGTGATCGAGCATCCAATGGAAAAACTCACCGAAGCGCTGGGTGTCGGAGCGCTTGGCCGATTCCCAGTCCAAGACCGGCTCGGTTGTAAAAAAGTACGTAAACATCGATCCCACGCGGTTGACAGTAATTCCGGACGGTACGTTTTCGGTGAGCTGCGCGGTGCGAAGCTCCAAAGTTTCGTAAATTTCGGGGTGCGCCTTCAGGTGGCGAAGCATGGCAATTCCGGCCTGGACGGCCATCGGATTGCCCGACAGTGTGCCGGCCTGATAGATCGGGCCGGACGGCGCAACCTTGCCCATGATGTCGGCTCGCCCGCCATAGGCGGCCAGGGGCAGTCCGCCGCCCATGATCTTGCCAAGCGTGGTAAGGTCGGGCCGGATGCCGTAGCGCTGCTGCGCTCCGCCGAGAGCTACGCGGAAGCCGGTCATGACTTCATCGAAGATGAGTACAGCTCCGTGCTTCAAGGTAAGCGCTCGGAGCGCTTCCAGGAATCCGTCGCGCGGCGGCACACAGCCCATATTGCCGGCTACCGGCTCGACGATTACGGCGGCTATGCGGTCGCCCCGTTCGCGAAACGCGGCTTCAACCGCCGGGATGGAGTTGTAAGGCAGCGCGATAGTGGTGGCTGCGAACGCCTCCGGAACGCCTGCCGTGTCGGCAATTCCCAAGGTCGCCATTCCCGAGCCGGCCTTCACTAACAGCGAGTCGACATGGCCGTGATAACAGCCTTCAAATTTGACGGTGAGATCGCGTCCGGTGAACCCACGCGCGACGCGCAAGGCGCTCATGGTGGCCTCGGTACCGGAATTGACCAGGCGCACTTGCTCGATGGAAGGGACGCATTCGTGAATCAATTCAGCCAGCTCGGTCTCGGCTTCGGTGGGCGCGCCGAAGCTGGTGCCGCGCTCCAAAACAGCTCGAAGCGCGTCGATCACGCCAGGAAAGCGATGGCCTAGGATCAGCGGCCCCCAGGACAGCACGTAGTCGATATATTCGTTGCCGTCGATGTCGTAAATTCGCGAGCCTTCGCCGCGTGCGATAAACGGCGGCGTTCCACCGACGCTGCGGAATGCGCGCACTGGTGAGTTCACTCCGCCCGGGATCAGCTTCTGCGCGCGAAGAAATGCGGCCTGGGATCGGGAACGGTTCATGCTCGCGATACGCTGGCGAATATTTTATTAGCGACCACTTCGCCGAGGGTGCTCTGCAATTCTCCCCACAGGCGGTCCTTCAAGCCCAGATAGGATTGCGTGCCGGCGATCAGATCGCCCACCAGGACGCGGAAGCGCGGGCTGCGGCGCATGAACTCCACGGTGCGGGCTGGGATCGTCCCAAACAGGAATTTGCCCAGGAAGACGCGCTCGGAAAGCGAAGCGCCATACTCGAGGTCTTCCACGAAATCGGGGTGAAGAAGGCTGGAATACGACTGCGCTTTGGCGGCCGGGCACTGGGATTCGTCCAAGAGTACTTGGATAGCCAGCTCCGCCGAACGCAGCGCATAATACAAACCTTCGCCGGTGATCGGATCCACCAAACCGGCTGCATCGCCGACTGCGAACCATCCATCGCCGGCCACCCGGTTGGTTTTCCATCGGCCGGTTTCCAAAGACGGAAGCATATGGGCAAAAAAGGTCGCGCCTTTATAGGGGATGTCTTTTTCGTCCATGTATCTTTCCAAGCGCGCGCGCATCGACTGGGCGGGTTCGCCCTTGCCACCGATTCCGACCGAAACATGGCCGTGCCGCGGGAATACCCAGATGTAGCCTTGGAAGTTTGGCAAAAACTGAATATCCACGTGCTCCTGGCGGTAAGGGACGTAATATCCGAGCGCGTACATGGAGTCGCCGGGCTTCCACTCTGTTCCCACGGTGCGCAGCGGATTGCGGGCGCCCATGGCGACGATGCAGTAGTCCGCTTCGAGCGTCCCGTTGCGGGTTTTTATCCGCCACCCGGCGCCGTTTCGGTTGGCCTCGAGCACTCGCGTTTTTTCCAATTGCGCACCGGCCTGCTCGGCACGCTCCAGGAGCATGCGATTGAGATCATAACGCGAGTAAATGAGCAAAGGATGCTCGAGTCCCATCTTGATGTCGCCGGCTTTGGGGGCCGCGACGCACATCTGGTTGATGACCTTCTTCGGCTCGGAATTTTCGATCAAAAACGGATATCGGTCGTAAGCCTTGTAGGTGAGGCCACCGCCGCAGGGCTTTTCCCACGCCAGTTTTTCGTCAATGACTACCGTGTCGAGACCGGCTCGCGCCAAATTTTCCGCCGCGAACGCACCGGCGGGACCGCCGCCCAGCACCGCGACCCGTTTCATTTGGTGGGTCCGTTGGGGGGGTGCGAATTAAGAGGCGGATGACCCGGCGGTAGCGCCCCGGAGGGTGCTCCGCCGCTCGGAACCGCGGGGTGACCAGGCGGCATGGTCTGCGGCATGGCTCCGATGGAGCCTGGACCTGTATTCGGCATTGCGCCGATAGATCCCGCGCCCCCTTCAGGCGCGCCCTGCGGCACACCGGCGTGCGGAGCGCCGGAACCAGCGCGGCCTTTTACGGTCCATTCGCTTCCCTTGCGCTCCAGAACATATTGCATGTTCATGCCGGCGCCCGGGGTATTATTTCCTTTCGCCTGGAAGTGCACGGTAGCAGTAGCTTCGTCCTGGCGGAACGAGACAGACGTCACGCTGACGTCCATCGACAGTAAATCGGAGCGCTTGGCCAGGTAGTTCATGACACCTTGCCGGACCGCATCCTTGTTATCGATGCTGTGGCCGCAGCCGCTTAGCCACGCGCTTGATAACGCAAGTACGACAGCAGTGGTGGAAGCTTTCACATTCCGATTATATCGACTCGCCGCCACGCTACACTGAATCCATTCGGGCCGCCGCGTAATACCCATGAACGACAGCAGTGAAATGGTGGAGACATCGGTTCCAGGCTTCTGGTCCTCATTGCGCGAGGCCGTGGCAGGTACCAAGCAGGACTTCACGGAAGGCAACATTGAACGAGCGATCATTTTGCTGGCCGTGCCGATGGTGCTCGAAATGTGCATGGAGTCGCTGTTCGGCGTGGTGGATATATTTTGGGTAGCCCATCTCGGCCAGGACGCGATTGCCACGGTGGGCTTGACTGAGACCGCTCTCGCGTTACTGTTCGTCATTGCGATGGGGCTGGGAATGGGCGCGACGGCGATGGTGGCGCGTCGAATCGGCGAAAAAGACGAGCGGGCGGCGGGGGTGGTGGCCGTGCAAACTATCATCGTCGGCTTGCTCGTTTCGGCCTTGATAGCGTGCGCCGGTTATTTCTTCGCGCCAGGGCTGCTGCGGATTATGGGTGGTTCAGAAGGCGTCGTGCGGACTGGAACCGGCTATACTCGCACGATCCTGGGGGGCAGCGCCACCATTTTTCTGTTGTTTCTGATTAACGCGATCTTTCGCGGCGCGGGCGATGCCGTCACTGCGATGCGCGCTCTTTGGCTTGCCAATATCGTGAACATTTGTTTGAACCCGTGTTTGATCTTCGGGATCGGGCCGTTTCCGCGGCTGGGCGTTACCGGCTCGGCTGTCGGCACCACTATCGGCCGCGGCATCGGCGTAGTTTTTCAACTCTGGGTGCTGCTGGGCAGCCACAGCCGTATCCAGGTGCCGATGGACCACCTGCGCTTGAATCTGGACGTGATGGCTCGGCTGGTCCGGCTTTCGTTGAACGCGATGTTTCAATATTTCGTGCAGATGGGCAGTTGGCTGGCCGTGGTGCGAATCATTGCCAGCTTCGGCAGCGCCGCCGCGGCCGCGAACACTTTGGCGATCAAGATCATCCTGTTCGCGATTTTGCCTTCCTGGGGGATGAGCAACGCGGCTGCCACGCTGGTTGGCCAGAATCTGGGCGCGGGAAAGCCAGAACGCGCCGAACGTTCGGTGTGGCGCACGGGCTTCTATAACATGCTGTTTCTGGGCGGCGTCGGTGTGGTGTTCATTGCATTTGCGCAGCAGATTATTGGCTGGTTCACAAGCGACCCGGCAGTGCGTCCGATCGCGGTCACCGCGCTGCGGCTGATGAGCTGCGGATACGTCTCGTATGCGTATGGCATGGTGATGACAGCAGCCTTCAATGGCGCCGGCGATACCGCTACGCCGACCGTGCTCAACCTCATTTGTTTTTGGCTGTGCCAGATTCCGCTGACATGGCTGCTGGCTTTCCACACCGGGCTTGGCCCGAGCGGCGCGTTCGTCGCGGTGGTGCTAGGCGACTCGTTATTGGCCGCCCTCGGTATCGCCTTGTTCCGGCGGGGAAAGTGGAAAAAGGTTTTGCTTTAATCGCCGCTGCCAGGGGGATTTGGCCAGGGACTCATGCGGGGAATCCAACGCGGAACCGCGGCGCGAAAGCGTTCGTAGTCCGGGCCAAAGCTAGCTCGCAAAGTTGGTTCTTCATAGAGCACGACGAACAGGTAGCAAACCAGCCAGCCGAGCGTGCCATACCCGAGCAGAACCACGTTCCCAAACAGCAGGCCTTGGCCAAGAATAATGGCGACCACCGCTACATACATCGGATTCCGAACGTAGCGGTAAAATCCCGTGATGATCAGGCGGCGCGTGGGGAAGACCGGTGCGGGAGTGCCCAGGCCTTGGAGCGCAAAGCGCGCAAACGAATCCAAAACTACGGCTGCGCCCGCGGCGATAAGGGCGGCTCCAAAAATTTGCAGGGAAGCCAGGCAATCCCGGCGATACGAAAACGCCACCGCGTTATCCACCAAGGCACCAGGCCGCAGAGTATGCCCGGGGCAAGCGCGAGGAACAGGGCCGTTCCAGCGATCGCGGCCACTCGCCTCATGCTGCAGTTCTACCAAACTGAGGCCCGCATCAAAGCCCGTTGAAGAGGTCTCAGGCTTTTATTCCGGGCAGGAGCGTTCGTGCGTTCTCCCGCTCCAGCATGCGCCGTTCGGCATCGCTGAACTCGTAGTTACGCACCCCGGTGACCGCCTCCGCTATCGGCCGCAGTGGATAGTCGCTTCCAAACAGAACCTGCGAGATCGGAACCAGCTTCATTAAAGCCGCCAGGGCGCCGGGATGATTCGCTTGCGCGATTTCGTAATAGAATCTTCGGAGCTCCGGCCTTACCCCCTCGCCGAGCGATGCAGCTTTTTTCCCATTGGCCAAGGTCTCAAAACGGCCGACCAGGAACGGGACCGTTCCGCCGCCATGCGAGAAGATAAAACGGACGTCGTGGCAGCGCGCGGCGGTTCCGCTAAAGAGCAGGCTCGCGATGGTGCGAGTTGAATCGGTGGCGTACTCGATGGTCGATACCGATACACCGGGAACCAATCCCATGCAGCATTGCGGCTGGGTGGGATGGGTGAAGACCACGGCCTTGCGCCGGTTGAGCTCGTCCAGGACTGGGGCAAAGGCGGGGTCGCCCAGATACTTGCCGTCGAAACTGGTCATCAGGCCGATGCCGTCGGCCTTAAGAACGTCCAGCGCGTAGGCAATTTCGCGCAGGCTGCCTTCAATGTCGGGCAGCGGAATGGCGGCGAAAAATCCGAAGCGCCCCGGATAGTCCGCGGCCATCTTGGCTCCATACTCGTTGCATGCGCGAGCCAGCGCGCGCGATTTTTGAATGTCGCCAATCCACACGCCCGGCTGCACCAGCGACGTGATAGCGGTGGCGACGCCATTCTTGTCCATTTGCTCGAGCGATATTTCGGGCGTCCATTTGGGCGGCTGCCCGCTCTCGCGCTGCGACAAGATGGCTTGGATATGGGCGGGAGGCAGGAAATGGTGATGGAAGTCGATGCGCCGGGCGCCCGGTTCCGAGATCGAGGTTTGGCCGAGGGCAGCGATGGCCGGTAGCGAGGCGGCGGCTTGTCGAAGAAAGATACGGCGGTTCATTTTCACGAACAGTTTATTATACAGGCCGGAACCACCGGTTTCGCGATCGGCTTCTTGCGCGTGCCGCATAAATTGCAAAATTGATTACGCCGACGGCCGTCGCGCACCAGAAGAGCAGCAATTCGGAGACCTCGGGATAGACGAGAATCTCCAGATAGTGGACCAGGAACGGTTCATGATAGGCGGGTGTGCCGGCTTGTTGCCGGAAATAGTCTTCCAAGCCGGTCAACGGGCAGGGCCAGGGGCCGGCCTCGATCACCACCACATAGATCAAGCTCGCGATGTGAATCCAGGCGAGAATGCGGTGGCCGCGGGTAAGGAGGGCTCCGAAAATGACCCAGGCAATGAAAAGCAGATGGACGATCAGGACCGCGGCCGCGAGCGACGAGTCAACATTCACCAGTAGATTTCCACTTCGTAAGTGTCCGAGCCCTGTTCCGGATCATTGATCTCAAAAACTAGATGATAGTGATTCTTCTCGGTTGGAGATTCCACGATGGCCACTTGTCCCCGGCCGCGCAGCTTTCGGAGGGTGGGGTTGAGATCCGAAACAGGGGGAAGAGGTCTCAGTAGCTCGGCGTGTTCGCTCGTAATCGGACCACCCTCGATTACTTCTGAGAAAGACGCACCGCCCTCGATCGTAACGCGGACGCGGCCATCCACCACACCGCTCCACACCATACCACGCTGTGCCGCGATGACCGGCTCGGTCTCTTTGGAATTGGGCCGATCCCAGACCAGCTTGAAGGAATACTCTGCCGCCCCGGCGAACGGATCGTGGATCGCGATGCGCGCTGTGTAGTTATTGCGCTGGCGGGGCTGTTCCACCACACGGATATCTCCGCGGCCGTCCCTGTCATCGATGCGGACATCCACTTCGCGATGCGGCAGGGGCCGGGAGAACTTGAAACGCTCCTCGGCCACCGGCGCCCCATGCGGCGCACTCGAGGTGCAACCGCCGTCCTGGCAGCTCACGATGGCCTCTTCATCCACGCGCCCGCTCCAGGTTACTGCGTCCCTGCGAGGCGCCGAACGTGAGCTCTCGAAACGGCGGGTGGATGCATCCCAGTACAGCGCTAAGGAATAAAATGAACTTCCGGGCTGCCGATCCTCGATGGAGATCGCCAGCGAATACTGGTTGTCAAGCCGCGGCTGATCGAGGATGTGAACATACCCGCGGCCCTCGATTACTTCCAGGCGCGCATTCAACCGGGCATCGGGCAGCGGATCGTAAAAATGGAATTGCTGCCGCTGGATCGGCGCGCCTTCCTGAACGCGCACGTCCACCTTGTTGCCACGCAGGTACAAAACGTCGATGCCATCCACCTGGCCCTGCCAGACGAATTGCGGCCGCTCCTGGGCCAGCATCGTCCCGCCCATGAACACAAGTAGCGCAAGAGCTTTCACCGCCTTCATTGTACTTGTCGACCGCGAGCTTGGCGACGTCAATGTAAGACGAAATACAATAACGAGGCGTATGCGACCGGTACGCTAAGATATTAGGTTGGAGTGCGTAACGCCAGTACTGGTGTAGCGTCCAACGGTCGCTGCCCAGACTTAATTCATGCTTACAGTTCCTCCAGCATTCCTACTAGCAAGCTCGGCCAACCAACTCATCCAAGCGATTTTCGATGACACTTTCACCGGCGTCTACCGGCTGAATTGGTTCGATTGGTCGCTGTTGATACCGTATTTCGCCATTCTGGTGATCCTGTCCTTCTATGGGTGCCACCGGTATGAGATGATCCGCCGGTATTTTAAGCATAAGAAAGAGATCCCCACCGGACCGCCCAAGACGTGGGATGTGCTCCCCAGGGTGACGGTTCAACTTCCGATCTATAACGAGCGATACGTGGTGGAGCGTCTGGTGGAGGAAGTTAGCAAGCTGGAGTATCCCAAGGACCTGCTTCAGATCCAGGTGCTGGATGATTCCACCGACGACACGCATCCGTTTACGGAAGCGCTGGTGCGGGAATATCAGGCCGCCGGCATTCCGATCGAATATCACTACCGAACCAATCGCGAAGGATATAAGGCGGGAGCTCTACAGGAAGGCATGCAGAGCGCCACCGGCGAGCTCATCGCCATTTTCGATGCTGATTTTGTTCCGCCGCGTGACTTCCTGATGCGCACGGTCCATTACTTCGCCGATCCGAAAGTGGGAGTGGTGCAGACGCGCTGGAGCTACCTGAATCGCCACTACAGCCTTTTGACGGAAGTGGAAGCTATGATGCTGGATGGCCACTTTGTGATCGAGCATGCGGCGCGCTTTGGCAGTGGATTGTTCTTTAACTTCAATGGCACG
>Ga0182024_10008371_pt1 | contig 21837 bp, 13 predicted proteins | sample P32metaG_FD_120480 | JGI IMG/M metagenome (GOLD analysis project Ga0182024, IMG submission 120480) | Permafrost microbial communities from Stordalen Mire, Sweden - P3-2 metaG (Illumina Assembly) | ecosystem: Environmental > Terrestrial > Soil > Wetlands > Permafrost | place: Sweden: Stordalen...
CCTCAGCGGACGAACGCGATCGCCGAGGAAGCGAGTGCTCGTTCGAGATGAGTTCATTCGGCGACCGCAGGGGCGCATTGCGGTTGACCTATCTTTCTGGACGTTGCGCATCACCTTTTTTTTTGCCAAGGTGAGGGTCGCGGGTTCGAATCCCGTCGTCCGCTCCAAAGAAGTTCCTGGTAGTGGCGTTGCAGGTGGGTCCGGGAGGGGGTCCGGTTGCCCGTGATTTGCCCATTTGCACCACATCCGCACCACGAAATTCCTGGTGACCCTCACTTTCGCGGGCTGGAGTGGTGAACGAGTCGGTGGCGCAACTTCGACCGCTCCACGGCCGCACCACATCCGCGCGGCCTCGAGTCGTCGAATTTCAAGCGCCTAACCGTCGCCGAGCACAGGCGACAAGCGCGAGCGCGATGGCGTGTGGGGTGTCCTCGAACTTCAGTTGCCGGACCGAGTACGCGTACAGCGATGCAAAGACCTCACGATCGCCCGCGGCAACTTCGAACGCCCAAAGTCGGCACGCGCGGATGAAGTCGGGATGGGGACAGCCGTCGACGTACGAGTTGAGGTCATCCCAGTGTTCCGCCTGCTCAGTTGAGGGCCATTCACCACAGACCTCTCGGGCGTCCGGGTGAAAGATCATCGACAACTCCAGCGTGACGGGATCGACCGACGCTGGCCGAGAGCCGACCGCAGCGAAGTCGATGATCATCGGTTGGCCGTCGTCGGGTACGAGGACGTTGAATAGGTGAAGGTCGCCATGCGTTGTGCACCGTCTCGCTGACACCTCGACGCTCTCGTCCGAGCGGACAGCGCCCTGAAGATCTTGAGGCAGATCCGCTGATTGAACCAGGGAGTTACGAATCGTCTCGAGGTTCAACTGTTCTACGGGTGCCCCTTCACGCCAGGGCTCAGTGAGTTGTCGCACTGCGGCGACCACTTCCGCTCCGGCGCCCCCAGCGACAGCGTCGAACAGAGACCTGTCGTAGCCGCCTGCAAATCGGTAGAAGATCCCTCCCCGAGACCCGGCACCTGCCCGCAGAAGGGTCACTGCCGAGGGGTAGGATCCAGAGGGCAGGACCGGTGCGACCAGCGTCTCGACTCTGTGCTGCTCGTCACAAACGGCGGCAACCGTGTCCAGCTTCGCGACGACACTCGCGACGTGAGCGCCTGCGGCTTCGAGGCGTAGCCGTAATACCCGAGAGCCAGAAAGACCCCCCGTCAACGGGCTAACCCTCACCACCGAGGCGCCGAGTCGACGCGCATATACGCGAAGGATGCGTTCGTCCTCCCAAGGCAGCTGGATATTCGCGAGTCCCACGGCGATCTCGATCTGACCGAGTGTCTCAACCGACTCTGCGAATCCGTGCAGCAGAGCTACACAATCTGGCAGCTGATCCTTCGAGTAGAAGACGAGCATCTCCCGTGGAGTTCCTTCGCCAAGGAAGTCCTCCTGACGAGCCCTCCGGAGCAGGTCCTGCATGATCTCGACCGTGCCGTAGGCCGAGAACGCGATAATCGGGGTGCCCGGGTGAGTCTCGAGGATCGTTGTGAGAACCGCACGACCATGAGCCACGTCATCATCGAGGGCGCCATCCGTACTCGGGATGCGCAAGTCGCAGACAACGGCATCGAAGGACGAGCCCGCGAGAACAGCCATGGCGTCGTCTCGACACCCGGCGTGGTCCAATATCGCAGTCCCGGCCGCGAACTCCACCTCAAACACGGCGACGACCTCAGGGTCATCCTCAACAAGGAGCAAGCGCACTCGTACTCCTCACGAGCGCGGCCATCGGAACTCGAATTTCGTGGTTCGGTCTGCCTCTTCGGTGAGGCTGACCTCCCCCCCGACAGCGACGGCTGCTTGAGCGACGATGGCAAGACCCGCACCTACGTGGCCAACCTTTGTCGAGGATCCAAAATCGAACAATGCTTCCGGGTCGACCGGAAGGCCAGAGCCTCTATCGAAGACCGCAATCCAGTATTCCTGGTGCGTGTCGCCCCAGTTGACGTGTACTTCCGGCACCGAGTGCGCGGCCGCCTCGATCCCGTTTCGCATCGCGTTTCGCAGGACGAGAGCTAGAAGGCCCCGATCTCCCCGGACGAGGAAGGGTCGACGTCCGATCATTTGGATCGTAGATGCTTCTGCGAGGGCCACCGCCTCCTCGTCGATCAATTGAGCCAGGTCGAAGTGCTCAAAGGACGGATGATGGGCGACCTTGCCGAGGACGTCTATTGCCTCGAGACATCGGCGAAGGCGTTCAACTTGGCGCTCCGTCTCGCTGCCGCTGTAGCTCGGCTGCTCCTTTTGGGCCCAATATCGCAATGTGCCGACGATTGAACGCAGCTCATGGACGATCCGGTCTGTCGTGAGTTGTAGCCCGGCCATGTAGTTTGCAGAAAGGTCGGACTCTCCTGGTTCCTCGCGACTTGACGTAACGTTCTCATCTGAGCGCTCCATAGAGAGATGGGTCAGCGCCTGTTCCAGCGCGGCGCGGATCCACGGCACTGACTCGACGCGGCGCCGCGCTCGAATCACGGCCTCGTCAGCCGGCCTCGCGCTCTGACCCAGGACGCGAGCAGCGCGAAGGCGAAGATCTGCATCAGAGGCGCCGAGCTGCTCTATCGCCGCCTCACGGTCCATCATCCGAGGTGCTGGGCGTAGAATTTCGCCCGAAGTCTGAAGGCCTCCGCACCACCTTCCATAACCTGTGAGATTGCGCTCACAACGTCGGGAGAAGTCAGAGGAGCAGCTAAGCGTACGAAGCCATGCTTGCCGTCGGATCCGAGAAGAACCACATGCGCAGCGTCCCCTAGCACGGGAATGTTCGGATTGTGCGTGGCAACAATTGTCTGTGCGCTATCGGACCGCTTTCGAAGAGAGCGAACGAGCGTCTCTACGACATAAGCATTGTCGAGATGATCCTCTGGTTGGTCCAGTACGAGGACACGTTCGTCGTGAAGAAGTAGAATGGGAAGTACTGCTGTGCATCGTTGTCCGGTAGACAGCGACTGGGTTGCCTTTGGCACAGACTCGTCCAGCAGGGTTATCTCCACATGATCGTCGATCCGCGCCGTGAGGACTCGTTCGAGAGCGGGCTTGTCAGCGCTCACGACGACCCGCGCGGCGCGATCCTCTGAGAGGCCTGCGAGGGCTACCAGTTGAGGTACGTCACCAAGCTCGACCGCCTCTACAAATTCTCGAGGACTGACACGCTCGGCCAGTTGTTGCGCAAGCGTGTTGTAGTGCAGGCCACTACCCTGAAGAAGCTCAGTGATCGCTTCGACGTACGGGTTGAGCCCGGCATCGCGGTCTACACGCACGTGCACAACGGGACTCAACGAGTTGTTGATTCGGCTGGCCACGCTGCTTCTCTCTGCGAAGCGCGAGTCGCGCGCTGTCTCGAGAGCTTGCAGCCGTTTCGATCTCTGGTCACGAAGATCCATGACTTTGTTTCGCAGTTGGGCTGCTTCTTCTCGCAGCGCATCGCGTTGCGCGACGCGCACCTGCAGGTTCGCAACTTGTTGGGACGCCTGTCCGGCGCCTTCGGTCAACGCGTCGACCTTGCGCCGCAGGTCACGCGCCTCGTCTTGGACCTGAACAAGGCTGCGCTGCGCGGCTGCCGCAGCCTGCTCTAGTTCATCCACCGGGCCATGCAGCCCATCGGTCACTTCGTCCAGCTTCTGGGTTGCATTCGAGAGAGCCACCTCGACCCGCTCGATGGCGGCTCGGTCACCAGCCGCGCTCGGGAACTGGATGTCTGGCACCCTCGACCGAAGCTCGCGGATCGAGGTCATCCAGGTTGTCGCTACCTCGCGCGCCTTCTCCAGGGCGTCACGACGGACCTCGAGCACGGCGCCGTCCTGAGATAGCTGGTCGAGGCGCTTTCGGTCCGGCTCGGAGGCCGCAACGCTGGCAGATAGCTGGGTCTCGATCTGACGTGCCTGCTCAAGGGCAGCATCGACCTCCGACATTGAGATCGCCTTCTCGTCGGCCGCTCGCGCTGCCCGGGCGACGGCTTGGATTTCAGCGGTCAACGAGGCGACCATTGCTAGTGCTGAGTCTTCGGCGGAGGTCACCGACGGGACGCTTTGGCGGAAGCCGTCGAGCAGTCGCATACGGCTTGCTGGCTCGAGCCCGATCTGTTCAACCTCATTCTGTGAGAGGACGATCGGTTTGAGGACGTCGCGGACGCCGACGATACGTGGTGCGTCCTCATCGGCCGCTCGAACGAACGTGAGCTGCTCTCCTCGGTCCTCTACCGTGGCCGTCACGCGTCCGCCCCCCAAGATCGAGCGTGCGTGCGCCAGCGCTGCGATATTGGAGCGCTCCGTGTAGCCGGTTACTCCGAATGCGAAGCGGAGGAGCTCGATCAGCGACGTCTTGCCCACGCCCCTAGGGCCGATGACGACGTTGAGGCCAGGAACGAACTCGACTGACAAACCGTCGAGGAAACCCTCCTCCACCTCCAGGCTCTTGATGATCACGGCATCCTCTGCTAGTTGCTCGATTAGCGACTCTGCTGTCATCGTACGATGCGTCTGGCCGGGACGGCGATCCATCTAGGTCATGAGCTGCCAAGACGGGTCGACCCCTCGAGGACGGAGCGTCGGGCGTGCGAAGTCGCCGCGATTCGGCGGGCCGTCGGGTCTCCGAACTGCAGGGCCATCGGCAGAGAGCGACTCCGTCACCAGGCTGTACGCTCGCCCAGCTGGTGAAGCTGCCAGTAGGCCAGCTCCTCGATGTGTTCTTGTGCAGCGCAGGCGGTAGCCGAGATGCCGTCGTTCGACCCGCGCTAGCTCATGGTGATCTCCTACGGTACGTGTGTGCAGCACGCCCCCAGTCAGACGCTGAGCGCCCCTGAGGTGGGGCAGCTCGTCCGCGTACGCGACCGTCACTGGGTCGTCAGTGACATCGAGGCCTCCGCATTGAACGTGGATCGCCCGCAGCACCTCGTAGAGCTCCAGTCGGTCGAGGAGGACGGTCTCGGTGACGAGCTCACCGTGATCTGGGAGATCGAGGCTGGTACCGAGGTCCTTGAGACAGCGACGCTGCCTCGACCGGCCATCGGACGATTCGACGACCCCGCCCGGCTGGACGCCTTCCTCGACGCGGTGCGTTGGGGTGCCATCACTTCGGCCGACAGCCGAGCCTTGCAGGCGCCGTTTCGCTCCGGGATAACCATCGAGGACTACCAGCTTGACCCAGTCGTCCGTGCGCTGCAGATGCCGCGCGTGAACCTCCTCATCGCCGACGACGTGGGATTGGGAAAGACGATCGAGGCTGGCCTTGTCGCGCAGGAGTTGCTCCTCCGCCACCGTGCCCGGACGGTTCTCATCGTCTGTCCGGCTTCGCTCACCTTGAAGTGGAAAGCTGAGATGGCGGACCGCTTCGGACTCGAGTTCCGCATCGTCGACGCCGAGATGTTGCGCGAGCTGCGTCGTACTCGGGGCTTGGCAGCCAACCCGTTCAAGAGCTACCCGCGCCTGATAGTTTCGATCGACTGGATGAAGCGGCCCAAGGCAATGCGGCTCCTACGTGACGTCCTTCCACCCGATGCCCATGCCTATCCCCGTCGATTCGACCTGCTGATCGTCGACGAGGTTCACACATGCGCGCCCGCCGGTCGAGGGCGTTACGCACGGGACTCCCAGCGCACCGACGCGATCCGAACGATCGCCCCGCACTTCGAGCACCGGCTGTTCCTATCAGCCACACCTCACAACGGCTACACCGAGTCGTTCACGGCCTTGTTGGAGCTGCTCGACCCGCAGCGCTTCGCTCGGGGCGTCCTGCCTCGGCCTGACTCGCTCGCGCGCATCCTCGTGCGACGGTTGAAGTCGCAACTGCGCGAGGAGCTCGGCCCGAACGCCGACGGCACGCCGCGGTTTGCGAAGCGCGTGATCGTTCCAATCGAGGTCGGCTATCCAGACGACGAACGTGAGGCGCACGCAAAGCTCGCTCGCTACGCGGAGCTGCGAAGCAAGCACGCAACGTCCAAGACAGCGCGCACCGCCGCCGACTTCGTCACGCTGCTCCTGAAAAAGCGACTGTTCTCCTCACCCGCCGCTTTTGCTCACACCCTCGATGTCCACATGCGAACGGTCGCCCGCGACGCTGCCTCCGCGGCATCCGAGAACGAGGAGGTACTCCGGCACGCCTTTGCGCGTCTGGAAGAAGACGTGGAGTACGAGTCCGAAGTCACCGAAGCAACCGAAGAGGCGCTGATCGCCGCTGCTCGCTACGGCGATGTCCTAGACGATGAGGAACTGGGCCTTCTGAGGTGGCTGTCCGGGTGGGCGGACGGGGCCAAGGGTCGCACGGACGCCAAGGCCGCACGCCTCCTCGACTGGATCGAGGACACGTGCACCGAGGTCGACGGGGACGGCCGGCGCTGGTGGAACGACGAGCGAGTGATCGTCTTCACCGAGTACCGCGACACCCAGAACTGGCTCCAACAGCTCCTCGCCGCTCGGGGTCTCGGCGGCGATCGTCTCGCCCTCCTCTACGGCGGCATGGACGCCGACGCCCGCGAGCGGATCAAGGCCGAGTTCCAGCACTCACCCGACCGCTTTCCGCTGCGCATCCTCCTCGCTACCGACGCTGCCAGCGAGGGAATCGACCTTCAGCGCCACTGCCACCGGATAGTGCATGTCGAGATCCCCTTCTCGCCGACTCGGCTCGAGCAGCGCAATGGCCGCATCGATCGGCACGGTCAGCCAGCGCCCGAGGTGCTCATCCACCACTTCGTCGGCGAGGGTTGGGAGCGCGCGCCTGCCGACAGTCTCGAGGCCGACCTCGGGTTCCTCTCGCGTGTCGCGCACAAGATCGAAACCATCCGTGACGATCTCGGCACCGTGGGGCCCGTGTTGGCTCAGGAAGTCGAGCGCAAGATGCTCGGCCTCCCGGCCGACGTCGAGCGTCGCCCCGCCGACAACCGTTCGTCTGCCGCCCGGGCGCTGAACCGCATCGAGCGCAACCTCCGAGAGGAGGTCGCACGGCTGCACGAGCAGCTCGATGCCAGCGCGGAGGAGCTGGGGCTCAGGCCCGTCGCTGTCGAGCGAGTCGTGCAGACCGCGCTCGAGTTGGCGCGTCAGCCAGCGCTAAAGCCGGCGACCCTGTTGCGCGACGCCGATCCTGACTTCGCGGCGCCCGTGTTCGAGGTGCCGGCGCTGACCCGAAGCTGGGCGCTAGCAGCGGCCGACGTGGTGGACCCGCTCACCGGTGACCGGCTTCCGGTCACCTTCGACCACGCGGTCGCCGCGGGTGCCGATGACGTGGTGCTCGCCCACCTCGGACACCGGCTCGTCGCGCAGTCGTTGCGGCTCCTGCGCGCCGAGATCTGGTCTTCGGGCAGCAGCGTCAGACTCAGTCGAGTCTGTGCCCGAGTCGCCGATGTCGATGAGCCCGTGGTGATCGCCCACGCCCGGCTTGTGGTCACCGGAGGCGGGGGTCACCGTCTCCACGAGGAGGTGATCCAAGCCGGAGGGCGAATCAGCCGAGGTCGGTTCGCCAGGTACAACGTCGGCCAGATCCGTGACGCGCTTGCCGCCGCCACGTCCGATGATGCCGGCGACGCGGTGAAAGCTGAGCTAGTAGAACTCTGGGACGCAGTGGCTGGGCCCCTATATGACGCCGTCGAGGCTCGGGGCCGAGAGCGTGCCGACAGCCTTGCGCGGACATTGGCTGACCGGGCGGACGACGACAGCGCCGCCATCACCAGCGTCCTCAGTGACCTCCGGACCACGATCGAGGCTCAGCTCAGCGAGCTCGAGGGCGACCGGGCCGTGCAGCTCTCGTTCGAGTTCGACGTCGATGAGCGCGCGCAGTTCCATCGTGACGTCGAGGCTCTTCGCTGTCGTCTCGATGACATCCCCGCCGAGATCGAGCGCGAGCAGGACGCAATCCGCCGCCGCTATGCGAACCCGGTACCAAGGTTGTTCCCTGCCGCCGTGACGTTCCTGCTGCCGCGCGCCATCGCCTACGGAAGCCTCGGGTCAATGCGATGACTCCTGTCCGGCGGCCCCGTACCTCCGTGGCAGGAGTGCACGCAGACTGGCTTCGCTTGGTCGAGCCGAACGGCCCGTTCCTTACCTTGCCAGTACTGCGACGCGTCTGGCCCAACGGCCTCGACCATCTCGATGCTGACGCGCGCGCCGAGGTACGCCTCCACCTCGCCGACCTCAATCCCGAGAACCCCGCGTCCGTAACGGCCTGGGTCGAGTGGGTACTCACCGACCTGCTTGGATACGGCCGGCGGCTTCAGAGTGGCCCGCAGGTGCCGGGCACGCTGGTTCACGTTGTGGCCGAGCACGGAGCGGTGCTGCGGCCCGATCATGTGCTCGATGATGGCGCCGGCAAGCCCCGCCTCCTCGTGACGGTCCAACCGCCCGCCGTTCGGCTCGACGCCCGCTCGGTTGGTGATCGATGGTCAGCGACGCCGGTGGAGCGGCTGACCCTTCTGTGCCGCGCTACGGGTGTCGAGCTTGGACTTGTCACCAACGCTACGAGCTGGGTGTTCGTGTGGGCGCCGAAGGCTGGGGCGAGCGGCACCGCGACGTTCAGCGCCGACCTCTTCTCTGAGGAGCCGGTACTCCTCGATGCGTTCACATCGGTCCTCGGCGCTCGGCGATTCTTCGCTGTCGCCGAACCCGATCGCCTCGAGGCACTACTCCTCGAGTCGGCCTCGGCTCAGGCCGAGGTCACTGGCAAGCTTGGTCAGCAGGTTCGCGAGGCCGTCGAACTACTTGTGACGGCAATGAGCCGGGCCGACCGCGACCGCGATGGCGTGCTCCTCGCTGGCGTCGACTCTCATCTCGTTTACGAGAGCGCGGTTGCCGTGCTCATGCGCCTCGTGCTCCTTCTCTACGCGGAAGAACGCGGATTGCTTCCCCTCGGCGACGAGCTCTACGATTGCACTCTCGCCGCGTCGACGCTCCTCGACCAGCTCCGAGAGACTCAAGCGGACACCGGCGATGAGCCGCTCGAGCGCTCGAATGCCGCCTGGCACCGGCTCTTGGCCCTGTTCCGGGCCGTACACGCCGGCATCACTCATGATCGGCTCCGGATTCCCGCCTACGGCGGCAGCCTGTTCGACCCGGATCGGTTCCCGTTCCTCGAAGGGCGCCGCTCCGGCGAGCGCTGGCGTGAGACGCCCTCCGAACCACTCCCTATCGACGACCTCACGGTGTTAGCGATGCTGTCGGCCCTCCAGGAGCTGCGCTTTGCCGAAGGGGGTGTCACCGAGACTCGGCGGTTGACCTACCGAGCGCTTGACGTCGAACAAGTCGGCCATGTGTACGAGGGTCTGCTCGACCACTCCGCCGTCGCCGTGAACGCGACTGCCCTGGGTCTCATCGGCAGGGCCGGCAACGAACCCGAAGTCGCTCTCAACGACCTTGCCCACCACGCTGCCCTTGGCCGAGACGCATTCGTGGCGTGGCTCGTCAATACGACCGGACTCACGGCCCCGAGGATCGAGAGGTCGCTCGACACCGAGGCAGACGCCGACACGACCCGCCTGCTGCGCGCCGCATGCGACAACGACGAGGCGCTGACGGCTCGACTCTCTCCGTTTATCCACCTGCTGCGGCTGAACCTGCGGGGCCTGCCGACTGTGTTTCCGGCCGGTTCGATGTACGTAACTCAGACCGGCGCCAAGCGCGACTCAGGTACTGCGTACACCACGAAGGAGCTGGCCGACGAAGTCGTCGAGCACACCCTTGCTCCGCTCGTCTACTCACCTGGGCCGGCCGATGGTGCCGACCGAGGCGACTGGAAACTGCGCTCCGCAGCTGAGCTGCTGGAGCTGAAGATCTGCGATCCGGCCGTCGGATCTGGAGCCATCCTCGTCGCTGCATGTCGCTATCTTGCCGACCGTCTCGTCGAGGCGTGGACCGCCGAGGGCTCGCCCAACATACAGGGCGACCCTGACGAGGTCGTCATCGGAGCCCGCCGCGCCGTCGCCGACCGCTGCCTGTACGGAGTCGACCGCGACCCGATGGCGGTCGAGATGGCCAAGCTCTCGCTCTGGCTGGTCACACTCTCAAAGGAGCGCCCGTTCAGTTTCCTCGACCACGCGCTCAAGTCCGGCGATTCACTCCTCGGCATCACTGACCTCGACCAGCTACGCGCACTGCACATCGATCCCGCAGTGGGTCGGGCGAAGGTCGGGCTGAGCCTCAAGTCTGACGCCGTCGATGATGCTGTTGCCAGAGCCGTCGACCTTCGCCGAGCGCTCGAATCCATCCCCGTCGTCACAGTGCGCGACGCGGAGGATAAAGCGCGACTGAATGCAGAATCCGAGGCAGCCCTCGTGGCGCTTCGCATGGTCGCCGACCTCGTGGTCGGCTGTGCCCTTCGGGCTGAGCTACCCTCCCAACCCTCGCCCGAGGACCAGATTGCGGCGTCGGCGCCGCTGATCGCCGCCGCGCTCGACGTTGATGAACCGGAGGAACTTCGCGCGTCGGCATTGGAGCAGGTCAAGGCGCGAGCTCTGCAGGCACTGGACGCCGGCCGGCCAGATTCGGCCCCGCAGCGCAACCCGCTGCACTGGCCGATCGCTTTCCCAGAGGTGTTCGTTGACCGGGACAACACTGGCTTCGACTCGATAGTTGGCAACCCGCCGTTCCTGGGTGGTCAGCGCATTACCGGCGCAGCCGGAACCGACTTCCGGAGTTACTGCGTACGCTGGATCGCCGATGGCCAGCGAGGATCGGCCGACCTCGTAGCGTATTTCTTCCTTCGGGCTGCGCAGGTCTGTTCAGGGTTCGGCTTCCTCGCGACGAACACCATCTCGCAAGGCGACACTCGGGAGATCGGGCTCGATCGACTGACAACGGGCGGTTGGACAATCCACCGCGCCGTGAAATCGGTTTCGTGGCCGGGCGAGGCGGCGCTGGAGATAGCCAAGGTATGGCTGCGTCGGAGGTGGAAAGGCGCGTTGTTTCTTGGGGACTGCAGGGTGTCAGCAATTACGCCCTCGCTTGATGTCGCGGGTCGCGTGACGGGCAATGCACACCGGCTTATCGAGAACGCCGGGTGCTCGTTCCAGGGATCGAACGTGCTGGGCCTCGGCTTCACTATGACGCCAGACGAGGCGGCACATCTGATCGACGAGGAGGCCAGCAACGGCGAGGTTGTGTTTCCTTATCTCAATGGCGACGACCTCAACGGCAGTGCGACTCAGGCGGGGAGCCGATGGATCATCAACTTCTACGACTGGCCGCTGGAGCGAGCACGTGATTATCGCACCCCGTTCGAGATCGTAGAAGAGCAAGTCCGGCCAGATCGTGAGAGAAACCGGTATAGCGCTCACGCACGCGACCACTGGTGGCAGTACGAACGACCAAGGATCGAGTTGTACGCCGCCATTGCGGACTTTGAACGCGTCTTGGTCATCGCGGCCACCAGCAAAGTTGTGCAGCCCGTGTTTGTACCCACCGGACGTGTCTTCTCGCATGCGCTCTACGTTTTCGCCTACGACGACGACTTCCATTTCGGCGTGCTCACCAGCGCGTTCCATTGGTGGTGGGCGGTCGCCCATGCCTCAACCATGCGCACTGACCTCAGATACACGCCGACCGACTGCTTCGAGACGTTTCCGCAGCCTTCCTGCGACGACACCGCTGTGGAGGTGGCCGGCAGAGCGCTCGATGAGCACCGGGCTGCGCTGATGATCCGTAATGATGAGGGGCTAACGAAGACCTACAATCGAGTACATAACCCCGAGGACGAAGCTCCTGGCGTCGCCGAGCTCCGCGAGCTCCACGTCGCCCTCAACCTCGATGTGCGAAATGCCTACGGGTGGTACGACCTCGATCTTGACCACGGCTTCCACGACACGCCCCAAGGTCGGCGCTTCACCCTCGGCGCAGCGGCACGCAGCGAGGTACTAGACAGGCTGCTCGAGCTCAACCACGAACGCTTCGCCGCGGAAGTTGCCGCCGGCTTGCACGCCCAGAAGAAGGTCACGAAGGGGCGCAACAAGCCCGCCGCCGACGCGCCGACGCTCTTCTGAGGGCCGATGAACCGCACGCAGCAGCCAAGCGAGTCAGCCGCCATCATCCGTCACTGGTCACTCGGTGGAAACCGTCGATCGCATGACTCAGGAGCAGGTGGACTGCGCCCTGCGGCCCCGACCCCGGTGATCATCACGGTTGTCACAGGTCCGTCGTAGCGTGGGGGACGTGTCCGACACCACGCCAGCGCTAGCGCCTTCACCTGCGGCGCTCCGGCGCGAGCTCGAACAGCTCGTCGTGGGTGACCTGCTCGGGCCAGCGGGTGGTCAAGACGAGACGCTGCCCGGCCGTACCCGCGTGCGCGATCGGTACCTCGTCGGGATGCTGGCGCCGGCGGGAACGCTCGCCGTCGACCCCGAGCGCGCCGACGGCACGGCAGTGAACGGCGACACCGCGCCGGCCGAGGACAGCTCACTCGACGACGCCGCTGCCGCCCAGCCGAATCTCTTCCCGTCATCATTCGGGTTCACGTGCGTTGTCGCCGCTGGGACCGACACTCTCTCGGTCACGGCGAGCTGGGGTCGGTACCGGAAAGAGAAAGTCGAGACTGAAGGCGACGATCGTGGCGGCACGATGTGGCGCCGCTACCCAGCCGGGGGATCGGCGACCGTCGCCCTCGCAACCGGCGAGCTCGGCCCAGTGAGCGTCGACCCTGACCAACCGGACGTCGTCGTTCGCGGCCGGGGGGCTCCGACGGCCACCGGCGGTTGGCTGGTGACGCTCTTTTTGTTGAACGAGCAGTCGACGCCGAAGCAGAACAAGGACGAGGCATGGCTCTTCCAGGCCGCTCTGTCCTTGGAGGCTCCTGGCGGCGGTGCCGTGTTCGTCGGGCGCGATGAAGCCATCCCACCGATCGCCGCGGCGGGCGAGGTCGGGGAGCTGCAGCTGCTCGATATGCAATACCGCAATCACGTCGAATTCGCGGCTGGACACGGCGTGGCCGTCCACGCCTTGTCGACAGAGGACGACCCGTCACACGCTCTGCGGATCACGACGGCGGTGATCCCGTCGGCCGTCGTCGCAGCTACAGAGGCACCGACCGAGGCAGACGGCTCGCTCTCGCCGGAGGTGCGCGACGCACTGACCCGTGTCGTGCTCGACATGGAGGCGTTGGCCGGCCTGGACGGCGACGCGTTGCACGACGGTTTGACCCCGCTTGCAGATGCCTACGAGCGGTGGCTCGACGAGCAGGAGGCGCGGAGCGCCGACCCCCATGCGCGCCTCTCCGGACACGAGGACGCCGCCAGCGTGGCCCTCGGCCATGCACGGGTCATGGCAGGCCGCCTGCGCGCGGGCATCGGCGTGGTCACGACCGATCCCGACGCTGCCGAAGCCTTCCGATTCGCGAACCACTCGATGTGGCTGCAGCGCGTCCACACCCTGGCCGGCAACCGTCGACGGGACAACTCCGACCTCGAGCTCGATACGGCACTCGCTGAGTTCTCAGACCCTCAGCACCACTCGTGGCGACCGTTCCAGCTCGCCTTCCTGCTCGTCAATCTCCCCGCACTCACCGAGCCGACCCATCCGGAGCGATCCGCCACCGATGGCCTGGTCGACCTGCTGTTCTTCCCGACCGGTGGCGGCAAGACCGAGGCCTACCTCGGCCTCACAGCGTTCACCCTCACCATCCGCAGGCTCCAGGGCACGGTCGCGGGCTACGACGGTCGCAGCGGTGGTGTGGCGGTCCTCATGCGCTACACCCTGCGACTTCTCACCGCGCAGCAGTTCCAGCGTGCAGCCGCCCTCATCTGTGCGTGCGAGCACCTGCGGCGGGAGATGCTCGCGAAAGGTGACGAGCGGTGGGGCGACACGCCGTTCCGCCTCGGGATGTGGGTGGGTTCCAACGTCACGCCGAACACCAACATCGACGCCAGCTATGCCCTCGAGGACGCCCGCGGACAGGGTCGGCGGAACGCAGGCCGGTCATCCCCGGTACAACTTGTCGCCTGCCCGTGGTGCGGCAGCCGGCTCGACGCCGGACGCGACGCCAAGACCGACAACGACCGCTGGCGCACGCTCCTGTACTGCTCTGACCCGTTCGGGTCCTGTCCATTCACCGAGGCCGGTAGCCCAGGCGAAGGCATCCCGGTGGTCACGGTCGACGACGAGCTGTACCGGCTGCTGCCGGCCCTCATCATCGCCACCGCCGACAAGTTTGCTCAGCTGCCTTGGAAGGGCCCTTTGCACCTTTTGTTCGGGCGCGCCACGCGGCTGTGCACCCGGCACGGCTACCGGTCACCCGACCTCGACAAGGTGGGTCAACGCGAGGAACGTGACAGCCACCACCGGACGGCCACGCTCCCAGCGGCTTCCACTGTCGAGTGCCTGGCGCTCCGGCCACCCGATCTGATCATCCAAGACGAACTCCATCTCATCGCTGGCCCCCTCGGCACTCTTGTCGGCCTGTACGAGACCGCCGTCGACAAGCTCGCCTCGTGGACGGTCTCAGGAGAGGTCGCGCGGCCCAAGGTCGTAGCGTCGACAGCGACGGTTCGGCGAGCGGCTGAGCAGGTGCATGCACTCTTCGACCGCAAGCTGGCGGTGTTCCCTCCCCCCGCGCTCGACGTCGAGCACGCCTTCTTTGCCGAGCAGCGACCTGTGACGGACGACCATCCCGGGCGCCAGTACCTCGGCATCTGCGCTCACGGTCAGCGACTCAAGTCGGTCGAGGTACGAGTGTTCAGCTGTCTGCTTGCGGCGGCGCAGCGGCTGTTCGATCGCTACGGCGAGGCCGCCGACCCGTGGATGACGTTCGTCACCTACTTCGGCGCGCTTCGGGAGCTCGGCGGAGCCAAACGACTGGTTGACGACGACGTGAAAGCTCGCCTGCGCAAGACCGACCAGCGCGGTCTTGCTCGACGGTCGCTTCGTGTCGTGCAAGAGCTCACTAGCCGCATCTCCTCGACCGACATCCCAGACGTGCTCGACCAGCTCGGCGAGCGGTTCACGCCGCCCCAGATCGGCGACGATGGCAAGCCAGTGCGCTCCAACGCCGAGCGCTTGCCGATCGACGTCTTGCTTGCCACCAACATGATCTCGGTCGGCGTCGACGTCGGCCGCCTCGGCCTTATGTGCGTGGTCGGGCAACCAAAGACCACAGCCGAGTACATCCAGGCCACCTCTCGCGTCGGGCGCGACCGCAGCGGACCTGGTCTCGTGGTCACTATCCACAACTGGGCGCGGCCACGCGACCTGTCGCACTACGAGACCTTTGAGCACTACCACGCGACCTTCTACCGCCACGTCGAAGCGCTGTCGGTGACGCCGTTCTCGTCGCGGGCGCTCGACCGTGGCCTGACAGCTGCTTTCGTTGCGCTCGTGCGCCACGCAGGCGAGCCGACGTGGAACCCGAACGTCGGTGCCCTGGTGGTAGACGTCGGGGCGTCCGTTATCGACCAACTCGTCGACGCCATCTCGGCACGCGGTGCTGATGTCGGATCTGATGCCGACGTCGAGAAGGAGGTGCGCCGAATGCTCGCCTTTCGCCTCGACCGTTGGAAGGCCGCCCAAAGCGTCGTCGGCGTACAGCTGGGCTACCGGGAGGACACCGGTACCGTGAAGGGCCTCCTCCACGAGCCCACCCTCGGCACCTGGGACGAGTTCTCGTGCCCGAACTCGCTACGCGAGACCGAGCCGACGGTGAACCTCATTATCGGCGATTGGGAGCAGGACCCTTCGCTCGCGGGAGCACCCGTGTTCTCCCTCGGCGCGGGCGAGTCTCGGCCCCGCCTCGACACCGCCGAGGACGAGGACGCTGCCGAAGCCGACGCCGCGGAGGCGGCTGTCTGATGCCACTCGGGACCGAGAAGAAGGTCACGCGGCGCGTCGGCGGCGTGCGGCCGTCGCAGCTCATGTACGCGTTCGGCATCGGGTCGGTCGTCGACCTCCGAACTTCTCCGTGCTCGTCGGAGGGCTCGACGATTGGGACGAAGCCAAGCAGGCCGTGATCACCGAGGACAGGCTTCTCGCGGCCGTCCGCGCCGAGGACGGCCTCGACACCGTTCGCGAGCTGCGCTCAGCTCCCTGGGAGCCCGAGACCCGCAACGCGTTCGACTCATGGGCGCTTACGGGAGTACCGGTCACGCCGTTTCCCCGGTGGCTGCGTTGCTCGCGCTGTTCGTACCTCGGTCCAATCGACAGCGGCCTCTTCGAGCTCGAAACCCAGCCGTACCGGCCCGATCGGGCTCGGTATGCGCACAAGAACTGCTCGGGACGAGGACGAGCTCCGACTGCGGTGCCCGCCCGGTTCATCATTGCCTGTTCTCGCGGGCACCTCGACGAGTTCCCCTGGGTCGAATTCGTTCACAAGGACGCCCCGTGCAGCGGAAACCCGATCCTTGAGGCTGTCGATCTCGGCACTGGTAGCCGGTCTACCGACGTTCTTGTCAAGTGTCGTACTTGCCAGCAGAAGGGCTTCATGGCACAGGCATTCGGTGAGGGGTCCGAACAGGTCCTCCCTCTGTGTCGCGGCCGCTCGCCGCATCTGCGGCGGTTCGACAGCGGCGGGTGCAAGGAGCAGGCGAGCGCCATGCTGTTGGGCGCGTCGAACGCGTGGTTCGCTGTGACTCGCTCGGTGCTCTCGATCCCTGCGTCGTCCGACGCACTCGAGCAGCTCGTCGCCGACCACTGGTCGATTCTCGCCAACGTCGGGACAAAGGAAGAGCTGCCCAACCTCTTGAGGTTCGTGCCCGAACTGAAGGCCCTCGACGGTTACAACCTCGGCGCCGTCTGGGCCGCGGTCGCCGCTCGGCACGTTGCACTGACCTCAGGTACTGGCACGGGTGGGATCGACCGCGACTTGATCGGACCGGAGTGGGAAGTGTTCACCGACCCGGCCGGAGCACCCGTCGGCGACGACTTCAAGCTTGTACCGACAAGGCCGCCGGAAGATTTCGACGCCTGGTTCGAGCCGACCGTCCTCGTCGAGCGGCTGCGCGAGGTCACCAGCCTCATCGGGTTCACGCGCATCGACGGTCCCGACGCCGAGGCGCGCAATGTGGTCCAGATCTCTCGTCACCGACCTACCTGGGTGCCGACAGCGCAAAGCCGCGGTGAGGGCATCTTCCTTCGCCTACGCGAAGATCGCGTTGCCGAATGGGAGGACCGCGTCGCGGGTACGCCGCGAATGGAAGCGTTGCGGGAAGCGCACCACGCGTGGCGCAAACGTCGCGGACTCGACCCAGCCGTGCTCTGGCCGGGCGAGCGGTACGTGCTTCTGCACACCTTGGCGCACACTCTTATCAACGAGCTCGCCCTCGAGTGCGGATACTCGGCTGCGTCGATCCGCGAACGCATCTACGCCAACGCGCCGGGCGGCAAGGGTGCGCCGATGACCGGGGTCCTGCTGTATACCGCTGCCCCCGATGCGGAGGGAACGCTCGGCGGACTCGTCAGCCTCGGGCGACCGGAATTCGCCGGACCCGTCCTCAGTCGCGCCCTCCGGCGGATGAGGTTGTGCACGTCCGACCCGATGTGCGCCGACCACCGCCCGGGGGAACACGAAGACGTTCTGCATGGAGCCGCTTGTCACGCTTGTCTCTTCGTGCCCGAGACATCGTGCGAGCGGGGCAACCGTTACCTGGAACGAGCTGCTCTTTGTACGACCTTGGCCGACGCGGGCATCGGCTTCCTCGAGGGCTAGCCAGAAATTGGAGCGCGACGACTCGCTGGTTACGGCAGTACGACGGGCTGCGACCGAGCTGCCTTTCAGCCAGCTTCACAAGCTTGCTGACGCAATCGCCACGCATGACGGACTGACAGCAGTAGCTCGTCACGAGATCGTAAACGCGGTGCCGACAGCGCTGTTCCGCCACCATGCCGCAGCCATCTGCGAAGTGTGGGCGACGAAGGGAGGTTCAGACTTCAGAAGTGCAGGGGTGGCGCTGGCTGTGCGATCCGCTGGCGATGCCGTGCACGATGTGCGTGGCCAGGAACAGGTATCGGTCGTGTGGACGGGTCCCGCCAGCTACGAGGTGCCCGTTCGAGCGACGAGTGCCGTGCTCGCCGAGGTGATCGAAGAGGCGAAGAGGACGTTGATAGTGGTCAGCTTCGCGGCCTACAAGGTCGCTGCCGTCGTGGATGCCCTGCGGACCGCGGCCGAGCGGCGCGTCGACGTGCGCCTGGTCCTTGAATCCGTGGCGGAGTCCAAAGGCAATCTCTCCCATGACGCCAAGGAAGCGTTTAACGCCCTCGGCGACTCGGTGTCGTTCTACGTGTGGCCGGCTGAGCTCCGTGCATCGCAGGGCGGCGGCCACGCGTCGATGCATGCCAAGTGCGCGGTGGCCGACCACCGGACTGCGTTCGTCACCTCAGCCAACCTCACCGGCGCTGCCATGACCGACAACATGGAGCTCGGCCTCGTCGTGAGCGGGGGCGATGTGCCGGGGCGGATCGCTAACCACTTCGACTCCCTGATTGCCAACGGGACGCTGAGGCTCCTGGCGTGACAGATTCAAGCCAATGACCGGGGCCTCGGCCGAAGCGCTGCGTGCCTGTTCAAAGAGCTGATCGAGGCCTTGGCGCAGCCGCTCGTCGAGGCTCGGCAGCAGGTGCCCGTAGCGATCGAACGTGAGCTTGATCGTCGAGTGCCCAAGGCGCTCTTGGATCTCCTTCGGGTGCGCGCCCTGGGCGATCAGAAGTGCCGCGCAAGTATGACGGAGATCGTGGAACCGGAGGCCGTCAGGTAGGCCAGCGCGCCGCACCGCGGGCTTGTAGTGGCGACGGTAGAAAGTCCGCCGCAGCGGTGTTCCTTCGGCCGAAGTGAACACGAAGCCACCCGGCGAGCCGTAAACGGCCAGGTGCTCGCCGAGCAGATCACACAAGAACCTGGGGATCGAGACCGACCGTGTCTTGCCTGTCTTGGTCGGTCCGACGTCGACGTGCCCGTTCACCTCGGTGAGCGCCTCGATGACGTTGATTGACCCGCGAAGCAGGTTGCACCGCTCGACGTGAAGACCGGCCAGCTCGCCCCAGCGCAAGCCGGTGTATGCGGCGGTGTAGATGAGCACTCGGTAGCGGGGCTCGATCGTCTCGGCGAGAGTCGCCACCTCCGCCGGTCCGAGGAAGTGCATCTCCTGGTGCCGGCTATTTCGCGGCAATTCGATTCCCTTGCACGGCGTTCGGGGGATGAGGCCGTCGATCTCGGCCGTGGCGAGGATCCGAGCCAGAAGGTGGTACGTGCCCGCCACCGTCCCCGGTGACAATCCGAGGGCGACTTGGTCGGCGACGAAGTCGCGCACGTCCGAAGGCTCGATGTTGCCGATGGGCCAGTCGCCGAACGCAGGGATGATGTGCTTACGCAAGCGAGAGTCGATGTTCGAGAGCGTCCCCGGTCGGACATGGGAGAGCGATTCGCGCCACCGTGTCGCGTACACGCCGAAGCGCATCCTGGCGAGCGAAGGGTCGGTCCACGTGCCGCGGACCACTTCCGTCTCGACGGCATGGAGGAACCGGTTCGCGTCCGCTTTGCTCGGGAGGATCTTGGTCCGCTGGCGGCCCGAGCGGTCGCGGTAACGCGCCTGCCAACCGCTCCCGCGGACATCCTTTCTCACCGAGCCCATCGCGCACTCCCTTCCGGAAGGTTGGTCACCGAGCAAACCGGTGAGCCCGCATCGGCTCGACGCGGCAGCCGTCGAGGTACGCGTCCAGATCTTCCGGTCGCAGTCGCACATGGCGCCCGATCTTCAGGAACGGCACGCGCCGCTCGGCGATGAGCCGGCGCACATATCGCTCGGTGACGTTCATGTAAGTGGCCGCCTCGGCTACCGAGAGCGGCTGCCGGCGAGTTTGTTTCTCGCTCGCCGATTGGTCTTTGCATCTTCCGGCCTCCTTCGCCCGAGCCGACGGCGCCTCGGGGGTGGACACCTCACCTCCACGTGCCGACGAAATCAAGCCAAGAGGCGCCTTTTGACGAACACCGCGCGATGCCGGGCTCACGCGGGTCTCCGCAGCACGATGAGGTCTTCGTGGGCAATCGCCAGCAGCGGTAGGCCGCCGGCCCGCGCCTTTCCGACCCGGTCTTGCTGGAAGAACGACGTCCGCCGCACCAAACCGTCGCCCCGCAGGCCGGCAAGCAGCGCCACGTTGCGCTCGTAGGGCACGAGGCCGGCCTCGATGCCGCACGTGGCGACGAAACCGGGCAGGTCGACGAGGACGCCAGCCCGCCGCCACGGCCGCGCCGTGACGGCCACGAAACCGCCCGGCCGGAGCACCTCACGGCAAGCGCGGAGGATGGCAGTGAAGCCGTCGAGTAGCTCGTCGAAGGAGCGGTGGGCGAGGTTCGCCGGATCGCGCGAGTAGCGGAAATGATCCTTAGCCACCCGGCCCTTTCCGACGCGCACTTGACCGTGCACCGACGACCCGTACGGCGGAGAGGTGACGACGAGGGCGACGAGGCCGCGGAGCGCCGCGTCGACGAGGCCGGCGAGGTGGCGGGCGTCGCCACAGACGACCTCACCCGTTCCGGTCGCGCCCTGCGAGCTGGCGAGGGCAAGGTTCGCCTCGGCAAGCGCGGCCCACTCCGGTTCGTACTCGACGCCGACGGCGTCGCGCCCGAGGTGCACCGCCTCGATGAGCGTCGTCCCGATCCCGCACATCGGATCGAGGACGAGGTCGCCCGGCTGGCTGTAGGCGAGGACGGTTGCGCGGGCGATCGCCGGCAGCATCTTGCCCGGGTGGTCGGACGAGCCCGGGAGGTAACGCCCGGCGCGCTGTGTCCGAGCCATCTGTTGGGCAGTGGGCCATACGGACAGAGGAAGAGACTCAGGCATCGGTGCCCTCCGGCTTCTGGAAGAGAAGGACGTCGTCGTGGACGACGAGATGGCTTGGGACCCCTCGGGCCGCCTCGGCGCGAGCCCGGATGAGAGGCCAGAACGACGGGTGAGCGACGAGCTCGCCGCCTCGGATCGCGCAGTTGAGCGCGATCACGTGCTGGAGGTAGGCGAAACCGGCGCCCTCTGCGATGCGTACGGTCGTCGCCGCCAGGTCGACGAGTCGGCCCGACCGCCTCGAGTTGCGGGTGACCGTGACGAGCAAGCCTCCCGGCCGCAGGACTGCGTGACAGCCGGCGTAGATCGCCGCCATCGACTCGAGGTAGGCGTCGCCCCGGGCGTGGCCGAGGTTCTTCCTGTCCGGCGAGTAGTTGCGCTTCGCCGTCGGGCAGAGTCCGCCGCCTCTTCCCCAGGCCGAGTGGTCGGGGACACCGACGTCGCAGCCGTAAGGCGGCGACGTGATGACGGCGTCGACCCGCCCGGCGCGGTCGCACACGACCTCGGGGAGACGTCGAGCGTCGCCGTGTCGGACATGAGCGCGCACCGCCTCGGTCGGCGGGAGCAGGCCGAGGTTCCTGCGAGCGACGTGAGCCCAGCGCTCTTCGAGCTCCACGCCGATCGCCCTCCGGCCGAGCGAGGCCGCTTCGACAAGGGTCGTCCCGATCCCGCACATCGGGTCGAGAACGAAGTCGCCGGGATCCGTGAATTCTTCGAGGGCGTGGCGGGCAAGGGCCGGGAGCATCTTCGCCGGATGCTCGACGCTCTCGGGCACGTAGCGGCCGGCACGCTGTGCCCGCAGCGACTCCTGTGCCACCGGCCAGATCGCAAGAGGGACAGGGGATGGGGATGTTCGGCGGCACGAGCCGCCAGAGACGATGTCTTCCATGGGTGGGAACCCGTCGCTTCGCCCGCGCGGTTCTCACCCCTAGGTGAGTGGTGTCTTTCGCGCCCTAAATACTCGCGAGTTGCTCCCGGTTGAGGCAGAATTACAGCACCGTAGTTCTCGACCGGGAGCGAACTGTGACCCTGGGACTGGCTGTTCGGC
>Ga0182024_10008372_pt1 | contig 21833 bp, 16 predicted proteins | sample P32metaG_FD_120480 | JGI IMG/M metagenome (GOLD analysis project Ga0182024, IMG submission 120480) | Permafrost microbial communities from Stordalen Mire, Sweden - P3-2 metaG (Illumina Assembly) | ecosystem: Environmental > Terrestrial > Soil > Wetlands > Permafrost | place: Sweden: Stordalen...
ATCGGGCGGTGGATTCTCAAGGAGGCGTGTCGGCAAGCCCACCAATGGCATGGGCTCATTGCTTCGGATCCGTTGGTGACCGTTGCGGTGAATGTTTCAGCGCGGCAGTTCGCTCAAAGTAATTTGGTCGCCGACGTGCAAGCGGCTCTCGAGGAGTCACATGTAGACCCCTGGAGTTTGCATCTGGAAATTACCGAGTCGGCGGCTATGAGCGATCCGGTCAAGGCCACGAGGATTTTTTCTCAGCTCAAGGAATTGGGTGTGCGCATCAACATCGACGATTTCGGTACCGGACATTCTTCGCTGAGCCGGCTGCGCGGATTTCCGGTGGACATGCTGAAGATTGACCGGTCGTTCGTCACCGGCATCGAGAAAGATGACGAGAGCCGCGAGATCGCCCACCTGATCGTGGCGCTGGCTCATCACCTTCGGCTAAAAGTTACCGCCGAGGGCATCGAAACGCAGGGGCAGCGCTTGTGCCTGGAGCAATTCGGCTGCGAGTTCGGGCAAGGTTATCTTTTCTCGCAGCCGGTGCGGCACGACATTATCCAAGACCTTCTCAGCGCACAGCTCGCTGCCCCGGTGGCGACGCCGTGATTCGTACCAACAGCTCGATGCCAGCAACCGTCATACACGCAGCGACAGCCCAAAATGCGCGTTTGAATGACGCTTCAAAGCCGCCGCTGCCTGATGCGCTCGATCCCCACACTCGCCGTGAACGGATTGAGCAGCCTGCCCGCGTAGCCGAATTGGAAGCCGAGGTGCAATTGTACCGCGGCATTCTCGCGCGGGTGATTCACGTTACCGCCGAGGCCGCGCAGGGTAATCTCGAAACGCGTCTGCTGCACTTCGACGGGTCGGATAAGTTTGGCGGGCTGGCGCGCTCCATCAATCACCTCTTGGACATGATTGACGCGTTCCTGCGCGAAGCCGGCGCAGCCCTGGAGTATGCTAGCCACGAAAAGTTTTTCCGCCGCGTGCTGCTCCGCGGAATGCGCGGCACGGTTCGCCACAAATCCGAGCTGATTAATGAAGCCACCGAAAAAATGGCGCGCAATGCCGCGTCTCTACAAACCGTGGAACAACTTGTTCGCGACTCTTCAGGCATCGCGCAAGGTGCCGTTCGCGATGCCACTGATGCGATGGCAATCATGCAGCAGTTGGGAGAAGCGTCGCAGCGCATCGCCACGGAGGTGAAGTCCATCTCTCAGGTTGCCTGGCAAACCAAGCTGCTGGCTTTCAACGCCAAAATCGAAGCGGGTCGCGCCGGCCAATTGGGGCGGGGCTTTGATGGTCGTAGGGCAAGAGGTAAAAGAGTTGGCACAACAAACCGCGCTGGCCACCGAGGGCATATCGCATGAGCTCAGCGCCATGCAGTCGGAGGTGGCGCGCACCGCGCGGGCCATCGACACCATGAGCAAAACCATCGGTCAGATGCAGGAGATTTCCATGACCATTGAGAAGGCCGTAGTGGAACAAAACGGCAAGCAGCACCGATAGCCGTTCATCCGGCGAACTGCCGCGAACCTTAAGACGCTTGATGAAGGGAGAAAGTATGCGCGAATCTTCGATTACACCCACCGGAGTGGAATGTTTTTTCCCCGAGGACGAAATTATCGTCAGCAAGACGGATTTGAAAGGGCTGATCACTTACGCTAACCACACTTTTCTGAGCATTGCCGGGTACACCGAAGAAGAAGTGTTGGGCCAGCCGCACAACATCATTCGGCATCCTGACATGCCGCGCTGCGTTTTCAAATTGTTGTGGGATACCTTGAAGCTGCGCAGGGAGATTTTTGCTTATGTCAAATGACCAAGAGCGGCGATCACTACTGGGTTTTTGCCCACGTTACCCCGACCTTCGACGCTCTGCAGCAGGTGGTTGGTTATCACTCCAACCGCCGTGTCCCGGACCGCCAGCAGGTTTAGCTATTCACGGAAATCTACCAGCAGCTCCTTACGGAAGAGCGGCGTCATCTTGACTGGCGGGTGGGGATGGAAGCGGCGGAGAAGATGCTTTCCGCTCTGATCGCTGTAAAGAAAATGGAATACGAGGAATTTGTATTTGCGGTCTGACCGCCTGTTTGGGCGGTGTGCGGGCGACCAGGCATGGCGCGCTTCATCTCCCGGTGGGATATAATTCACAATTAAGTCAGGCGTACCTCTTGAATTTGGATTGGTGCGACTCCTCACAAGTTCTGCGTACGGGCGAAATCAGCTCCGACGGTGATTCGCAGTCCATTCCAATGTTGTTCAAAATGATTGCCGGACTTTCATGACTATTGTGTTTGGCTCCTCTCGGATAATTGGCGATGGCGAAATGGCTGGCCTGATCCGCCGGTTCGACTGGAGTTCTACTTCGCTGGGCGCCATTGAGACCTGGCCGGACATCCTGGTCACGACCGTCAACATGCTCCTCGCTTCCAGGCACCCCCTGTTTCTGTGGTGGGGACCGGAGCTGATCCAGTTTTACAATGACGGGTACCGCCCAAGCATTCGCGCTGACAAGCATCCTTCTGCACTCGGGCAGCGTGGCGCGGAATGCTGGCCGGAGATATGGTCCATCATTGGTCCACAAATCGATGCCGTGATGACGCGCGGCGAGTCCACCTGGAACATCAACCAGCTCGTGCCTATCAACCGCCAGGGGAAACCGGAAGAAGTTTACTGGACTTACAGCTACAGCCCGGTGCGCGACAAGTTCGGCGTGCCCCAGGGCACGCTTGTGGTCTGTAGCGAAACAACTGAGCAAGTGTTGAGCGAGCGCAGATTGCGCACGTTGCTGGCTATCACCCCCGAACCGGCCATTCAGGACCAGCCTCCCGAATCGCGGCCGATGTTGCCCTTCGCGCAATCTTTAGTGGCCGCGCTGACTGGCGATTCCGAAGATGTGCCATTTGCGGCGCTGTACTTGTTGACACACGACGAAATCACCGAGGCGGGAAGTACTTGCGCGATCGGGCCAGCTTCCGATCCTGCGAGTTGGCCGCTGGCGACGGTGGCGCGGCTGCAGACTCCAGTGCTTCTCGAGGATCTCCCAGACCGTGTGGGCACTGTTTTATGCCCGCCATGGAGCGAGCCGGTATCACGCAGTTACCTTTTACCCCTGCCCCTCACTGGCTCTTCCACGCTCGCGGTTTTGTTGCTGGGCATCAGCCCGCGATTGCCCTTTGACGACAAGTACGAGACTTTTTTTAAGCTGGTCGGACACCGCATCGCCGAGTTATTGCAAAGCGAAATTCACCAGGTGGAACTCGCGCGGGCAGCGAAAAGATTCAGCGGTCTTGTCGAAGCCAACCCCTTCGGCATGATGATAGCCGGACTCGATGGCAATGTTAGCTTTGTCAATCCCGCATTCCTGGAAACTGTCGGGTATACGCAAGCAGAGGTTGCCGAAGGAAAAGTGCGCTGGGACAAATTGACACCGCCGGAGTATGCCGCAGCGGACGCTCGCGCCGTGGAGCAAATTCGTACTTTGGGACGCTGTGAAGTATATGAGCAGGCGTTGATCGCGAAGAATGGGCATCGCGTCCTTATACTCGTTGGAGCAGCGGCTCTGCGGCACTCGAGCTCCCACCTCGAAGTCGCTCGCTTTATCACCGACCTGACCCCGCTGAAAAAAGCCGAAGCAGCACTGCGTGCCGCCAACGAGGACCTGGAGAAGAAAGTTACTGAACGAACCGCTGCCCTGGAAGCAGAAATTTCGGAGCGCAAGCGCGCGGAAAAAAGCCTGCAGGAATTGACCGGCCTGCTGCTCCGTACCCAGGATGAGGAACGAAGGCGCATGGCTCGGGAACTTCACGATCATGCGGGGCAAAGCCTGGCTGCCTTAAATATGAATCTTTCCGCGCTGCAAAGAGCGACAGGGCAGATGGATGATCGAATCATAAGGCTGGCGGAAGAAAGCAAGCAGATATCGAACGATTTATCGACCGAAATTCGCACGCTTTCCTATCTGCTTCACCCGCCGCTTCTTGATGAGTCGGGAATCGGATCGGCTCTTCAATGGTTCGTCGATGGCTTCTCAGAACGCAGCGGAATCAAGGTTGATCTCAATCTTCCCGAAGATCTGGGTAGGTTGCCGAGAGAATTGGAATTGGTTATTTTTCGGGTCGTCCAGGAAGGGCTGACCAACGTTCATCGACATTCCGGAAGCTCTTCCGCCAGCATCCACCTGACGCGCTCGGATGGTGCAGTTCATTTCGAGATAAGGGACCGTGGCAAGGGTATTCATCCGGAAAGACAGCGTGAAATGAAGACTGCTAGGGCCGGTGTTGGAGTTCGCGGCATGGAAGAGCGCGTCCGGCAATTCCACGGAACATTTGAAATTCGCTCCGATAAAGACGGCACCCGAGTAAGCGTCATGCTTCCGGTAACGGATGCGGACAGCACCGATTAGTAAGAAACCTTAGTGAGCCTTGGGCGTCTTTGTTCTAAGGAGCATGCACATTGAAAACAAACATTGCGTACCTTGCAGGTTGCGGCCTCTCCATCGTCATGACCACTCTATCGGTGCTCGTTAGGGCGCAATCACAAGCGGCACCCCCGGCTGGAGCGTTCCTCGATACATTTCAAAAGCATTGGACAACGGCGAAAGGGTTGGCTGTGGCGGTGGCCGACGCCATGCCTGCGGCAGGTTACGAGTTTAAGCCGGTGCAGGAAGAGATGAACTTCGGCGAACAGATGCTGCACATCGCGCAGTCGAATTACGGATACTGCGCTTTTATCGCCGATGCCAAGTCGCCTTACCCGGAGCCGGCCAAGGATGCCAAGATAGAGAAGACGGCAGCCATGAAAGATCTGGCAGGGTCATTCGATTACTGCTCAAAAGTTTTCAGCGGCCTGGATGAAGCGAAGCTCTCGCAAATGCATGGTTCCGGCAAGCGGAGCTTCTCCAGCATGGATACAATGCTCGGAGTGATGGTGCACATGGCGCATCACCGCGGACAGGCTGAGGTATATCTGAGGCTCAAAGGGGTCAAGCCGCCGGAATACAAGTGGTAATAACAGAGACGTCTGAACCTTCACAGCATTTCCAACTTTTGTGAGCGTGAAGCTCGACCCGCCGGCAGTGGTGGTGCTGATCATTTTGCTTTTTGGCTTGAATCTCTAGGCGAGTGCGGAAACAAATCGAATTTTTGGCCGGGTTCTCGATACTCAGGGTGCGCCTGTTGCCGATGCGCACCTGAGATTGACGGCATCCGCCGGCGGCTTAGTCCGTCAAACCAAAAGTGATCGCCAGGGAAGTTTTGATTTTGATGGCATCAGCCCCGGCCAATATACATTGGTCGCCGAGGCTCCCCCATTTGTCGCCTTGAATCGGGACATCACGCTCAGCGAAGCGCAGCAGCAGAAAATCACTACCGTTCCCGTTCCCGTGCGCATTCGCAGGAAGATTGTTGGGCTACACCGGGCAAACCACGGAGACAATTATGCAACGTCGGCGTGCCGCTAAAATCCTACGTCAGCCTCAGTTGGACCTACCACTTCCAAAAGTAAAAATGCATCCTGGTTGCCACGTCTGATCGCTTAGTTTCCTCTTATTCCAGACCCGCAAGACCCTCTAAAACCCACGAATATGTCTCCACACGGTCGGCGCTTCCTTACAAAATCCTTATAAATCGCTCACGACTCCTTCAACTCCATTTCGCTATCGTTTTTCACAGCGTCTGGAGATCGGTGGCTGCTTCGGCCCGCGTGTGGGGCGGGTGCGACAAAAGCCGACATAACTCAGGCGTGCAGGTGATCTATGGCTCTAATCGTCCTGATAGCAATTTGTTTTCTGCCCTGCAGTTTTTATGTTTATGTGCTGATTCAGTGGGCACGAGATAGCCAGCGCCGCAAAACGTTCTCGCAGTCCAAGACGCAAGCGGTAACCACAACTAGGCCCGACCGTCTTGCGGCCAAACCTGCAGTGCTGGCCCCAAAAGGAGAGCGCCATATCCACGCAAGCGGTCTAGGCCGGGGCGCTTTTGAAAGGGACGTGTACGGAATCATCGCGAGGTCATTGCTGAATAACGAAGCACAACCGAAGAACCGGGTGGGAACCAAGGGAACGGCGTCAGCTCCGCGATTGCAGGCAGTGACGCACCGCGCCCGACGAACTGGTTAGCTTACTCGAGCGTGAACTCCGGACGCTCGCAATAACGCAAATACAAGGAAATGCAGGTAGGAGAAACCCATGTGTGTCTCTAAGCAGAAGATTGTCCTGGTTGGATTGATAGTGATCAGCTTGCTCTATTCCATCGCAATTCCCGGGAGCGCCTTCGCTGACGGGGCTGATAGCAATACGCCGTCGCCAAAGACTGAGCTCGCCAATACAAAACCGGGTGCGCCGACGCCTTTGACGGAGCGCGAACGCTGGCTCCTGGACCGTGTGGAGCAACTCGAGAAGCGCGTCTCGGAGCTGGAGTCGAAGGGCAATGCGCCGCCGCCGGGCGATGCATCTCTGTCAGCCGCAGCCCCCCAACCTGTAATCGCCGGTGCGACGAGCTCGACCATAGAAGCTGGTACTGCGCCGCCCGCGGCCGCGGCGCCTGGCAACACGCTTGCACCAGCAAACGTGATGTCCAATGCGAACAGTCCGGTGATCGCCGCGCTGGCCGGTCAGGCCATGGGCCAAGCGACGGACAAAGGAAAGTCCGCCGGAACCGCTTCGGCGCCTTCCGAGCCTTTCGCTTTCGCCGACTTCACCTGGCTCAACGGCAACGCCCGCACCAAAGAATCGCCCATGGACACCAAATTCTTCACACCGGAAATTCGCGCCGACGTCGACTACGTATACGACTTCAATCATCCCAAGGACGACACCATCGGCGGCTCCAGCGAAGTATTTCGTTCCGACGAAGTGCAGCTCACGCAGCTAGGCGTGGGCGGCGACTTTCACTTTGACAATGTGCGCGCCAGAGTAATGACCCAATTCGGACTGTATTCGCAGACCACCCCGCGCAATGATGCCAGCCCGGCCCGTGGCCAGTGGGATCTGGACAACGCCTACCGCTACCTTTCCGAAGCATATGGCGGCTATCACTTCAACGCGTTACATGGCATCAACATCGATGCGGGCATCTTCATGTCCTACATCGGATTGTTCAGCTACTACAATTTCGACAACTGGGCCTACCAACCGTCGTACGTCTCCTCTAACACTCCTTGGTTTTTCAATGGCGTGCGCGTGCAGATTTTTCCAACCACTCACCTGAAGATTGAGCCCTGGTTTGTGAATGGCTGGCAGAGCTACGGTCGCTTTAACGGTAGGCCCGGATTTGGCCTTCAGGTTTTGTGGCGTCCGAACGGTTGGCTGTCCGTTCTGGGCAATCAATATGCTTTGGGAGAAGAAGCCCTGGGCGTGCCAGGACGCGTCCGGTATCACACCGATGACAGCATTGAGATCAAATACTACGACCGCCCCGACAACTTCATCAGCAAGGCGGCTTTCTCGCTGACTGGCGACGCCGGTTGCGAACACGGCGGTGGTGTGAGCTGCGACACCAACTCCGCCAAAGGTCCCAAGCAGGATTTTCTGGGGTTTATGTTGTATGACCGCACCTGGTTTGACCACGATAAATTTGGGCTGACTCTGGGCGGCGGTAAAATCAACAATCCGGGACGCTACCTCGTTTTGTTGCCGCCTATTAACGGAGCAACCGCCGCTTCCGGCACGCCGTATTTCACAGAGAATCCTGGTGATGCCTTCAAGGCCTGGGATGCTTCCGGAACATTTGATTGGATGCCCAGCCAGTACATCACTTTCCGCTGGGAGTTCGATCACCGCGCGGCAAACGTGCCGTATTTTAGTGGCCCGGGAGGAATTACTCCTACTTCTTGTCCGACGGCGCCCATTGTGGAAAACATTTGCGGCTCGCCCGGCGCGCTGGTCCCGGGCTTCACGCCGGACCTCAAGAAAATTGAAAATCGCATAGACTTGGCGATCTTGGTGAAATTCTGATGAGCTCTGTTCGCCACGCGATTCGACGTTCCGTGCAGAGCACAAGAACGGACGAACACTATGAATTACCGTGGATACGTTTCAGGCACACTCGCCGTGTTTATGGGCATCGTCATGCTTACTTGCGCTGCTTCAATGCAGTCGCAATCCGTGGCGTCGTCGGTCGAAACGGCGCAGACCGGATCGGCGGTTGAGAGCCAGCAAATGATGCAGGAGCGCATCAGCAAACTCGAATCGGAAGTCGCCGAGTTGAAGGCGATCGTCAAGCAGCTCCAGCCCACCGTAGTGGCGTCCGCTGCTCCGGCGGCTGTGCAACCTGCCAGTCCAGCGCAGCCCGCTCCCGCAGTGCAGCCACAAGGTCAGGCGCAGTCGCAAGCGGGTCCGGCTCAGACTGTTTCGCAGTCCAGGCCGTCCCAGGTAGCGAATGAGCAGCAAGCGGTCTTACAGGCTGCCGACAGGAAAGCCCTCGATTTTCTCCGCGACACCACGCTCAACGTGTCGCTCGATACTTACTACGCCTATAACTTTAACGATCCGGTCGGCCGTGTAAATGTGTTGCGCGCTTACGATGTGCTCAGCAACGAATTTAGTTTGAATCAGGCCAGCATCGTGCTCGAGCACGCTCCCGATGTCTCGGCCGGGCGACGCTGGGGTGGGCGGCTGGATCTGCAGTTTGGCCAGGCCACCGATACTTTGCAGGGCAACCCTTCAAACGAGCCTAGACCGGATATTTACCGGAACATTTTTCAGGCCTACGGAACTTATATCGCCCCTATCGGCAAAGGCCTCACCATTGATTTTGGAAAGTGGAGCAGCTCGCTGGGAATCGAAGGAAATTACACCAAGGATCAGATGGAATACTCCCGCGCCTTCTGGTTCGACTTTTTGCCGTTTTACCACATGGGCGCGCGCGTAAGTTATCCCGTAAGCGATCGCTTTACCCTGAATTATTGGATCGTCAACGGCACCAATCAGGTCGAAGCTACCAACGGCTATAAGGATGAGTTGTTTGGTTTTGTCGCCAAACCGACAAAGAGCATTACGTGGACCATGAATTACTACGTCGGACAGGAACATCCCGACCGAACTTTAGTCGCACCAACCAGCCCTATCCTCGTGCAACCCGGGCTTAGTTTTGAAGCCATAACTCCCGCGCCAGATGGCAAAACGCATATTTTTGACAGCTATGTCACATGGCAAGCCGCACCGAGGCTGACCTTCGCGCTTGAAGGCGATTATTTCATCCAGCGCTTGTGGGCCAGCCAGGCACTCGGCCGCTCTGCCGCGCCTTCTCACGTCGACGGCGGCGCGGCCTACATCCGCTATCAACTGATGCCCAAAATCGCAGTGGCTAGTCGTGCGGAATATATGTCCGACCGCGGCGGTGTCTTCAGCGGGCTCACGCAGGCCTTGAAAGAAAACACCGTCACCCTCGATTACAGCGTGTACGACGGTCTGCTGATGCGCTACGAATGGCGCCGTGATTATTCCAACCGCCCCACCTTTCTGACCGGCGTTCAAGGTGTTTTAAGTAAAGAGCAGAGCACCGCGACCATCGGATTGGTGTGGTGGTGGGGACAAAAGGAAGGTGCGTGGTGAGGCGACCTAAAGCATTGCGACTCCTTGGCGGAGGTACGAAATCATGATGGACATTATTTTTCTCGTCGTAACCGCGCTGTTTTTTTCGCTAGCCATACTTTACGTCCGCGGATGCGAGCGTCTCGGCAAGGGCGCCAAGGGGAGCAAGTCATGAATATCGGAAATATTTTATTGCTGGTCATTTGCGCCCTTCTCGGTGGTTACTTGCTGTACGCATTGCTGAAGGCCGAGGAATTTAAAATGACTGCGAATGGCTGGGCGCAAATCGGTTTTTTTCTTGTGGTGATTTTGGTTATCACCAAGCCCGTGGGCGTGTTCATGGCACGTGTATTCAGCGGCGAGAAGACTGTTCTCGACGCGGTGCTGCGGCCCATCGAAAGAATTATTTATCGCCTAACCGGCATCGATGAAAAACACGAAATGCGTTGGACCGAATACGCTACGGCCATGCTGTTGTTTAGTGGCGTGTCCATGGTGCTCCTATACATGATCGAGCGCGTGCAGAAGTGGCTGCCGCTTAACCCACAGAAATTTGCCAACATTGATCCTGGACTGGCGTTTGGGACGGCTGCTTCCTTCACCACCAACACGAATTGGCAGGCTTACAGCGGCGAATCCGCGATGAGCTATCTCACTCAGATGGCCGGGCTGGCCTATCACAACTTTGCTTCTGCGGCCGTTGGGATTGCCGTAGCCATCGCCGTGATACGTGGCATCGCTCGCAAGGAGACCGATAAGCTCGGAAATTTCTGGGTGGATACTACCCGCAGTTTGCTGTGGGTTCTGCTGCCCGCCTGTCTGATCGGTTCGTTGTTTCTTGTATCGCAGGGCGTCATACAAAACCTGAAGCCCTACACCACTGCGGAATTGATCGAGCCGCAAACTGTGCAAGTCACCGGAGCCGACGGCAAGACCACTACGCAGACCGTCACCCAACAAGTTATCGCCCAGGGCCCAGTCGCCTCTCAGGAAGTCATCAAGGAACTTGGCACCAACGGCGGCGGATTTTTCGGCGCCAACAGCGCACATCCTTTTGAAAATCCCACGCCGCTCGCCAACTTTTTTCAGATGGTTCTGATTTTCGCGATCCCTGCCGGGCTTACCTACACTCTCGGGCGCATGACCAAATCGCCTCGTCACGGCTGGGCCATCTGGGCCGCCATGGCGTTTTTATTCCTGGCTGGCGTGACCACCGCTTACTGGGCCGAAGCCAGAGGTAATCCGCTTTTGAGCCCCGCCGACCAGCGCGCCACCTCAACGCAATCCGGCGGCAACATGGAGGGCAAAGAAACACGCTTCGGTATCGCCAACTCCGCACTCTTCGCGACCGTAACCACGGATGCCAGTTGCGGCGCCATCAATTCCCAACACGACTCCTTCACTCCACTGGGCGGCATGGTCCCGCTCATTAACATCATGCTCGGCGAAGTAGTTTTCGGCGGCGTAGGCGCCGGTCTCTACGGCATCATCGTGTTTGTGATTCTCGCAGTGTTCATTGCCGGTCTGATGGTCGGCAGAACCCCCGAATATCTGGGAAAGAAAATCGAATCCTACGACGTAAAAATGGCCATGCTGGCTGTATTGATTCTCACAGTCACCATTCTGGGATTCGCCGCGATCGCGGTTGTGCAGCCGTTTGCCACTGCGGGCATTTCCAATCCTGGGCCGCATGGTCTGTCTCAAATTCTCTACGCTTACGTTTCATCCGCCGGGAATAATGGCTCGGCCTTCGGTGGATTAAGCGTAAATACCATGTGGTACAACACCAGCACCGCTGCCGCTCAACTCCTGGGCCGTTTCTTCATGATCATTCCAGTGCTGGCCATCGCCGGAAATCTGGCCAAGAAAAAAACCGTGCCTGCGTCCGCTGGGACGTTCCCGGTAACTGGCGGGCTCTTTGCCGGATTGCTGGTTTCCACCATTGTGATTGTTGGTGCGCTCACTTTTTTCCCGGCTCTGAGTCTCGGGCCCATTCTTGAACACCTGCTGATGCAAGCCGGAAAGATTTTCTGAGGTCCTATGGAAACCACCGCACCCATCCGGAAAAAATCCCTGGCCGATAGCGCGATCATTTCGCGCGCCATGCTGGATTCGTTTCGCAAGCTTGATCCGCGAATCATTGTCAAAAATCCGGTCATGTTCGTCGTGGAAGTTGGCGCACTCTTGACCACCATCCAGTTGGTGATTAACGCGGTGCGCCACGCCGGCGAACTGGGTTTTGGTTTGCAGATCACCGTGTGGCTGTGGTTCACAGTGCTTTTTGCAAATTTCGCGGAAGCTATGGCCGAGGGCCGGGGTAAGGCCCAAGCCGAGACGTTGCGTAAAGCCCGCGCCGAAACCGAAGCGCATCGCTTGTGCGACGACGGCACCACGGAAATTATCGCCAGCTCCAAGCTGCGCTCCGGAGACGTAGTGGTGGTCACCACCGGCGAATTTATTCCTGGCGATGGCGAGGTTATCGAAGGCGTGGCTTCCGTGGATGAATCCGCCATCACCGGAGAGTCCGCGCCGGTCATTCGCGAGTCCGGCGGAGACCGCTCCGCCGTCACCGGCGGGACACGCGTGCTTTCCGATGAAATCAAGGTACGCATCACCTCCAACCCTGGCGAGACTTTTCTCGACCGCATGATCAAGCTTGTAGAGGGAGCTTCGCGTCAGAAGACTCCCAACGAAATCGCGCTGAATATTTTGCTGGCTGGTCTCACCATTATTTTTCTGCTGGCCGTGGTTACCCTGCAGCCCTTTGCGGTTTACTCCGGCGCGCCGCAGACCATCTTCGTGCTTGTTTCTCTTCTGGTGTGCCTGATTCCCACCACCATCGGCGGACTCCTCTCCGCCATCGGTATTGCCGGGATGGATCGCATGATTCAGCGCAACGTTATCGCTATGTCTGGGCGCGCCGTGGAAGCTTCGGGCGACGTGGATGTTCTGCTGCTGGATAAAACCGGCACCATTACTCTCGGTAACCGCGCGGCTACCCAATTTTTTACCGCGCCCGGCGTGGAAGAAACTTATCTCGCCGACGCCGCGCAGCTTTCGTCGCTGGCCGATGAAACTCCGGAAGGCCGCTCCATCGTGGTGCTCGCCAAAGATCGTTACAACCTGCGCGGCCGCGATCTCGCTTCGCACGCCGCTACCTTCATTCCTTTTTCCGCTCAAACTAGAATGTCCGGTGTGGACATCGACGACCGCGAAATTCGCAAAGGCGCTCTGGAAGCCATCAGTCGTTTGGCGGCCAGCCGCGGTTTCAGTATTCCCCCTGAGTTGCAAGAGAGTGTGCGAACTATCTCCAACGGCGGCGGAACCCCATTGCTGGTTGCGGAAAATGGCCGCGTGCTGGGCGCGATCGCCCTCACCGACATCGTCAAAGGTGGAATGCGCGAGCGTTTTGATCAGCTTCGCGCCATGGGCATTCGCACGATGATGATCACCGGCGACAATCCCCTCACCGCGGCAGCAATTGCCAGACAAGCGGGAGTCGACGATTTCCTTGCGGAAGCTAAGCCCGAAGACAAAATGGCGCTGATCAAAAGCGAACAGGCTAAGGGCAAGCTTGTAGCTATGACCGGCGACGGCACCAACGACGCGCCAGCTCTCGCGCAAGCCGACGTGGGCGTAGCCATGAACACCGGTACGCAAGCCGCCAAGGAAGCCGGCAACATGGTGGATCTCGACTCCAATCCCACCAAGTTGATTGAGATTGTGGAAATCGGCAAGCAGTTGCTGATCACCCGCGGCGCGCTCACCACATTTTCTGTCGCTAATGACGTGGCCAAATATTTCGCCATCATTCCTGCGATGTTCGCAGGCGCTTTTCCGGTGCTCGATGTTTTGAACGTAATGCACCTGCACACGCCGCAATCGGCGATTCTGTCGGCGGTAATTTTCAATGCGTTGATTATCGTTGTGCTGATTCCGTTGGCTTTGCGTGGCGTGCGCTATCGTCCCCTGGGCGCAGCGGCTTTGCTGCGGCGCAACCTGTTGATTTACGGGCTGGGCGGCATCGTGGCCCCATTTTTCGGAATTAAATTGATCGACGTGGTTCTGACCTATCTGCGCGTTGTTTAGGCCGGCTGCTCAAAGGGATGTTATGAAGAAAAATCTGCTCATTGCGGTGTGGTTCACGCTAGTGACCACTTTGATCTTTGGAATTTTCTATCCCCTTGTGGTCACCGGTCTGGCGCGCGTCATGTTCCCTGACCGCGCCAACGGTCAGCTCATCGAACGAAACGGCAAGATCGTCGGCTCCAGAATCATCGGCCAGGCCTTTAGCGGGCCCCGTTATTTTCACCCCCGTCCGTCCAATGCTGGAACTGGATACGATCCGACGGCCAGCGGCGGATCAAATCTCGCGCCCACCAACAAGAATTTAATCGAGCGCGTGAAGGGTGACGTGCAAAAACTGCAGGCCGAAAATCCTGGCGTTCCCGTCCCTATAGATTTGGTTACCGGTTCGGGCTCCGGCCTCGACCCAGAAATTTCTCCGGCCGCTGCCGAGTTTCAGATCCCTCGCGTTGCCCATACGCGCGACATGAAAGCGGAAGATTTGCGCCAGTTGGTGGCAAAACACACTAAGGCCCGCGACCTGGGATTTCTTGGTGAGCCTCGTGTAAATGTCTTGGAACTGAATCTCGAACTGGACGCACTTCACCCCGCGCGATAAGGTTGGCGCTTTCACTGCGGATGTTGATCGGGTTTGTTGGCCTTCGTCACATCTGCTGGTGAGAAGGTGGAATCCGCTGCGTTGTGTGCGCCATAGGATTGGTTCCCCTGCAGGCTTCTTTGTTGCTCTGCTAACGCGTTCAAGCGAGTGAAGATCTCGCGTTGCTCTTCCGCTTTGCTGGCAACATTCGCTTTCGCATAGGCCTTGGCTAGATTGAAGTGAATCTGCGGACTTTCCGGCTCGATTTTGGCGGCCTGCTCCAGTTCTGTGATCGCCAATTTGTCGTTTCCCAATTCCAGATAAGTTCTTCCGAGCACGTAATGCGCCTCCGCTGAATCAGGCGCAAGCTGCGTTGCTTTCTGTGCGGACGGCAACGCTTCGCCAGCGCGATGACGTTTCAGTTTCACGGAGGCTAACTGGAGATAGGGTAGTGCGCTGGCTGGCGACAGCATGGTTTCGTGGTGAAATTGCCCCTCAGCCTCGTCGTATCTGGACAGCGTCGCGAGCGCCGTTCCATAAACGTAATGCAAAAAAGGTACCGACGGATATTGTTTAATCAGCACTTCAAATTTAGGGAAGGCCTCGTCATATTTGCTGTCTTTTAAAAGTTCCGCGATCTCGCCGGTGGCTGCGACGAGCGGCTTTTTGGCACTTTCCACTTCTTCGGGCAGCATTTGCATACGTAGCAGGCTCAAGCCCAGTGCAAAGCGCACTTCCTCGGCAAGCGGACCCTTTCCAGCCACGGACATGAGCAGCGTTTCGGCATTTTCAAACCGACTGCGCCGAAGCAGCAGAATGGCTAACCGATATCTCGCCAGTTGCACGCTCTCGAAATTTCCGCTTAATCCCACTTGCTGGCCGCGCTGCAGGTGAATCAGCGCGTTGTCGTAATCTTTGAGCTCAAATTCGGAAAGCCCCATAACCGCCCAGGCCGTGCCTGAATTTGGCGTTCGCTCTACCCACTGTTTCAGATCCGCCATTGCCTCCGCGTAGCGATGACCAGAATAGGAAGCCATCGCCTGATTCCATAAGGCATCCCCGCGTTGGCCGGGCGAACTGGCGAAATTGGCTGCACTCTGTGCTCCCACACGAATTGCATAGCGTTCTACGATGCGCTCCTCCGCCGCCGATTCTTGAGACCGCAATTTTTCCGCGAGCGCCGCCTCATTGCGGGCTTGCTCGCGGTGTCCCGCAGCTTCCAGGCTTTTCGCGAGCAGATCGTGTGCGGTGGAAGATCGCGGCGCTAGCTCGATTTCTTTTTGCGCCTGCGCTGCCGCTTGTTCGCACTTCACAGCATTAAAAAGCGCGGAACCGTAGGCGAGATGGACGTAGGGAACGTCTGGGTATTTGTGCAGCAGTGCTTCAAAGCCGGTCAGCGCGGAAGCAGTCTGGCCTTGCAGCAATGCTGCTTCTGCGTTTCCGGCTTCCTGCAGCAGGGCTTCCTTAGATGCGTCCACTTGCTCGGGCAAAAGCGGTACGCGCAAAGTCGCCAGCCCCAGCGCGGTTGTGATCTGGGCAGGGACGCCCGCCGGTCCTTGCGAAATCAGCGTACGCAAAGTTGCGAGTGCGTCATCAAAATTGCCGTCCCGAATGAGCAGCAGCGCTAAGTGATATTTCACCACTCGCAAAAGTTCGGGATCGTCGACGCCGCCCAACTCTTTTCCCTTGGACAGATGCTGGAGTGCGTTGTCGTATGCCTTTGTTTCGTATTCGCAGAGCCCCAGGAAATTCCACGCCGGGCCGGCTTGAGCAGCAAGTTGGGTAAGACGCTGAAAAGCCGGAATGGCTTTGGCGTAGTGATCTTGCTCGTACTCGAGCACGCCCAGATTCCACAAACCTTCCTGCCAATCCGGTTGCAGCCGGAGCGCTTCCTGATAACTGTGAATCGCCTCAACGGCATTATTTTGATCCCGTGCTGCTGCGGCGGTGCGGGCCAACGACTGAAAATCGTCCGGCCTTTTATCTTGAGCGTATGCCTGGTGAAAGACAGAAGTTGACAGAAAAACTGTCAGCAATGCCGCAAAGCGTTGAAGTAATCGAAAAGCCATGAACATGAGATGCGCCACATTTAGATGGCACGAAGAACTACTGCGAAAAATATAACATAAGCATCCGCGGTAACTTGCGAATGCGCAACTGGTCCCATTTACTGCCGAGCTGTCCCGGCTGATTTTCTGATCGTGATATTGTCTCGATATGTCTCGCCGGAATTGGCCAAAAGACTCTCCGTTCTCCGGATTTTCTCGCCGGGATTTGCTGAAGAGTTTCCCATTCCTCGTTGGCTGTTGCTCGCTTGAATCTCTGCTCCCCAAATCGCTTCACGCGGCGCAGGCCCCACCCGATGCTTTCGAGTTGATTCCTTCATCAGCTAGCGGAATAACCTGGGCGCACACCGCCGGGAAATCCGCGGAGAAATATCTGCCGGAGACCAGCGGCGCGGGTTGCGCGTTTTTGGATTACGACAACGACGGTTGGATGGACATTTACTTAGTAAATAGCGGCCCTTGCGATTTTTACCAGCCCTCCAAGCCGCTGCGTAACGCACTGTACCGCAACAACCGCGACGGCACCTTTACCGACGTAACCGAGAAAGCTGGCGTCGTCGGCAATCGTTACGGCATGGGCGTGGCCGTCGGCGACTACGACGGTGACGGTTTTCCGGATATATTCGTCACACAATACGATCGCAGCATTCTTTATCACAACAATGGCGACGGCACCTTCACGGACGTCACCGAAAAAGCCGGCGTGGCCGCGCCGGGATGGAGTTCCAGTGCAGTCTGGTTTGATTACGACAACGATGGTCGATTGGATCTGTTTGTGTGCCAGTTCGCCGAATTCGACAAGGCGCTGGGCTGCGGGATCGACAGCAACGGAGTGCATCACTACTGCATTCCACGAATCTTCAAGCCGCGCCCCAGTTGGCTCTTTCACAACAACGGCGACGGCACGTTCACGGACGTCAGCAAGGAATCGCGCATCGCTGGACATCCCGGAAAAGCCTGGGGCGTCGTCGCGGCGGATATAAATAATGATGGCAGGATGGATCTTTTCGTAGCCAACGACACCGTCGCGAATTTCCTTTTCATCAATCGGGGCGGCCGCTTCGAAGAAGTGGGCCTGAGCGCCGATATTGCCTACAGCGCGGACGGCCGCGCGCGCTCCGGCATGGGAGTGGATGCCGCGGATTTCAACGAGGACGGCTGGATCGACCTGTTCGTCGCCAACATCGATCAGGAAATTTTCTCTTTGTACCAGAACAATCACGACCAAACATTTGATGACGTCGCCATGCAGGTGGGCATTGGCATGGCCACGCGGTGGATGAGCGGCTGGGGATTGAAATTTTTCGATTACGACAACGACGGCAATATGGATTTGATCCTCGCCAATGGCTTCCCCGACGATCTGGTCGGCGAATATTCCCATGAGGTGACCTTCAAAGAACCTTTGCTGCTGTTTCAGAAACAGGGCGCGATCTACAAAAACGTTAGCGCACAGAGTGGATCGGTTTTCTCGCAATTATTTCCCGCCAGAGGGCTGGCAATCTGTGACTTTAATAATGATGGCGCCGTGGATGTGCTGATTTCCAATAACGACGGTGCTCCGCTGCTGCTGCGCAATAACATTGGAAAACAAAATAACTGGCTGGGGCTGAAGTTGGTCGGGAAAAAGTGCAACTCCGATGCGGTGGGCGCGCATGTGACGTATCAGGCCGGCGATCTGAAGCGTAACCGCACCAAAGTTGGTGGCGGAAGCTTTTTGTCTTCGCACGATCCGCGCATTGTACTGGGAATCGGAAAGCGGACGAAGTTCGATTGGCTCGAAATCAAGTGGCCGCAACCCAGCGGAGCCGTCGAGCGCTTTACGGATCTGCCGCTGAATCGCTACATCACGATTGTTGAGGGCGCTGGGAAATGGAAATAGATACAGCAGCGCCGCTAGTCAAATAGCGGCAACTCTAGAAACCGTACTTCGCGATCACCGTTTTACTCTGCAATCCGATTAACGCGATAGCCGCGTGCTGCGCCTCCAGGCGGAAATTAACTCGCGCGCCGGTCTTGTTGTCGCGCAAATCGACGTTCACATCTTCGGCCGAATCCGAACTCATTACATACATCACTGCGTCCCGCAGAACTGTTGCATAGATCAGCACGCCGGGCGGCACCGGCGTTGCGAGTGTGTATCCAGGCTTTAGTTTCGTCTCCGCGAGTACGATGTTGTAAAGTTCGGTGGCAGCGGCGGTACCTTCCGCCAGTTCGACAGGATATGCGGCCCAGAATATGCGTCCTTTGCCGTGGTTCACTTCTTTTATGGAGCTGCCGTCCCTGAATCCCAGCGTATCCACCCAATATTGTTTTTGCTGATCGAACGAAAGCGTGGTCGCGTGGTCATTTAGATTCATAGTAGCGTCACGAAACGTAAGCGGCTCGATGGAATTGTCGGGAAACAAATTATCGACGCGCGGCGCTTTGCGCCAATGTTCGTCACGGTCGACCGGACCGGTGATCAGCAGATTTCCTCCATCATTTACGTAGCGCAGCAAATCCTGCCAGCATATTTCCGTGAGCATTTGCGGCGAAGGCAGAATCACGAGTCGCGGCTTTCCCAGTTTTGCGACCTGATTCTCCGCGATTACATAGGGCGCCATGTGCGCTCCGTAGGCCAGTGCCCTCACTGCTTTGCGCTGAGCTTCAATCTGCAAATCCGCAATGGCGGAAAACTGTGCCGCCTGCGAAGTGACAATCGCCACTTCGGGCATTTCCGGATTTCGCAGATATTCCTGCGCGCTTTTGGCAAACGTTCCAAAGGCGCGCATGATTCTCGCCTCCGGCTTTTCCGTGCCGTCAGCCCGTATGGCCCCGATGGGCGTCTCGTTTCCTTCCGTCATGTAGGAATTGGAATTCCATAGCCATTCGATAGCGCCGGAGCCTTGCACGAAGGACATGGCGATCTTGCGTTCGAGCAGCGCCGCTTCGCTTTCCGGTGTGCGCCGCGCCGTTTCATCGAGATTCAGCTCGCGTTGCAAACCCGTTTCCTGAATGAGCATGGTCTGGCCGGGCTGTTTAGCCACCAGCGAATCCCACAAGATAGCGTCGTTCTGCCACCAGGAATGATTGGTGGTGAAATCGACCGAGGCGCCAAAAAACGCAGGGGAGAGCCTGTCGGCGTAGCCGCCTTCGTCCTGGCCAACGGTAATCAGTTGCTGCGAGCCTGTCGCGCGAATCGTGTCGCGCATGCCTGCAACCCAACCGGCAAAACTTTCCTGCGCAAACAGAAAATAATCATAAAGTTTCAGCGAGTTGTGTCCGACGTATAAGCCTCGCTGTGTGAATTCGAGTTCTTCGGGAAGTGCAATCGTGCCTTGCACGCTGGAGGGCAGAACTTTCCACGCTTCGGCTAATGCCCCTCGGTCCGGATAGCGTTTTGTCAGCCATCGGTTCCACTCCGCAATTTCCAGAGCGTCGCCGTTAGGTCGCATCGTCCACAAATGTTTCGAAAAACTTGGTTCGTTGATCAGGTCCCATGCCAGATAGGGAAGATCGCGGAAGCGCGCGACTACCGCGGCGACCAAGGTTTGCTGGCGGCGCACCGCTTGCGGATCGAGATACGCGTTCGTGCCGCCCAGAACTTCCGGAAGAAACGCAAAAAAATTAAACTGCACCGGCAGCCCATACTTGTGCGCGGTCATCAGATACGCTTCGATGGTTCGCAGCGTGCGCTTGTAAGGTCGGCCGTTTTCATCGCAGAATTTATCCCAGCCCGTCCACCAGCCCGCGCGAATCATATTCAGGTTGGCGTCGTGGATCTGCGCGAGGTCCTGGTTCCACACGTAGACGTTGGGGTGTTCGAAGTACAAACGCTGCACATCGCTGGCCATATAGGTGGTGCCCGCGACGGCTAGCGGATGGCCATCTTCTTCGAAATAATCGTGATTGGTGCTTAGTCGTCGGCCGTGGCGCAAAAATTCTTCGTCCCTGATCCAAAAGCCGGAGTGATAAATGGCGTGGACTTTGTCGCCGTCCAGAAGTTCCGCTTTAATGACGTGGAAGCCCTTGCTTTTCGGAGCGGGCAAAATGAAATTTTCCGTTGCATTCAAACTGAAGGTCACAACGCTAGCGTCAGATTCTTCACCCTCGGCATACATGGATATGCGCACGGAAGGTGCTGTCACAGTTGGTTTTGCAGGGTGCCATACGACATCTGTCTCTACCGGCTCGCCAGGAAGGTAAAGCGGCATCACCGGACGGGCGGTGAATTCTTCGCTGCCGAGCGAGGCGCGCTGCGCCAGATCGCCGATCAACACGCTATTTTGCGCATTGCCATAGAAGTCGGAGCCCACTTCCGCGGGCAGAAAAATCCAGCGGCCGCCATCAAAAATATTTCTGAAGTGGTCGATTTGTAAGAGTGGAGCAGAAAGCCGGCGTCCATTTTTCACTCCCCACGCCAGCGTGTCGAGGCGTGTATCAATCGATCCCGCGGACCCTCCCCGGTTGTATAAATCAACCGCGCTTAGGCGGATTACCGGGCTGAAGCCCTGCTTCCATGCAAAGGCTTGCGGCTGCAAAGTGGTTTCTGGATTCGTCTGGAACTCGAGGCCTTCCGATCCTGGCGTGCTCTGATACTGATCAATCATCAACGCGCGCGCGAATCGCACCTCATAGTCGCGAAGGTGCCAGCCCGAAGCGTCGCGATATGCGGGCCGGGTGAAGGGCCGGCCGCCGAGCACCAGCAAATTTCCGCCGCGTTGCAGAAATGAAAAAATCGCTGCCCATGCGTTTTCCGGGAAGGCCGAGCCATACGGCAGAACCAACAAACGTGAACCGCCGTCGCTGAGCTGCGCGCTCAGTTGGTCGGCGGAAGCCCTTCGCACCCCGGGCATCATTTTTTCCAGTTGCGATTGCGAGGGCGCGGCCGTATCTGCGGGCGTGAATCCCGGTTCGTAAAAGACCACCACTCCGGAATGCTCCTGCGCGGATGCAATCGGAATCGGCGGGCAAAACATCAGCGCCACCGCCAGAAGTGCGAATGAGCATATCCTCGAAACTGTCATCACCGGAGTTTCTCGCGCGGCCAGAGCCAGGATGCCGCGATGCGCGAACGACGCGCGACTCACTTATACCATCGCGCAGCACGAGCCAGCCAAGCGCAATATCATTTTTTCTAACGCCTGGCTTGTGGCATCATCGTGCGCCGAAGAAAACTCCATGCGACAAGAGGCTGGTTTTGTGCTTTCATTTCCGGAGCACGCCCAGCTCGCGCGTCAATCTGGCCGGTTTGCGGATTTAGGATTCTCGGGCCCGTACACGGAGGCAATCGATGGTCCATGTGAACACCGGCGCTGGCGAAGCCGCTGCAAGCTATTCCGAGGCGCCGCGCTCCACAAACGTAGCGGCCATGTCCATGGTCACTGCGCTGTTCTTTTTTTGGGGCTTCGTCACGGTTCTCAACGACGTTCTGGTTCCGCATTTAAAAGCCATCTTCGATTTGAATTACGCGAAAGTCATGCTCGTTCAGTTCGCGTTTTTCTCGGCTTATTTCATTTTTTCCATTCCATCAGCAAAAATTGTCGACGCCATAGGCTACAAAAAAACCATGGTCACCGGGCTGATGACCATGGGC
>Ga0182024_10008373_pt1 | contig 21833 bp, 22 predicted proteins | sample P32metaG_FD_120480 | JGI IMG/M metagenome (GOLD analysis project Ga0182024, IMG submission 120480) | Permafrost microbial communities from Stordalen Mire, Sweden - P3-2 metaG (Illumina Assembly) | ecosystem: Environmental > Terrestrial > Soil > Wetlands > Permafrost | place: Sweden: Stordalen...
CACCTCCAGCCCCTCCAGCCCGCCCAGCAGCGTCCATATCTCCGAGGGCTCCAGAGTAAAGCCGTCCGCGCCGCGGCGCGGCTCGCCCGTCTCGGCGATCGCGTCCAGCGCAATGGTCGCGATCTTGTCGCGATCCACCCAGGTCAGCCGCTTCAGCAGCTCCTCCCAGGTCGCGCCGGCGGAGCGCCGCCCTTGCAGGTAGTAGCGAATCGAGACCGCCGCCAACGCCACAAGTAGAAGTCCAACCCCAAACAAAAAATAAAAGTTATTCAACTGCGCCTCCAACTGCGGATCCTCACCAGGTCATACTCCACCCGCCGCTGCAGTGTATAGATCTGCGTCAGCATCGCGTCCGGAAGCTCGCGCGGCGCCGGCGCCTCCTGCCACAGCGTGACGATCCAATAACCCAGGCTCCCCACGTACGCCAAAATGCGAACGCGGGCAAGCCCGGCGAACAAGCGGGAGCCCTGCGCGAGCCCAAAGTAGTTATCGGCGGTAAAGAGCAGAACGCACACCACGACAAAGACGCCAAAGCCCTGCGCGATTCTCGCTACATGCGTCCGCCACGGCAGCCCCACGGTGACGGAGAGCGCCATCATGCCGACGAACAGTTCGCCCATTAGGGCTGACGTGAAGAAGTTGCTGCGCAGCATCACCACCTGGATCAACCTAGGTGCAGCGGGAGATGCTAGGCAGGTCAGCACTGCTGCCACGATTGCGCTGATGCCGGTCATCCACACAAACGCGCGCCGTACGTCGTGCGCCCAGATTCCGGTAGGACAGAAGACCTTCCGGGCCAGTTCATAGAAGACGATGACCTGTAGAATCTCGTCGACCATCGCGCCCGACCAGTAGGCGTAGAAATAGTCCGTCTGGACGTTGCGATGCACCAGGTGCAGGAGCAGATAGAGCGCGATCGTTCGCGCCACATAGAACGAAATCAGGGTTGTGAAGGCCGGGAACTCCGCCGCGCGGCGGCGCGTCCACAGCACCGCCAGCAGCGCGAGGTGGCCCGCAAGGCCAGCCGCCCAGAATACCTGATCAAAACCGGATAGGTTCATGCTCTGCGCTCCGGTTCGGGCGACCGCCTTGGGGCCTGATCTCCCGATTCGCTAGCTCGAGTGTAGCGCAACCACGCCAGGTCCTGGATCGGGCGGCGTGGGATCGGTGCCTCCCGGGCCACTGCCGTCACTGCCGTCAGTGCCGTTGGCCGGCTGCGAAACTGAAGCAGTCAGCGATGTGAGATGGGTGAAAGTCCTGCTGGTGGGGGCGGCTAACAGGCCAAGGAGGATGGCGAGGGTTGAAATGCGGAAAACTTGCTTGTTCACGGGTGAGTCTCCTTTCAGCGCAGCTGTGACGCTTGAGAGGAGACTAGACGGGATCCACTCTAAGTAGTTGAATTATTAGTGGCTTGTTGCGTATAGGAAATCGTGCGCCGGCGATTCCAGCCTAACTGCCGGGCTGGCCTGTAGCGACCGGTTTCACGCAATCAGTCGATCCGCGACTGCCTGAGTTGCGGATAAGCAACAAGGCTCGCGGTTTCTTGAGGTTCGTTTTGTGTCGGAGGAGTAACCGGGAACGTAACGCTTTCGGCAACAATTATCAGCACAACTCTTTTGATGAGTGCAACATGCATCGAGTCCACCCGGCCCTTGCGTTGCTTATCGGCAATGCCCTCGAATATACCGTGTCAGATCGTCAGCGGGCTGTCACACTCTGTTCCAGGCTACACAGAGCAGGATATGCCTCGTGCTTGCCGATCCCCCCGGGGGCGGCAAGCATTTTCTTGTCCGCAACTCGCCGCCGGATCAAGCAATGCCGAGTTTATTCCCCTCGCCTCCCATTTGGCCGTTCCCGCAATGAAACGCACCCTACCTCTTTACGCCCCCCCCGCCTCGACACCCCATCCATCCCGTGGAAATCTTAGCTGGGGTCTTCAGAGCTGAGCCGGCCCATCATTCTGATGAAAGATGCACAACGAGACGCGAAGCGGCTGCGGCAGGTGGTGGAGGCAGCGCCCAATGCCTTCGTCCTGGTAAACGCGGCGGGAAACATTGAGATGGTCAACGCGCAGACCGAGAAACTCTTCGGGTATACGCGCAGCGAACTCCTCGGCCAGCCGGTGGAGATGCTCCTGCCGGAGCGCTTCCGCTCCCAGCACTCTGCCTTGAGGACTGCATTCTCCTCCTCGCCAGAGGCGCGCCGCATTGGGGCCGGCCGCGACCTCGTCGGCCTCCACAAGCTGGGCCGCGAAGTCCCCGTCGAGATTGGCCTGAATCCCATCGAACTGGACGAGGGCGCGATGGTGCTTGCTGCGATAGTGGATATCACCGAACGCAAGCACAGAGATACCCTGCTGCGCCAGTCGCAGAAGATGGAGGCCGTCGGCCAGCTCACCGGCGGCGTCGCCCACGACTTCAACAACCTGCTCGCCGTCATTCTGGGCAACCTGGAACTCGCCGACGATCAGCTGCCCGACGACTCCCCTCTGAAGCCTCTCATCCAGCAGGCGATCGAATCGGTCGACCGCGGTGCGAGCCTCACCCAGCGTCTGCTCGCCTACGCGCGCCAGCAACCGCTCGATCCCAAGGTCCTCGACATCCATAACCTCGTCTCCAACATCACCGAACTCCTGCGCCGCAGTCTGGGCGAGACCATCCGCATTCAGGCCGTGCTGCCTAAGGACCTTTGGAAGACGCGCGTCGATCCCAATCAGCTGGAAAACGCTCTGCTCAATCTCGCCGTCAATGCACGCGACGCCATGCCTGGCGGCGGCAGGCTGACCATCGAGGCGCATAACTCGCATCTGGACTCTGATTACGCCGAAGACAACTCGGAGGTCACTCCCGGCGAATACGTCATGCTCGCAGTCACCGACACGGGAACCGGGATGGTGCCGGTAGTCATGGACCGCGCTCTGGAGCCGTTCTTCACCACCAAATCCGTCGGCAAAGGCAGCGGCCTCGGCCTTAGCATGGTCTACGGCTTTGTCAAGCAGTCCGGCGGACACATCAAGATCTACAGCGAGCCGGGCCGGGGAACGACGATCAAGCTCTTCCTGCCGCGCGCGGAGGGCAACGCAGCCGACGCGCCCGGAGAGGAAGTGGCCCTGTACCGTGCCCCCATCGCCACGGAGGCCATCCTCGTCGTCGAGGACGACGCCAGCATCCGCAAGCTGGTCGCTGCAATGCTCGACAGCCTTGGATACAAGGTCGCCCAGGCCGAGGACGGTCCCTCCGCCCTGCTCGCACTGGCAAAGGAAGAAGAGCCCAACCTGCTGCTCACCGATATGGTCCTGCCCAACGGCATGAGCGGCGTTGACCTCGGCCGCCAGGCGCGCACCCAGTATCCCAAACTCAAGGTCCTCTATATGTCCGGCTACACCAACAACGCGCTCGCCTTCAACGGCTCACACGATGAGTCGGCCCATCTGCTCTCCAAACCTTTCCGCCGCCAGGAACTCGCCCGCGCCGTGCGCGACGTCCTCGACAAATAACCGCGCTCGCAGCTCGCTGCCGCCTCCTCGCGACCTCTTCTCATCTCATCCGATACACTGTTGCGTGGAACAACGGTCGCGCGCTTCGCCGGCCGTGAGAGGAACCCTCCGCTCCATGCGCATCGTTGAACTCCGGGAGGTAACCCTCCCCATCGCGTCTCCCATTGCGAACGCCTACATTGACCTCTCGAAGATGACCCTCTCGCTGGTCGCCGTCGTCACCGATGTCGTGCGCGTCGAGGGTGGCTACGTCACAATGCCCGACCTGCCCGGCATCGGCTTTGAAGGCAGCGCCGACCTGATCAAAGTCATGCGCGAGCTGGCGCAGTGAAGCAAACCCTGCTCGGATCCCTCCCGCACCGCGAACCGCTCACCGCCCGCATCTGACTTGTCTGCAATGGAAGACCTCAAACAAATCGCGCGCAGCCTCTTTGCGCAGGCCCTCGCCGACTGCAGCATCGAGCGCGCCTTCGACCGCGCGCTGCGCATCACTCCCGGCACAGGCAGCGCGCAACTCGTCGTCAACGGCGAAGATATGCTTGCGCTGGACGGTGCGAAACGCATCCGTATTGTCGCCGCCGGCAAGGCGGCTGCGCCCATGCTGCAGGCCCTTTTGGCGCGTCTCGCTTTGCCGCCCTCCTGCGACCTCGCCGGCGTGCTCATCGCTCCCACGCGGCCTCCGAATCTTCTGCCCGGCATTCAATTTTTCCCCGGCGGCCACCCCTCTCCGAACGAGGCCTCCTTCGCCGGCGCCTCCGCTGCGCTCGCCATGCTGCGCGCCTGCACCAGCGACACGCTCTGCCTCTTCCTGGTCAGCGGCGGCGCCTCCGCCATGATGGAGCTCCCGCTCGACCCCGCCATCTCACTCGCCGACACCATCGCCTTCCACCAGGCGCTGGTCCTCTCCGGCGCCTCCATCGTCGAGATCAACTGCGTGCGCAAGCATTTCTCCGCCGTCAAAGGCGGCCGGCTTGCGCTCGCCGCCGGGCCTGCGCGCCGCCTCACCCTCGTCGTCTCCGATGTGCCTCCTGCGCATCTCGATGCGCTCGCCTCCGGCCCCACCCTTCCCGACCCCACGACCGCTACCCAGTGCCGCGAGATTCTCACCCTCTACTCGCTGCCCGAGCGCCTGCCCGCGTCCGTGCGCGCGTTCTTCGCCGCGCCCAGCCTCGCGGAGACACCCAAGCCCACTGACCTCATCTCGCCTTGCATCACCCTGCTCGATTCCGGCGAACTTGCGCGCGCCGCCCTGGAGCGTGCCATCGCACTCGGCTTCCACACGGTAATCGACAACACCTGCGACGACTGGCCCTTCGACGCCGCAGCCGACCATCTGCTCGACCGTCTGCGCGAGCTGCGCGTCCAGCATCCCCGCTGCTGCCTCATCTCCGCCGGCGAGGTCACCGTGCGCGTTTCCGGCTCCTTCGCGCATTCATCGGCGCCCTCCTCCCGCGCAACCCATCGAGCCACCCATATCGGCGGACGTAACCAGCACCTCGCGCTCTATCTCGCCACGCAACTGCGCGTGGACGACGCTCCCCTCGCCATCCTCTCCGCCGGCTCCGACGGCATCGATGGCAATAGCGCCGCAGCCGGCGCGGTCATCGACCAGCACACGCTCGACTCAGGCCGTCCCTCCATCGGTTCAAGACTGCTTGCCGTTACGCAGCCCGCTTCGCGCCGCGCTTCCGCCCGCCGTGCGCTCGACGCCTTCTATGCTCTCGCCGCCTTCGATTCCTCCACGTGGCTCTCGGCCGCCGGCGCCACTATCGTCACCGGCCCCTCCGGCCAGAACCTGCGCGACCTCCGCATTCTTCTCGCCGACTCCGAATGAATGGGCCGACTTGAAGGGTACGGGCTTTAGCCCGGACGTAAGCACTGCAAAGGTTCCTCGGGGGCTCTAACCCGAGGCAGCTATTTCACGCTGATAAACTTAACTCCGTCCCTATCGTCTAGTGGCCCAGGACTCCGTCTTTTCAAGGCGGCAACACAGGTTCGAATCCCGTTGGGGACGCCAACTTTCCTCTCGTCGCCAGCGCCTCTCGCCATCTCCGTTGGCATCGCACGCGGCTCAGTGGCACACCGCCTCGTCCTCGAACTGCTTGGTCGCCGCCATGGATACTAGCGCGCGCTCGCAGCCCAGGATCTTCTGGTCCTGCGAGTTGTTGTTCAGCACGTCTGGTGAGATGTAACTCGCCTTGCTGTGCATCTCGAGAAACTGGTCGCTCATCTGCTGCATGCTCGCGAACTCATTGCGCAGCAACTCCGATGCCTTCTGGTCCATCTCTGTCGTCGTCGCAGCCAGCGCAAGCTGCAGCTTGGCCTCAGCCGAGCGCTCGAGCGGCCCCACCCAGTTGTCCGCCACCGGATAGTTATTCTGGATCGCGTTCACCAGCGACACGCGCCACTCGCGAATCTGTGTCAGCGCCTCTAGCTCCGCGTCGAGAAACCCCTCCGAGAGCCGCGGCGCCTTCGCCGCATCGCCGGCCGCAGCTGTAGCCGGGCCGCCCGCCGAAGGCAGCGTCAAAACCGTCCGGTTGCCCTGGAACTGCACTGACCCGTGCGTGATGCGCGCCAGCGACTCGACATCCACGTAGTTCTTGCCGTTGATGCGCACCAGCGGTGCCTGCTCGCTCTGCCCCGCAATCACCAGCGTCCCCGCCTGTCGCGGCGCCTGCGCATTGCCCCCGGCCACGCCCAGCCCCAGCGCCGCAACAAGAATCGCCAGCCTGGCCGGCGTCCACACCGATCGCTCGTTCATAGTGCTGCTCCTTATGCCTTCCATGTTTGGATGCATGGAAGCAGCGCAACGGCATTCTCACCTTCGGCCAAACTGCGCTCAGCGCAACTCACAGCCGCCAATGTGCAGCGTCAGCCCCCGCGCCGTCTTAGCGCCGTACCGTGCGCTTCACCTGCGCATACTGCAGCAGGATGTAGCTGTCCGTCATGCCCGCGATGTAGTCGGCAACCACCCGCGCCAGACCCTCCGTCTCGATCTCCCCCACATATCCCGAGGGCAGCTCCCCGGGCTCGGCGATCCAGAAGTCGAACAACTCCGTCACCACCTGCTCCGCCTTGGCATGCTCCAGAGTCAGCTCGTCGCAGCTGTAGAGCGTGTCGTACAAGTAGCGCTTCTCCTGCAGCCGCTCCTGCTCCGCCAGCGGCGAGAACGCAGCCAGCCGCGCCGGATGCCGGCGTACCTCGTCCAGACAGGTCGCGCGGATCGCGGCCGTATTCTTCAACGTGGTCGCGATCAGGTCGTCGGTCAGGATGTTCTGCATCAGCTGCAGCGCCTCGTGGAAGAGGAACTTCGGCTCCACATCCGCATGGTCGCGATGCACCTCCGCGTAGCAGTACGCCAGAATGTCCACGTGCTCGCGAATGTGGTCGATCTCCAGCAGCCCCGACTCCACTCCGTCGTCCAGGTCCGCCGTCAGATAGGCGATCTCGTCGGCCAGATCGATGATCTGCGCCTCCAGCGGAGGCCGCAGGTCCAGGAGGTATTCGGCCAGCTCCGGGTGCCGCTCGGCGCTGTAGTCGCGAGAGTGCTTGATGATTCCCTCGCGCACACCCAGCGTCAGGTTCAGCCCGCGGTGCGCCGCGTAGCGCTGCTCGAAGTGCTCCACGATGCGCAGCGCATGCAGATTGTGGTCAAAGCGCAACCCGTGGCGCTTCAGGCAATCGTCCAGCGCGCGCTCGCCCGCGTGGCCAAATGGAGGATGCCCGATGTCATGCACCAGCGCCAGCGTCTCCGCCAGGTCCTGGTTCAGCCCCAGCGCCTCGGCCACGCTGCGCGCAATCTGCATCACTTCAATGGTGTGGGTCAGCCGGCTCCTGAAGTGGTCCGACGCCCGGCTGGTAAAGACCTGCGTCTTGCCCGCCAGGCGGCGGAAGGCGCGCGACTGCACGATGCGCTCGCGGTCGCGCTGGAACCCCGTCCGCGAGGCCCGTTCTGGCGCGCCGTAGACGCGTGTCATCAGCGCATCATTGAAATCACTGGAAACGGCGCATGGGCGCAGGTCGCGCGCCGCGCAGTTGCCCGCATCGACGCTCGCTTCCTGGCCTTTTGTGCGTTGGCTGGTCACACTCCAGTGTAACCGGCGCGACGGGTCGACGAACCGGAGGGATACTCCGGTAGTGGTGCAGTTTCCGGATAGGCGACCACTCGCGCGGAATGATGTGATCCAGGTGCTGCTTGACATGCGACAGTTGCCGCTGTATGTTACATACGTCGCATGAATTTCGAGACGATGATAACGATGCCCAAGGTCATTTCCACATTATTTACACGGCGGGAACGAGAGATCATGAACACCGTCTTTGCGCTGAGCAATCGAGCATCGGCGGATGAAATACGCGCGCGCCTAACGAACCCGCCCAGCGATTCGGCCGTTCGCGTCATGCTCGCAAGGCTCGAAAAAAAGGGTTGTCTGAAACACCAGCAGGACGGCCCCCGTTATATCTATTCCGCGACCATCTCGCCAGCCGTCGCGAAACGCACGGCGCTCCAGCAGTATTTGCAGACGTTTTTCGGTGGTTCGATGCGCAAGATGATGACGGCTCTGGTGGCGGAGGCATCATGGACCGACGAAGAACTCGACGCCCTCAAGGACGAAATCGACCGAGTTCGCAGAGAAAGGAAGAAACCGTTATGATGCCCGTCATCGATGGAGTAATGCTTGCGGTCAGTAGTTCGCTGGCCGCGTCGATCGTCGCCAAGGTGACCGTCACAATGGCGCTGGGTCTTATCGCCGCATGGCTGGCTCGCGGCAACCGTGCGGCGGTGCGTCATGCGCTGCTGGCTGCGATGTTCGGCGTAATGTTGCTGCTTCCGATAGTCTCTGCCGTCATGCCGCCGCTCCACGTCGGCGTGCCAGTCAGTGTGCAGAGTCAGACCATACTGCTTCAGCCCGGAACGGACGTCGACGCCAAGCCATCCATCACGACGGCGGGTGTCGGTAGTCAGGTCACTCCCGTAACGGCGCAGGTGTCGAAGCTTTCGTTGTCTAATCTGTTGCTGGCGGGATGGGCTGTCGGGGCCGCGTTTTTTCTGCTTCCGGTGGTGATCGGTCTGTGGCAAATTCGTTTGTTGCGCCGAACCGGCTTGCCGTGGCGACATGGGCGGTCGGTCGTCGAAACGCTCGCTTTCGATGCTGGTGTTAATCGGCGCGTCGAAGTACTGCTCCACGAAGCGGTGCCGGGACCGATGACGTGTGGCGTCATGCACCCTGCCATATTCCTGCCTCGGGATGCGGAGAACTGGAACCAGGAGGACCTGAATCGAGCGATGGTACACGAATTGGAGCACATACGGCGCGGTGACTCCGTGAGCCGCTGCCTCGCGCGGGTTGCAGGTGCCATGTATTGGTTCCATCCAATGGTTTGGATTGCATGGCGCAGGCTCCTGCTGGAAGCCGAGCGCTCCTGCGACGACGCGGTGCTCAGACGCTCAGAGCCAACCGCTTACGCCGACCAATTGGTTGGCCTCGCGAAGCGCCTGTTGGCGACTCATGGATCACCGCTCCTGGCGATGGCGAACCGTGGCGATCTGGCAACGCGCGTCAGCGCTGTGCTCGACAACCGGCAGCGACGCGGCCGGGCAGGATTACTCTCGCTGGCACTCGCATGCATCGTCGCAGTCGCATTCGTCCTTGTGTTGTCGCCCCTTAAGATGATCCGCGCAGCGCAAGAACCGCAGCTAGCATTCGAAGTCGCGTCTGTCAGGCCGAACAATTCTGCCGGTAACGGGCATTTTTTTCCGAGTCCTCAGTTTCTTCCGAGTGGCAGACTTGTCATCAGGAACATGCCTCTTTTGACTATTGTGGCAGCAGCATATGACCTTCCTTTTCAGTCGCCACGCCTCACAGGCGGCCCGGAATGGGAACACGCCGCAAACGAGAGGTACGACATTGAGGCAGTTGCACCGGTGGGTGCGGTTCCACCCGGTCTTCCTCAGAAAGCGCGCGAAGACAAAATGAGGTTGATGTTGCAGTTGCTGCTGGAGGAACGGTTCAAACTGAAGATGCGCAGGGAGCCGAAAGACCAACCGGTCTATGCGATCGTGGTCGCGAAGAATGGGCCGAAACTCCAGAAGGCGAAAGTGCAGGAAAAGGACTGCCCCGAAACTGAGATTCCCAGCGGCATGCAGACTGCATGCCACAGCATAAGGGGCGGGATGGGCCAGGGGATTCACGGAGATGCCGTGAGTATTGCCGACGTTGCCCTTTATGTCCAGAACTGGAGCGACCGTCCCGTAGTGGACAAGACCGGGCTCACCGACCTTTTTAATATTCAGACCGAAGGGTGGGCACCAACGGGGCCAAGACCGCCGAGCCCGGATGGACAACCTCCTCAGGGTGGAGATGCAGGTCTTGCCGATCCCGATCGCCAAACTCTGGCGGACGTATTCAGGCAACTCGGACTCACGATGGAATCACAGCGCGCTGTCGTTGATATGTTTTTCGTAGAACTTGTGGAACAACCGACCGCGAACTAGGTGGTACTCATCGACGATAGCATGCAGAGAATCTTCAAATTGACGACTCCAGGCCTTAGCGCTCGGCGAGCATTTCCTCCGTCCTCCCGAGTCCCGGGTTGGTCGTTCGGTCTGTTCAATTAATCCTTCGTTGCGCTGAAGAATTCTCCCGATCATCTATAAGCTCTTTCCACTGGGCTGATGCCTCGCAGCTTCCCAGCCCTGCACGGTACCCAGATCAACGCCCAGATTTTCTGCCATCTTTCGCTGAGAGAGACCGAGCGTCCTGCGGGCGGTGGCGAACCGACGTTCGGTCATCGACATGTTTCGAGAAGCGCGGTTCTTGTTAGCGAGCTTCGGAGCCTCATGGGCGACTGAGTCTCACCCGTCGGGAGACGGCAGAACCCTTTTTCCGCCCCAATAAAATTTAATTCATGCGATGCAAATCGCGTGGTATTATTCCCGTGATCAAAGAGATTAATGGGCCACCCACTAGGGTCATTCCTTGCGCAGTTCCCTGCATGAGATGGAGGCTTCCATTGGCACAATACGATATAGATGTCACTGTCAGCAATGAACCACCCACTTTTTGGGCGACTGCTGATATAGGTCCCCTAGGGATCGCAACCTCACGTAACGCGAATGGCGATTGGGAAGGAAAGGCTAAAGCCGTCCAGCTTACCTTGCCCGTCCAATTCAACGTCAGCGCGAGAGGATTGCCAAACAGGCCAGTGAATGTGGAGATAACTCTCACACCTGCCGATGGCAGTCCAATGATCGACTACAAAAAAGCCGGCCAACTGGACAATCAAGGTCGCTACAGCCTCAACGACACGCTTCAGGTCGCAGCGAAACAAGCTCCTTAAGGGATACTCAAAATGAAGAGCCTATTATTCCTCGTGCTCGCGATGAGCGCGGGCTGCACAGTCTTGGCGCAGCAATCGGCATATCAGGATGCGGATTCGCATACCAGCATCTATTTGTTAGATGGTAACGCCAACTTGACCTATAACGTCAGCAGTTCGCAATTTACGGTCGGTCTGCTGCGCATGCCGAGCGGTCAGTTGCCGGAGTTCAGTTGGAAAAATAGGGGAATTGCGGGCATAAACTTCTCGGGGAAACCATCGACGAGTCTGTCTAACCAGATTTTTCAGAGCGGCAATTCTCCCGCCAGCATCAGTGGCGGTGGGGTCATCGGATTTCATCGCTGGGCAGCCCCGCCAAAGTCTACGGGAACGTTTGCGGACGATTGGTTCCTGGTGAATGTTAACTACACCAGATCTACCTTTAGCACCCTGACGTCATCGTCTACGACGGCTACGGCTCAACACTTTAATGGATTCACCATTATGCCGACGTACAACTTTGCCCTGCAACCCAACGGGGTGACCATGTTGATCGGAGCATCCGCCGGTGTTTCCAAGACTAATAACTCCGATCAGCTAAAAAAAGTGAGCATTAATACAACAGACAGTCAGAGCGGATCAGTGTCTGTTGTGGAATCATCAGACGCATATATGGGGAACTATGCGGAGTCATATAACGTTCCGGTCTATTTCGATTTCGTGATTATCCCCACGAAACTGGAATGGATAAGCCTCGATGCTTTCGAACGCGCTAACACTCTAAAGACGGATGGTTATACGGAAGCTGGTTTCGGCATCTTCGTCGCTCAACCCAACAAGCCGACAAAGGTTTTGGGTGGAATAAGTCTTGCCTGGAAGGACGGCAAGCAATCAATCGGTATCGTCGGTGGCTGGGCGTTCTAAGGCCCCACCCTCTGCCCCGCCTTTCCCGCATGATTACCCTTGTGGTCCCAGCCCTTCGCATTGCTTGCGAATACAGCTCTTTTCCGCTCTGCCGGAGATGAGCTGCGTTCCACCTTCTTGAGTTTCGCTTCCGGAATGTCCTTGCCACTGGCACGTCTAGTTCTTTGTGGAGCAGCCCGCAATGAAACTTCTTGACCTTGATGGTGGTTCGAATACCTCACCGCCCTGTACGAGTTCGTCCAGAGTATTGATAATGTGAGCCATCTTGTTCTCGTCGGTACGAATCGAAGCGATATGGGACTTCCGGGTCATATAGACTGTCCCCTTTTCGATCTTCATTGAGTGGCCTCGTGTTTCGTACGGCTTGAACAGGTCCTCAGTCTCATCTGGGGTCGAGGGGCCGCTCATCAACGGCGGCACTGACAAGAGACTCAAGGGCCGCATCCCTGGGAGCGGTGAACTTGCGCTGTTTACGGGTGAGGGTGATTTCTTTCGTACCAATGGTGACGGCGATACCGCTTGGACGGAAGTGTCAGCGCCGGTGCAAAAATCCCCATAACGCCGGTTGAAAAATCCACCACCCAGTGAGGGTGATTAGGCGGTCCGATTCTGGTACGAAGGTGAACGTCTTTTCAGCAAGCCGCGACTGGAATGGAAGCGACTAGGCCGGCACAGGGCAGAATGGCGCCCAAAGCAGCTGGAATGCGAGCAAATTGGAATGGACACGGCTGGGGCGGTGGACTGCATTAACCAACGTTGGTTCAAGACGCACACAACAGACCCGGAGAAAAATCCCGGGTCTGTTATCGTATCCGGAACGGCTTTTACGCTCAATAAAACCAAGCAAACCCGACATTGACTTTGGCAAGATCCGTCACGCTGTTCGGCTCCTGTTGAGGAGTGTAGACGGGACCTCCGGACTCGAACTCGCTCACGCCGAAGCCGAAGTGTGAGTAATCAATCCCTGCGAAAGCGTGAAGACGCTGAAAGATTGGATAGTCGGCACCAAAATTGGCCTGCCAAACATTCCGAGTGCCCAGTGAAAAGGTCACGTTAGGCACTGCGCCCACCGGGTTCCCGATACCCGCATTTTTCGGGAACACGGTATGGGCAAGTCCGGCTCGTACCGTCACCACCAAGCGGCCGACGGGGTTGTAGCTCGCCCTTACCCCTCCACCCGGCGCCCAGAACGTATAGTGCTCGATGACTTCGTATTTGGCTTTCGGGATGCCGCGATGCCATTCCCGATATTCTACGTCTGCTTCAGGCGTCCAGGAAAAGCGTGGAGTGGGAGTGAAGGTTGGACCGATGCCGACGAACATGTCATTGCTAATGAGGGCTGCGGGATATTCACCCGTCGCCGGGCTGAAATGTTTCGAAGAGCCGTCGTCGTACTGATATATTGCTTCAGACAACAAACCGGCTCCGCACAGTTGGAAGGGAACGCCTGCTTTGACCTCACCCCCTGATATCCAGCCATGTTCGCTGTCAAGCTCAGTTCCGCTGGCATTATATTCGCGGTAGGCAATGAGTGATGGTGAGAAGGAGACCCCAATCTCCTTAGTCGCTTCGATAATAGGAGAAACCTTATCCTGGCATCGAGTTGAAAGGGCCGAGCCAAGCACGCAAACAATAACGCATAGAGATCGACGGCGCATACATCACACTCCACGGGGATGTATTCTCCATTCTATACAGGCCGGTCTTTATCAGGTGACTGCTCTTGCACCCAACCCGTTACATCACAGACCCAGTCCCTGCCGTGGCATCGTATGAGAAGAGGCACGGCTCAGTCTAACGCCGGTTCTGTTGCGATAGCTGCCAAGACGCCCGTCTCATTGGGAAGCGTATCGATAACGTCAAGGCCGTCCAGTTGTTCGCCGATTTTCCTGGGCACGATTTGGGTTGACCCGTATGGTGAGGCGCGCACGGATTACATTCTTATTCCCACATATGGTTTACCTGCGTGCCGAGGGTGTTTTTCATCCAACGTACGGAGACGTAGATGTAAATTGCATTCCCCTATAGATCTGATAGTATTCGCGAAGAGGGGTGTCTTCATGAAAAATATGGGTGTGCTCGATCCAAATGTCAACCCGATAAAAGCCGGTGGGCTAACGCCACACGATGTCGCACATCTTAAAAGTATGGGATGGATTGAGGGCGTCACCGAAGAAGACGTTCCGGAAGCCCCTATAGCGTTTTCCGCGCCTGAGCTTCCAGGCGGAGTGACGATGCATAACTTTAGTGTGCCGAAAGGAACACGCTATTTATACAACCCCGCTGACGAACGCGCTGTGATTGCCCTTTGCGGTAATGCCACATGCTGGCGGTATTTGCTTCCCAGGCCGAGGGCGAAATGAAGAGATTGGGATCGCTTACGTGAATTGGCTGCGGAGTTCGAGTTTGGCGAAGTGTTCTATCGGCTTAAACGAAGCAAAGGAAATCATCCGCATGGCAGAAAGCAGACTTAACAGGAAGCTCTTTCTCGCCTGACATCAAGCTGGATTTTGCGTGGGGCTTCTCAGCATCGTCGTAGCGCTTGCTGAGGAAAATGATTGACTGGTTTCCAAAATTGCCCAGAAAACCTTTCGTCAGGTCTTCATATTTCCTGCTCACGGATGAGCCTTGAAGGGTTCAATGTGACCGTGTCGCTCCGAGATAATGGATTGGCCTCATTCAAACCATATTGAGTAAGCTTAAGAAGCTGCCGGAACGCGAAATCCGTGTCCGGATCACGATCTCTTCTCGGGGCGACATGTGCCCAGCGGCGGTCGGCCCAGTTGTGCAATAGGTGCTTTCCTGGTCAACGTTTGTCGACGTGTTCGCTGTTCGATTGAATTGTGCGAGAGCTTTCCGATTTCAACTGAGCAAGTTCCGTAGATAACGTTCTTTGGTAGGGCTGAGGCGATTGACCTCAAGCTACTCATAACGTCGACCTTTCGCGCGAGCCAAACATGCTGATTTCATATGCCTTAGTGTTGGAAAGGGTTTGGTGGTGCAGGTTGGATCTTTTGAACTGCCATCGTCCCACAATTGGCGGTTGTTCCGTCATTTGCGGTGATGACCAGTCCGATATCAACGCTAGACGCTTGCATTTGAATAGTGTCGTATGTGGCACTTTTTCCGGACACTTGGAATGTGCCGAATGATGCCACCACCGGGGCCCAGTTGTACGTCAGCGTGGCGTGTTTCGCGAATCCGGAGGATTTCGCGGTGAAATATAGGCGGGTGTCATTGCGAAGGAGGCTACTCTGTTGAGTAAAACTGCAGGTTGGCGTAATAGCCGGGGTGCTTGGCAACGGAGCGTGGGCCGGAGAAGGACATCCAGTCAACCCCGACAGGATTAATGCCGAAACGGTCACGAGCGGGCCCTTAGAGTATCTAGGGCAAGTTACAGCATCAAGCTGAACGACATTGGCTTTCATAGCACTCTCCATACTGTTCGATCTCACTAATGTTTCTTGAGCCGGCGTCTGTAAGCGCCGGTGCAAAACTAGGCCACAGTGCGCCGCGCGAGCGGCGTGATACGGCGAAGTAAAAGTAGACCACCGCCGGATCTTGGTTTCGTGAGCTATTGCTTTGGTGGCATGGTTCTTCGCTCTGGCAGCGGCACTCACAGCGATCTGCATGGACTCGAACCGGAGAGACCGATGGCATGGGACGCGATGGAATTTGATGCGAGCACATTGATGGTCGATGAGGGGTTGACGGGGAGTTCGCTGGTTGGGGTGGTGCGTGAAACGCCGAAGTTCATAGCAGCCGCAGCTACCAATGCGGAATCGGGTGTGACCCAGTAGTCGGAATGGCCGAAGTTGTTGAAGGTGGCGTGTGACGACCAGATGACGCCTGGGGGATGTCCGAAGCGACCGACGGCCTCAGGGAAGAGTCCATCGTGACCCAGCGTCTCGCCGGGGGGAAAAGCGAGGCGCAGTACGTCGTCAGAGGTGGACGACATGACGGCGGAGTGAGCGATGGAGGCGGCTTCGGCCCACAAAGAGAGAGAGCCGCCGGAGGCGTCTTCGATGCTGGAGGTCGTAACGGCGGCGGCCATGAGGCAACAGGTGCGGACGCGAACAGAGGCAGAAGCTGCGCGCAGGCGCTTGAAGGTTTCAAGCAGAATCCGGTTACCCATGGAGTGACAGACGACGTCGAGATCAAGGCCGGCGGCAGACGGTGGTAAAGCGGCGGAGTGAGCAGTGAGGAAGTCGGCAAGGAGCTGTGCTGTAGTGAGGGCATGGTGAAGGGCGCCAACGTAATCGAGGGTGGACTTGATTTTGTTGGGCTGATCCCCAGGCCAGAATAAGCATACGACGTTGGGGCGGGCGCTCTGATTGAGTTGGGCGGAGAAGAGAGCCAGAAACTGGCGGTAAGCGCAATCCGCGAAGGCCTGGGTGTCGTTGAAGCCATGGATGAAGAGGACGAAGCTGTTGAGTCCAGTGATGTCGCCAGAGACGACGCGGACTTGCGAGTCGATGTCGCTGGAGATGCCGACGCGGCAGGAGAGTGTGGCACGAAAGGAGAGGGCGGGGACGGACACAGGTGCTCCCGGGTCAGTTTAGGCGCGGAGATTTTCGATGGCGGCGACGATGTCTCGGGAGACGGGAGCGAGAAAGCCGCTGAGGATGCCGAGGAAGAGTCCCCAGAACGGCCATAGACCGCCGAGATCGGCTGAGAGGGTGTGCGAGTGGCCCAGAAGCAGTTCGAAGGTAAGCACGCTGAGCAGAAGCGAGGCTTGCTGGAGGCGGGTCTGCCAGTCGGCACCAACCGAAATTTGTAAAGCGTCGATCGCGCGCTGAACCTGTTGGGTAACCTGGGCGCGGGCGGCGACGTATGCAGCCTGCTGAGGAGTGGGTGGTACGGCGAGAGATCCGATAATCCCGGCTTTGAAGGTGGCGAGGTCATCGGGGTTGGCTTCGCTGGCAAGCACGGCAAGAGCGGAGAGATGCGAGTCGGGATATTGCAGGATGGATTGTGAGGCCGCGTTGAGTTGGCCACAGAGCTTTTCGATTTCAAGTCCGTAGAAGGCCTTGGCGTCGCCATCGGTGGCAAGACGCAAGATGTCGCTTTCCGCAGTGGCAGGGTCGAGACCGTCCATCGTGATGCGGACACCATCCGGGAGGGTCGCCTGACCGCTCCGGAAATCGGCGAAGCCCTCCTGAATCCACTTGCGGATACGTCGACGCTGGTATATGGCACGGATTGGGCTCTGATCCTTGACTGTCTGAACGAGCGCCATAGCGGTAACACCAACGGCTGAGAGAGCAATGACGTAACTCGTGGCGGAGGTGCGGAAGGCGTCGAGCGAAGTAGAGAAATCGTGTAGGAGCGTCTGAGCAGGAGGCAGAGGCATAGTAACCCTTCGGGGTAGCAGGACGATCTGAGGTTCGGGAGCCGGTGCGGAAACTATAGATCAGTCTGGATGCAGTGGCAATGGGTGGAGAATCGGCGGCGGGAATTCCGAATGTTCTTTAGAAGCCGCTCGACCAACTCTACGTCCGTCCTATAGGTTTGTGCTGCCCGTCTTCCCAGCTTTGGAGGTTGCCCTCGTCTCGCAATCGTGGATGCACAGAACAGTTGGGACGGCGTTTGTTGGGCCGCCGACCGAGGGCTTCTGACGGTTGACCGGTTATCCGGAAGTAATTCTCGGATGACAGTAACAGGTCTTGTCGCTCTTTGAGCTTCGGTTACGCGCGATTCTCGGGATTACTCCTCTTAAACGCGCTTGTGTCGACTGATTGTGGCGAAAGGGTCTACTTCATTGGTCGCAGACAACAAGCCTTTTCTGTCGCGCGACATGTGAACCCGTCACTCAGAGCAAGAAGTGACGTCTTTTATTCTCCGCCAGGCGGAGTAGTGTGCAGACTGGGCCGTTCGACGGGTGTCAGCCATCGAGGAGCGAAGTTGGCTGGCGGCGACTTCCTCGGAGGTCGCAAAAAATACCCCGTGCTCGGTATGGACGAGCGGCCCGTACCTTTTTCCTCGACCCGTCATCGTGTGCAAGATGTGCAGTCTTTTCTTTCCGCACATCTCGGATAGGATGACGAGACGCTTCGATCCCAAATGGTCGATATCGAAGCGCACCGCCTTTCCATTCAACAATCCAACCCACACCCCTTCATGCTCGGACCTTTGCCTTACATCGGCGGCAAGCGTGCGCTCGCCAAACAAATCATTGCGATATTTCCTGAACACACGACATATGTTGAGCCATTTGCCGGCGGCGCGCAGGTCCTCTTCCGCAAGGAACCATCCAAGGTCGAGGTTCTAAACGATCTCGACGGCGAGGTCGTGAACTTCTACCGCGTCTGCCAGCAGCACTACCAGGAGCTGGTGCGTTACCTGCGCTACACCCTTGCCAGCCGCGCGTGGCTCGATCTCCTCAAAGTGACGCAACCGGCAATGCTCACCGATATCCAACGTGCAGCGCGGTTCTACTACCTTCAGAAGAACTCATTTGCGGGCCTGGTACGGCGGCACAACTTCACAGCGCGCGTGGTACTGCCTACCAACTACAACCCAGAGCGAGTACCGGAGTGGATCGAGAACACACACCGTCGGCTCGCCAACGTTCAGATTGAAGCGCTGCCATACGAAGAAGTACTCAAGCGCTACGACCGGCCGACGACATTGTTCTATCTCGATCCTCCCTATTTCGGGCGCAAGCTCTACAACCACAACTTCGAGCCGGAGGACTTCGAGACATTGGCTGAGCGGCTGAAGGAGTTGCAGGGCAAGTTCGTCTTATCGCTGAACGACCTGCCCGAGGTGCGGAGGATCTTCCACACCTTCAAGATGAAGAACGTTCAGCTTGCGTATACCGGCTCCCGGCATAAGACGAAGGGACACCGCTTTCAAGAGCTACTGATCACGAACTTCTGAACCCCCTGTCAAAACTTTTCTTCTCGCTGCTAAGTTGCTTGGCTTCTGTGTCTTCCGGGCACGGGCGCGGAGTCTTGTTACCGATTTTGTCAGGCCACCCACAACAATCCATCTCAAATGCTTCACTTCCTCGAACAACTCGTGAGTTCCATCTGGAACCGCTTCCATCACCGGCGAGGGAAAAAGCCGGAGGCTGGCGGACTCAAGCTTGGCGCGGAGATCGCAGAGGGGCAGGCAAATGGCCGCACGATCTCGCTCTCGCAGACCCGTCGAACCATGCATATTGCGGTGCTCGGCAAGACCGGGAGTGGTAAGAGTTCGCTGCTCCGATATCTCTGCCTTCAGGACATCGCCGCCGGGCGGGGATTTCTGTTCTTCGACCTGCATGGCGAGGATACGAAGTTTCTGCTGCGCGCCATCGCCGCGCAGGAGAAGGAGCTCAAGCAACACCTGAGCGACAAGCTGATCGTGATCTCGCCCGCCGACCCTGGCTGCTCGGTCGGCATGAACCCGCTTGAGGAGACCGAGCCCGACTTCGTGCGCATCGCCGAGTTTGCGGAGATTCTGCGGCTCAGGTGGGGACTGGACCACTTCGGGGCGCGCACGGATGAACTGCTGCGCAACTCGCTCTACGTGCTCTCAGCCAATGGGCTGACACTCTTGGAACTCGCGCCTCTGCTCACCGATACCGGCTTTCGGGCCCAGTGCCTGAAGAAGACGCCGAACGCGGAGGTCCGGCACTACTTCGAGTCCCGCTACGGACAGGCAAGTGAGCCGATGAAGGCGACCATGCGGGAGCCGATCCTGAACAAGACCTCAGCCTTTACCGCCGACCCGAGGTTCCGCCACATCGTGGGGCAGGCGAAATCGACCTTCTCGCTCAAGGAGGCGATGGACGAGGGCTACTGGATCATCGCTGATCTGCCCAAGGGCAAGTTGGGCGCCCAGGCGCTCACGCTCGCAAGCCTTCTGCTCACGACGGCACGGAATGCCATCTTCACCCGCGAGAGCCGGTCCCCCTTCACACTCTACTGCGACGAGATCCAGAATCTGATGGCGCAGTCTAGCGACATCGAAACGGTGCTGTCCGAGGCGCGCAAGTTCGGGGTCTCTATTGTCTCGGCCAATCAGTTCCTCGACCAGTACCCGGCGGACATGCGGGCAGCGGTGCTCTCGGTCGGAACGCACATCTTCTTCCAGCTGTCGAGCGCGGACGCCGGTACGGTCGCCCAGATGCTCGACGGTGGCAAATCGCTCGCCGAGAAGCTGAAGAATCTTCCTCAGCGGCGGTTCGTGGTGAAGTCCGGCTCCGAGTGCTGGCGGGAGGGAGTGGTGCCAACGGTCGCGGAGTCGAAGGCAAGCTATTCCGATCTGCTCAATCGCTCCCGTGCGCTGCGCGCCCTGCCACGGCCCCAGGTCGAGCGCGAGATCGCCGCACGGCAGGCCGCGCTCTCGAAATCAACCGATGAGGTGCTCGATGCCTGGGAGTAGGGGATTCATCCTCCAGCCGCGCGACCTCAACCTGCTCCGGGAGCTTGCCATCCTGCGGGTGGCCGACTGCGAGCAGGTGAAGGTGGTCGCCAGATTCGGATCGACAACCCGTGCCAACACCCGGCTCCTCCAACTCGTCCGTGCAGGGCTGCTCAGGAGATTCTTCCTCGGGTCGGGCGGCGGACGCAAGGCCCTCTATGCGTTGTCGCCGAAGGGGGCGGAACTCGCCCAGGTCCCAAACCGGGGACCCAGGCGCAGGCAGGACGAGGTGCTGGTCGCCGACTACTTTATCGGGCATCAGCTCGCGGTCAACGCTCTCTACTGCACGCTCAAGTATCAGCCGCTGCCGGCTGGGATTACCTTCCGCCGCTGGGTCGCCTTCCACGAGCCGGTGACCTCCTCTTTGGGACTGATCCCGGATGGGTACGTGGAACTGGACAGTGCAGCCGGCACCACCGCGAGCTTCGTCGAGGTCGATCTCGGACACGAGAGCCTCGCTATCTGGAGGCAGAAGATCAGGAACTACCTGCAGCTGGCGCTCGGCGGCGACTTCCAAAAGCTTTTCGGACAGGATCGCTTCCGGGTGCTCGTCCTCGCAAACTCGGAGCGCCGATTGCATTCGATCCGCAAGGCCGTCGCCGCTGTTACCGAAAAGTTGTTCTGGTTTGCGACGCTCGATTCAATAAGCAGCTTCTTCGCTCCCGTCTGGCTCCGGCCCGTGGGCGACAACCGAAAACCATTCTTCGACACACACCAATGACCTACTGCTATCAATGCGGACATATGACAGCGGGCGAGCCGCTCTTCTGCAACCACTGCGGAAGGAGCTATGACGTAAAGCTCTGTGCTCGCCACCACAAAAACCCGCGCGGCGCGGAGGTCTGCAGCCAGTGTGGCAGCCGGGAGCTCTCGACGCCCCAACCGAAGATTCCCCTCAGCTGGCGGCTCGCCGCCCTCCTGCTCCGCCTGGGACTTGGCCTCCTGCTCTTCTATATATCCCTGTCCCTGCTCGTTGCCCTCGTCCGTACGCCTCAGTTCCAGCAGGCCCTTGTCGTGACCGGCCTCATGGTTGGGGGCGCCTGGTGGTGCTATTCGAAATTGCCCGACTGGCTCCAGAAGCTGATCCGGGCGCTCTGGAGGTGGAAGAGCCATGACGACTAAGAGAGGGACATTGTCAGGTTTCGGCGAAAGCGGGAATGGCACGGAAACAAAGGATTTTCCCCAAGCCCGCCTAGGGCAGAGCTACCCGAGGCACTACCCGGGGTCGGAGAACCCGCTGGGCGCGCCGCTCACCATCCGTGACTTGGCCCGCCTGATCGGCTGCTCGGCCTGGACCGTACGGCAGAAGTTCATCCCCCTGGGACTGCCACACCTACGGTCCGGACCGAGCGGCCGACTGACGTTCTTCTCGAACCAGGTCGTCGCTTGGGTCGTCGCCCAACAGCAAAGGAAAGGAGGGAAACCCCGATGAGCCTCTTCAAGCGCGGAGGGACGTACACCTCCTTCGTATGGCTGAATGGCGTGCGGCACGCTCGCGCGCTCCACACTGGGAACAAACGGATCGCCGAGCAGCTCGACCGCCAGCACAGGGACGAGCTCATCGAGCGGCAGTTCCAGCAACCCCAGTTCAACCCCAACATGACCTTCTCCGAGGTCTACACCCGCTTCGTGGCCGAGGGGGACGTAAAGCCCTACCACCTCGACCGCGGCAAACACCTAC
>Ga0182024_10008374_pt1 | contig 21831 bp, 18 predicted proteins | sample P32metaG_FD_120480 | JGI IMG/M metagenome (GOLD analysis project Ga0182024, IMG submission 120480) | Permafrost microbial communities from Stordalen Mire, Sweden - P3-2 metaG (Illumina Assembly) | ecosystem: Environmental > Terrestrial > Soil > Wetlands > Permafrost | place: Sweden: Stordalen...
CCGACCGGCCCCGGCTTGACCGCCACCGTCGTCCACGGCCCGTTGGCCGACTCCGCGTATTCCAGCTTTAACGACTCCGGTTTGGGGTGTTCTTCCGTGATGGCCCACTCCACCTTGACCGTTTCGCCCTGGCGCTCCGCCGTCAATTTCACGTCCGGCCGCACCGTGTCCACGACGATGCGTTGGCCGACGGGGGCGGCGTGAACGTCCTGCGGCGTCTGCTGGCCCTTCTGGTCGATGACGACGACGGTGAACCAGTAAGGGCCGTCTTCCCGGGCGACGTAGGGGAAGTATTCCTTGTCGGGAGTGGTCCGGCCTTCGAGGTTCCAACTCTGGCCCTGGTCGTGGGACACGTACAGATCCAGTTCGTGGATTTCGGCCCGATGCTGGGCGTCAAAGCGGATGGGGATCTGGAACACCTTCTGGTTGAGGTGCCATACGTCCGGCGGTGCGGCGGCCGTCAAAAACAGGCACGTCCAGGTCATCGCTCCCAGGGTCATCGGCGCGTCCTCCCCCGCCGGCGGCCTTTCCGGCTCCGAACCCGTCCCGGCCGGCGGAACGAACCGCGGCCAAGGCCTGCCGTAGGGGATAGATCGGTCGCACCGGCCGGCCGGCTTGAGAAAAGCGCCGCGGGAAGGAAAAAAAGTCAAGAATCGTGGCGCGTGGCGCGTGGCGCGTGGCGCGTGAAGATAGGCTTTATAGGCGTTCTTCTCGCGCCACGCGCCACGCGCCACGCGCCACGATTCTTACGCCACCCGCGCAGGTTTCCGGCGACGGAATAGCCGCCACAAGGGTCGCGTGAATCGCCGTCCGAGCCGCTTGAGCCAGTCGTCGCGCGTCGGCGGCGGCTGGGCGGTCGTCAGGTTCGGCCGGAACACCAGCAGCAGCAGGAACGGCAGGTGCCACAGCACGTAGGCGCCGCCGTTGTCGGCGTACCAGAACTGGATGCCGAGCAGCACCGCCGCCGACAGCGCCAGGACGTGGGCCAGGTTCTTCGGCGCCGGCCAGAACAGCGTCGTGAGGACGAAGGCGGCGTAGAGGATAAACACCGGCAGGCGGTAGACCCAGTAGACGCCCTGCCAGACGCCGCGGTCGGTCGGCAGCCACGGCTGCCAGCGGCCCAACGCCTGGGCCGAGTGCCAGTCCTGCGTCCAGTAGCCGACCGCCCACAGGACGCCGGCGGACAGCGCCAGCGTCAGGCCGGCGAACAGGACGAACGACAGCAAAAACCGCCCCGCCCCGCGCCGCCAGTAGAAGCTCAGCCAGACCGGCAGCGTCAGCACCGGGAACAACACGCCGCCGGCCGCCACGCCGAGAAACGCCCCCGCCAACGTGGGCCGCCGGTAGCAGAAGACCGCCCACACCATCCACGCCATCGGCCAGACGTGGTCCCAGCGGCCCAGGCCCAGCGCCGAGTTCGGTGTAAGCATGTAAATGTAGGGCAAAAGGAGGTAGAACGCGGCGGCCGCCATGCCGGAGGCCACGTCGCCGAAATGCCGCCAGCCGATCAGCACCAGGCCGACGACGACCGACAGGTGGCACAACAGCGCCAGGGCGCGGGCCGTGCCGATGGGGACCGTGAAGCCGACCACCTCGCCGGGCGTCCGCGGCAGCGTTTTGACCAGCACCTCGTCGATCGGCGACGGGGCGGAGTCGCCGGGGTCGGAGCGCGGCTTTTGCACGGCCACCCAGAGGAGGCTGACGAACAGGGCGCCGGCCAGACAGGCCAGGCCGGACAGGTTCAGGTTCGGACTCAGGGCCGGCCGACGGACCAGGGCCAGATCGCCGAGGCAGCGCAGCAGGAAATAGCCGGAGACGGCCAGCAGCCAGGCGTAGCCCCAGCGGCTTTCGACCGGCGATTCCAGCAGCAGGAAGCCGGGCGCGAACAGGAACAGAGTCAGCACGCCCCAGATGCGGACGCTGAGCAGGCGGGAAAACTTGACGAACAGTACCGCGGCCAGCACCAGGGAAAAATAGAACCAGGTGGCGGCGGTGGGCAGTCGGACGTCAAGAAAGAGCGAAAGGGGGTCCATGCGCGGGTTTCCCGCCCCGAGGGCGTCGCCGAGTCGTTCGGGAGTTCTCTATACGGCGGATTATAACGACCGGCGGCGGCGCGTCCCACGAAAAGCCCCGCCGCCGCGACATTTTTTCACGGGCGTAGCTTTTCCCCGGCCGGCGTCAGTAAACTAAAATAGCTGCGTGGGCCTGGGATTCGCGCGAGGAGGAACGACATGAGCCGCCATCCGATCTTGTCGGGCGAAGGGGTGACGACGCTGCCGGAACAGCGAGAGGAAACCCACACGCGCCGGGTGCCTCCGTACAACGTCATCCTGGAAAACGACGACGATCACTCGATGCAATTCGTGGTGGACGTGCTCTGCAAGGCGCTGGGCTGCACCGTCGAGCGGGCGGTGTTGTACATGATGGAGGCGCACACCACCGGCCGGGCCGTCGTCTGGACGGCGCCGAAGGAAGTGGCCGAGCTGAAGGCGGAACAAATCAGCACCTTTCACGAGGTGCGCGCGTCCGACGGCAAGAAGCTCGGCCCGGTCGGCTGTACGGTCGAGCCGGCGCCCGGCGCGTGACAAGGCGCTTTTTTAGTTTTTCCCACCCCGACCGAAGGCCGGCCCGTGTTATAACGGACAACGGCGTTCCGCGGACCTTCGGAGCAGCTTCATGCAACTCGGCCGCTATCGCCTGCTGGCCCAGTTCGGGGCCGGGGCGGACGGCGCCTCCTACCGCGCCGTCGATGACGCCGGCGAACCGGCGGAGGTGCGCGTCCTGACCGGCGCATTCGGCGTCCCGGCCCGCCGCCGGGACGTGACGCGGCGCTTGCGCCTGGCGGCCATGCTCCATCATGCCGCGGCGGTTCACGTGCGGGAGTTGGGGTCGGAACAAACGCCGCCGTTCGTGGCGTTGGAATGGGTCGAGGGGAAGAGCCTGGCGGAGTGTTTCGCCGAGGCCATGCCGCCGCCGGGCGACGTTCTGCAAATCGCCCACGACCTCTGCGCGGCCCTGGCCGAGGCGCACCACCTCGGCTTGGCCCACGGCCGCCTGCGCCCGTCTCAAATCCGCCGCTCGGACGCAGGCCGCCTCAAACTCGACTTCACCGGCGTCGAAACGGGCGACGGGTCGCCGCCTCCCGCGCCGGCGGAGTTGGAGGCGTTGTGCCGCGCCCCGGAGTTGGCGGCCGGCGGCGCGGCGGACGCGGCCGCCGACCTGTACGCCCTCGGGGCGATCCTCCACTGGCTGCTGTGCGGCCGGCCCGGTCTGCCCGGACATTCGCCGCCGGACTTCGCCCGCAACCTCGAACAGGAAACGGGGGCGTTCCAGTCGTCCTGGCAACATTTCGTGCCGCTGCTGCTGTCGGCGGACCCGGCGCACCGGCCGTCGGCCCAGTTCCTCCTCTCACGTCTGCAAGGGGGCGGCGCCGACTCCGCCGACGCGCTAGGCGCCGACACCGTGGCCGGGCTGCCGCCGCCCATGGGGGCGCGGCGGGACGCGCCGCCGGAACGGGTCGGGCGTTTTCGCATCCTGGAGAAGCTGGGCGAGGGCGGCATGGGCGCGGTCTTCCGCGCTCAGGACGTGAGCGACGGCACGGTAGTGGCCGTGAAGATGCTTCGGGGCCGGTGGGACGACCAGGAGGAGGCGTGGCGGCGGCTGCGGAAGGAGGCCCGCTTGCTGGCCGAGGTCGCCAACCCCTACGTCGCCAACTTGATCGAGGTCAACGAGCACGACGGCGCCCCCTACCTCGTCATGGAGTTTGTGGACGGCGAAAGTCTTAGTAGGCGCCTGGGCCGCCGGAGACGGTTTCCGGAGGCCGAGGCCGTGACCGTGATGGCCGACGTGGCCCGCGCCCTGACCGACGCCCACCGCCGCGGCATCGTCCACCGCGACGTGAAGCCGGAAAACATCTTGTTGGTGGAGGGTGGAGGGTGGAGGGTGGATGGAAAGACAAGAATCGACCGTCTGCCCTCTTCTCCATCCACCCTCCACCCTCCACCATCCACTCGCGTCAAGCTTTGCGACTTCGGCCTGGCCCGCCACGTGTTGCAGTCCGACTCCATGAACGTCACCAGCGCCGGGACCGTGGTCGGCACGCCGTTCTACGCCTCGCCGGAACAGTGCGCCGGCCGGCCCATCGACCCCCGCACCGACGTGTACGCGATGGGGGCGACGCTGTTCCATCTGCTGGCCGGGCGGCCGCCGTTCCTGGCGGACACGGTCCTGGCCATGACCCACCTGCACACCAACCAGCCGCCACCGCCGCTGCGCCAGTTTAATCCGGAGGTCAGCGATGGTGTTTGCCGCATTGTCGAGAAGGCGTTGGCCAAGAACCCCGACGCCCGCCACGCCGACGCCGAGGCCTTCCTGCTCGACCTCGAACGGCTGCGCCGCGGCGACGCCGTCAGCGCCGTGGTCCACCCGCACCTGCCGCCGGCCGATCCCGGCCGGGTGCTGCGATACGACTGGACGTGGGAGTTGGAGGCGGCGCCGGAACGGCTGTGGCCGCACGTCGCCAACACCGAACGGCTCAACCGGGCGGCGGGCGTGCCGGCGGTGGTCTTCGCCAGCGAACCGGACCCGGCCGGCGGCGCGCGCCGCTTCGGCGCCTTCACGCGGGCGGGGATCGTCAACGCCTGGCGCGAACACCCCTTCGAGTGGGTCGAGGGCCGCCGGCTCGGCGTGCTGCGCGAGTACGACCGCGGTATCTTCAAGTGGCTAGCCAGCACGGTCGAGCTGAAGCCGCGTGACGGCGGCGGCACGATGCTGACGCACCGGCTGCGCATCGTGCCGCGCGGCCTGTTGGGCCGGGTCGCCGCCGCCGTGGAGATCGGCGCCCGCGCGAAGCGGTCCCTGGGGCGCGTCTACCGCCGCATCGACGCCTACGTCTGCGGCAAGCTCGGCCGGCCCGAGGCGAGCGACGCCTTCGAGCCGCCGCCGGGGCTGAAGCCGGACGGGCGGCGGCGGCTGGAACAACTGCTCGACCGACTCGTCGAGCTGCGCCTGGACCCGGCCGTGGTCGAGAAGCTGGGCGAGTTCCTGACGGCCGCGCCGCCGCAAGAGGTCGCCCGCATCCGGCCGCTGGCCCTGGCCGACCGACTCGGGTTGGACCCCGACGAACTGACCGCCGCCTGTTTGCACGGCGCCCGCGAAGGGCTATTGGTGCTTCTCTGGGACATTCTCTGCCCTATTTGTCGCATTCCGTCGGCCGTCAAGGACGCGCTGCGGTCGTTGGGCGAGCACGAGCACTGTCCCGCCTGCGAACTCGACTTCAAACCGGACTTCACGGAGTCGGTGGAGATGATATTCCGCGTCCACCCTCAGGTGCGATCCAGTGAACTGGCCGTCTACTGCGTCGGCGGCCCGGCCCACTCGCCGCACGTCGCCGCCCAGGTCCGCGTCGCCGCCGGCGAGACCGTCGAGCTGGAGTTGGCACTCTCCGAAGGAGCCTACCGGCTGCGGGGGCCGCAGCTGCCGTACGCCCTGGACTTCGCGGTGCGGCCGTCGGCGGCGGCGCGTCGCTGGGACCTGCGGCTGGCGCGTGGGGCCGCCCCAGAGGCGCCCGTCCCGTTGCAGGCCGGGCGGCAGGTCCTCACCGTGACGAACGAATACCCCGTGGAGGTGGTGGTGCGCGTGGAGCGGACGGCGCCGCGCGGCGACGCCCTGACCGCCGCCCGCGCCTCGACGTTGGCTCTGTTCCGCGAGTTGTTTCCCGGCGAGGCGCTGTCGCCCGGCCAGCTGGTGAGCATGGCCGCCCTTACCCTGCTGGTGACGGACCTCGACCCGGCCGGCCGGCTCTACGAGCAGTTCGGCGACGCCCGTGCCTTCGGCGTGCTGCACGGCTATTTGCAGGCGGTCGGCGAGGCCGTCCGTCGGGAGGGCGGCGCCGTGGTCAAGTCGGTGGGGGAGGGCGTGTTGGCGTCGTTCCTCGACCCGGCGGCGGCGGTGCGCGTCGCCCTGGAGTTGGCCGGCCGCACGGCGGGTGGGCCGGAAGCCGGGCTGCGGCCGCGCGTCGCCGTCCACCGCGGCCCGGTGATGGTGGCCACCATCAATGACCACCTCGACTACTTCGGCGCGACGGTCAGCCAGGCGTCGCGGCTGCCGCAACGGATCCGAGGCGGCCAGGTGGTGCTGACGCACCCCGTCGCCTCGGACCCGCAGGTCGCGGCCGTGCTGCACGCCCACGGACTGGTGATCGAGGTGTTGGCGGACGAATCGTCCGAGGCGCCGGGCGGCTTCCTGCACCGCATCACGGCGCCCCCGCGGACGCCAGGCGAGCGGCCGGCGTAAGCCGGCTGGTGCGTCTTCTGTTCCGTGGCACTACGCTACACCAGCCGGCTTACGCCGGCCGCTCGCCGCTTCTCTACGGCCGCTCGCCGCTTCTCTACGGCTTGGCGAACGCCGACTCGTCCGGCTTGGACAGGAATTTGTATGTGGCGGAGGTCAATTCCGACGCCTTCTTGCCGTCCAGCGTCTCGACGACGCGCGTCGGCAGAATGGCGCCGTCGAACTCCTTGTGGCCGCCGAACAGGTATTCCTTGTCGAGGCTCACCCCCGCTTCGTCCGAGGCCCGTTCGATCTTCACCAGCAAATGGCTGTGGGAGTCGAAGTAGAGTTTGGCGTCGACGTGGCCCTTGCTCGCCGCCTTGACGCCGACCGCGGACTGGCCGTTAACCTTGATCTCCGGCAGCGGCGCCAGGTCGATGCCGTCCTTCTTCAACGGCGTCAGCGTTTCCAGCCCCAAAATGTAGATCTCTTCGCGCAATTCCTTCAGCCGCTCCGGGCCGAGGTCGGACACGGTCCCGCCGATGGCCTGCCAACCCTTGTCGCCGTTTACCGCCATCGTGAAATGGAGTGTCTTCTCGATCTCCACGGCGTCGCGCCATCGATTCGGCAGGTTCCACGCCATTTCGTCGGTGAACTTCACGTCCTTGCCGCCCTGGACCATGAACCCCTCGCCGGCCCGCACGGCCGTGCGCGCTTTGTTCAGGGCGTCCTCGCCGCCTTGCGCCTTGATCGCCTGATCGACGACGGCCAGAGCGTCCTCACGGTCGCCGGCGTGGCCGAGCGCCGCCGTCAGGCAAACCAACGCCGCCGCAAGAGTCGTTCGCATCCGTTCCTCCCGTGAGCGTTCGGCCGGGCGAGTCCCCTTCCGTTGTAGGGCCGCCGCGCGGGGCCGTCCACGGCGGCGCCCCGTCACGACCGCCGCCGGCGCGACCACGGCGACCCCGCCAGTCGGAAGCCGTTGCGCCAGTGCCAGAGCGTGCTCGACTCGTTGCCGAGAAGGAACGTGCTGGCCAACTCCGCGTAGCCTAGGGCGAGCAACTCGCGCGTGGCGGCGCGCAGCAGGGCCGTACCGGCGCCCTGTCCCGCGGCGAACGGATGCACGAAGATCCAGGTCAGGTGCGGCCGGCCCAGGCGGCGGGCCACGGCGTCGGGCGGCGGCGGCTCGCGCCACTCGAAGGCCCGCCAGTCGTCGAGGTCGGCCGCCGGCAGCAGGGTGACGAGGACGCCGCCGACCGGCCCCTCAAAAGAGTCCATATGGGCGAGGAGACTGGCTTGCCCGATGAACGGCCCGTCGCCGCCCGTTCGGCAGCGGTCGAGGATGGCGCGGGCGGCGGCGCGGCGCTTGCGGTCGGTAAGGCCGAGGAACGGCGGCCGGTCGCTGAAGGCGGCGGAAAAGAGGTTCGTGAGGGCGTCCCAGTCGTCCGCCTCCAGCGGCCGCGTCGTCACGCCGTCGGCGTCGGCCGAATCGTCGGCCGCCCGCAGGTTGAGGAGGGCGTGGTACGTTTTGGGCCGCGGCGTCAGCCACGTCTCGCCGTCGATGTATTCGTATTTGTACGCCGGGTGGCGCGGCAGCTGGTGGAACTCCCGGATGCTCATGCGGATCTTCACCAGGCGCATGCACTTGGACCACATGCGGCGTCTCCCGAGGGCCAATCCGAACGTCCGCGGTCCAAGGTATCGGAAAAGGCGCGTCGGCTCCAGCGGGAAGGGCGCTTGACGGCCGTGCCGCCGCCGCGACACAATACTGAAGAGTTTGGGCGTGCGTCGTCGCGGCAAGAGGAATCGGAGGGCGGTCCCATGTCCACCGCAGTGAGCGACAATTTCCCCCTGCAATACACTCTGGACCGTGCGGCGTCGGTGCGCGGCTTCCTCTGCAACGGCCATTCGCCGGACGGGCCGGATCGCATGTGGGAAACGTTGGTGGGCGTCGCGCTGGACTTCCCCGCGCTGCTGCGGGCGGCGTGGCGCGTGGCGTTCGATGGCCTCCGAGGCGGGGGGGATTTCATCCCGACCCGGCTGGTCGAGGACACGCGCAACGGCCTGCTTCACACCTTCGCCGAGGTCGAAGAAGCGATGCGCGTCATCCGGGAGGCGGTCGGGGACTGGCAGCGGAGGACCGGCCGCACGGCGGCCCGGTTCGAGCGGATCGCGGAGGCGACGGAGGAAATCCGTCAACTCAAGGAGGAGATTTTCAGGCACTGGGATTCGTTTCTCGAGCCGATGGAGGAGCCGCCCGGCGAACCGATTCCCGTGGACGAGGCGTTCGCCCGACTCGCCGGCATGGACAAAGAGGCGTGGTTGCGCCACGTCGAAGACTATAAGCGGAAGCGGAAAACGGTGGGGCCGGAGTAATCCTCATGTCCTACGTCACCCGGCTGGACCCTCTGGTCTACCGACAGCTCGTCCGCTGGGACCTGTCCGATTCGCTGCGCGTGGAAGCGCATTTGCGCCTTTGTGAACGGCTGCCCCGTTCACCCACGACGTTGTTGGTCCGCGACCCGTCCCTTTTCGAGGGCGAGGGGATGACTTATCGTTTTGACCTGATCGACCCCGAAAACCGGCTGGTGGTGCATCAGTTCGTCTTTCAGGTCTTCTATCATGCCGACGAGCAGACGCTGCTCGTCACTCGCGGCGGCCACGCCACGATCACCGGCTACTAGCGCGAGCCGGAGGCTCCGTCGGCTCCGTGGCCAACCGCCGCACCGCCCCGTACAGTGCCAGGGAGCGTACACTTCCCCGATCCTTGACCCCTGACCCCTGATTTCCCCCATGAAAGTCGGCCTCGTCGGATACGCCGGTTCGGGCAAGAGCACCGTCTTCCAATGGCTGACCGGGGCCAAACCCGACCCGGCCAAGGCCCAGATGGGTCAGACCGGCGTGGCCAAGATGCCCGACCCGCGTCTGGACCTGCTGACGGCCCGCTTCCAACCCAAGAAGACCACGCCGACCGCCCTGGACTTCCTCGACACGCCCGGCCTGATGCCCGACGAGCGCCGCGACAACCCGCGCCGCCTCGGCATCCTCCGCGAGTCCAACGGCCTGCTCGTCGTGCTCAACGGCCACAGCGAAGGCGACCCGGCCGGCCAGCTCCGCCGTTTCCGCGAAGAGCTGATGTTCGCCGACCTGGAGATCATTACCGGCCGCATCGGCCGGCTGGAGGACGGGCTGAAAAAGCCGCGCCCGGCCAAGCAAAAGGAACAGGACCAGCTGGAGCTGTCGCTGCTGCAACGCATCGGCGCCGCCTTCGAGGCCAACCAGTCGCCGGCGTCGCTCGGCCTCAAGGAGGATGAGGAAAAGGCCATCCGCAGCTTCCAATTGCTGACATTGAAGCCCGAATTTATCCTCATCAACATCGGCGACGACAAGGTGAAGGCGCCGGTCGCGCCGGAGCTTCTCCAGGTGGCGCCGGACGCCATGCAGGCGCCGGCGAAGCTGGAGCTGGAACTGGCCGACCTGTCGGAAGAAGACCGGCAGATGTTCATGCAGGACCTCGGCGTGACGGGTTTCGTGCGCGACGACGTGCTGCGGGCGGTGTTCAAGGCGATGGGCCAGATCGTGTTCCTGACGGCCGGCTACGACGAGTGCCGGGCGTGGGCGATGCCGGCCGGCGGCGACGCCGTGGTGGGGGCGAGCCAGATCCATACCGACCTGGCGCGCGGCTTCGTGCGGGCGGAGGTGCTGGCCTGGGCCGACTTCGTGAGGCTGTACGGCGAATCGAAGACGCGCGTCGGCGAGTCGATGAAGGAGGCGCGCACGGCGGGGTTGCTGCGCCAGGAGGGCAAGACCTACACGGTCAAGGACGGCGACATTATGCACATTCTGGCATCGACATAAAAATCTCACCGCGGAGATCGCGGAGATCGCGGAGAAAAACCACAGGCGTGCGACGCCCTGCTTGTTACCTTTCTTGTCTCTCTGTGTCCTCCCTCTGCGCTCTCCGCGTTCTCCGCGGTGAACCTTCTTTCGGAGACCAACGGATGACCGAACGCCAGCGCTTCAATCTGCACTTGCCCGGCCTGTTGAAGGTGCTGGCCGAGCACCTGTACACCAGCAAGAAGGTCGGCGTCCGCGAGCTGATCCAGAACGCCCACGATTCCTGCATCCGCCGTAAGATCGAGAAGGCGGAACCCGATTACCGGCCGCGCATCGACGTGCGCCTCGACGCCCCGCGCCGCACGGTCACGATCACCGACAACGGCAACGGCCTCACCGAGGAGGAGATCGGCACTTACCTCTCCACCATCGGCCGCGGCTACACCCGCGAGCTGCGCGAGCGGCTGGCCCTTTGTTCGCCGGACGAGGCCGCCGAGCTGATCGGCCAATTCGGCCTTGGCTTCCTCAGCGCCTTCCTTCTGGCCTCCGAGGTCACGCTGACCACGCGATCCGTCCACGGCGGCCCCGCCCTCCGCTGGTACTCCGTCGGCGATGAGCACTACGATTTGTCGCAAACGGATCGCGCGGCCGTCGGCACCAGCGTCCAGCTCAAAATCAAGCCGGCCGCCTCTTTCATCCTCAACGAGCGGACGCTGGTTGAGACGGTGCGCACCTACGCCGACTTCCTGCCGATCCCGATTTACGTCGGCGACGACGAGTACCCGGTCAACCTGACGATGCCGCCGTGGGAGGCCGACGATCCCGAACGGGCCGTACTCGACTACATCGCCCGCGCCTTCCAGGGGGCCAAGCCACTGTGCGTGATGCCGCTGCACGACGCAAAGGTCAACGTCGGTCACGACACCCTGACCGTGCCGCTCAAGGGCTTCCTGTTCGTGCCGCCTGCCACGCAAGCGTCGGTGCGCGAGTTCGGCGACCTGACCGTGTACATCCGCCGCATGTTCATCTGTGAGCGGGAGCGCGACCTGCTGCCGCCGTGGGCGCGGTTCGTGCGTGGTGTGATCGAGTGCCCGCTGTTGCAGCCGACCGCTTCGCGCGAAGGCATTCACCAGGACGAGAACTTCGAGTCGGTGCGGCAGGCGCTGGAGGACCAACTCGGCGAGGGGCTGCGGCGGTTGGCGCGCGAGGACCCGTCCACCTGGAAGCGCGTGGTGCGCGGCCACTCCGACGTCATCATCGGCTGGGCCGTCACCGACAACGAGTTCTTCGAGCGCGTCGCGGACATCGTGACCTTTCGCACCACGCGCGGCCCGCTGAGCCTGCCGGAGTACCTGGGCCAGAGCGGCGGCAACCTTTACTATGTCACGCGAGAACTCGGATCGCTTCAGGAGCAATTACTTGCGGAGGGCCGCAACGTGCCGGCCATCGAGGCCGTGTGGTTCTCGGTGACGCCGTTTCTGGAGAAGTACGCCCAGCGCCACCCGGAAACCCGCTTGGTCCAGCTGGACGGCGAGGCGGCGCAGCTGATGCGGCCGGCACCGGAAGGGCCGTTCGCCGCCCTTCTGGACTGGTACAGGGAGCAAGACATTCGCATCCGCATGGCGTCGTTCAAGCCGGCCGAGGCGCCGGCGTTGATGCTGTACCCGCAGGGGGCGGAGCTGGCGCGCGAGGCGGAGGCCAGCCGGCAGGCCGGCGATTTGCCGGGTCCGCTGGCCGGGCTGGTCCACGAGTACGTCGAACAGAAATTCGGCGACGGCGACGAGCTGCGCGGCACGCTGTATTTGAACGCGACCAATCCGCTGGTGCGCCGGCTGGCCGAGAAGCCGCCGGAGCGCGAGACGCTGGGGGCGGTGCTGACGCTGGTGCATCAGACGGCCCGACTGTTCGCGGGGCGGATGTTGTCGGCGGCGGACGCGGTGGGGGCGTTCGGGGAGTTGTCGGCGTCGCTGGAGAGGTTGGTGAAGCCGTGAGCGACGTGAGGGAGGGGCAACGGGATGAGTAAGTGGGCTTGGATGCAGGAGTCTCGCCGGGACGCCCAAGCCAAGGGTGATCGGGAGCGGCTGCGCATGATGCGAGTCGGCGACGAGGCTTGGGGCTATCGCGAAAGCGACCCCGCCAGGGCGCAGGCCTTGTACGAGGAGGGCTTGCGAAGGGCCAGGCAACTCGGAGAGCCGTGGTGGGAGATGTACTACGCCCAACGAAGGCTGCAAGCGCTGATGCTGTGGCGCTACTGCTACGGAGACGCTCTGGGGCTTGCCGTGGAAAGCGCGCTGGACGCGCGCAAGCCCCAGTATGCTTCTTACCCTCACCTCTTTGACGTTTATTTTCATCTGGTGATGGCCTACGTCGGCGTGGACCCGGCGGGCTACGCCGCCGAAATCGGACAGGCGATCGGCAGTCTGGAACGGGACGTCCCGCGCTTCGACTCGGACGGGTTCCTGATCGAGTTCGCCAAACGGGAGTTCGCCCTGTGGGTGAACGACCTGGAAGCGGCTGAGCAGTCGGCGTGGCGCGCGCTGCGTCTGGCCGAGGAAGGCGTCAGCCGCAGTACGGCCGACTACTTCCTGGCTTTCGTCTACGCGGACCTCTGCGCTGTCGACTTCAAGCGGGCTGACACCGAAGCGCTCGCCGAACACGCCGCGGCAGGCGAGGAGAAAGCCCGGCAGTCCGGCCAGCAACTCCAGATATCGGAATGCCAACTTTGGCAGGCGCTCCTAGCGCGGCAGGCGGGCGATGAGGCGCGAGCGCACGCCTTGCGTTTGTCTGCCGTCGCTCGGGTGAACCGGTTGAAGCAGCCGCCCGTGCAGCGTTGGTTCGATGCCTTGTGCGCCTGGTCCTTGTATGAGAATGACCTGCCGGCCGCGCTTGGCGTCCGAGACCAGGAACTGGCGGCCATCGTCGGTCACGGCCAGCTGGCCTACGAGGTTTACTGCCAGGTGGAGCGCTGCCGTCTACTGGCCATGATGGGCCGGCCGCTCGACGAGGGGATGGCGGCCGCGAGGGAGGCGGCCGGCAAGCTGAAAAATCCCGCCCCACGGCTGGCGGAATTGGACGCCATCGTCGAGGGCGAAGGGGGACCGCCGTGAACCCCTGGGACTGGTTCCTCCAATTCGAGCGCGACGCCCACGCCCGCAACGACCTCGACCGCGAGCGCATGGCGCGGCTGTACAACGAGGGCCGTGGCTTTCGCGAGAGCGACCCTGACCGCGCCTATGCGCTTTTCGGCGAAGGACGGCGGCAGGCCGAACGGTTGGAGGAGCCGTGGTGGGCGCTGTTCTACGCATTCTGGCAGGTGGAGGCGCGGCTGTTCTTCCAGCGCGACTACCGCGACGTGCTGCGGCCGGCCGTCGAGGCGGTGCTGGAAGTCCGCAAGCCGCGCTACGCCGGCTTCCCCTTCCGTTTTTCCATTTTTTACGACCTTGTAAGCGCCTATATGGGCATCGACCCGTTAGGGTACGAAAGCGAGCTGCGCCAGACCCTTGCCGGCCTCGAAGGGGAGGCGGCGGGCGTCAACAATGGCGGCTGCCTGCTGGCGGATCGTTACGCCGCCTTGGCGCAGACCCTGGGCGATTGGGACGGGGCCGAGAGCGCCGTCCGGCGGATGATGGGCCACGCCGAGAGCCTGCCGGCCGGCCCCGGCCGGCAGCATTTCGGCGTCAACGGTCAAAGCATCCTATGCAACATCGCTTTTAATCGCGGCGACTGGGAACGGCTCGCGGAGCACGCCGCCGCGGGAGAAGCGGCGGCGCGGCGCATCGACTACCGTATGCTCGTCGCCGAGTTCCAACTCTGGCAGGCGTACCTGGCGCACCGGGCCGGCGACGCCGCCGCCGCGGCCCGGTTGCGGCGGCTGGCCGTCGCTCAGGTCGGCCGGCTGAAGAAGACGCCGTCGGGCAACTGGTTCAAGGCGCTTTGCGCGTGGAAGTTGTTTGATGAGGACGTGGCCGGGGCGCTGCGCGTCTGCGACCGGGAATGGAAGACGATCCGGGGCCGCGGCATGTTGGCCTATGAGTGTTACTGCCACGTCGAGCGCTGCCGGCTGCTGGCGCGCCTGGGCCGGCCGCTGGAGGAAGAATTGGCCGCGGCGCGCGCGGCGGCTGGGAAACTGCGCGCCCCCGCCCCACGCCTGGCGGAGCTAGACCGCATCCAAGGCGGGGACGTTGCGACCGGTTCGTGACCGGCCGCCGTGCTTTCAATCGAAATACCGGAAGCGCGGGATGCGGAAGAAGGCGTTGATGGCGTCCTTGAGGCCGATCTTCTTGCCCTCCTCGTAGGTGCGGCCAGAGTAGCTGATCGGCGTCTCGTAGACGCGCCGCGCCGGGGCGAATGGTCAGTCTCCGGCGGAGACGACCGGCAAATGTTCATGCAGGACCTCGGCGTGACGGGTTTCGTGCGCGACGACGTGCCGCGGGCGGTGTTCAAGGCGATGGGCCAGATCGTGTTTCTGACGGCCGGCTACGACGAGTGCCGGGCGTGGGCGATGCCGGCCGGCGGCGACGCCGTGGTGGGGGCGAGCCAGATCCCACACCGACCTGGCGCGCGGCTTCGTGCGGGCGGAGGTGCTGGCGTGGGCGGACTTCGTGAAGCTGTACGGCGAATCGAAGACGCGCGTCGGCGAGTCGATGAAAGAGGCGCGCACGGCGGGGGTGCTGCGTCAGGAGGGCAAGACCTACACCGTCAAGGATGGGGATATTATGCACATTTTGGCGAGCACATAGAGATTATCCAAAGGGCCGCCGGCGGCCCGTCAGCAGGCATTGGCGCCCCTGCGCGGTTCTGGTATGTTTTGCCCAGACAGGCGAATTTACGCAGCCCTTTGGGGCCGCCTTCGCCCCGCCTGCCGTCCCACCCCGCCGGCCGCGGGGCGTCGGCGGGCCTTTCTTGAGCACGCCACGGAGGGCGGGTATGAACGCTTTCATTCGGCAGGTCGTCCGCCTCCTCCGCCGCGTCACGGGCCTCACCCCCAGGCAACTGACCCTTCCCTACGCTTGGGTTCCCTACCACCTGTACGAGGACGGCAGCGCCTGGCGGCCGCTGTCCGTCACCCTGGAACTGACCTACCTATGCAACCTCCGCTGCCAGATGTGCGCGCTTGTCGAGGGCGACCTCGTGACCCGGAGCGGCCAGAGGCGGAACCCCGAGCTGCGCGAGCCCGACGGGTCGCTCCGGCGGGAAATCTCGACCCAGGAGTACCTCGACATCATCCGGCAAATCGGCCGGGCCGGCGTGCGCAAGGTGACCCTCACCGGCGGGGAACCGACCCTGCGCCGGGACATCGCCACCCTCGTCGCGGCGATAAAGTCCTACCCGATCCAACTCAGCCTCATCAGCAACGGCCTCGGGAAGCCGGAGCTGTACCGGGAACTGATCCGGCTGGGCCTGGACTCCCTCACCATCTCGGTGGACGGCCCGCGCGCGGTCCACGACCACATCCGCGGGTCGGAAGGAAGCTTTGACCGCACGATGGCCGCGATCCGGGCCGTCATCGCCGAGAAGAAGGCCGGGGGCCGGCGGCCCTGGCTGGCCGTCTCGTGTGCGATCTCCGCCCTCAACCAGGACGAGGTCGAGAACCTGGCCCGCTGGTTCCAGGACTACGACATCGACACGCTGAGCTTCGGCTACCTCCACTTCAGCACTCCGGGCCGGCAGCGGGCCACGGAAGGGCAGGTGGACGGTCCCGTCAGGCGCCTGAAGAACCACGAACTCCCCGACCGGATCCGGGACGTCGACCCGACGGCCCTCGCCGCGCGCGTCGCCAGGATCAAGGCCGAGGGCGGGAGGCGCCCCATCCCCGTGGGCTTCACGCCGGACCTGAGCGCGGACGAGATCCGCCGGCAGTACACCGAGGAGACGTTTACCTTCGCGAACAAGTGCTTCGAGCCTTGGCTGTCCACGCGGATCGACCCTTGGGGGCAGATGTACCCCTGCTGGATCGACGTCCGCCTGGGCGACGTCCGCGAACACGGGTTCCTCAAACTCTGGAACGGCCCCCTGTACAGGACGTTCCGAAAGACCATCCGGGAGAAGAAACTGCTCGCCAAGTGCAGCACCTGCCCGGCCCTATCCGAGAAGGCTTGGTCGAAGGTCCCCACCCTGAACCGCGGGCTGACGAAGGCGTCGGCGCCCTGCGCGAAAAACGCGCGCCCCTGAGGGCGGCCCCGGAGGAAAGGGAAAAAAGGCCGCCGGGTTCCATGGTCATTGTTCGGCGGAAACGACCTCCAATTGGTCCTCACGGAACTCGGCATACGCGGGGTACGGCTTGCCCCGGTAGCGGACGCGGTAGATGTGGGCGCCGCCCGGCCCCAGCGGGCCGCGGTACTCCACGATCCGGCACTTGTCCAGGTGGGTGCCACGCACCTTGACCCAGCTGCCCACCTTCAGCGGCCCGCCTGTGTCCCATCCGGCCATCGTGCGATCTCCTCCCGACGGGCGTCACCAGGGGGCGGCGCCCAGAAGCCCCCGCAGTTCATTGTACATGGTTCCGTCAAGCCAGACGGCCAATCCGTCGCAGGACGCCCACCAGGCGCGCACGGCGGCGATGGTCAGCGGCGGCGCGGCCGCCGGGGCGGCCGCCGTTTGATGGGCGACCGCATTCCGCCATCGGTTCAGTTGGTCCAGGTGCGTCAGTCGCGGCCCGTTGGCCGGATCGGCGCCGAAGTGGAGGGAGAAGCCGAAGCGCTCGAAATCCTTGCGGATCGTATCGGCGTTGGGGTTTCCGACGTCGAGTTTCAGCGCGGCGGTAAACTGCATTTGGACGGCGGATTGGAGGCCGCCGGGCACGCGGGCGACAAAAGCCTGAGAACATTCCGTATAGAGATCGCGGCAGAACCCCTGGAAGTGGCCGCTGACGAGCATGACGTACCCACTCAAGCTCTCCTCCGCCAGAAGCGGGTTGGGCGGCGCCAGGACGGCGGAGGCGGCGCAGTGGGCGTCCACCTCGGCCAGGCGCGACCGACGGTCGTTCTGCCATCGCAGGAAGGAGGCGGACGGCATGATCGTTTTCAACCCGTAACGCCGGGCCGCCGGACACGGACGGCATGACGCCGCGACGCCAACCTTCGGCGTTTCAATCGAAATACCGGAAGCGCAGGATGCAGAAGAAGGCGTTGATCGCGTCCTTGAGGCCGATCTTCTTGCCCTCCTCGTAGGTGCGGCCGCTGTAGCTGATCGGCGTCTCGTAGACGCGCCACGCCGGCTTGCGCTTGCGGGCGATCTTGGCCGTGATCTCCGGCTCGAAGCCGAAACGGTTCGACTTGAGGTTGATGCCTTGCAACACTTCGCGCCGGAAGACCTTGTAACAGGTCTCCATGTCGGTCAGGTTCAGGTCGGTGAACAGGTTCGACATTAGCGTCAGCACATGGTTTCCAATCGAGTGCCAGAAGTACAGCACCCGGTGCGTGTCGCCGATGAAGCGCGAGCCGTACACCACGTCGGCCTTGTTTTCGAGGATCGGCTGGATCAGCCGCGGGTACTCCGACGGGTCGTATTCCAGGTCGGAGTCCTGCACGATGATCACGTCGCCGGTCGCGCGGCGGAAGCCCTCGCGCAGCGCCGCGCCCTTGCCCTGGTTGTGCGGCTGGTAGAAGACGCGCAGGTCGTCGCACTCGGCCTCCAATTCCTTGAGGACGGCCCGCGTGCCGTCCGTGCTGCAATCCTCGACGATGACGATCTCTTTCGGGATCGGCACGGCTCGCACGCGCCGCACCACCTCGCGCACCCAGCGCTCCTCGTTGTAAACCGGCATCACCACCGAGAGCTTGAACCCTTCCGGGATGGGATATATCCCCAGCTGGCGGCAGGCCGGCTCGCCCAGCAGGCGGCGCAGCAGCGCCTCGCGCTCGGCGGGCGACTCCGGGACGAGCCAGGGGCCGCCGTTCGGGACGTGGGCGGCGTGCATGCCGTTGGTCGGGACCATCATCATGTTCTCGCCTCGCGGTCCTCCGCGTCCGGTTCGGAATGGGAACCGGCGACGAAGTCCGTTTAGCAAACCGCCGGACGCGGATCAAGGGGAAGCGGCGGGACGCGCCACGATCCTTCATTTCTGGTAGGTTCCCATCAGCTGACCGTGGCCAATGATGTGGCCCTTCATGGCCTGTTCCAGGTCCGCCTTGGTCGCGGTCCCTTCCTTCAGGTCGAGCGTGGCGTCGAGCGCGTAGAGTTTGAAGAAGTAGCGATGCGCCTTGCCGGCCGGGGGCGCAGGGCCGCCGTAACCGACGCCGCCCGCGTCGTTCTTGCCCTGCTTGGCGCCGTCCGGCAGACGGGCGTCGGTAGGCACGCCCTCGCCCAACTCCTGCGTGTCGGCGGCGACGTTCCAGATCACCCAATGCACCCAGGTTTTCGTCGGCGCGTCGGGGTCGTCGGCGATCAGGGCGAAACTCTTGTCGCCCAGCGGCGCCCCCGTCCACTTCAACGGCGGCGATCTGTTTTCGCCGTCGCCGGCGTACTTCTTGGGGATCGGTTCGCCCTCGGCGAAGGCGGGGCTGGTCAGTTTCATGACCGCGCCTTGGTCCGACGGCGTTTCCGCCTCCCGGCGACATCCGGCCAGAAGCACCAACAAAAGCGGACAGCAGAGAATCATCCGCGCCATGGCAGCATCCTCCGAAACAGGTTCCGGACTCGCGTCAACCGGCGGCGACGCCGTTCAGATCAGCCCCTTCATCGATCCGCATCGGCCGCGGCTCCCGGCCGGCCGCGTAGTTTTCCCACATCGCCAAGTAGGCGCGCTCCAGGTTGCGCACCAGGCGCGGCGTATCGAACAGCGGCCAAGTGGTGCGGTTCGACGCCAGCTTGTCGCGCAGCCGGCGCAGCTCCTCGGGATGTGTCGCCAGGTCGATGGCGCGGCGTTCGTACTCCGCCAGGTCCGCCGCGATCAACTCCGGCAGGCCGACCGCCGTCAGCAGACTGGCGCCGACGCGCGAGGCGAACGTCTCTCCGGGGCACGTCAGTACGGGCAGGCCCGCCCACAGGGCATCGACGGCCGTGGTGTGGCCGTTGTAGTAAAGCGTGTCGAGCATCAGGTCGGCGGCGCGGTGGCGCGCCAGGTGGTCCGCCTTTTCCTTGGCGTACCGCGCGAAAACCAGCCGCCGACCGTCCACGCCCCGCGCCTCGGCTTCTCGGCGCAGGTTCCGCTCTACCGTCGCGGAGGCCGGCAACAGCCAAAGGACGCTGCCGGGGACGCGCTCCAGTATCCGCATCCACACGCCGAAAATCCGCGGCTCGATCTTGTAGCGATTGCCGAAGCCGCAGAACACGATACCCTTTTCCGGCAGCCCGCAGGCCGTTCGCGTCACCGGCCCGTCGGAGATGGGATGCGTGTGGTCGGTGGCCAGGTAGGCGTGCGGCAGCGTCACCACCCGTTCGCTATACGCCGACGCCAGCTCCGGCGGCGTCACCACCGGGTCGCCGAGAATGTACTCGATGAAGTCCGCCCCGAGCGAACCGGGGTAGGCGAGGTAATTCACCTGCACCGGGGCCGGCCGCAGGGCGGCCAGCGCCATGCGCGACAGGCCGGTATATCCTTGCAGGTCCACCAGGACGTGGACGCCGGCGTCGTGGATGCGGCGGGCGCCGTCGGCCGCCGACAGCGGCGCGATGTCGCGGAAGTGGTCGCAATCGCGGGCGATGCGGTGGCGGTAGCTGCTGCCGTCGTCCCGCCCGAAGGAGTAGCCGAACACCTCGAAGCGGCTTCGGTCGTGCAGGCCGAATACGCCCTGCATCAGGTGGCTGATGGCGTGATCGTGGAACTCGCCGGAGAGATAGCCGATCCGCAACCGCGCGCCGGGCGGTCGGTGGGCGGCCGGCGGCGGGAACGTCAGGTCGAGCGTCTGGCGCAAGGGCGCCGCCTGTTCGGCCACGGCGACGGAATGACTGCGGGCAATCTCCAGCTGCCGCGCGGCCGTCCAGGGCAGCGGCAGGGCGCAGAACGGCGGCTCCGGCGACGGTTTGCCGGCTTCGAGAGCACGGGTCACTTCGGCGGCCAGCCGTTCGAGGTCGGCCGCGAGAGTACGCCAGTCGCACAGCGCCTGCCGCGCCCACATCAGGCAGGCGAAGGCGTCGGCGTTGTCCGGCCGCAGCGCCATGGCGCGCTCGAAGGCGGCCGCGGCGGCTTCGTAGTCCGGTTGCAGCATCAACAGGTTGCCCAGCGCCTCATGCGCCTCGGCATAGTCCGGCTGGACGCGCACCGCCTCCCGAAAGCTTATCAGGGCGGCGGGCAGCTCCCCCAGCGTCTGAAGCGCGCGGGCCAGGCCGAGATGCGCCTTGGCATAGGTGGGCCGCCGCCGCAGCGCCTCGCGGAAGTGCGTCTGGGCCGCCGCCGCGTCGCCCTGGGCCAGGAGCGAGGCGCCGACATTGGCGTGCGCCTCGGGGTAGTCCGGCTGATGGCGCAGCGCCTCGCGGAAGCGGGCGACCGCTTCGGCGTGTCGGCCCTTTCCCTGGAGGGCGGCGCCGAGGTTGTTGTGGGCCAGGGCGTAGTCGGGCCGGAGGCGGATGGCCTCGGTGTAACAGTCCACGGCCGCGGCGAGGTCGCCTTGCAGTTGCAGCGCCCGGCCCAGGTTCAGGTGCGTGCGTTCGTGGTCCGGCCGCAGGGCCAACGCTTGCCGGAAGCTGGCCGTGGCGGCGGCGTGGTCGCCCTGGTCCAGAAGCACCAGCCCAAGGGCGTGATGGGCCGCCGCCAGGGCGGAGTCGTGGCGCAGCGCCAGACGGTAACAGGCCGCCGCTTCGGCCGGCCGGCCGCTGGTGCGATAGGCTTCGCCGAGGGCGTTGTGGTAAACGGCCCGATCCGGCTCCAGCGTGATGGCGTGGTGGAAGTGCAACAGCGCGAGCGGCGTCCGGCCGGCGTCCAGGGCGAGGATGCCGAGCAGATACACGGCGTCGGCGAACAGCGGCTGCTGGCGCAGGACTTCCCAACAGGCCTGTTCCGCGCGAGCGCGGTCGCCGGTCTGATAAAGGCGCCAGGCCTGCGCCTGCAACTCCGCCGGAGTGGGCATGGACTTCCTTTCGATTCGCATCGACCTCTGTGCGGCACGGCCCCCGCCCGCGTTGAAATTGTCGTCGCCGGTCGCCGAACCGGCAAGGGACGCGGGGCCGCCGTCGAAACGACTTGCCGGCGGCCGACCCAAGCCGCTACCATTCCTGAATTGCCGCCGCGGCCGACCGCCAAAGGACACCCGCCATGCGCAGCGCCGACGAGGTCCGTCAGCAGTTCATCGACTTCTTCGTCCAGAAGCACGGCCATACGGCGGTGCCGTCCAGCCCCGTCGTGCCGCACGACGATCCGACGCTGCTGTTCGCCAACGCCGGCATGAACCAGTTCAAGGACGTGTTCCTCGGCACGGGCACGCGGCCCTACAAGCGCGCGACCGACACACAGAAATGTATCCGGGCGGGCGGCAAGCACAACGACCTCGACGACGTGGGCAAGGACACCTACCACCACACGTTTTTCGAGATGCTCGGCAACTGGTCGTTCGGCGACTACTTCAAGAAGGAGGCGATCCGCTGGGCGTGGGAGCTGCTGACGGAGGTGTGGGGCATGGACAAGGGCCGGCTGCACGCGACCGTCTTTGAGGGCGATCCGGAGTTGGGACTGGCCCCAGACGACGAGGCGGCGGCGCTGTGGCGCTCGGAGACCGACATCGATCCGTCGCACATCCACAAGGGCAACAAGAAGGACAATTTTTGGGAGATGGGCGAAACGGGACCGTGCGG
>Ga0182024_10008375_pt1 | contig 21829 bp, 22 predicted proteins | sample P32metaG_FD_120480 | JGI IMG/M metagenome (GOLD analysis project Ga0182024, IMG submission 120480) | Permafrost microbial communities from Stordalen Mire, Sweden - P3-2 metaG (Illumina Assembly) | ecosystem: Environmental > Terrestrial > Soil > Wetlands > Permafrost | place: Sweden: Stordalen...
GAGTTCCTCCAGCATCATTTTTCGTTGTTGGGTCACAGGGACCTCCTTGTGACCCAACCGTATCGCGCCCTTTACCCGACTGCTGTCCCTTCTTGCGTACGCGTAGCGTCCGCCGCGTCAGCGGCTTAGTGCAAACGGCGTTCCAGAAAGTTGGCCTGATTAGGAACGAGGGTCGGCTTCTCGTGATTAGGGCCGATAACCGAAGATTATCGGCCCAGGACGACCACCGGGTCACTGGGGGTCTCCCGGCGCCTCGCGCACGCGTAGGAAATTCTTGATTGGCCCAGAAAACAACTTGAACATTCTCCATTCAAGATATTGATTACTCTAGTTTTACACGGCCAGTATCAGTGTTTTTCCTCCTTCCTGGAATGCGGCATTTCTCCAGCACTGTTTCCGGATCACGTCGGGAAGCTTGCGCCGGTTCCTTACCACTGTACTCAGCCGGGATCGGTTGGCGAAGGCTCTCAGCCCTGAGGAGCGCCGGAAGATCGCTCAGGCCGCGGCCAAAGCGCGCTATCGTCGGTCAATTTCAAAGTAGCCACTACCAGATCTGGGGGCTGTAGACAGCGATACTGTTTCCGTGCATAATCGATCTACCCTCACCGGAATGAAGTGGCCAGAGTCCGGAAGGGGTCAGGAGATCTCCTCCGCCCTGACAAGCATCGGACGAGGATCGCCGGCCGTCTGGTCGTTGAAATTCTTTTTTTTTGGGACGCCATCCGGCGCGCAGGCCAAATACACCAAGAGGGTTCGTGTTTGGCTCAAGAGATTTTCAGCCCATCGGGCAGCGCATTGGAGAAACACTATCGCCTAAAAGACCTGGCGGAATTGTGGGGTTTCTCCAAGAACACCGTCCGCAAGCTGTTTGCAAACGAACCAGGAGTGATTTGCCTTGGCAAGGAGTACTGCTCGCTCTCGATTCCTGAGAGCGTGGCGCTACGTGTTCACGAGCGCATCTGCAAAAAGCCCGTCAAGGCGGTTCTCCCGCGCCGGAATCCACTTCGCGTAATACATCTCCGTGATTTGAACACTGGAGTGTCCAAGAAGCCTGGAAACGTCCTCAAGCGGGACACCGCGCAGAAGCATTCTTACAGCGAAGGTGTCGCGTAGCCTGTGCGGGCGGCAGTCTATAATGTCGATTCGTTTTCCGATTCTCCGCATACATCGCCACACCTGCCAAGCCAGTCTTGAAGCGGTCAGTCCTCCATAAGCGAAAGGCTTGTCTTTCGACATCCAATCGCAGGCGTCGATCGTCCGCTTGAGATCGTCTGACAGTCGAGCCGTTCCTGGTTTTTTCCTCGCGATCTTCTTTTGTTTTTGCGGGGTGTAGTCGTAGATCCAAATACGCGCGTCTTTCCCGCGCCTAACCTTCGCCGGATCGTAATACACCGCATCGCCTACTCGCATTCCGGTTTCATGCATCAACTTCAGCAGTAGCTGAAACGTCTTGGGATGCTTTGAGTAGCCATCCGGTCCATGGCCACTATAAAACGCTCCGGCCTCTTCTAAAATCCTCGTCACGTCCTCTTCGCCGTACGGGTCTTTCTGTTCGTGTATGGCGGCGTGGGTTTTCATTTTGTCCACCAGTTGCGTGTCGATCCAATCCCACCGGTAAGCATGGCGCAAGAAACAGCGAAGTTTTTTTACGAACATCGCCTTTGTTGTGTCCTTCAAACCCGCCAGACCTTCCACGGTGAACCGTTCCAGCAGGTCAACATTGAGCTCCCGTATAGAGAACTTCCCCCGGCGCTCGCAATACTCCTTGAGCCTCGACAGCAGCAGCTCGTGATGGTAGTGCGCGCCGGCTCCAAGCTCGTGCTCACGAGACGCTAGGTATTGAGTGATGCAGTCGTCCAGTTTTGGACCGTGTATTTTCTCGTCTCTATCGTTCGCTGAGATTGAATCCCGCAGCGCCTCGGCCTCGGGCATGGTTCTGAAACCGGTACTCTGCCGAGGGACCAAGGCGTTGTTATGCGTACGGCCGTACATCCAAATCGGACAGGCGCACGCGCCGTAATGCCGCTTCGCGCGCGCCGGCAGGCCGCTTTTATGTACGCTGCAAGTCTTGAGGTGGCGCCGGTAAAGGGCGAGGGCCATGACTGTTAGTGTACATAAAAATGTACACACAGTAAATATGTACATGAAAAATAACTACTTTTATTTATCCTACTTGGAGACGATCAGATGGAGATTCTCGATGGATTCTTCGAGCGAGGTCAAGTCGGCCGAGGGCTTGGCTTGGATGATGCTGGCGAATAGCGGAACCAGTTCGGGATCGCGCCACCCGCGCCGGACCTCCTCTTCCATCACTTCCAAAGCGCACTTCTGAGTGAGCGCGGGTTTGTAAGGGCGTTCGGTAGTGAGGGCGTCGTAGATGTCGGCGACTTGCAGAATGCGCGCGAGCAGCGGAATGTTCTCGTCGGCTATTCCATCCGGATAGCCGGTTCCATCCCAGCGCTCATGATGACTGCGGATGATGGGCAGAACCGGGCCCAGACTGCGCATCGGTTTGCAGATCTGCTCGCCCCGCACGGAATGGCTTCGCATGACCTCCCATTCCGCGCTGTTGAGCACGCCTTGTTTGAACAAAATCGCGTCGGGAACGCTGATCTTGCCGATGTCATGCAGAAAGCCGCCCCGGTACAAAGCGGTCAGCTCAGCACTCGGAAGACCAAGGGCCTCACCCAGCATGACCGATGTCACCGCCAGGCGCTGGCAGTGCTGGCCCGTATAGCGATCGCGCTGCTCTACCGCTTGCGCGAGAGCGAACAGAATGGTTTCGGCCTCTTCCAGCGAATCGATGAGCGATTTATTCCGCAGCATGGCGCGCACGCGCGTGCGGACTACACTGGGGTGCAAAGGCTTAATGAGAAATTCATCGGCTCCCGAAGAGATACCGACGATTTCGTTCTCTACCCCTTGCACGCTGGTGATCATGAGCACGGGAACCAACTGCGTGGCTCGCTGGTTCTTCATCCAGCGGCATAGCTCCGGCCCGCTCATCTCCGGCAGCATGAGATCCAGAATCACCAGGTCCACTTTTTCCGATTGCAGCAAGGCCATCGCCTCGGTGGCTCTGCGTGCTTCCCGAATCTTGTAGGAAGTCGTTTTAAAGATCGCCTTCAGGAGCCGCCGGTTAATCTCTTCACTGTCGACAATCAGGACCACGGCGTCCTGTCCCGCATTTCCATCCAGGTCGAACAATGGAGCGGCCGCCAAAGATCCCAGACTAAAGTTGGTAGGGATGGTGGTGGTGTTCGGTGGCATGGCCGGGACGGAGGGAACGTTCCCTCGCTAGTCCTATCGGCGTAAACTGTCTGAAAGTTTAAGAAAAACAATGCGCTTAATGCGCCGAAGCCCTGAGGGGCCAGCTACTTCGCCGGTAGTTTACTCATAATATCGGTCACGTAATTCTTGGTTTCCGGGATGGCTGGTACCCCGCCATCTTTGTCCACCCGCTCTGGCCCGGCGTTATACGCGGCCAGCGCTAAACTGATGTGGCCACGGTATTTCTCTAGCAATTGCTTCAACAGCCTGGTACCGGCTTCCACGTTTTGCTTGGGATCAAACGGGTCCTTCACGCCAAACTGGTCCGCGGTCGCCGGCATGAGCTGCATCAAGCCCTGCGCCCCTTTCCAGGACACCGCGCAAGGGCGCCCGCCGGATTCCTGCTGGATCACCGCACGCACCAGGTCCGGTTTAACGTTCTCCTGTTTTGAGCTGTTCTCGATCAACGAGTCGAGTTGTGCGCTGGGCACGGGATCGCAAGCGGGCAAATTGAACACCACCGGAGATTCCACCCACGGAACCGTGAAAAAAGAGGCCGCTGGTGTGGGGGTTCGGCCTATTACCGCGCTCACCTGCTTTGCTACCGAGGCGCGCTGTTGAGCCAGCGCCGCGGCCATTCCTGCTTGAATTGCGTCGCCGGTTTGCGGTGGAGCGGCCGGCACTGGAGCCGATTGCACTGGAGCCGGTTGCGCTGGAGCCGATTCCGCTGCGGCCGATTGCGCGGGAGCCGCCGGAGCCGGAGTCTGCGCCCAGGCAGCCATGGGCAGCGCGACTAAGAGCCAGCGAGAGAGCATCGTCTGATGAAACTATCGTCGGAAAACCTTCGATTCTGGATAGCCTTCGGAGGTATAGTGGATCTTCCTATGAAGATTATTTCCGAGGCGCCCTGCCGGGTGGACCTGGCCGGTGCAACTCTCGATATCTGGCCGCTCTACCTTTATCATCCCGGCGCAGTGACGCTGAACTTCGCGATCGACCGCTGGACTCGCTGCGTGATCGAACCTCACTCCTCGCCCGCCATTCGCCTGCGCTCCCGAGATTTGGACGCTGAGGAGAGATTCGCGTCGCTCGAGCGGCTTCTGGAATCCAGGCAGCCCAGGTTGCCGCTGGTTACTTATTTACTCCGGTTCTTTCAGCCGGCCACCGGTCTGCGCCTGCATACGCACTCGGAAGCCCCGGCCGGCGCCGGCATCGCAGGATCTTCGGCGTTGATGATCGCGGTCGCCAGCGCCCTGAATCGGCTCACTGGCGCGGGTCACAGCGTCGAAAAGATCCGCGAAATCGCGCAGAATGTCGAGGCGCAAATCATCCGCGTGCCTACCGGCGTGCAGGACTATTATCCGGCCCTCTATGGAGGCGTCAACGCCGTCGAGATGGGGCCGGCCGGAATCCGCTGCACGAAAATCCCGATCAACGTCGACGACTTCAACCGCCATATCGTGCTCGCCTACACCGGAACTCCCCGCAATTCCGGAATCAACAACTGGGAAGTGACCAAGGCTTACATCGACGGCAATGGGCGCGTGCAAGGGAACTTCGAACAGATCGCCGCCATTGCTTCCACGATGCGGCCCGCTCTTGAAAAAAGCGACTGGACCGAGATCGGACGCCTGATCCGCGAAGATTGGTCGCATCGCCGCAGAAATGCTCCCGGCATTTCCACTCCTCTGATTGATCATCTGATAAAAGTCACGCGCCGGAAGGGTGCGGTGGCGGCCAAAGTCTGCGGGGCTGGCGGAGGCGGTTGTGTGTTTTTCCTAGTGGACCCTGACGCCAAACAGCGCGTTTCGCAGACCATCGAAGAAGCGGGCGCCGAGGTTTTACCCGTTCAGGTGGCCACGCGGGGCATCACGATTCGCAAAGAACGCATGAATTGAACTGCCTGCGCCGGGCCGAGCTAGTTAGTACAACCGCACGCCGCGCCGGTCTGGCTTCCGGCTCAAGTGCACGGTGTCCCGGAAGCTGACGTTGTTCGGAGCCAGTGTCATCACGAGGGAATGAGTGCGGAATCCGTCGCCGAAAAAGCGGACGCCTTGCAGCAGGTTGCCCGGCGTTACGCCGCAGGCGGCGAAGATGATTTTCTTGCCCGGAGCCAGGTCCTCAGCCTTATAAATCTTGCTGGCGTCGGTGATGCCCATCCGCTCCATGCGCCGCCTCGTCTCGGTATCGTTCACCACCAGCCGCCCCACCATCTCGCCGTGCAGACAACGCATGGCGGCAGCCGTAATCACGCCCTCCGGAGCGCCGCCGATTCCCATCACCGCGTGCACGCCCGCCCCGCGCACCGCAGCCGCGATACCGGCCGAAAGATCGCCATCGGTGATCAGACGGATGCGCGCGCCCGCCTCGCGAATGTCGGCGATCAGCTTCTCGTGCCGCGGACGGTCCAGAACGATCACGACCAGATCTTCCACGTAGCGGTCCAGCCGCCGCGCGATGGCCTTGAGATTGTCTCGCACCGGCGCATCGATATCCAACGCGCCTTGGCAGGCCGGGCCGGCGATGATCTTGTCCATGTAGCAGTCGGGCGCATGAAGCAAGCCGCCCGCTTCGGAGGCCGCCAGCACGGCGATGGAGTTGGGCGCTCCGGTGGCGCAAAGATTGGTTCCCTCCAGCGGATCGACCGCGATGTCGATGGCCGGATATTCCAGACCGTCGGGCGGCTGCGCTCCCACCTTTTCGCCGATGAACAGCATGGGGGCTTCGTCGCGCTCCCCTTCGCCAATCACGATGGTGCCGGCGATCGGAACCTTCTCGAACGCATTGCGCATGGCCTGCACGGCAGCTTGATCGGAAAGCTTGCCGTTGCCTTCGCCCATGGTCCGCGCCGAGGCGACGGCGGCCTCTTCGACCACGCGCGCCAGCTCGAATGCCAGGAGCTGTTCGATATTGATGGATGCGAGGCTTCCAGCCCCGGTTAGTTCGCCCACTTGTCCCGCCGCCATGCTACCCCCGCGAAGTCTCGATCATATCATGGTGCCGGAATTTGGGGGCGAAACCAGGCCTTTTTTCAAGCTTGGAACGATTTTACCCCAGGCCTGTGCTATGCTACTCGAGTCGTCGCCGCTCGCCCTCGCGCGAATCCAGTTAGGTGTGACAATGAATCCCAAAGAAGTCTTAGAATTCGCTGCCAATAAACACGTCACGCAGATCGACCTGCGCTTCACCGACATTCCCGGCCTTCAGCAGCATGTTTCCTATCCCCTCAGCCAGCTCACGCCCGAGTCCTTTGAGGAAGGCTTTGGCATCGATGGTTCCAGCATCCGCGGATGGGCGGCCATCAACGAAAGCGACATGCTGCTGATTCCCGACGCTGCTACCGCCTATCTCGATCCCTTTGGTGGCGAGATCCGAACCCTGGTGATGACCAGCGACGTCATCGATCCGATCACCCGGCAGCATTACGAGCGCGATCCGCGCTGGGTGGCGCGCAAGGCCGAGATGTTTCTGAAGAACAGCGGTATCGCCGACACGGCTTACTTCGGCGCGGAAGCGGAGTTCTTCATTTTCGACAGCATACGGTTCGATCAGAACCAGCACTCCGGTTTTTATTACATCGACGCCGAGGAGGGCCGTTGGAACTCAGGCGCTGATGACGGGAAACCGAACCTCGGGTATCGTCCCCGCTACAAGGAAGGTTATTTTCCCGTTCCTCCGACCGACCATTATCAGGACCTGCGGGCCGAAATGGTCGAAACCATGATCCAGTGCGGTCTGGACATTGAGTGCCACCATCACGAAGTCGCCACCGGCGGCCAGTGCGAGATCGACCAGCGCTTCAACACATTAGTACGATCGGCCGACAACATGATGCTGTACAAATACGTGATCCGCAATGTCGCGTATCAATACGGCAAGACTGTGACGTTCATGCCCAAGCCGCTCTTCGGCGACAACGGGAGCGGCATGCATACGCATCAGAGCCTGTGGAAAGAAGGGAAGCCGCTGTTTGCCGGCGACCTGTACGCGGGCCTGAGCCAGTTGGGATTGTGGTATATCGGCGGGCTGCTCAAGCATGCGCGCGCCTTATCGGCCATCATCGCGCCCACCACGAATAGCTACAAGCGGCTGGTGCCCGGTTATGAAGCGCCAGTGAATCTGGCATATTCCATGCGGAATCGATCGGCCGCCGTCCGCATCCCGATGTACTCGGCCAATCCCAAGGCGAAGCGAGTGGAGTTCCGGCCGCCGGATCCGTCCGCCAATCCCTATCTAGCCTTCGCGGCGATGCTGTTGGCCGGGATGGATGGCATTATGAACAAACTCAATCCGGGTGAACCGCTGGACAAAGATATCTACGATTTGGCACCGGAGGAAATGGGGAACATACCATCCATGCCGGCATCGCTTGAGGAAGCGCTAGCGTGCCTGGAGGAAGATCACGGTTTCCTGCTCAACGGCGACGTGTTCACCGAAGAGCTGATCGAGACCTTCATCAGTTACAAGCGGCATCACGAGGCGGACGCGATCCGGCTGCGCCCGCACCCGTACGAGTTCGCGCTCTACTACGACATTTAGTGCGCTGACCCGGCGTGCTTCCCGATTCCTTCCCCGAGGAACTTCAGCAACTCAGCGGTTACTTCGTCTGCGTGGGTCCAGATGATGCAGTGCGGCCCCCCTTTCACCACGTGCAGACGAGCGCCCGGGATCAGCTTGGCGGTGCGCTGCCCGGCGGCGTTGATGGGCACGATCCGGTCGGAATCGCCATGAATAACCAGCGTGGGTACGTCCACGCGCGCGACGTCCTTGCGGAAGTCCTCATGCCAGGTCGGCACGCAAGCCAGGGTAGCCGTGGCGGAGGCCCCGACGGCGACGTTCCAGCTCGCCTGAATGGCCTGTTCGCTGACACGCTTGCCGAGCAATGCATCGGCATTGTAGAAATCCTTGAAGAACGCGGTGAGGAACGCGTAGCGGTCGGCGGTAATGGCTTTTTCGGTCCCCTCGAAGACGCTCGCATCCACGCCTTCCGGGTTGTCCGCGGTCTTCAACAGGAACGGAGGGACCGACGAGATGAACACCGCTTTGCTCACGCCCTTCGATCCGTGTTTGCCGATGTAGCGCGCCACCTCGCCGCCGCCCATGGAGAAGCCCACCAAGGCGAAGTCGCGCAGTTCGAGGTGCGTTAGTAGTTTGTCTAGATCCTCGGCGAAGGTGTCGTAGTTGTAGCCCGAGGTGGGCTGGCTGGACTCGCCGAATCCCCGGCGATCGTAGGTGATGACCCGGTAGCCCGCGGCCAGAAGCGCTGCCGTCTGCTTCTCCCACGACGTGCCGCTCAGTGGATATCCGTGGATGAGCACGACCGGTTGACCCGAGCCGTGGTCCTCATAATAAAGATCGATGTTACCGGAGTTTTCCTTCCCAACTGTAATGTAAGGCATTCAGATTCTCCTCCTGGCGCCCCAAGGCGCACGGATGTTTAGATGCCGTTTGGCTGCGGAAAGGTTGCTTTATTACTGCCGTTGAAACATTAACGTTTCGATGGTGTGGCCCGGCCGCTCCACTGTCAGGAGCATGGAGCCGTCGTTGGCCAGCCTGAATCGTTCCACCCTTGTGATCCCGTCCTGGGTTCCGGTCATCTTAAGGACGTCGCCTTCCCACTTCGCCTTGGCCGTGAAGGCCGGACCTTCGTGGATGGTATGGTTCACCTTGCCATCGATGCTGGAACTATAGGATACGGTTTGATCCGCGCCGTCATACGTGAAGTTGCGCGAGACCGTGATGTTTCCCTCGCGATCGTTGATGGTGACGGTGCCCATCTGGAGCGCCGGCGCGCCGCCAAACTCGCTGCGCGTAGGTACCAGCGTCCAGGTGCCATTCAGTTCGTGATGGCGGTTAGCGGCCCATCCAAAGCTGGCAAAGAACACCAGCGCTAGGGACGTTTTCAGGAAAGTTTTACTGATCTGGAAATGCATTGATCCTCCGCGAAGATAGCGCTGCAAGTCAACTGCCAGCCCCGCTCTTATAACTGTGTCAACCTAGCATTTGGCGCTCGTTCCGAAAACGTCCCGCTCCGCTGCTCGCGTCGCTTTTGGCTATCCAAACTTCCGGCACTACGCGTCGGCGCGGTTTCTGGTCACGCTTTCCTTAGAAATGCAGGCGATCGCGGTCGCGTGGCAAATCTACGGGCTGACCCATCGCCCGCTGGATCTGGGCTTCGTGGGCCTGGCTCAGTTCGCTCCGGCGATCCTGCTGTTCCTGGTGGCCGGTCACGCGGCCGACCGTTTTCCGCGTAAACGCATTATCGCGGCTTGTTATGGAAGCTTCTCGCTTTGCTCGCTGCTTTTGCTGGCCCTTTCCCTCGACGGGATCTCCTCGATCTGGCCTATCTATGCGGTCCTGCTTTTGAACGGAACGGTGCGCGCGTTCAACGGGCCGGCCAGCTCCGCATTTCTTCCGCTGCTGGTGGATCAGGAGCATTTTCCGAACGCGGTGACCTGGGGCTCGTCGATTTATCAAACCGCGAATGTTCTCGGACCGGTCGCCGGCGGCTTGATTTACGGAGTGGCCGCGAGCCCGGTACCGGTGTACTGCGCGGCCGCGGTTGGCGGGCTGGTGGCGTTATTGCTGGTGCTGAGGATTCGACTGAAGTCTTCGGCGATAGCGCCGCGCTCGGCCTCGCTCTCCACTTTTCTTGAAGGCTTCCGCTACATCTGGCGTCATCAGGTTATCCTGGGAGCCATCTCGCTGGACCTTTTCGCGGTTCTCCTGGGAGGGGCGGTGGCGCTGCTGCCGGTGTATGCGCGCGAGATCCTCAAGATCGGCGCCTACGGTCTCGGATTGCTGCGCAGCGCGCCCAGCCTTGGCGCGGTTCTGATGGCGATTACGGTAGCGCACTTCCCGCTGCGCCGCCAGGCGGGCCTCATCATGCTCGTGTGCGTTTTCTGTTTTGGAGTCTTGACTGTAATCTTCGGGATCTCGCGCAACTTCGTGGTCTCGCTGGCTGCGCTGGTGCTGCTCGGCTCGTGTGACATGATTAGCGTGATCGTGCGGCAGACGCTGGTACAAATCTCGACGCCCGATGAAATGCGAGGCCGCGTCAGCGCCGTGAGCGGGATCTTCATCGGCGCCTCCAATGAACTGGGCGGCTTCGAATCCGGAGTAACGGCGCAGTGGTTCGGCACTGTTCCCGCCGTCGTGCTCGGTGGTGTTGGGACGATGCTGATCGTGGCGCTGTGGTCCTGGCGCTTCCCTGCGCTGCGTCGGGCGAACCGGCTGGTTCCCGAGCGCGCCATTGATCCAGCCGCGGAAGCTGTGGAGACGTCCACGCAGTGATTCCGTCCGTCTCAGCGACTGAAACCGTCGCGGCACGCACGCTGCGTCGCGTCAACCGGCGCCTGATGCCCTATCTGGTCCTGCTGTACATCGTGGCGTACCTGGACCGGGTGAATGTCGGCTATGCGGGCCTCCAAATGACGCGCGAACTGGGATTTTCCAACGCCGTGTTCGGCTTCGGCGGCGGGGTGTTTTTCATCGGGTACTTCTTGCTGGAAATTCCCGGAGCCGTGCTGGCTGAAGTTTGGAGCGCGCGCAAATGGATCGCGCGCATTTTGCTCACGTGGGGCTTCGTCGCCTCCGCTACGGGACTGATCCACACCGTTCAACAGTTCTATTGGATCCGCTTTTTGCTCGGGCTGGCCGAAGCCGGCTTGCTGCCGGCATTGTTCGTTTATATCGGTCACTGGTACCGCCCGGAGGATCGGGGCAAGGCGATGGCGATGCTGATGGCCGGCGCCCCGGCTTCCCTGATGGTGGGCGGTCCGCTGTCGGCGATGTTTTTGAAGCTCCACTGGCTTGGGTTGAGCGGCTGGCGTTGGGTGATGTTGCTCGAAGGACTACCGGCGCTAATCCTCGGAATTGTGACGCTCTTCTATCTGACCGAGCGGCCTGAGCAAGCCGAGTGGCTTCCCGCCGAGGAACGCGACTGGCTGATGGGCGAGCTGGCGCGTGAGCGCGAAGCCAGAAAATCCCACCGGCCGGCCTGGAAAGCACTGGGCGACCCACGGGTGCTTTTACTGGGGGCTACGCTGTTCCTGGGGCTGACATCGACCTACGGTATCGGCCTGTGGATGCCGAAGATCGTCGAGAAGCTATCGAGCGCGGGCGTGTCGCAGGTGAGCTTGATCGCCTCGATTCCTTACCTGTTCGCGTTGCCCGTAATGCTGCTGCTCGGCTGGCACTCGGACCGCGAGGGCGAGCGGCGATGGCACTCGGCGATTCCGCGTATGGCGGCCGGGGCGGCGCTCGGGATCTGCGTCTTTTCGAGCGAGCATGTGTGGATCAGCATGGCGGCCTTGTCGATTGCGGCGGCCGGCTTCTATGGTTCGCACGCGGGCTTTTGGCCGATTCCCAATATGTTGCTGGGGGGAGCCGGAGCGGCTGCCAGCATCGGACTGATCAATTCGTGCGGAAACCTGGGAGGGTTCCTGGGGCCCTATATGATCGGATTCCTGACTGACAAGACCGGAGGGTTCGGCGCCAGCTTGATTTTTCTAGCTGCGTGCTCGATAGCGTCGGGTTTACTAATCTTGTGCCTGCGGCTCGCGCCCAGGCATCCGGAATGGCGCTCCCATACTGCGGAACAGCAAAGCAAGTAGACTCTTTTGGGCTATATAAGCCGCCACTAGAGTCGCGGGGAAGATGGCCACAACAACTAAGATTTCAGGCATAACCAGACAAGTAATCGTCTTTGTGGCGGACGAACTTTATGGTTAGGAGAGGTTGTCCCGCCGCTCGCGGAGAGCTATTGCTGCTTGCGGGAGCGGGCTACTGGTTTGGTGGCCGACGACGTTGCAGCGGCGACCTGCCGTTGGCTAGAGGCGGCTCTACGGAGAAACCGCGATCTGAACCACGAGAGGGGGCTGCCCGAGTCCCGGGGAGATTCCGGTGTGACCACCCCCCAGACCAGCGAAAACACCGACTGTCCGTGAAATGTCATCTTGACTCTCTCTATCGGCACAATGATCTAAATGCTTAGACCAGAGCTCAAACTAAGAGGTTACATTTTCTAACCATTTTGTTCAATAGTACTCGGAATAAGTCTGGGCTGCAAGCCCGCGCGAAAGTACTCCTAGGGCTATTCGCGCCTAAGATGAGGGCCGGGACGCGGAGTGAATTCGCGATTGCGGATCGATATGCCGCTGCCGGCTCGATGGCCGCTTGGAGCGGCGAGGTGATTTATCCGGCGTCTCGACTTGAGGCGTTTCTCCGGATCTGACTGCCGCTGTTCCCGAGCCGATCGAAATCAAGGCCTCCGAGGTATATGAATCGGGGCCTTCGATGTCCAGACTGTTATCGCCCGCGGTCAGACCGGTGGCGGGGATTGCGATATTCAACTGGTAAACTCCGGCGAAGCCAGGCGCGAGCCCCGAAAATCCGACATTGGCGGTGGTGCCGCTAATATCCGCCATGATGGTGTTCGTGGTGGTGTTGTAGGGAGAAGTGCTAATTCCCGGTGATCCGTCGGCTATCGACGGTGTCACGGCGCCGAGGCCGGTGAGGTAGACCTGTATGGTTTCTCCCGGCTGGGCGGGACTGGTGGGCGACACCACCGTGAAGTTTTGGTGGAGCGCGGCTGCGTATCCGGTGCCATCCGCCGGACTGTACGTAATAATCCCAGGACTGGTCTGGTTCATCAGTTCGGTGACAGTATTCGACGATTTGCCGTTGCTGATCACCTGAATTTGCGCCACGTTTTCGGTAAAGTACGGAACCACCGCGTTGATTTGAGTGGGGCTCACGTAGAGGAGCGGCGCGGCACGCCCGTTAATCATCACCTGAACTCCGCCCAGAGTGTTCTGCAGCGGCAGCGTGGACGCAGAAGCGACACCCGATGAGAGGCCGGTACCGAACAACGCGATTAACTCGCCCGGCGATAGATGCGCGGTGAAGGGAGCAAAACTTCCGTCGTTCAGCACGCCGGTGGGGTTGAGGTAAACGCCCGAGCCGCTGAAGCTCGGCGCTAGCAGTGCAACCGTGATTCCTAAAATAGGCGATTGACCGGAGTATGAGGCGCCGTATCCGATCCGCACTGCCCCGCCTTCGCCGAAGATGAAGTGTTGCGATAAAAAGTTTGCATCGTCGTATGTTCCCGTACTGGTCAACGGAGCCGGATAGGTGTCGTAGAAGGTGTAGTCGAAGACGCCGCCGCCAAAGAGTGATTGCCGCTCATGTTCGAGAATGGTCCCGTCGGAATACGCGTTGAGGCTTCCATAGTAGGAGTCGAAATAGGCCAGGTCCGAGTCGAGGCCGGCTTGATAGTAGAGGCCGCTAAAATTGGGTGCACCGGAGGACGCGCGCACGCCGATAAAGAAATCGAACCCGTTGTAGGCGCCGCCGAAGACAAAGTTGCCGTCCGGAGAGGTATACAAAAGCATGCTGGTGGGCAAGAAACTCCCGTTGCCGCCGAGATTGATGCTGGCACCGCCGTTGCTGAACGAATATTTAACACCGGTGAGAGTTTGGGACTGGCTCGAGAACGCGACCGCTCCGGATGAGGTGGTCCCGCCCGGTTCGTAATATCCGGAAGCGTTGATGGTGCCCAGGTTGCCTTGTCCGTCGGGATTGGCCTGAAATAATGCGTCGATGGGCAAGGTGGGATCGGTGTACACGATCGAATAGGTGCCCTGAAAAGTGGAATTCGTCGCGGGCGTGGAGCCAACCGGGGCGGCCACCAGCAGGTCGATGTAAAGCTGCGTCGTCTCGGTAGTGCTGCCGATGAAAATTCCTTTCGACACCAAACCGTAGACCAGGTCGCCGGAAACATAAGGGCTGGTGATGTATCCAAAGCCATTGGCTCCGATGACATAGGTGCCGGTGGTGCTAAGCGCCGCGGCGGTGCTTGTGCAGCCGTTGTTATAGTCGCAAACCGAGCCAGTCATGCTGTAATGGCCCTGGCCATCGAACGTTAAATTGCCATACACGGAGGCGGCGTCAACGAAGTCTCCGCTAGTGTCCGACGAATAGAGCACCTGCCGAAAGTAGTAAGTGCCGCTCAGCATGGAATCCCCGCTATTGTCCAGGCTCTGAGCCTCAAGGTGCCATGAGAGGCCACAAAAGAGAAGTGGAAGTAGCACAACCAGCGACTTTTTCATTGATCGATTAACCCTCCGGAGGAATCCCCGCCCCAGGTATGGACGCATGAGGTCAAGCGCTGGTTATCGCGGAAATTAGAGACCGCGATCTGGCCGGCGCTCCTGGCCTCTCTTCTAAAAGGGTACTACGAGCCGATCGGTGTTCGAGGTAGTGTCCTAAAAGTGCGTGAAGCGAGGTAGCCGCGTTGAGTCTTACTCTTCGCGTTTTATCATCCTCGGGGTCCCTGAGATCTTGGCTCAATCATGCTTTCCAATTGTTGCGTATCCACTTGAACATGTCCTTTTCGCCAGGACCCAATCCAGGACCCAATCCAGACCACGTATCGCCGTCTTTCCTAATCTCTAGCACCATCGTATATACGCCCGGCGCAATCTCTTTTAGGGCGTTGCGGATGTCGGACGCTTTGAATTGCCCTTTCGAGTCGGACACGAGCCAAAGATTAGTGAGCCAATGCCACCAACCAACGTTTTTGTCCTTAAAATACTGAGTTATTGCATCGGACTGCTCAGGCGTACAGGAATCAAGCGCTACAATAAAACGCTTTTTCATGCGTCCTCTTCCTTAGCAGCAGAAGCTAGCTGCGTGGTCGCCTGAGGTAACGTTCTGTGGAATGTTCCGCCCGCACTGTCTCCGAATATTCCTTTATCAATTAGCCGCTCCTGAATCGAATAGGTCTCGCTGCGCAAAAGCGTTTCCTTGTTTTTCAACAAGCAATAAGCGTAAGTTCCGAGATATGCGATGCCGGTTAACGATGTGAAGACGGAGAACAAAACGATGAGCCAAAAGTCAGCCTTTTCGTGTATAGCACCTAGAATGGCAGCTATCCACACAGGCAAAGACCAGCCGAGCGGGCGTAGGATAGTGGAGCGAGATCCCTTCTCGGTTGCCTGCTGAAGAAGTGCCTGTATTGAATGAAATGGTGTCATTAGCAGGCGTCGAATCTTCTCAACAACGCGACTCATGGTACACTCCAATCAGGCCGCGTTTAGCGCCGTTTGAAACGGGTACCAGCCGTTCCAAGCAGTGGCAGCCGATTGGATCTGTAGCTTCTTCGCTCGACCTATTCTACGCCAATAATTCCGTCAAGTCCCACACATGATCCGTGATTCCCGTTTCCATCGCAGGCGTGACGCGCAGTGAGCGATGAATCCGGCAGAAGTTGTAATAGGCGAAGTGCAGGCAGTACGCAGCCCACAGGTTCTCCCACTTCTTAGAGAAACCGTTCGTCAATCTGGTTAGTCTGCGCATCTGCATTCTGATCGTGAGGTTCTGACGCTCCACGATGCTAGTGCAGATTCGGCTGGGATCAGGATTTCCAAAAACTGGGACTGCCTCCGTTTCCACGATCTGCGAAGGGCTATAGCGGGCTTCTCTGCCTTCTTCGGTCGTGCCGTAAACTTTTATCAACTGGGCAAAACTCACGCGATCCCCGAGCGTATCGGCAATCGCCGGAACGTAAGGTCTGAACGCATCGCACGTGATTTGAAAGCGGTGATGGGAGGTAGCGGCCCGAAGTCCTTCGATGAAAATCTGAGTGGTAGCTGTATCACGGCGTCCGAGGGCAAAGTTTAAAACCAGCTTCGTATGCCGCTCAATGGCGACGAAGCAATAGGCATCACCGATAGTGCTGTCATGCGCTTCTTCCGGTCCTTTGTGGCCTTCCTTCTTCTGGATGAATCCCCAGATTTCATCGCACTCCACATCTTTGACCGGAACGTTCACAATCAGCCGTCCCATGAGTTTCTCGCACTTCTCACCAGCCGCTACGAGAACTTTCAGGATCGTATCGCGGTGTACGCCAGTCAGCCGCTCTGTGGATCTGACCGACGTACCTTCGATGAACAGGTTAAGGATTGCCAGCACCTTTTCGGTGGGAACGGTCATGCTGCCGACGAGCGACCTGCGCGGTTCGCTGAAGGTCTTTCGGCACTGCGGGCAACGAAAACGGAGCGTTCCGTTTCGGTTCACACCGAAGCGCTTGCAGCTTACCTTGCAGGTTTCGCAAGTCATTGTCTTCGCTTGTTTTTCTTCCTTAACCATGACTCAATTATACAGCGGCCAGCCGTTGTTTTACAAGAGGAAACTAGCGGCTAAAACACAACTATTACGCTTTACTTTTCAATGTCTTAGTGAGTACTATTGAATTGTTCACCACGGGCCGGTTCCAGACCTCCTGCGACGGAAATCTGGAGTATCCGGCCCTTCGTGTTTTGGCCCACTGGCGCCGGTGAAGAGGAGAGCGGCGGGCTAGGCGTGGTGGAGCTTTGAACTGCATAAATATCGCCTCCTTCTCAAACATGATTCTAGATCTGGGGGTGTCCACGATTAAATACAAGTAAGCGGAAATCTTGCGGAAACAATGTGTTGGGAGAAAACTTTCCGCTTACTTTCCGCTCACTTTCCGACTTCTTTCAAGGTTTAAGCAGATCGTCGCGCGTCGTCCCCATCGCTTTCGCGATTTGCTCAAATATATCGCGGCGAACCTTGCCGCTCTTCCTGAATGCGCGGAGCGTCCTATCCGTCGTTTGGGCCAAGCTGGCGAATTCTGTTTGGCTGAATCCCTTGCTGGTGATGTAAGCTTCCATTTTCCGGGCGGCCGATGGACTATTAACCGTTCCAGGCAAACGAGCCGTGGTTGTTATGTTCGCAACGGGTTCAATCTCGCGCTTAGTTTCAGCAGAAGCATTGATCTGCTGTTCTAGCTCAGGTCTTGGCGATGGCGCACTGCTGGCAAGTAGTGGTTCGAGTTTTCCACCAAGCAGGCTGAGCTTGTATTGATGCTTGGAAATCTCTAACCAGTGAACAGTGCGCTCTAATAAAGCATCCATGATCGCGTCTTGACGCTCCGCAATAGGGCAATGAAAATCGTGTGCGGACTTGTACGCATCAAGGTCCTTGGACATTTCAAGCAAGAGGTTTGCTGCTAGAGCGGCGAGCCAGCCCTGCAATTCAAGTTCATCCTTGGCGTACTGCGGATAATATGCCGCTTCCAAATCAAACAAGGCCGTAGCATAACCGCGCAATTGAAGTTTTAGCTGTGCCTGTCTTGGGTACTTTGGAAATAGGGCATTGAACCCCTGCGCTGATTGGGCACCGAAAAGCATCGGCCAGTTAAGCTGCGCTTCATTCCTGACTCGTTCTTGTGCAAGTTCTATTTCCGCTTGTACTTCTAATGGCAGCTTTGGATTTGGACGCTCAGGCATTGCCCTCTTGCGCCGCAGCGCGAAGAGGCTTTACGATGGGGGTGTTCAAGTCCTATCGAGAAGCCCCCGGTTCACGCCGGGGCTTTTCATTTTGTAAGGACCTATTCTACTTGGAGAGCTAATCGGCTTGCTTGCGCGGCCTTCCACCGCCCCGCGTTTTGCGCTTTGCCGCAAGGTTGCGAAAGTAGTCGGGACCGCGTTCGGCGATCTTACGTCCACCTAGCGAACCGAGCGTCACAGCGGGCGATTCGCTTAGCAGGTGATCTGCCAGCTTCACCGCTGTGCCGAGGAGTTCACAAGCCCGTTTTGAGCGGTTCTCCGGGAGCTCCGTCGTGGTCAGCAAGAGGTTCGCTTCATCGATCATGTTCCGCAGTGCGCGGAGGTCAGTGCGGTTTGTTCTCGCCATCGGTCCCACGGTACCATGCAAGCGGACTTCAGCGGCTATCCGCTTCACGCACTTTTAGGACACTACCGTGTTCGATAGCAGCAGGAGCAGCGCCACAAGCGGTTCGCTCTTGTATTCGGGAAAGTAACATCTCCCGGGCCACCGCATCTAAGGTGTGACCTGGGAAATCTACTGAAAGGAACAAAGCTGTGCCGAAGGAACACGATTCAACTAAGAACGCCGGTTCGAACAAAGGAACGGCAGTCCATAACGGCAAAAAAATGCACGAAGCTCAACCACTAGTGAGCCAGCGGGGGGAAGTGATCCAGGACTTCGGGACGGCCATTCGGCTTCCGATCGCCTTGAGCGAGGAGGTATGCAGCGAATCCATCCGTCTGCTGAATCAGATTCTGGCCGATACGATTACCATTCGGGATTTGTATAAGAAGCATCATTGGCAGGTAGCCGGTCACACGTTCTATCAACTGCATCTGCTCTTTGACAAACATTACGAGGAGCAGAACAAGCTGGTGGACGAGATTGCCGAAAGAATTCAATTGCTGGGCGGGATCAGCGTGGCCATGGCGCACGACGTGGCGGAGATGACCACCATCGAACGTCCGCCGCGCGGCCGCGAAGAAGTTCCGGTTCAAATTTCGCGCCTTCTCGAAGCGCACGAGACGATTCTTCGCGAGGTGAGGGAAGCCGCCGAAACGGCCGATCAGAACGGGGACGCCGGGACCAACGATCTGCTGGTCAGCGACGTGATGCGTACCAATGAGCTTCAGGTGTGGTTTCTGGCCGAGCATGTCGTGGATGCGCCCACGGTGCGGAGCACAGAATAGCCGGATCAATCCCAAGAGCGCCTCGAGCGGCCTGTTCGCCGGCTGCGATCATGCGTTGACTGCCAGCCTCGCCCGGCCAGTATCCCGCTAACGGAACGCGCGGGTGGATCAGCAGATTCGTGTGGCGGAGCGCGCGATGGTACTGGACCGGATACAGCCGGCGCGCCCGCGGGTCCGCCACGTCGAGGCCGAGCGAGCGCAGCACTGCGCTGAGCTCCCAGACGTCGGAGCTAATGACGAAGCTCGCGCCCATCCGGCGGCACGCGCTGGCCGGCAGGGCACAGGCGATTCCCCCGTCTTTGAATTGGTGGCCATCCCGGCGGACCCTACCCCGAATCACACGCATGGCGCAACTGGCGCTGATCGCCGAGGCAAGCCTGCCGCTGGTGAGCGAAACGGCGTGCCGGTAGGGCAGGGCAGTGGCTATCGCGACGAAGGGCAAGCGCAGGTCTGAAAAATAGCGCGGCAGGTTGCGTTCGCAGAAACGCTCCAGTGTTTCGCCATGCAGAAGTTTCGGCCAGAAGACGCTGCGGGCCAGCCGCTCGAGTTCTTTCCAACCCATCCCGGCCGCGATGGCAGCTCCGATTATGCTTCCGGCGCTGGTGCCGGCCACAAATGCCGGGCGGATTCCGGCCTCGGTCAGAGCTTTATACACCCCAATGTGCGCCAAGCCCCTCACCGAGCCGCCGCTCAGCGCTAAACCGACAGGTGTGGAGCGAAGTTCTTGCACAGACACCGGCTACTTGAAGTATACAGGTAAGGACAGCGCTCGGAGAATCTCATAGAAAATGGACGACAAAGTTGCCAGACTCGCGGAACTGGTAAGGCAAGCAGGAACAACCCGGCACGTGAGTGGCTCTGAGGCGGGCCGGAACAGGTTTACGCGCGTGGTGGACCGGGCGCTGCTGTGGTTTCGGCGCTATGCGGGGCCGCTGCATTGGTTGGGGGCCACGCTGATTGCATTGGGAGTCTTCCTCTACGCCCGGCTGGTGGCGAGCACCTCGAAGCTGATTAGAGCGGGAGCGCGCGCCTGGCCGGAGTTTCCACCCGGCTGCGTTTTGGCGATTTGGCACGGTAGCGCGCCGTCTCTGCTGGGAGCAATCGCCATTTCAAAACCGCGCCAGAAATTAGTCGTCATGGTGGCCACTGAACCGCGGGGAGACCTTTTGGCGGTGCTGTGCCGGTTGTTGGGCGTGGAGGTGGTGCGGGGCGACTGGGAACATCACGGCTGGCCTGCGGTGCAGCGGATTGCGGAACAGGTGGCGGCCGGTGCGTGCGCCATCATGACTCCCGATGGTGGAGGTCCGCGGCGGGTGGCTCGTCCGGGCGCGCTGGTTCTGGCTGCTGCTGCCGCTGCGCCGTTGGTGGTGCTGGGAGCCGACTGCCGGCCTGCTTTCAGCGAACGCCGCAAGTGGGACCAGCAGCGCACTCCTGTGCCATTCGGCCGGATCGCGGTGGCTATCCAGGCGCCCGTTCTGCTGCCTGAGTTTGAGAACGCGGCCGCAGTAGAATCCGCCCGGCTGGAGCTGCAGCGAGCTCTCGAGGAGGCGCATCAGCAGGCTGCGCAAGCGCTGGGACCGGCGGATAGTGCGATCCGTTAGCCTGCGAACAACATCCGCCAAGTAGTCACGACCAGCGCATGCGTCACCATGCTGGCCCGGACGCTCCGGGCCTTCAGGAATGCGAGGCCGTAAAAGAGCCCCGCCACTCCACCCAGTAGCGCGAATCGCCAGTTGGGAAAGAGTCCAAAGGAGAGATGGGCCAGTCCAAACAAAAACGAAGCCAAGGCCAGGCCAAGCACGTCGCTATGTGCTTGACGCGCCAGTAGTTGCTGCAAAAACGCGCGAAAAAAGAATTCCTCCGCCAGCCCAACCACCCACAGGAATGCCAGAAACGTTCCAAGCAGCAGAAGGGCGAACTTCCACCATTCCAGGTGCTGGGGGTGAAATCGTGCAAAACGAACCCAATAACCCAACGCCATGCCAACCGGCAGGAAACCCAGGTAGAACTGAACGCCGACGCGCCATTCGCGCGGCGATGGAAGGAAGCCAAAGTGAACATCTTCCAGGGTCCGGAGCGAGAGAACGGCGAGCAAACCCAGTCGTATCCACATCAACTGGCCCAATATCGCGAGCGCGACATGCGGGAACGGGCGTCCGTAAATATGATCGAAAACCTTGCTTAAGTAGACCACTGCCATTAACGCCAGGAACAGCAGGTCGGCTAGGATGCCGGGGCGAATCAAGGCGTACCAAAAGGAGGCAACCAGAACCACGCTCAGCAGGATCAAGAACGAAGAGAGAGCGAAGGTCGCGGTTCCCAGGCTTGCGATCAGGTAGGGCAAAAGCGCGCTCAAGGCAAGCAGCGCCGCCCGGACACCTTTCGAACCCAGATGATCGAAAGCTTTGCGGACGGCAGCGAATCCGGGGACCAGGTAGAACGCGATTTCGATCAAAAAGGCGGGGAGAACGGCGAGGAGAATCCAGTGCGGAATGCGCTGCTGCTGGGAATAGAAGTACGCCGCGATTGAAGCCGCTAGCCACACCACGACCAGCGTCGTCAGGAACTGGCGCATCTTTGCTTCATGTTAGCATCGGCGTTCATGTTAGCATCGGCTTCAGTAGTTGACCGCAATCCGGCGAGGAGAACGAAAATGTCGAAATTGTTGCACTTGTCCCGAGTGAAGGTGGAAAAGGAACCGGGAAAGAACAAGATCAAACGGGCTCAGTTCGACGGCTTTCCCGATACCGTTCGCATGGGCGTCCATGATGGCGTGGCGGATTACTTCAAGCTAAAACCGGGCGAGCCGCTGCCCTCCACGCTGGATTACGTTGTCGCGGCGATAGGCGGCTGCATGACCGGCACCGTGGCGGGCGCACTCGAAGCGCGCGGCGCAAGTTCCGATTCCGCGCACATGCAGACGGAAGCCGAGGGCCGCATCGAGGAAATTGACGGCAAAATGCTCCTCACGCACATAACCGTCCGATATCGCCTGAAAGTTCCCAAGGACAAGC
>Ga0182024_10008376_pt1 | contig 21827 bp, 20 predicted proteins | sample P32metaG_FD_120480 | JGI IMG/M metagenome (GOLD analysis project Ga0182024, IMG submission 120480) | Permafrost microbial communities from Stordalen Mire, Sweden - P3-2 metaG (Illumina Assembly) | ecosystem: Environmental > Terrestrial > Soil > Wetlands > Permafrost | place: Sweden: Stordalen...
GACCATGACGGTCTTGATGCCCATCGCCCGGAGCTGGTCGAAGCGAACCTTCATGCCCTCCTTGATCGTGTCCTTGAGGTAGATCACGTCGAGCACCTGGCTGTCGCGCGAGACCGCCAGCGGCGTGCCGCCCTCCCGGCCGATCCGCTCCAGCTGTGCCTGCAGCTCGGGCGGGGGCGAGCCGCCTTCGCCCTTGACGAGCTCGACGATCGCGTCACCGGCGCCCTTGCGCAGCCGCCGGCCGTCCAGGTCGACGCCGCTCATCCGGGTCTGAGCGGTGAACGGCACGAACTCGGCATTGACCTGCGCCATGTCGTGCTCGCGGATGCCGTACTGCTTGGCCAGCACGACGATCGAGCGGCCCTCTGGCGTCTCATCGGCCAGCGAGGACAGCTGCGCCGCCTCAGCGAGCTCGGCCTCGGGCACGCCGGGCATCGGGATAAACTCGGAGGCCAGGCGGTTGCCGATCGTGATCGTTCCGGTCTTGTCAAGCAGCAGCACATCGATGTCGCCTGAGGCCTCCACCGCGCGTCCCGAAAGGGCGAGCACGTTGCGACGGACCAGGCGGTCCATGCCGGCGATCCCGATCGCGCTCAACAGCGCGCCGATCGTCGTCGGGATCAGCGCCACGAGCAGGGCGATCAGCGTCGTCTCGGAGATCGACGTGCCGGCGAACAGTCCAAACGGGCGCAGAGTCGCCACGACGATCATGAAGATCAAGGTCAGCGCCGCAAGCAGGATGTTCAACGCGATCTCGTTCGGCGTCTTGCGTCGCGCCGCGCCCTCGACGAGCGCGATCATGCGATCGAGGAACGATTTGCCCGGTTCCTGGGTGATTTCCACGACGATCTCGTCAGAGGTCACGCGCGTGCCACCCGTGACCGCGCTGCGGTCACCGCCGGACTCACGGATGACCGGCGCCGACTCGCCCGTGATCGCCGACTCGTCGACCGTGGCGATGCCCTCGATGACCGTGCCATCACCTGGGATCAGCTCCCCCGCCGGCACGACCACGACGTCGCCGCGCGTGAGCTCCGAGGCGGCCTTCGTGGAGCCGTCGCGCATCTTCGCGACCGTCTCCTTGCGCATCGCCCGGAGCGTGTCCGCCTGCGCGCGGCCGCGACCCTCGGCGAACGCCTCGGCCATGTTCGCGAAAACGACCGTCAGCCACAGCCAGATCGAGATCAGGAACGTGTACCAGGCCGGCTCGTGACCGCCGCCGAGGGGCTTGCCGCCGAAGACCTGGATCAGCCAGGTGACCGTGGTGATCACCGAGCCGATCTCCACGACGAACATCACTGGGTTGTGGATCTGCACGCGCGGGTCGAGCTTCTTGAAGCTGTCGATCAGCGCCCGCCAGACGATGTCGCGCTGGAACAGCGAGATCGCCCGACGTTCGTGGGTCGCAGGCATCTGTGCAGACATCAGCTCGTTCCCCCTGTCAGCCGGTCGAGTGCAAGGTTGAGCTCGAGCACGTTCACGCCTTCCTCGCCGGAGAAGCCGAGCCCGCGACCGGACGTGTACGTGGCGATCAACCCGTCGACGCTCGCCAGCGAGAGGTTGCGCACGGCCGCCACGCGGTAGGCCTGGATCCAGGCGTTCGCCTTGGAGATTTCCGGGTCGAGGCCCGAGGCCGAGCTGTTGACCGCGTCGACCGGTATCTTCGCCACCGTCAGCCCGGCGTCATATTCCTTCTTCGTCGTCGGATTCGTGTTCAGTTCGACGTAGGCCTTGATGTTTTCGGCGTCGGCTTCCTCGGTCTTGACGCTGTTGGGCCCGTGGTTTGAGAAGGTGCTCGCGGCGGCGTTGTCCGCCCCGCCTTCGGTGGCCGATGGACGCGTCTGGAAGTAGCGCGGGTCCGCTTCGGTCACGACCGCGCCTTTCACTTCCTTGGGCTTGCCGTTCTTTTCGAGCACCGGCGTGCCGAAGTTCTGACCGATGATCTTCGAGCCGACCAGCTTGCCGTCGAGGTGGATCTGCTGCCCGTTGGCGTTGCCGGGAAATACGACCTGGCTGATGCCTGTGATCGCGAGCGGGTAGATGAGCCCGAGCAGGATCGCAAAGACGATGATGCCGAGGACCGAGGTGGCGATGTCGCGCTTCATGTCAGTAGAGGTGTCCGGTCAGGCCCTGGACGATCGGGCCGAGGAGCAGCGCGGGGAAGAACGTCAGCGCGCCGACGAGGATGATCACGCCGATCAGCAGCACCACAAACGTGGGGTTGTCGGTGCGCATCGTGCCGAGGCCCGCGGGCGTCACGCGCTTGCCCGCCAAGGCGCCGGCGACAGCGAGGGCGAACAGGATCGGCGCGTATCGCGCGACCATCATGTCGAACCCTCCGAGCACGTCGGCGAAGGTGATCCCGTGAGAGCCGAGGCTGCCCGCGTTCGGCTGGATGAAACCGGTGTAGCCGCCGAACGCGGAGCCGTTGTTGTTGGCCTGGGAAAGGTAGGCGTAGAACGTCTCTGAGAAGCCCTGCGGCGTATTGGTGCCCGCCTTGGAGATCGCCAATTCGGAGATCGATGCGCGCCCGGATTTGCTCGCGGTGGCTAGCGCCGTGCAGAACAGCGCCGCGAGCGGCGTGATCAGGATGCCGAGGCCGGCGAGCTTGATCTCCCTGGCCTCGAGCTTCTTGCCCAGCCACTCAGGCGTGCGTCCGACCATCAGCCCACCGATGAACACCGCCAGCAGCACGTACAGCAGGATCGAGTACAGACCCGTGCCGACGCCGCCGAAGATCACCTCGCTGGCCGACAGGTTTGCGAAAGGCACTGCTCCGCCGATCCCGGTGAACGACTCGATCGCGCTGTTCACGGCGCCGCAGGAGGTGACGGTCGTCACGACGTCGAACAGCGCCGATCCGGCGATCCCGAAGCGCTGCTCCTTGCCTTCCATGTTGCCGCCGCTGGAGCCGGAGATGACGTGCGTGTGCAGCCCGGCGGCGTGCTGGGCGGGCGAGCCGTGGGCCTCGGCGATGTAGGCGACGACGACGGCGCCGAGGAACATCACCATCATCGTCGCGTAGACCGCATAGCCCTGACGGCGGTTGCCCGTCATTCGCCCGTAGAAGAACACGAGCGCCGCCGGGATGGTCAGCACGACGAGCATCTCGAAGAAGTTGGTGAACTGACTCGGGTTTTCGAACGGGTGCGCCGAGTTCGTGTTAAAGAAACCGCCGCCATTCGTGCCGAGCAGCATGATCGAGTGCTGGGAGGCAACCGGTCCCATCGCGATCGTCTGGTTCAGTCCGGTGATCGTGTGAACGGTGAGGTAGTTAGACAAATTGGCGATCACGCCCTGGGAGGCGAGCACGATCGCGATCAGCACCGAGAGCGGCGCGAGCACATACAGGATCGTGCGCACCATGTCCTGCCAGAAGTTGCCGATGCTCTTGCCGCTGCGTCCGATGATCCCGCGGACCAGCGCGACGGCCACGACGATCCCAACGCCAGCGGACAGCCAGTTCTGGACCGTCAAGCCGATCATCTGGCTCAGGTAGCTCATCGTCGTCTCACCGCTGTAGAACTGCCAGTTGGTGTTCGTCATGAACGACGAGGCGACGTTGAACGTCACGTTCCACGGAGCCGAGTGGTAGCCGAGCGGGTTCAGCGCGTGCGGAACGAAGAAGGCGTCTTGAGTGCGCAGCACCGCGTACAAGAACAGCCAACCGGCGAGCGAGAAGATGATCAGGCTTTTCGCATACGCCTTCCAGTCCTGCTCGCGCTTCGAGTCGACCCTCAGCAGGCCGTACAGGAACCGCTCGGGGCCGGCGAATATGGGTGACAGGAAGACCCGCTTGCCCGTGTACACCTTCGCCATATAGCCACCGAGCGGAAGGGCGAGCGCGGTGAGGATGACCGCGAACAGGACGATCGTCAGCCAGCCGGCGAAGGTCATGCCTAGAGCTTCTCCCCGCGTATCAGCGCGTAGAAGAGGTAGGCGATCACCAGCACCGAGACGACCAGGCCAAAGAAGTCGGCGCCGCTCATGTGCGCGATGAACGCGCCGAGGGGCAGCGAAACTGTCATACCCGGTCGATCCCCTCGATGATCAGCAGCAGGATCGCGAACATCACGATCCCGAGAACGATGGCCACGACGTCCATGGGCTGCACTATGGAAGCCGTCACGTCACGGCCGCGTGACGATACCCGCCGGCCGCATAACGATTTTGTGACGGCGCCTAACGGGCGCCGGCCAGTTCGGGCACAGCGCTCAACGCCCCCGCAGCCGCCCCGAGCGCGCCCGGACGGACCTTCCTACAAAGAGAACCGGTAGCCCACGCCGGGATCGGTCACGACGTAGCGTGGCGCCCCCTCGCCCTCCGGCTCGATCTTCGCTCGCAAGCGCGCGATATGAGTGCGCAGCGGCTGGATGTCATCGACGTACTGCGGCCCCCAGACCTCGGCGAGCAGCGTCCGGTGCGTCATCAACCGCCCGCGATTGCGCACGAGCGTGCGCAAGAGCTCGAACTCGATCGGCGTCAGGTGTATCGGCTCGGAATCGCGGCGCACGCTGCGCGCGGCGAGGTCGATCTCCAGGCCGTCCACAACGATCCTCGGCTCGTCCTGGGCGGGCGCGGTGCGACGCAGCGCCGCCTGCAGGCGGGCGATCAGCTCGCGCGTCCCGAACGGCTTGGTGATGTAGTCGTCGGCGCCCGCCTCCAGCGCCCTTACCTTCTGGTCCTCCTCGCCGACCGCCGACAGGACGAGTATCGGCATCCGGCTCCACTCACGCAGGCTGCGCGTCACCTCCACGCCATCGCCGTCGGGCAGCACGAGGTCGATGATCGCCGCGTCCGGGGGCCTCACGGCGGCAAGATCGAGCGCCTGCGTCGCGGTTTCCGCGGGCACCGCCTCAAAGCCGGCCTCGCGCAGCACAACTTTCAGCGCGCGCACGATCTGCGGCTCGTCATCGACCACCAGCACGCGTTGCGCTCTGGCCGGGGTGGGCTGCGCCTGCGCGTTCACGCGCCCGGCGCCCGCCCGTCGGGCGGCGTTGCCGGCTCGGCGCCCGCCGTCCGAGCGTCCGGGAAGGGCGGCGCATCGCCCTCGCGCCGTCCCGTGCCCGGCTCGCCCAGAGGCAGCTCAAAGACGAACGTCGCGCCCTGGCCGGGGAGGGACTCGACGTGCAGCGAACCGGCGTTGGCCTCGGTGAAGCCGCGCGCGATCGCCAGGCCGAGACCGGAGCCGCGGTGCCCGCCGGCGGGCGTGCCGGCGCGGTAGAAGGGCTCGAACACGCGCTCCAACTGCGCGGGCGGAATCCCCGGGCCGCGGTCGACTATGCGGACGATCACGCGGTCGCCCGGCGGCGGCTGCTCCTCCGTGGGCTCTGCGCGCGCGCCGCCGGCTCCCGTCACGACCGGCCGGCGAGGCGCGCGCGCCAGGCTGCGAACGGCGCGCGCGCGTACTGACACCGGATGCCCGCCGGAGTGCCGTCGCGCGTTCTCCAACACGTTCACGAACGCGCGCTCCATCTGCACGGGGTCGATGTTCACGAGCGGCAGGTCACGGTCGATCGACAGGCTGAACTCCCGCTCACCCGCCGCCAGCTCCAGCAACGCGGCCCGGATGAGCTCCTCCAGCGAGGTCCAGTCGGTGCGCGGCTCCGCCGCGCCGGCTTCCAGTCGCGAGAGATCGAGCAGGTTGTCGACCAACCGGGACAGCCGCCGCGTCTCCTCCTGGATCACAGCCGCCATCTCCTCGCGCTCCTGCGCCGAGAGCGATGGCGAGCCGACTGCCTCGCCGGCGGCCGAGATCGCCGTCAAGGGCGAGCGCAGATCGTGGGAGACAGCCCGCAGCAGCGCGGTCTTGACCGTGTCGGCCCTGCGCAACGCCGCCGTCTCGACCACCCCGCCGAGAAGTCCCTCGCGCTCGAGCGCCGCGCTCAAAAGCGCCTCCAGCGCAGGCACGACCCGCTCCTGCAGGCGGCGCAGGCTCGCCTCGGAGGTATCGGCCCCCACCAGCAGCGTCCCCAGGCGGCTCGTGCCCTCGCGCAGCGGAAACGCGACCGTGCGCTCGTCGCCCTCGACCGTCTCCATCTCGATCGCCGCCGAGCTCAGCTCGAGCGTCTGGGCCAGGCGGGCGGCCGCCGTAGGCAAGGCCTCACCGAGGTCATCGCCACGCAGCAGCAGCCGCCCCATCTCGGCGGCCAGGTCGGCCTCGCGCCTGCGCTCCTCGGCATCGCGAGCGCGCGCCCGCGTCACCTCGGCGACCGAGCTTGCCAGAGCGGCCACGACCAGGAACGCGACCAGCGCCACCCAGTTGCTCGAGTCTCTGATCGTGAACTGACCGACTGGCGGCAGGTGGAAGAAGTTGAACGCCCCGGCACTGACCACGGCTGTCCCGACCCCCAGCCACGCCCCCCATGTGACCGACACGACAAGCACGGCCGGCAGGTAGACAACGCCGAGCGAGACCACCGGGGCGACATGCTTGAGCGGATAGATGATCAGCGTGCACAGCGCCACCGCGCCCACCGCGACGACAGCGCCCACTCGCCATGACGGGGGATCGCGCGCCAGCAGGAAGCCAAACGGCAGCGACACGGACGTCAGCCTAGTGCCGAACGGGGCGGGATTCCGTCCCGCCCCGTTCGCTGCACCCTGCCCGGCGATCCCGGCCTCAGGCCGAGCTTCACCGCTTCACGCGCGCCGGCTCCCTCGATCCAGCGCGCAGTACCCGCACCGCGGTAGGAGACAGGACGATCGCGTGCATACGGGGACGGCGAGTAACGCAGAGGTGACCTTCCTGTGACGGTTTGGTGACGCATCGTCGCTCGACGCGCTCACGTCCGCGGGTCGGTTCTCTCGACGGCCTGCCAGGCGGGCTCGTCCGTCTGCTCGGGCTGCGTTCTTCTCAAGCCGGCGAATGCCCGCGCCGACTGAAGCTGAGAACCTTCGGAATCGATGAAGACGCATATCCGCACGACGACAATCCTTGGGCTGCTCGCCGTCGCGAGCGGCCCCGCGATCGCAGGGGTGGCGCTCGCCTCTCCCGCACAGGCAGCGCTCTCCCCGGCCGCCTACACGGTCGGCGCGCTGTGCTCCACGCCGTGGCCCGGTCACGCAGGCTGCATGGGACTGCGGCTCGTCGCGAAGGCGCCTCGATCCGTGCCCGACACGCGCGCGCTAGCGCACGTGGGGCGCAGCCCCTCCGGCGAAGCCTCGCCGGCGTCCGAATTCAAAGAACCGATCCCAGAAAGCCTCACCCCGAGGATGCTGCTCACGGCATATGGCCTGTCCGGCTCGCCGCCCCCCGCGAGCACTCAGACGATCGGCATCGTCGACGCCTATGACGACCCTACTGCCGCTGCCGACCTCGAACACTACGACAGCCAGTTCGCGCTGCCCGCGTGCACGAGCGCAAACGGATGCTTCCGCAAGATCAACCAGGAAGGCGCCGAAGCCCCGCTGCCGCCTTCGAACTCGAACGGCGAAGAACCGGAAGCGGGCTGGGCACAGGAGATCGCCAACGACATCGAGGTCGCCCACGGCGTCTGTCAGAGCTGTCACATCCTGCTCGTGGAGGCCAACTCCAACTCCTATGAAGATCTCTTCACCGCCGAGAACACGGCTGCCAGGCTGGGCGCGAGCGAGATCTCGAACTCCTGGGGCGGAGCAGAGCAAGAAGGGGACAGCCCAGCGTTCAACCACCCGGGCGTCGTGATCACTGCGTCCGCCGGCGACGATGGCTATCGCAACTGGCTTGCAGAACCGGAAGCGAGGTTCACCGCCTACCCGGCGAGCTCGCCGCACGTCATCGCGGTCGGCGGCACGCGCCTGCTGAGCGAACAACCCAGCGGCAGCTGGCGCAGCGAGACGGTATGGAACGACGGCGGCGAAGGCGCCGGCGGCAAGGAAGGCTTGGGTGCCGGCGGAGGCGGCTGCAGCCTGTTCTTCGCCGCTGCGCCCTGGCAACAGCATGTCTCCGACTGGTCCTCGGTCGGGTGCGGCTCGAACCGCGCGGTCGCCGACGTCTCGGCCGACGCCGACCCGTACACGGGTGTGGCCGTCTACGACTCGACCGAAAACCCCGAAGGGGACAAGGGTTGGGGAGTCATCGGCGGCACGAGCGTCGCCTCACCGATCATCGCCTCCGTGTTCGCGCTCGCGGGCGGAGCCCAGGGCGTCGAATACCCGGCGCGGACGTTGTACGAAAACGCGGTCAAAGCTCCCGCCTCGCTCCACGATGTGATCTCTGGCTCAAACGGAGAATGCCTGCGGCCGTTCGATGAGAAAACTCGAGCGTCCGGTTGCTCCGTCGCCGAAGAGGCGCAGAGCTGCGCCGCCGGCGCCATCTGCCTCGCCGGCCCGGGCTACGATGGTCCCAGCGGCGTAGGCACGCCGAACGGAATCGGCGCATTCCAGCCCTCGTCCACGCCGTCCGGCGAGGCAGGCGGCGGCGCTCGGAGCCCGCAGCCCGTCGCCGCGTCGAGCGGCGTCGCCTCGCCCGGCACGACGCCCGTCCCCGCCGCCGCTGCCCTTCTGACTCCTGTGCTATCGGCGCTGAGGCTGACGCGCAGCGCGATCGCCGCGCTCAACCGGGTGCGGCCGAGGGTCTCCCACGTCGGGTTCGCGTTTACGCTCAACGTCGCGGTCCGCGTGCGCGTGACGCTCGCCAGGCGCGTGCGGGTACGAGGGCGAACGTTGTGGAAGATAGTCTCGCCGCCGCTTACGACCTCCGCGCCTCGCGGGCGCGACAGCCGGCACCTCAACGGCCGTGGCGTGCTCTCGAGCGGCCGCTACAGGCTGACGCTGACCCCGGCGCGCGGAAACGCGGCATCGATCGTCTTCCAGATCGGCTAGACGGGCGGCACAGCGAGGACTACAGTCGAGACACTGTCGAGGAAGCCCAACAGGCCAGGAGGAACATCGAATGCGCAAGATCGCTGACTGCCGACGCTTCGAGAGCGACAACGGCTGCACCCTGACGATCATCGGGGAGGAGGATGAGGTGCTGGACGTCGCGACGCAGCACGCCGCGGCTGCGCACGGCCATTCCGACGGCCCCGAGCTGCGCGAGATGATCCGCACCTCGCTGGAGCCCGAGGAGAGCTACGTGGCCGGACGCCGCGAGCCGCAGCCGTTCGGAGGCTAACCGGCGCCTGCGCTCTCTCGCAGCCGCTCGCCGCTGCGCGTGAGGCACCATGAGTTCGGAGCCCCGCGCGACGAGCGCTGGCCCATGTTTGCGATCAGCTCCGCGGACGCCAGGCGGGCGAGCAGCTTGGAGACCTGCCCCTGGTCGACGATGCCGGCGCGTTCGGCGATCTCGCGATTGCTCGCCCCTGGATACTCGGCGATCGCGGAGAGCACGCGGGCCGTGCGGTAGGTGGTCCTGACGCCCGGCGAGACGCCGGCGATGGCCGCGGCGCGTCTCGATGCGCGCTGCGCGCCGCGCCAGACCCGTGGCGGCGGTCGCACGAGCTCCCTGCGCGCCGCGGCCGGCCCGAGATACGGAAGCACGATCATGCTGGTCATCGCCCCGAAGAGCTCCATCAGCGGGCGCTCGTCTTCGACGAGCAGGCGATTCTGAATCACCGACAGGACCGCGCCGATCGATCCCTCGGCGATCACGATCGGGAGCTCCGCCGTCGCGGCCGGGCGCTCGCGGCGTCCTTCATGGACGACTTGTGCGAGCAGCGCGAGGACCTGCGCGCGGCGGCTGAGCACATCCTCGCCCGCACCGATCGCATCAAGGACGCACAACCGTCCCAGGGCGGGCTCGTCTTCGAGGAAGCCCAGGAACGCCGCGAGCCCCGCCCTGATCCCGTCGCGCCATCGAGCCTGCGCCGCATATGCCTCGGCCATCCGCGCGCCGGCGCGCTCGACGGCGAGATCGAATGCCGCCAGCAGACACGCTTCGCGATCGGCGAACAGCTCGTAGAACGCCCGTCGCGGGAGGCCCGCTCGGGCGATCACCTCGGTCGCGCCGACGGGGTCCGCGCCGGCTGACCGCTCGGCCATCGCCGCCGCCATCGCCTCCAGGATCCTCGTCCGCCGATCGTCCTCCACGCGCCCGCCGCCCCCACTGCAGCTTGATAGTTCAGGCGAGCTTATCTTCCTAATGTCCAGTCAAGCCTGACAGCGGTTCTCCTGGACTGCACGAGGACAGCAGCGCCCGCGCCGCCCACCGTTTGGGACATTCGGACGCCGTGCAAGCCCGCCTGCAGGCACGCCCATTCCTTGTGCTCGCACCCTCCCGTGGCTAGCTTGGCGAGTCCATGTCGGACACTGCTCCCCCGTTTCCCCGCGGCCCGCGCCGGGTGCCGGCGGCTGGCTCGCGCGTGCGAGCGGCCGTCGCCGTCGCCCTGGCAGTCGCGATTGCCGCGAGCGTCCTAGCAGCAGGAGTCGCCGCGGGCTCGACGCCGGGAGCGCTCGAAGGCGGGATCGCCACCTCGCGCGCCCGCGAAGGCCAGCTGAGTGCGGGCATCGGCGCAGACGCCCATCAGATCGCAGGCTTCCAAGGCAGCATCGACGATCTGCAGACGCGCCTCAGCGCACTGGAATCGAGCCTCGCGATCGAGCGCAACGTGCTTGCCAGCCTCAAGTCCCAGCTGGGCGCCGCCCGCGTCCAGCTGGCCTCCCTGCAGGTCCAGCTCGGGCGCGACAGACAGGTCCTGGTCGCGCAGGTGGTCGCCTCTTACGAGTCGCCGCCGCCGGATATCGCGACCGTGATCCTCGAGGCCCACGGCTTCGCCGACCTGATCGAGCGCGTGGACGACCTGCGTGCGATCTCGCGCGAGAACGTGGCGGCGACGACGCACGTCGCAGAAGAGCAGCAGGCCGTAACCGCCGAAGCCGCGCGCCTCGCAGCGCTCGAGGCGAGCCACGCCCGCGAGACGCGCGCCGTGCTCGTACAGCGCGACGAGGTCGCTCAGCTGCACCTCGCGCTCGTCGACCGCCAGCTCGAGTTCATCCGCGCGCGCGATCGCAAGAGCGCGGAGATCGGCGAACTGCGCTCCCACCGCCAAGCGCTCGAACATGAACTCTCCAAGATCCAGGCGAGCGAACTGGCTGCCGCCGGCAGCCCCACCTACAGCGGTCCGGTCGGCGCCTTCTCCGGGTCGCCCGAAGGCGAATACGGCTTCTTCGCGGCCGCGGGCACGAACTACAGCGTCGGTGAGGAGCCTGTGCTGGTCGCGCACTTGAACACGATGGGCAAGGCGCTGCACCTGCATCTGATCGGCATCTCCGGCTACCGCACGCCGCAGCACTCAATCGAGGTCGGCGGGTTTGCCAACGACCCGCACACCCGCGGCGAAGCGTCCGACACGCCCGGCGTGGAGGGCGTGCCGGAGGCGACGCTGAACCAGTTCGGCCTCACCCGGCCGTTCCCGGGCGCGGCCGAGGCCGACCACATACAGCTTCTGGGGAGCCGCTACTAGCCGGAGGCCGGCGAGAGCCGCGCCGGCCCGCCGTAGGGCACAAGCGCTTCGGGCAACTCGACGCGGCCGTCCGCTTGCTGTCCGTTCTCCAGCAGGGCGACGATCGTGCGCCCGACGGCGACTGCGGTCCCGTTGAGCGTGTGTGGGGTCTGCGTGCGCTTCCCCGCACGCATCCGGATGTTGAGTCGACGCGCCTGGAAGTCCGTGGTGTTCGAGCACGAGGTCAGCTCGCGGTAGCGGCCCTCGCTGGGAAGCCACGCCTCGCAGTCGTACTTCTTCGCGGCCGAGCTGCCGAGGTCGCTCACGGCGATGTTCACCACGCGGTAGGGCAGCCCCAGCTCGTGCAGGATCTCCTCCTCGATCCCAAGAATCCGCTCGTGCTCGGCGGCCGACTCCTCGGGTGCGACGAAGCTGAACATCTCGACCTTCTCGAACTGGTGCACGCGGAAGATCCCGCGCGTGTCCCTGCCGGCGGCGCCAGCCTCGCGGCGAAAGCAGGACGAGAGTCCCGCGTAGGAGACCGGCAGCTGCTCGGCGTCGAGGATCTCGCCATCATGCAGCGAGGCCAGGGCGACCTCGGAGGTGCCGATCAAATAGAGCTCGTCCTCTCCCAGGCGGTAGAGCTGCTGCTCTGTGTCCGGCAGGAAGCCGGTGCCGAAGAGCGCGCGCTCGCGCACGAGCACGGGTGGGATCACGGGCTCAAAGCCGTGCCGCCGCAGCTTCTGCAACACCCAGCTGACCAGCGCGAGCTCGAGCATCACGAGGTCCCCTTTGAGGTAGGCAAAGCGAGACCCGGAGAGCTTCGCGGCGCGATCCATGTCGATCATCTCGCCCGCCAGCTCGAGGTGGTCGCGTGGCGCAAACGCGAGCGTCGGGACCTCGCCCACCTCGCTGATCACCTCGTCGTCGGGACCCGGCGCGGCGGTTGCGTCGGGGAGGTTCGGCATGAGCGCGAGCGCGGCTTGAAGCTGCTCTTGGCCGACTCGCGCCTGCTCGGTCAGCTCCTTGACCTGAGCGCTCATGTCCTTCAGCCGGGCGAGCTCTGCGCCGGCATCCCCCCCGGCCTTCTTCGCGGCGGCAACGTGCTCGGACTGCTCGCGCTGCTCGGCGCGGAGGCTCTCGGCGGCGGCCGTCGCGTGCCGCCAATGCTGATCCTTGGCGAGGACCTCGGCGAGGGCATCCGCGAGGGCGGGATCGCGTCTCTGGAGCGCCGCGCGGACGCCGTCGGGGTCCTCCCGGATGCGCTTGAGGTCGAGCACGCCGCCGCCACCGCCGCCGCGCGGCGTCCTATTTGGTCGAGAGCTTGATGTTCACGGATGGCACCTTCTGTGCCTGCAGGCCGGAATACTGAGCGAGGAAGCTGGCGACGGCCGTCGCGTCTTCGCCGAGGACGATGTTCTCGGGCATGATCGCGCCGGAGAAGCCGCCGTTGCGGATCGCGTAGAGCACCTGTTCGACGTTCTCCTTGCGGATGTTGAAGTTCGGCCCGTTGGTGCGTACGCGGTTTGAGATGCTCGTGGCCGATCCCTCGGCGCCGACCACGGACAGCGTATGGCAGCCCGAGCAGTGATCGCGGAACAGCACCGCGCCGCGATAGTAGGGGCTCGACTTGGAGACCTGGATGCCCTGGGAGCCGCACGCGCCGAGCAGCGTGGCGGCGGCAAGCAGGACGGTCATCGTGGCAGCGATCTTCGCGCGAACCCTCATGCGGAGCGGAATATATAGGCCCGCGAGTCAGAAGCCTGGGCCAACGCGGGCGCCACGGCGGCCGCGAACGCCCTCAGGGCGGCTAGACCTCAAAACCCGTGGGCGGTTCCCGCGGCGCGCAATGCCAGAAAGACGACCACGAGCGCCGAGGACGCCATCACGCCGACCTCGCGACGCACGATCTCCGAGACGAGCACGCGCTGGTCACCCTCGGGCAGCTCACGGACGGCCTTGCTGTCCGCCAGCCGGCGCTGGTCGAGGATCGTCTGCGCCGCGGTAATGCGCAGCTGCTCGGCGATGAATCCAACCGCGAGCGGCAACAGGGCGTACAGGTAAAAGAGACGGTCGCTGGAGTAGTTGCCGGCCACAGCGAGCGACCCGACGGCCACGGCCAGCGTCAACGCCGAGCCCTGCCCGACGCGCAGCAACCCCCAGAACGCACGCGCCCTGCGCTCGGTAAGCTCAGCGCGATACCACAGCCATCCGCCCACCAGCCCCGAGACCGCGTTGAGCGCAGCGACGGCAAGCGAACCCGCCACGACGGCCGCCGTCATGCCGGTGAGCGCGGTTCGATCATGCCGAGCATATCGAGCCGATTGCCACTATGTAACACATTGCCACAAGCGGTGGTATAACAGCGCGCGGTGCTGCGTAGCTATCTCCCAGCGATCGTCTTCCTGGTTCTCGGCGGCGCTGTCGGTGGAGCATTCGCAGCCCTGAACTCGCGAATCGGCCCGCGCCGCGCGACGCCCCATAAGCAGGACCCCTACGAGTGTGGCCTGCCCTCGGAGATCAAGCGCGGCATGCGCTTCGGGATCAGCTTCTACATGATCGCGATGCTGTTCATCCTGTTCGACATCGAGGTCGTCTTCCTGTATCCGATCGCGATCGAGTTGCGTGCATACGGAACATACGCGCTGGCGGAGACGGTCACGTTCGTCGTGCTGCTGTTCGTAGCGTTCGTATATGTGTGGCGACGGGGGGCGCTCGAGTGGAGATAAAACGCACACCCGTCGTGCTGGGCGGCGCGACCCCAGGACTGCCGGGACTGCCGGGCGCGAGCGCAGAGCAGCGCGTGCAATCGCTGAACGCGAGCCAGCTTCTGCGCGGGAGCGCGATCGAGGGCCCGAACCCGTCGGCGCACCTGGAGGGCACGGAGCTCGAGCGCTATGTGGAAGAGCGCATGCTGACGACGACGCTCGACAAAGCGGTCGCGTGGGCGCGCTCGAACTCGTTCTTCCCGCTTGCATTCGGGCTGGCCTGCTGTGCGATGGAGCAGTTTCACGCCGCCGGCGCGCGCATGGACATCGCGCGGTTCGGCTTCGAGGCGTTCCGCGCCTCCCCGCGCCAGGCCGACCTGATCATCCTCGCAGGCCGCGTATCGATCAAGATGGCGCCGATCATCCGCAGGCTCTACGACCAGATGCTCGAGCCCAAGTGGGCGATCTCGATGGGCGCGTGCTGCAGCTCGATGGGGGTTTTCAACAACTACGCGCTGGTGCCAGCCGACAAGTTCATGCCGATCGACGTGCACGTGCCCGGCTGCCCGCCCCGCCCGGAGGCGCTGATGCACGGGGTGCTGAAGCTCCGCAAGCTCGTGCAGGACAACCCCGACGTGGGTTGGCGCGAGCGTTATGACGCCGTCGGCACCGAGGAGAGCCCCTAGATGCCTGACGCCACGGGCTTGGAGCTGCTGGCCCAGGAGCTGGGCGACGCCGCGATCGAGACCGTGTACTTCCGCAACCGGGCGACGATCGTGGTCGATCCGGCACACGTCCGCTCGGTGCTTACCGCGCTGCGCGGCAAGGGGTACGCGTTCCTCGCGAGCCTGCACGGCGTCGACTACTACCCCGAAGAGCCGCGCCTGGGCGTGATCTACGAGCTGCTGGACATGAGCAGGGTGGACCGCATCACGGTCAAGCTGCGCGTGCCCACCGACGCGCCACACGTAGAGTCGGTGACCGAGGACTGGCCGACGGCCAACCATCAGGAGCGCGAGGTGTACGACATGTTCGGGGTCGTCTTCGACGAGCATCCGGACCTGCGCCGGATCCTGATGCCCGAGGACTACGAGGGCCATCCCCAGCGCCGCGACTTCCCGATCGGGGGCGAACCGGTGATATTCACACGCGACGAGAGCAAATGGCTGGAGTCGCGCGAGTGAGCCCGACCCCGACCGATAAGGAGACGCTGTCCGAGTACCGCCGGCGCGAGCAGAGCATCACGCTCGCGCCCGTCGAGGAGCAGATCGGCGACAGCGACGGCGGCGAGACCAGCCACGAGCTGCTGACCCTCAACTTCGGCCCGCACCACCCTGCCACGCACGGCGTGCTGCGGCTGCTCGTCACCCTCCAGGGCGAGATCGTGCGCGACCTCAAACCGATCGTCGGCTACGTGCACACGGGCATCGAGAAGACGGCCGAGGACAAGGCCTACTGGAAGGTGATCCCGGTCGTCGAGCGGATGGACTATCTCGCCTACTACTTCAACTCGATGGCCTACATCGGCGCGGTCGAGGCGCTGCTCGAGGTCGAGGTTCCCACCCGTGCCCAGTACCTGCGAGTGATCCATCTCGAGCTTAACCGCATCGCCTCGCACCTGATCTGGCTGGGCACGAGCGCGCTCGATCTCGGCGCGGTCTCGATATTCCTTTACTGCCTGCGCGAGCGCGAGCTGATCCTTGACCTGTTCGAGATGTCCTCCGGCCAGCGCATGCACACGCGCTACTTCCAGGTCGGAGGCGTGATCGAGGACATCCCCGCTGGGTTCGAGCAGAAGCTGCGCAAGTTCCTGGAGATCATGCCCAGGCGCGCCGACGAGTACGGCGCGATCCTGAACTCCAATGAGATCGTGCTCCAGCGCCTGCGCGGAACCTGCCCGCTGGACGCGGACACGCTGCTGGGGCTGGGTGTGACGGGACCTCTCCTGCGCGCAGCAGGCAATCCCTGGGACCTGCGCAAGGCCACGCCGTACAGCTCCTACGAGCACTTCGAGTTCAAGATCCCAGTGGGCACGGTCGGCGACAACTACGACCGGTTCGCCGTGCGGCTGGCCGAGATATACGAGTCGGTGCACATCATCGAGCAGGCGCTGGATGGGCTGCCCGAGGGACCGCACATCACCGGCGATCGCAAGGTGGCCCTCCCGCCCCGCCACGAGCTCGCCACCTCGATGGAGGCGTTGATACATCACTTCAAGCTCGTCACCGAGGGGTTCAGGGTGCCGCCTGGCGAGATCTACTACCCGATCGAGTCCCCACGTGGGGAGCTCGGGTGCTTCGTACGCTCCGACGGCAGCTCCAAGCCCGCGCGCGTGCACATGCGCGACCCGAGCTTCGTCAACCTCCAGGCTCTCGCGCCGATGGCCCGCGGCGGCTACATCGCGGACATGATCGCAGCGACCGCGATGCTCGACCCGATCTTGGGCGGGATCGACAGATGAGCGCCGCGGCGAGCCGCCGTGGATGGGATGTGCCCGCCGAGCTGGACAAGGACCCGGCGACGATCCCCGACCCAGCTACGACGCCCGTCCCGCAAGACCTGCGCCGCGACATCGAGTCGCACATGGCCTCCTACCCGGACACGCGCTCGGCCGCGCTGCCCGCGCTGGAGGCCGCCCAGCGCGTGCACGGGTGGTGCTCGCCGGAGGCGATCGATCAGGTCGCCTGCGTCATGCGCGTGACGCCCGCCTCCCTGGACGCGGTCGCGACGTTCTACGACATGCTCGAGACCGAGCCCGTCGGCGAGCACAGCGTGTACGTGTGCACGAACATCTCCTGCTCGCTGCGCGGCGCCGATGAGCTCTATGCGGCGATCCGCGAGGCGGCGGGCGAGGATCGGGCGTTCAACGTGCGCGCATTCGAGTGCCTCGGCGCGTGCGACATCGCGCCGATGGCATCCGTCGACGGGGTGTACGTGGGGCCGCTCACGACTGAGGACGTCCCCCAGCTGTTGGACGACATACGCGCCGGAGCAGACGTGCTGGCAGACAAGCAGCTCGTGCGCCGGGCATGCGCCGATCCGCAGGCGAGCACATGACGCTCCTGTTCGACCGTATCGACGAGCCCGGGTTGAACACGCTCGCCGTGTATGAATCCCGCGGCGGCTATCAGTCACTGCGCAAGGCGCTCCAGATGACCCCCGAGGACGTGCTCAATGAACTGGAAGCGTCCGGTCTGCGCGGGCGCGGCGGCGCGGGGTTCGCGATGGGCAAGAAGGTGTCGTTCCTGCCACACGGGTCGATCGAGAAGTACCTCGTCTGCAACGCCGACGAGTCAGAGCCAGGGACTTTCAAGGACCGTGAACTGATGCAGAAGGCCCCGCACATGCTGATCGAGGGCCTGATCATCGCCTCCTACGCTGCCGGCACCACCCGCTCGTTCATCTACATCCGCGGCGAGTACGTACAGCAGGCCGACATCCTGGACGCGGCGCTCGCCGAAGCGCACGAGGCGGGATTCCTCGGCGAGCGCATCCTCGGCTCTGAGCACACGCTCTCGCTCGTCGTGCACCGCGGCGCGGGCGCATACATCTGCGGCGAGGAGACCGGCCTGTTGGACTCGCTTGAAGGCAAGCGCGGCAACCCCCGGCTGAAGCCTCCGTTCCCCGCCAACCAGGGCCTGTATCAGGGGCCGACGCTGATCAACAACGTCGAGACGCTCTCCACGGTCCCCGCGATCATCCGCATGAGCGGCGCGGAGTACGCCAAGCTGGGCACCGAGACCTCGACCGGCACGAAGATCGTGTCGGTCTCCGGCCACGTGCAGCGTCCCGGCAACTACGAGATCGAGCTGGGCGTCCCCTCGCGCGAGATCATCTACGACCTCGCCGGTGGCCCGCCGGACGGGCGCACCATCAAGTGCTGGTTCCCGGGCGGCTCCTCCGCCCCGGTGCTCACGGGCGAGGACCTGGACGTCCCCTACGACTTCGACTCGCTCGCCAAAGCCGGCTCGATGCTCGGCTCGGGAGCGATCATCGTCGTCGATGACTCCACCCCGATCCTCGACGTGGCGATGAAGGTCGCGAAGTTCTACCGCCACGAGTCCTGCGGCAAGTGCACACCCTGCCGCGAGGGCACCAGCTGGACGGTGACCATGCTCGAGCGCATCGACCGCGGCCAGGCGACCCCGATGGACCTGGAGATCATGGCCTCCGTCCAGGACCACATCATCGGCCACTGCCTCTGCGTCCTCGGGGACGCGATGGCGATGCCCATCGGCTCGATGATCGTCAAGTTCCGAGACGAGTTCGAGGCCCACATCGAGAGCCGGCGCCTGCAGGCGCTTCAGCCCATAGAGGCTGTGGCATGACCACGGCAGCTACAAGCGAACGACCGCAGGCCCGAGGCGTCATGGAAATGCCATCCAAGGCCAAATGATGCCCAGGCCCAAGCAGAAGACCATCACCTTCACCATCGACGGCCGCGAGGTCCAAGCGCCGGAGAACGCGATGCTCGTGGACGCCGCCAAGCATGGCGACGTGGAGATCCCGGTCTTCTGCTACGAGCCCAAACTGGGCAACCCCGTGGGGGCGTGCCGCATGTGCCTGGTCGAGATCGAGGGCATCTCCAAGCTGCAGACGGGCTGCTCGACGCCCGTCAAGGACGGGATGGTCGTCAACACCCAGTCCGAGCGGGTCAAGGAGGCCCAGCGGTCGGTCGTCGAGTTCCTGTTGATCAACCATCCGCTGGACTGCCCCGTCTGCGACAAGGGCGGGGAGTGCCCACTGCAGGACATAACGTTCGGCTGGGGTCCCGGCATCTCCCGGTTCGTCGAGCCCAAGCGCCACTTCGTCAAGCCGCTCGAGCTGTCCCCCACGATCGCGATCGACCGCGAGCGCTGCATCCTGTGCTACCGCTGCGTGCGCTTCAGCCAGGAGATCTCCGAAGACCACCAGCTCGTGCTGCTGGAGCGCGGCGCGCACTCCTACGTCTCGACGTTCGACGGTCATCCGTACGTGGCGCCGTTCAGCGGCAACATCGTCGAACTGTGCCCCGTCGGCGCGCTCACCTCGCGCCCGTACCGGTTCAGGGCGCGCCCTTGGGACATCGAGGACGCAGGCTCGGTGTGCACGCTGTGCCCGTCCCAGTGCAACGTCACGCTGACCGTCCGCGACGAGCGCGTCCAGCGCGTGTCCTCGCGCGAACACGACGAGGTGGACGACGGCTGGCTGTGCGACCGCGGCCGCTTCGCCTATCCCGCGCTCGGGGGTACGGAGCGCGTAACCGAGCCGTTGATCCGCGACGGCGGCGAGCTGCGCCCCGTTTCCTGGGAGCGTGCCCTGGGGGAGGCCGTGGCGGGCCTGCGACGCGCGGGCGAGCGTACCGGCGCGTTGGTGGGCGGCGAAGCCACAAACGAGGAGGGCTTCCTGCTCGCGCGCCTGATCCGCGAGGGCCTGGGCTCGCCCCACGTCGACTCGCGCCGCGCGGGCACCCTGCCGCTGGAGCTGACGCGCGCCCTGAACGATCCGCGCCTGCAGGCGGGCGTGAGCGATCTCGAGTTCGCCCACGCCGTGCTCGTACTCGCAGCCGACCCGATCGAAGACGCCCCGATCATCGACCTGCGCCTGCGCAAGGGCATCCGCCGCCACGGCGTGCGGCTCGTGCAGGCCAGCGCAGCGGAGCTGCGTAGCGGCGAGCGCGCAAGCGAGCTGGCTCTAGAGCTGCGCGACGCGGGCGCCGAGGTCGTGATCCTGTGGAGCGAGCGCTTGACGGCCGACCCCGACGGCACGGCGGCAGCCCGGGCGCTGCTCGACCTCGCGGACACGCTGTCGCTCACCGACACCGACGGCGCCGGCCTGCTGGAAATCCCGGCGGGAACCAACGGCCGCGGCCTGCGCGAGGCGGGCGTGCTGCCAAACGCCGGCCCCGGGCTCTCCGAGCTCCCCAGCGTCGTGGGCGGCGGGGCTGATCCCCGCGACGCTCGCGGTATCGCTCACGGCCTGGCCGATGGCGAGCTGGCGGCGGTGCTGCTGATGCAATCCGACCCGCTGAGCGCCGGCCGGGCGCGCGCGGCGGTGAACGGCGAGCCTCCCATGGCCGACGGCGAGTCCCTCCGCCACGGCTCTGGGAACGGCGAGTTGCCCGACCGCGACCCGACCGAGGTCCAACTGTGGGAGCGGGCGCTCGAGCGCGCATCGACCGTCGTCGCGTACGCCACGTTCCTTACGGATGGCCTGCGCGAGCACGCCAACGTCGTGTTCCCAGCGCAGGCGTATGCCGAGAAGGAGGGCACGATCGTCCACCCCGACGGTCGCATCCAGCGGCTGCGCCCCGCCGTCGCGCACCCGGGATCCACACGCGCGCAATGGCAGACGATCGACGATCTCGCCGCCCGGATCGGACTTGACCTGGATGTGCTGACGGGCTCGATGGCCTCACAGCAGCTGTTCGACGCGGTGCCGTTCTACGCGGGCCTGACATTGGAGGAGATCGGCAGCAAAGGCGTCCGCTGGCAGGAGCGCCCCGCCGCCGAGGCTTATCCGACACGCGAGCAGCTCGTATGACCGCGCCGTCCCTCCTTGCCACAGTCGGCTACTACGAGGAATGGTGGATCCAGATCCTGAAGGCGGTCGTGATCTTCGCCGTGGGCCTGCAGCTCGTGCCGGTCGTGCTGCTCGCCGAGCGTAAGCTGCTCGGGCGGTTTCAGTCGCGCTACGGCCCCAACCGCGTCGGCCCGTACGGCGCGCTGCAGCCGCTCGCGGACATCCTCAAGCTGCTCACCAAGGAGCAGTTCCGCCCGACCACGTCGATCGGGTTCCTGTTCGTCCTCGCCCCCGTGATCTCGATCCTCACCGCCGTCGCGGCGTTCGCGATCATCCCGTTCGGCAACGTCCAGCACATCTTCGGCACACGCGTCGGTCTGTACGGGATCGACGTCTCGATCGGCCCGCTGTACCTATTCGCGTTCGGGGCGATCGCGTTCTACGGGATCATGCTCGGCGGCTGGGCCTCGGGCTCGAAGTACTCGTTCCTCGGGGCAATGCGCGGCGCGGCGCAGCTGATCTCCTACGAGGTCTCCCAGGGACTCGCGCTCGTCGGGGTGATCATCACCGCACAGACGCTGTCGCTCACCGGCATCGTCCAGGCGCAGGCGGGCATGTGGTACATCGTGCCCCAGTTCTTCGGCTTCCTGATCTTCCTCACCGCGAGCTTTGCCGAGACCAACCGCGCGCCGTTCGACCTGACCGAGGCCGACGCCGAGCTCGTCGGGGGCTACAACACCGAGTTCGGCGGCGGGCGCTTCGCCTCCTACTACTTCGCCGAGTACCTGAACGTGCTCGTCGTCTCCGGCATCGTCACGACCGTGTTCCTCGGCGGCTGGCTGCTGCCATTCGGCATCCACCCCCCCGGCTTCCTCGACCCATTCGTGGTCCTGTTCAAGATGTCGCTCGTCACGTTCCTGTTCATCTGGGTCCGGGCGACCCTGCCGCGGCTGCGCTACGACCAGCTGATGAGCTTCGGCTGGAAGGTCCTGCTGCCGCTGGCCACGCTCAACGCACTCGTCACGGCGGTGCTCGTAGTGGTGACGCACTGATGTGGAGCCCCGGCGATGACGTGATCGAGGTCCAGCGCACCCCTGCGCCCGGCGCCGCGCGAGGCATCTGGCGCACGTTCGGCGAGACCGTACGCGGCCTGATGACAACGTTCGGCCGCTTCCGGGAAACGCCCGTCACGGTTCAGTACCCGGAGGAGAAGACGCCCGTCTACCCACGGTTCCGCGGCCGGCACAAGCTGCAC
>Ga0182024_10008377_pt1 | contig 21825 bp, 16 predicted proteins | sample P32metaG_FD_120480 | JGI IMG/M metagenome (GOLD analysis project Ga0182024, IMG submission 120480) | Permafrost microbial communities from Stordalen Mire, Sweden - P3-2 metaG (Illumina Assembly) | ecosystem: Environmental > Terrestrial > Soil > Wetlands > Permafrost | place: Sweden: Stordalen...
ATGCAGTTTGAAATCACGGCCACTCGTTGTAGTTCCTTCTGGCTCAATGAAAATGTCTCCTGTTTCATAGGGTGACATTTTCACCGGGCCATTAAGGGGTGACAGAATTATTGGGGCAAGACAGGCTGGTTGGGCAGGCTTTGCCCGAGCCGCCTTCTGAGCTATTCTCAAGCGCGAACGCCTGATTGGCGCTCGCCGCTGCAAAATTGCCGACGATCCCCATTACTGTTTTACTTTCGTTGCTGACGCTATGGGCTACCGCAGCGCTGTACCTTGATCTGCGTCCTGCTTCGTGGCGCGTTGCTGCCGCGGCAGGCTATTTTTTGACGGTTGTGACGATCTTCGCGGCGGTCGGAGCATTTTGGCCACGCACGCTGCTGAGCTTCTTGGCGTTCGTTAGCGTGCTGCTTTGGTGGCTTTCCATCAAGGCTTCCAACGAACGCATGTGGCAGGCGGACGTCGAGCGCACGGCGTGGGCGGAACTGGACGGCGACCTGGTCATCATTCATAACTATCGGCGTTGCGAATACCGCTCCGAGTTCGACTACGCTTGCAACTGGTTAGACAAACCCGTCTACTTGTCGCAAATTCGGGGAATCGATCTGTTTGTTGTGTATTGGGGCTCGCAGTTGATCGCCCATCCCATCACGAGTTTTCAAATCGGCGATCACGACCACGTCTGTTTTTCGATCGAGACGCGCAAGGAGCGCGACGAGCGCTACTCGCCAATTCGTGGGTTTTTCCGCAGCTACGAGCTGATTTACACCGTTGCGCCAGAGAGCGACCTGGTGCAGCTGCGTAGCAATTTTCGCAAGGGCGCTCACGGCCAGGGCGAGGAAGTTTACCTCTATCGGACCACTGCGGGCCCCGCGTGGTCCCGAGTGCTCTTTCTCGCTTACGTAAGCCGCATCAACGAACTGCATCGCAAGGCTGAGTGGTACAACGCTATCGCCAGTAATTGCACCACCAACATTTTTACTGAACGAGCCGCAGCTGACGCCTCGGTTCACGTTCCCACCGCACCGCTCAAAAAGCTATTGCACAAATTCGACTGGCGCATTCTCCTCAATGGCAAAGGCGACAAAATGGAGTTTCAACGCGGTGATTTGGTAACCGGAGGCCTCGGTTTCGACGCACTCAAGCGCCAAGCGTATATCAATCCGGCGGCCCGGAAGAACCCGGGAGCCCAACAATTCTCTGAACGAATCCGAGAAGGCCGCGTGGGGTTCTAGTACCGCGTAAAGTGTGGCGATCTTACCGCACCAAAACCAGTAGATATAGGTATTTGTCCCTCGCCTAGACTCCAGTATCATTAAGGGGTTGGCAAGTAATATGCCTATTTTCAGTCGTTTACTGAGCTTAAGCAACTTTCCGCTCGCGACCCGGGTTTCTAGCTAGGACACCACGCAGAACTGTGCCCCTTAGCTTGATATAATTTGTACATCGGCGCTGTCTGGCGACTTATGGATCGGCGATTTCAAGTCGGTGCGATGCTGCGGCTCGGCCTGCTGTTAGGCTGGGCGGGGCTGTCGAGCTGTGTCCCTGCTAAAGCGGACCTAACGGTATTCCTTGAGGAACCCTATAGTTACGACGGGGGACTCGCGGGCACCGGTCACACAGCGGTCTACCTAAGCAACGTTTGCGCCTCGTCACCAATCGTGCTGCGCCGTTGCAACCCTGGCGAGACCGGGGTGGTCCTTAGCCGCTACCACCGGATCGACGGCTACGACTGGCTGGCTATTCCCTTACTCCCGTACTTGTACGCGGTTGACCGGCCAGAGGACATTCCGCTCATCGCCAACGCCAAGATAGAAGCCGCGATGCGGGACGCCTATCGTCGAAAATATCTTGAGGCGATTGTCCCGGACGGCCCCGAAGGCCAGACCCCCACAGGTGACTGGTATGAATTGGTGGGCTCTGCGTTTGACCGCACGTTATACGGATTTCGGATCATCACCAGCCTCGAGAAGGATGACGCGTTCATCTCCGCCTACAACGCGCGCACAAATCGCCAAGCATACAAACTGGTGACCAGCAATTGTGCCGATTTTGTTCGCGATGCTGTCAACTTTTACTATCCCCAAGCCGCAACGCGCAGTTTCTTCGCGGATTTGGATGTCGCCACGCCGAAGCACGTGGCCAAATCACTCGTGAACTATGCGCATCACCACGCTAGCTTGTCGCTGACGGCATTCGTGATTCCGCAAATTCCGGGAAGCATTAAGCGCAGCACGCCGATTCACGGTGTGGTCGACTCGGTGTTCAAAGCCAAAAAGTACGAAATTCCCTTGCTGGTTTTCCATCCTTTCGTGGGTGGGGGAGTTGCGGTGGCCTACGTGGTGAGTGGCCGTTTCAATCCCGCGCAGAATGCGTTGATGTACACCCCCGGCGAAGCTTTGGAAAAGCCGCTAACCGACGAACAGCGTCGCGATTTCGCCAAGGGCTTGGAAGAGTTGCTGCGAAGCGGAGATTCGGATTCCTCTATTCCTCGCAATCCTGCGGATTGGCGGATATTGCAGGCCACAGCGACCTTCGCTCCCGATGAAGATGGCCGGCCCGCGCTGCACGCCAATCTCCCAGAAGTTAATCGCGCGGCGTCGACGGGAGAGACGTCGGTGGTCGTCGGGCTCACGCGCGATAACATTCTCAACTCCACGGCCCCCACCACGCTAACACGCGATTTGCTCGTCGTGCGATTGCGGCAGGAACTCCGCAAGGGTACTTCTCCACACACGTCTGAGCGCGAGTTCCGGTCGGATATCGCTTTGCTCGAAAAATTACTTGCCTCGCAGAATCAAACCGTTGCTGTCAGCGCTTATCATGCGGGCGCGGAACGTTAGCAACGCCTTGGTGACGTTTACGGAAATCGATGCTCTCCTGCGCAGATACGCCGCAGCGTCCCGGACGATCCACACCCTTACGGCTGGAGTGAAATGGAATACGAATCGAAGCAAGAACAGCAAGGGCTGGTGAGATGGCCTCACTTCAGACCTCTATGATGATGGCGGTCGCCGTGCGCGTTTTGCAGGATTGTGAGTATTTTAGAGCCGGTTAAACATGAGGTGTTGTCCTGATGTCATTTTTCGTGCCCGCGGATGTAAGCGCAAACGCCGGAATTCCACCCATTTTGCTATGCTCTTGTCATGAACCGCCGCGAACTGTTGTGTGCGCTAATTGCGGCTGCGTTTAAACCTTCGAGCGCCTTCGGAAAGGAGTCTGCCTTGTCGCCTGCCACGGTTTACGAACTTCGCGTGTATCACGTCAACGAGGGAAAGCTCGATGATCTTCTGCGTCGCTTTCGCGACCACACCATGAGATTGTTCGAAAAACACGGCATGAAAAACGTGGCTTACTGGACACCCACCGACGATCCGATGAAATCCACAACGCTCGTTTACATTTTAGCCCACGCAAGCCGGGAAGCCGCGGTGACTAACTGGCAGGCTTTCCGCGACGATCCAGAATGGCAAAAAGTTCGCGACGAGTCTGAAGCCCGCGGCAAGCTCGTCGAAAAAATTGACTCGACATATCTTGCACTGACGGATTTTTCTCCGCGTCTAACCTAGCGACGCTCGCTCTGGATTTTTTGTGGTTTGCAAAGCTACGAGGAGTGCGGCCTCAGCGCGCGGCCGCCAGACGCCGTTCCACGTACTCCGTGACGTAAGCGCCGAAAAGATCGTTCAGGTGCTTGGCGACCGATGCGGACGGCGTGGCGATTTTGTTTCCGGCAATCTCGCCGACACTGATGACATTGCGGTTGGTCGACGAAATAAATACTTCGTCAGCCGAATATAGATCTTCTGGACGCAGCGCTTGCTGCGTTAGTGCGACGCCGGCTTCCGGCGCAATCTCGAACAAAATTCCACGCGTCACGCCTTCCAGACACCCGGAATTCAGCGGCGGCGTCAAGACCTTGCCATTTTTCACCACAAAAATATTTGCCGACGTGCATTCCGCGACTTCCCCGCGTTCGTTTAGCAACACCACTTCGTCGAAGCCTGCGCGCGTGGCTTCCCCGACGGACCATACGTTGTTCAGCCAAGAAACGGTTTTTACGCTGCACAAAGCCGAAGCTGCGTGGCGCCCGTGTTCGCGGAGCGTCAAACGCGCCGGTTCGCGATACGTGGGCATGTCCGCGGTGGTAATGATCAGGTCGACTTCCGGTCGCTCCTCGGCGCTTCGCCAGAATCCCACATTGTTGTGCACCAGGTAGATGCGCGCGCATCCTTCTGTCACTTTGTTTGCGCGGATCACTTCGTGAAGATGTACGCGAACCTTGGCCGCGGTGTACGGCATCGGCAGGTGCGTAATCGCGGCATCCTTTTCGAGCCGCCGCCAGTGACGTTCGTACGCGAAGGCTTCGCCGCGGGCAATGCGCAGCGTAGTGAATAGACCAAAGCCGCAGATTAAACCCGCCTGTCCAGGAGAAAGGCGTGCTTTCTCGACTGCAAGTAGTTCGTCGTTATGAAAAATACGGCTATGAATCAAGCGTGCCTCGTACCGCTATCGCAGATCTACAAAGATTGTAACCGAAAGTAGTTGCCGGTTTGCGGGTGAAGGCGGTGAGTTGGCTAGAAAACGATAACCTCTAAGCAAGGTCCGGCGAGCATCGGGTTTCGCTGAGCAGAACGTTAAAGCGACTACTCAACGTCCGTGACTTTGCCCTTGATAAAAGTGATCTTCAGATCTTTATACAGCAAAATTTGCTTGGTACCGAGATTGACGGTTTTCTGCGGCTCGCCGAGCGCCGCCTTCACTTGCTCGACGGTCTGCCCCACGGAAATATTTACGGGCGCAGCGGGTTTCTCCGGCTCGGGCGCCGCGGCCGCTGCCGCTGCTCCGCTTTGCTGGCCTCCGCCCTGATCCCCTGCTTGGGGATCTTCGTCAATCGCAAGCACCTGGCCGATGGTGGTCTCGACATCCGCGGGATTCGCGCTTTCCAGATACCCTTTCGCGAATTGAAAGTTCACCTGCGCTTTGTAGAAGTTGGGCTGCTGCACACCATTGCAGGAATCGCACTCCACGATCGAAAAAGAAATTTTTCCGGCTTTCACATTGACGTCAAGTTTTGTTACATACACCCGTTCGCCGGCGGTAAGAAATCGCGTAGGTACGTTTTGTTTGAACAACCCAGTCGCCACCGCGCTGGGCGAATGAATCGAGCCATTTTCGTATTTGGTTGCGAGCACCGCCGCATCGTTCGGCGGGAAAGAGAGCACGCCGCCCTTTTTCACCATCAGCACCGTTCCCGGTTCGGTGACCACCAATCCACTGGAGTCCGCGGCCATCTTCACCAACTTGTACTGTGCGGCAAGCTCGTCACTGAGCGAAGCCACCGGCGCAAGCTGAGCAGCCGTCGCGGTGCGACATCCCGCCACAATCAGCAGTCCGACGGCAACCCGCAACGCAATCTGGCCCATGTGACCCATCACGGAATCCTCCTTGAAGCTTTTCGCAAAGTTTTTTGTGCCACCGTTCGGCTTTAAGTTTATTGCTTTCCTTCGCGGAAACGGGACGAGTGCGGCGTTCTTGCCGCTCCCGCCCCGCAATCTTCAAATTTCCCTGTGCGGCTTAGTTTTGTGGTGGCCTGCTGGCGTCCTGCTTGGCTTCCGCCTCGGCTTGGTCCGCGTCCTTCTGTTGTTGCTGCAGCTGCGCGGCTGCGCTCGCGTCCGGTGCCGGAGGCGCTCCGCCAATCGTGCTGGTGCTTGGCGCGGCTGGCAATCCATTCTTGCCAGCGTTTTTGGCCAGATTCTCCAAGCCAGCGTCCACCTGCTCGCGGAAATGGTTGTGCATTTCTTGCAGATCGTTCAGATCCACTTGTGGCGTGGAGCCTATTTTGCAGTCCGTCGTCTTGCCCGCGCGCACGCGTACGTGCACGCCATTGTCGGCGCCGGCGTCCGCGTCGATGCGCTCCACCACGTCGCCCGTACTCAACGTACAGTCTTGCCCGTCATCGGTGCTTACATCCAGATCCGTAGATACCACAAAAATTGTGAATGCCGGATCAAGCGCCGAAGGCTTCTCGTCTCCAGCGGCGGCAGGCGCAGCGGCAGTGGAGGTGCTCGCAGCTGCGGCAGCCTTCTCCGCAGCGATTTCCGCCTTCACTTCGTCGGCAATTTGTTGTTTGAGTTCAGGAGTGAGTTTCGCCGCGCTGACGCTATCGCCCGCGGGTTCGTATCCTCCACCGTAAGCCAGTGCGCCTAATTCATTCGTCGATGCCGCGTCCGCCTGTCCCGCTTCATACGCGGCCTGCAAACTCGCGGCAATTAAATAGTCCGTTAGCCACAGCGAAGCATACGGATACACCGGATAAGGTTGAAAGTACGCGCCATAGTAGCCGTACCAAGGAGCCGCTCCCCAGCCCCAGCCGTAAGAAACCGGAGCTGGCCACGGGTTGTAAGCCCAACCGTAATAAACTGGTTGGTAGTAATAAGTGGGATAGTAGCGGTAATAGGATCCACCCCGGTAGCCAAACTGCCCATAAACCCGCGCGTAGCTGCGCCCGCCATAAACGTACGTCCTTTGATAATAAGAGCGACCACCGTACGTGCGGTACGGACGTTCCGCGTAACCGCCGCGCCGTCCATTGCTCACAAACCGCTGTCCGTTCCGCTCCGTCACCACGCGGCGGTTGCCGCTGATTCCGCGATTGATCGTCATGCCGTGGCCCTGGATGGTGCGTACGTTCCCGCGCTTGTCGAGTCCCACGTTGTTTCCAGACCTGGTTTGCACGGTGTGCGATACCGCAGGCGCCCGCCCGGCCCCTGCTCCCAAGCTGTGCGGTGCCACCGCGCCGCCGTGTACCGCGGCTGTGCCCGTCGGCCCTCCATGTGCGCCACTGGCCGTATTCGTCGCGCCTCGTCCGGTGGTCGTCGTGGTGCCGTGCACTCCGCTGGCTCCGGTTGTTCCCCGTGCACCCGTTACCGCGGTGCCGGTCGTGCCGCGCCCGGTCGTGGTTGTCGTGCCTGTACTTGCCCCATGTGTTCCTGCGGCACTCGTTGTGCCAGCATGCGCTCCGGTGGTCCCCGAAGTGTTCGTTCGCGGCACCGGCGTTGCCGCTCGCGGCGCGGCGGCCGCTGGCTTCGGAGCAGCAGCCGGTTTAGCGGGAGCCGGCGCGGGAGCGCTTGGCTTCTTATTAGTGGTCTGCGCTTCCGTTAGAGATGGCAACATCAGTAGAAGTGCCCCAAGTACAAACAAACCTGAAAACAAATTGCGATAGCGATGGCTGGGTTTCATCGGAGGCTCCTCGCTGCGCGGCCTTTTGCTTCGAAACGGTTGCTCAAAATGGGGACGAATCGATGGCTTGTTCGCGGGACTCGGGCACGCCGCGGGCCGTTCACGCTGCCGCAAGTCACGGGAAACATATTGGCCTTTTGCGCTGGAGTCAACGACTTTCTTCCGGGCGCAACGAGCCCTACCGTTCCGTACGGCGTTTCTTCATCACTGGATGAGCGGCGAAGCATTGAAAGAACAACGGCAAAAAAATAGGCTCGGCGCCTTGGCACACCCATTTATTGCACCTCGTTTATGGCAGCGCTCTCCCTTTTCCCGCAAGCCGCCGCCGCTACTGGTTGTCGCAACGTCGCCGACTTGCGTGCTGACGAACTCCGGACCGCTTGGCGAATTGAAAAGGAAGCCACGGACGTTCACCGTGAATCCCGCGCTTAGCCCGCTGAAAGCATTGCCAGTCACATTGGTGAACGAAGTGTTTGTTCGAGTGTTCAATTTGCACGGTCGTAAGCCCGACTATTCGCCGCCCGAATTAGTTACCGGCGGCCTTTTTAATAGGAGGAATTCGAAACAATGTCGACCGAGACAAAGTGGTGAGGTAAATTCGGAGATTCCGCAGGGCCTTACGGGAAATTCCGGGAGCAAACCCCAAGCGAACTTTTGACGCCGAACGTACCAACCGCGCGAGATTGATGCTGAACTCGCTCCGATCGCTCGCGTGGCACGCGATCCCCGCGCTGCCGCATTTCCGCCCATTGACTTCCCTCTGCTGCTATCCTAAACTTCTAGTTTGTCTCTACAGGGAAAGGTGTGACTGTTGCGATGAGGACGTACGTAGCCAAGGGAGCAGAAGCGGAAGCGCTGAAAGTTGGCGCGGATTGGTTCGTGGTCGATGCCACGGACGTCGTTTTGGGCCGTTTGGCCAGCAAAGTTGCCCGCATGTTGATGGGCAAAGACAAACCGAGCGTTACGCCGTACCTCGATTCCGGCGATCACGTCGTGGTCATCAACGCCGACAAAATTCGTATGACCGGCAACAAAGTCGAGCAGAAAATCTATTACTCGCACAGCGGCTACCCCGGCGGACTCAAAGAAGTCCCCGCCAAGCGCCTCCGTCCCATCAAGCCGGACTGGATGATTCGCGAAGCCGTGCTCGGTATGCTGCCCAAAAATAAGTTGCGTGCTCGTCGCGCCAAGAAATTGCGCATCTATCGCGATGCTGCGGGTCTCGCCCGTCACGCGGGTCAGAAGCCGCAACCGGTATCGATGTAGCTTTTGCAGGGCAGTTGGTCGCGGCGCATGTTTCGCCGCCGAAGCAACGAGCAGCAAAGATGTGGGGATTGTTGTTCTGGTGGGTGTTACAGCCTGCAGTATTCCAGTCTCCCGAGGCACTTGCCATCCAGCCGTTCTCTGCACTTTTAGCGAGTGCCCAGAACTCGCTGCCTCGGCGGGTTTTCTTAACCCGGCGCTGCTTGCTAGTTGCCGACGAATTTGTTCTACGATTTTCGAGGAGGAACGTTGAGTTCGATCGCTTCGCCCCTTTCGGGCAATAAAGTTTGGATCATGGGTACGGGCCGCCGCAAAGAGTCGGTCGCCCGCGTCTTTCTCCGCGCCGGCAGCGGCAAGTTCACCGTCAATGGCCGCACCGCGGAACAGTATTTTCCGAATCATGCTTGGAAACATGACGCCACCGAGCCTCTGAAGTTCACCAGCCTCGCCGACCAGGTCGACGTCATGTGCACCGTGCATGGCGGCGGCGTTGGCGGTCAGGCCGGAGCCGTTCGCATGGGCCTCTCGCGCGCCATCTCCAAACACAATCCGGAGCTGCGCCCCGCCCTGCGCACCAACGGCTTTCTCACGCGCGATTCGCGCATGAAAGAGCGCAAGAAGTACGGGCAAAAGGGCGCCCGCAAGCGCTTCCAGTTCACCAAGCGCTAAATCGCTCGGTTGGCTGGTGATACGGATTTGCAGCAAAAGTTTTGGCGCGGCGTTTGCGCACCTTGCAAAAACCTGCGCCATCTGGGCTCCAGCAAATGGGCGTAAGCCCGTTTGCTGAGATCACGGCCGGCAAGGAGCCGGCAAAAGGTTGTTCTTCAGTACGCGCGAAATTGCTCGCCGGTTATCGACAATCTCGCTAGCGTCCTGTCGCAAGCAGCTATCCTTAGAGGAGGAAACTTGGCAGTAGAAATCACCATGAAAGAGTTGCTGGAGGCCGGGGTTCACTTTGGCCACCAGACCCGTCGCTGGAATCCCAAGATGAAGGAATACATCTTCGGTGAACGCAACGGTATTCACATCATCGATTTGCAAAAAACTTTAAAAATGTTCCGCGAAGCCAGTCGCTTCGTCAACGATCTTTCCGCCCAAGGCCGCACCGTGCTCTTCGTCGGCACCAAGCGCCAGGCGCAAGAAGCCGTGGCTGAAGAAGCTCGGCGCTGCGGCGCCTTCTTCGTGAACCACCGCTGGCTCGGTGGCACCCTCACCAACTGGGCCACCCTGCAAAAATCCATCAAGCGCCTCAAACTCCTGAAGGCCATGCATGAAGATGGACGCATCAACGATCTTTCCAAGAAAGAAAAGGCGCGCCTCGGCCGCGAAATGAAGCACCTCAATCAAAATCTCGAAGGCATCGAGAACATGGCCACCCTGCCTGACGCCATGTTCGTCATCGATTCTAACGCCGAGGAAATCGCCGTCAAAGAAGCCCGCCGCATGGGCGTCCCGGTCGTTTCCGTCGTCGACACCAATTGCGATCCCGATGTCGTCGACTGGATCATCCCCGGCAACGATGACGCTCTGCGCGCCATTCGCCTCTTCACCTCTAAAATTTCCGAGTCTGTGCTCGAAGGCCACAATACCTATCAGCAGTCGCAGGTTGCCGATCAAAAAGCTGCTGCCGACCAGGCCTTGGTCGATGGCGTCGAATATGTCGACACCAGCGCCTACGAGCAGTACGAAAAGCAGGAAGGCGACTTCGTCGAGGGCGTCGTGGAAACCCCGGTCGACATTCCCGTCGAACCTCCCGCGGAGGCTGCCGAAGCCGCGGCCGTTCCGGAAACCGTTCCTCCGGCGGATGCCTCGCACTAATCGCATTGCGTCGGATTTAGATACTCGCGGCCCGGCGCTCAGCAGCAACATCAGCGCTGGGCCGTTTTGTAAGTAGTACGCGTGTACCAAAAATTTGCGTAAATATCAGCGAGAAGAGAAAAGATCATGAGCACACAACCCGCTACAGACAAAGCCCCGGTGAATGTTCCCGCGCAACTCGTCAAAGAACTTCGCGAGCGCACCAACGCAGGATTCGCGGATTGCCGCGCCGCGCTGATCGAAGCCAATCTGGACATCGAGAAAGCCATCAGTGTCCTGCGCAAAAAGGGTCAAGCTGCGGCCGCCAAAAAAGCCACGCGCGAAGCCAGCGAAGGCCTCGTCGGCAGCTACATTCACGCCGGCGGAAAAATCGGGGTGCTCGTCGAAATTAATTGCGAGTCCGATTTCGTCGCTCGTACCGACGCTTTTCAGCAACTCTCTCACGACATCGCCATGCACATCGCCGCGCTAGACCCGCGCTATGTGCGCCGTGAAGAAGTCACGCCCGAAATGCTCGAGAAAGAGCGCGAAATTTATAAAGCGCAGGCCCTGGCTACCGGAAAACCCGAAGCCGTCGTGGAAAAAATCACCACCGGAAAAATGGAAAAGTTCTACGAAGAAAACTGCCTCTACGAGCAGCACTACATCAAAGACGAAAGCGTCACTATCGGCGAAATGATCGCCCAAGCCATCGCCAAGCTCGGCGAAAACATCGCCATCCGCCGCTTCGTGCGCTTCAAAGTCGGCGAAGCCGGCACGACGGGAAGCGAATCCGTCAGCTCTCCCGTTGTCGCGTAATCTCGAACATCTACCTCCTGCGGCGTCCCGGCGCGATCTGGGACGCCATTTTTTCGCCGGGGCGCCCGCCACTACTCAATCCATAGGCGCTCGTACCTTTGTTTGTTACAATTGCCGGGATTTCGCGCACCGCGCAACGGAGAGCCATGGCAGCGACGAACGGCACCAGCAAGGCAGCAAAATCTAGAGCTGCAAAGAAAAACAAAGTTGAAGTCGTCAAAAAAAGCCAAGCCGTTTACCAGCGCATCCTGCTGAAACTTTCTGGCGAATCCTTTCAAGGCCCGCAAGGCTTCGGCATCCATGGCGACACCATCCGCGAAATCGCCCGCGAAGTAAAAGAAGTTCACGACCTTGGCGTGGAAGTCGCCATCATGGTCGGTGGCGGCAATATTTTCCGCGGCGCCCGCCAAAAAGGTTTTGAGATCGACCGCGCCACCGGCGATTACATGGGCATGCTTGCCACCTGCATCAACGCCCTCGCCCTGCAGGACTCTCTTGAAAAAGCTGGCGTCTTCACCCGCGTCCTCAGTGCCATCAACATGCAGCAAATTTCCGAGCCATTCATCCGCCGCCGCGCCGTCCGCCACCTTGAAAAAGATCGCGTCATCATTTTCGCCGCCGGCACCGGCAATCCCTATTTTTCCACCGACACCGCCGCCGCACTTCGCGGCATCGAAATCAAAGCTGACGTCATCCTCAAAGCCACGCGCGTCGACGGCATCTACGACGCCGATCCTGAACAAGTCGCCAGCGCCAAACTTTTCGAGGGCATCACCTACCGCGACGTTCTGCATCAGGAATTAAAAGTGATGGACACCACCGCGATCTCCCTGTGCATGGACAACGGCATGCCCATCGTGGTTTTCAATATGGGTCTGAAAGGCAATCTCCTGCGCGTAGTCTTGGGCGAGCGCGTAGGCTCTAAAGTCACTCTGGCCTAGGGGCTTCGTAGCGCAGGCACTCCCGCCTGTGCGGCGTAAGGTAGGGCCGAAAATGAGCAATGTTGATAAACAAGCTCAATCCTAATCTGAGGACGAAATGACCACCAAAGATTCTCTAGCCGCAGCAAAAACCCGCATGGAAAAAGCCGTCGACGATTTTCGCAAAGAAACCACTTCTCTCCGCACTGGCCGCGCCAACGCCATGCTCCTCGACAACGTCCGCGTCGACTACCACGGCACCCCGATGCCCGTAAACCAACTCGGCACCGTCACCGTCCCGGACGCCACCATGCTGGTAATCGCCCCGTGGGACGCCAGCGCCGTCTCGCTGATCGACAAAGCCATCCGCACCGCCGACCTCGGCCTCAATCCCACCAACGATGGAAAAGTAGTGAGAGTCCCCATCCCCGCTCCCACCGAAGAACGCCGCAAAGATATGGTCAAGCTCCTCCACAAAATGCTCGAAAATCATCGCACCGCCGTCCGCAACGTCCGCCGCGACGCCAAAGAAGCCATCGAGAAGTTAGAGAAAGAAAAGAAAATTAGCGAAGACGAAAAAAAACGCGCCATCGACGAACTCGAAAAAATCTCTCACGCCGAAACCAAGAAAATCGAAGACCTAAGCGCCCTAAAAGAAAAAGAAGTAATGGGCCTCTAGCTTTCAGCAGCAAGGGCGCTCTTGCCTGTGCACCCGTCAGTGCACAGGAATCCGCCGATAGATTCCGATCGGCGTGACGCCGCGCTTTGGTGTTTTAACACACCTACGGCTTCGATGGCGCCGCAGGCGCCGCTCTCTCCGTCGTCGCTGCCTTCCCCGCACCCGGCCCCACAATCGCAAACGACTGCGCCTCATCATTCTGCACCGCACGCAAAAACGCCGCGTAATCAAACACCCGGCCAGCCACCACTTCCCGCGCCAAAAAATGGATTCGCCGCGACGCGCTCAACGTAACCGCTCCCCCCGCTCCGCTCTCCTCATACTTCGACGCAAACGTCGCATAATCCCGCGACACCGATGTCCCCGTCGGCAATTGCGCCGTGAATCCCGCCGGCAATTTCAACGTAGCGCGGGCCTCGACTTCCAGCGGCGTCCCGAGCTCGATCGGCGCTCCCGCCACCGACGGCGGATCCGGCAGCGCAAACACCGGCAGCAACGCCGGAATTTTCACCGGCTTCTTAGACCAATCCACGAAGTTCGCCTGAGAAATTTCATACTCCACGGTGAACGGATCGTGCGTCGCCATCGGGTCCGAAGCATCCACCGCGGTAATCTGCCCGCGAAACCCATCAGAAAGCGAAAGGATTTGCGCCACGTTCTTCCATTTGTCTCGCGGGCTTTGATGAAACGCCAGCCGCAGCAGCAGTTCGTTGTCGCCGCGCATCCGATACTTCACTTTCGCGGTTAATTTCCCGTCCGCGCCTAGCGAAGCCTCCACATTCACGCTTTGTGCCGCTTGAAAGGGCAGCCCATCCGGCGCCGTTCGCCACGGATTCACCATTAGGTCCGCCCGTGGTGCTCCCAGGGCACTCCAAAAATCGATCTGCAGCGCGGGCTTGCCCCGAAACTCCGCCGGAATCATTCCATAAGGCGCCACTTCAATGCTTGGATCGAACCATAACGATTGCTTTACTTTCTCGGCGCAGATGAGCAACCGCCCAAATGGCGCAGGGCTCGCCAATCTAACCGCAGGTTGCGTCACCGCCCCGGCCAGCAAAGCCCGCACGGAGATTTCTGAAGCCCGCGCCATCGCGGCAAACAGCGCAAATTTATCCTCAGCGGTCGCTACGCCGGACGTCAGAATCTCTGCCGGCGCGCGCGTCCGGTATCCCGTTGCGCCCAGCGGCAAATCAACCGTCGCGATTTTCTGTGAAACAAATTCATAAATTGCTTCCAGTTTTTCTTCGTCCGTCTTCGTCGCGCGCGTCAACTCCCCGGCTTTCGCCGCCACTTGCGCATCCACTCCGCCCTGGGGCGTCATTAACCCCGCAATCTGCTCCGACAAATACGGCCACGAAACAAAAGTCGTAAACACTAAATCCGGTTCCACGGAACTCAGAGCCGAATCTTTCGCAGCTTCCGCTCTAAATGCGTGATTCCAACGATAAATCGTTCTTCCCGTAGCGCCCGCTCCCGTTTTTTCCGTCGCATCAGCGGGTGTGCTTGATGCGATTCGCGTCTGCATCTGCTCGACCGCCGGTATATCGATCTCCAGCAATTCCCGTTTTACCACCCCGGTGTGGTCAAACGAATGTTCCAGCCAGAAATTCGGCGCCAGCGGAGCCTTATTCACCTTCGTAATTACCCGGTATTCCAGTGTGTCGCTCGGCTCCAGTCCCAATATCCGTACCGATTTCACCCGCACATCTTGGTACGCTGCCGTCGCCGCCACCGCCGGATCTGCTTTGTCGGTCACTGCGCTCGGCAGCACGTCCGCCGTCCCGCCACTCGAATGTGTAATTCGCACCAGCGGAATTTCCACCGATTCATACCCGCGGTTATAGTCAAAATTAAGCTGCGCAAATTGCCGCACTCCTAACTCCGAATTGATTTTCACGATGGTATGCACTTCTTTGTGGCTGGACCCGTCCGCTTCGAACCGGTAATGCGTCTCGAGCAATTCCAGTTGCGCGGGGATCTTCGCTTCGGCCGGAGTGTCTGTCACGACCGGTCTTCCGGTAGGGGCGGATTTGCTCGGCTGCACCGACGGCGCTTGCGGCGCAGCCTCCTGCGCCCCGCTGCACTGCGCCGCGAAAATCATCGCCGACACCGATAGAATTGCCGAAATGCCGCGTCTAAGTAGCAAGGATGACCTCGCTGGCAGTGTAGTTTCGCAGGCCAGCCCGGTAAACATCATTTCCACCTCCGCGTCGCGCACTGGTGACGGTGGCACAGACTTCCGCCGGCGCGCTTTTCCGGCCGTTCCGTCCCGCGCCAACTGCTGCGGCAGTAACAATAATTTCAATGAGTGCAATCTCGGATTTATCTTTGGAGCTATAAGCATATAAATCGGTTGCAAACTCCCATCGAACGACAGCCGATGCTAAAGTTGAAAGTCGCCAATACTTAAAACAAATGGAGAGCCTGAATGAATTTCCCGTCCCCACGCCAGTTCTGCCATCTTCGAACGCTCCTGCTCTTCGCTGCCCTCTCCTGTCTAAGCGCATCCGCACCAAGTACCGCTCAGCGCCCACCGCAAGGCCCAGCCGAAGACGGCACCAACCCCGCGCTCATAAAAATCGCCGGCGAGGCACTCGTCGACTCCCACGCCTTCGACTATTTAACCGAGCTAAGCGATGACATCGGTCCGCGCGTAACCGGTTCCCCTGCCGGCCAGCGCGCCATTGCCTGGGGCCTCACGAAGATGCGCGCCATCGGTCTCGAAAACGTTCACACGGAAAACTTTTCGGTGTGGCGCGGGTGGACGCGCGGCGTAGCGCAGGCCGAACTCCTCGCCCCTATTCGCCGTCTTCTGCACATCGACGCCATGGGTTGGACTGGTTCGACTCCTCCCGCTGGTGTGGACGCCGAAGTTCTCTCCGCCAATAATTTCGATTTTGATCGCGAACTCAAAGACATGAAGCGCTTTTCCGGGAAAATTATTCTGATCGTTAGCGAAGGCGCTCCCACGAAAAGCGGTGACGCGATTTTCGTTCAGTTTGGAGACTTCCTGCGCGCCGCAGCCAAAGCGGGCGTCGTCGCCGTAATCGGTGGCCAGGGCGGTTTCGCCTCCGAGGGCATGAATTTGACGCACACCGGAATTCTCGGCTTTGCCGCGGACTTCTCCTTGCCCGTTTTGTCCATCACTGCGGAAGACCAGGGGCAACTCGAACGCGATCTCTCAGCCGGCAGAACCGTGCGTATGCACCTCAATGTTCAAAACACCTTCTCGGGCGGCCCCGTCGAAAGCGCCAACGTGGTTGGCGAAATTCGCGGCCGCGAGCACCCGGAAGAAATCTTCGTCGTCGGAGCCCACCTCGATTCTTGGGATCTTTCCGAAGGCGCCACGGACAATGGCATGGGCTCTGCCAGCGTGCTGGCTTCCGCGGAGGCCATTGTGCGCGCTGGAGTTAAGCCTCGCCGTACCATTCGGTTTGTGCTTTTCGCCGGAGAAGAACAAGGCTTACTCGGCTCGTTCGCCTATGTCAAAACGCACCAAGCCGAGATGGTCAACCACCTCGGTGACATCATCCTCGATGAAGGCCAGGGCCCGGTAAAAGAACTCCAACTCGGCGGCCGCGATGACCTTACTCCCGCGTTCCGCCCCTTTTTGCGGCAAGTGGCCAACATTCACGCGGTCACCGTAAACGATAAAATTGAAATGGGCTCCGATACCGGCCCCTTTATCCTTGCCGGCCTTCCCGGAATCAACATGCAGCAGGACTCGCCGGACTACAAATACACCCATCATTCGGCAGCCGATGCCTTGGAGGCCGTCAAACCAGAAGTTTTGGCGCAAGACGCAACTCTAATGGCCTTAACCGCCTATTGGATTGCCGACCGTCCCGACCGCCTGGCCAAGCCCTGGCCCGCCGAAAAATCTGCACAAGTCCTTCGCGCTCAGAACCAGTACGAGCTGCTTAAAGACTTTAATTTGTGGCCTTTCGGCGATAAAGGTCTCCCACCCAATCAATAAAAGCCCAAATCGAAGTCCTGAGATACGGGTGGCTCGTTAGGACGAATCAGGTCAAAGCTGCGTCTCAATTTCGGCTCGTTCTTCCCGTAACCCTCTTAGATTAAACAGTTACAAGTGACTCAAGCAAATGGGCTTTAAGCCCTTTAGTATCATCACTTGCAGGAACTGCTAATTAGAAAGGACTTCAATTCGCGCAGGAATGGGTAGCACCCCGAGCGCGCACCGGGAGGGACCGTCGCACTCTCCTGGTCGCGTGCACATCCCGTCCCTCGAGCTCGAGGTACGCTTGGCGCTTACAGGCAAACTGCGGAGCATCCGGCCGGGGATTTTTCCACAATTTTTTCCTCGGTTTTTTCTGTAAGATGATTTGACACCGCACGTTTTGTTCCTTATACTCTGTTGTTTGTCAGGGGTGTTCGACCCCTGTCGTTGGGGCAGCCGCTAATGCGGGTAGCATGTTTTCGCGGCTGACGAGTTGGAAGGGAAGATCTTCGGTCCCGGAACAAAGCTGGATGGAATGGGACAGAAGAGCGGCCGGAATGGGGCGCCAGCCCCGCAAAGCCGAGTAAGCCTCTCCGCATCGAAGTCAAGAGCAGGATAGTTCTGCCTTTTGGCCTGCGCACGGAGTTCTTGCTTGTCAGTTTCTCCGGATTCGCAGTTGCACCTTTCAGCGTTGGAGTGCGCTCTCGCGCAAATTTTTTGCGCGCGCCTTGCGAGAGCTGCCGCAATTGTGCGCGCTGGCGGCGGCTAAGGAAGTTTTTTTTGATTCTGGAACGGATTTCGCCGAGAGCGGAATCGCGGATAAAAAAGAGGGGCAACAGTGCCAACGTTTTCGCAACTGGTTCGCATGGGACGTGAAGCGGTAGTAGTCAAGACCAAGTCGCCGGCCTTGGCGGGCTGCCCGGAAAAGCGCGGCGTGTGCATTCGCGTGTACACGCAAACGCCGAAGAAACCGAACTCCGCATTGCGCAAAGTAGCGCGCGTGCGTTTGACGAATTCCATTGAAGTCACGACGTATATTCCCGGCGTCGGCCACAATTTACAGGAACACTCCATCGTGCTCGTGCGCGGCGGCCGTGTGAAGGATCTTCCGGGTGTGCGTTACCACGTCGTGCGCGGCACGCTGGACGCCGCCGGCGTTGAAAATCGCAAGCAAGGGCGTTCGAAATACGGCGCCAAACGGCCCAAGGCGGCCGCAGCGAAGTAAAAAGGTGCGAAGCAAAAAAGCGAAGCAGCAAGAAGCAGCAAAAATTTAGCGCAGCAAAACTACGAAGGAATTTTTTTAGGAGCGAGATAGCGCAATGTCACGCAAAGGTGTCACGTTCAAGCGGTCCACCGCGACGGATCCGGTTTACGGCAGCGACCTGGCCGAGAAATTTATCTGCTCGATGATGTGGGAAGGCAAAAAGTCCACGGCGCAGCGCGTGTTTTATGGCGCCATGGATCAGATCGCCAAAAAGACCAACGACGATGCGCTGAAAATTTTCAAAAAAGCGCTGGAGAACGTGAAGCCGCTGCTTGAAGTAAAAACACGGCGCGTGGGCGGAGCCAACTATCAGGTTCCGGTGGAAGTGAATCCGTTCCGCCGGCAGTCTTTGGCGATTCGCTGGTTGCTGCAGTATTCGCGCGAGCGCGCCGGCAAGACCATGATCGACAAACTCGCTGATGAGCTGATCGACGCCTCGAACTTGCGCGGCGGAGCCATCAAGAAGAAAGACGACGTGCATCGCATGGCGGAAGCCAACAAAGCGTTTGCGCATTATCGCTGGTAATTTTTTGGATTCGACAATAAAAGTTTTGAATTGTTTTTTTGTGTGACGATTTCTAACTAAAAGGCTCAAGAAAAAATCAAATGCCCCGGGCATTCAAACTCGAAGATACGCGCAACATCGGCATCATGGCGCACATTGACGCGGGTAAAACCACCTCGACTGAGCGCATTTTGTTTTACACCGGTGTGACCTACAAGATCGGTTCCGTGGACGAAGGCACTGCCACCATGGACTGGATGGAGCAGGAGCGCGAGCGCGGCATCACCATCACCAGCGCAGCCACTACCGCGGCGTGGGTACGCTACGACAAGAAATATCGCGTCAACATCATCGATACCCCGGGCCACGTGGACTTCACCGTGGAAGTCGAACGCTCCTTGCGCGTGCTCGACGGTGCAGTGTGCGTATTCGATTCCGTTGCCGGCGTCCAGCCGCAGTCGGAAACCGTCTGGCGCCAAGCCGACAAATATCGTGTCCCGCGCATCTGCTTCGTCAACAAGATGGACCGCATGGGCGCGGACTTCGACCACGTGATCCGCACCATCCGCACGCGTCTCGGCGCGCACCCCGTTCCTCTGCAATTCCCGCTTGGCCGCGAAGATAATTTCATCGGTATCATCGATTTCCTCGAAGAAAAAGTTGTCGTTTGGCTGGAAGAAACTCTCGGCGCCAAATTTGAAGACTTCCCGGTCTCGAAGTTGTGGGACAAGGCCTTCGTGGATTCCCGCCCGGATGTGGCGGCTGCTCTCAAAGGCTCCGCCATCGATAAGACTTTTTACGACGAGCACCGCGCCAAGGTCGTGGACTACATCGCGGAGCATGACGACGATTTGATCGACAAGTATCTGAACGGCGTGCCGCTGACGCTTGAAGAGATGCGCCGCTCGATCCGCAAGTCCACCTTGGCGCTGAAAATCGTGCCGGTGCTCGCGGGTTCCGCGTTCAAGAATAAAGGCATCCAACCGCTGCTCGATGCCGTCGTGGATTATTTGCCAGCTCCCACGGACGTTCCGCCCCTCGAAGGCATCAATCCGGAAACCGATGAAGTGGAGCTGCGCCGCGCTTCTGACGATGCGCCTTTTTCCGCGCTGGCTTTCAAAATCATGACCGACCCGTTCGTCGGCCACGTCACCTACATCCGTGTTTATTCCGGCGTGCTAAAAGCCGGCAGCTACGTTTACAACTCCGGGAAACGCACCCGCGAACGCATCAGCCGCATGCTGCAGATGCACGCCAACAAGCGCGAAGAAATTGATGAGATTTATGCCGGAGACATTTGCGCGGTGGTTGGCCTCAAGAGCGTCAACACCGGCGACACGCTGTGCGACGAAGAGAAGCAAGTGATTCTCGAGTCTATCGATTTTCCCGCCCCGGTTATTTCCGTCGCCATTGAGCCCAAGACCAAAGCCGACCAGGACAAACTGGGCGTGGCCATGCAGCGCCTGGCCCAGGAAGATCCGACGTTCCGCGTTTCCACGGAACCGGACACCGGCCAAACACTGATTTCCGGAATGGGCGAATTGCACTTGGAAATCCTCGTGGACCGCATGAAGCGCGAATATGGAGTGGAAGCCAACGTGGGCCGTCCACAAGTCGCGTATCGCGAAACGGTCCGCAAGAACGCCATTGCCGAAGGCAAGTACATCAAGCAGACCGGCGGCAAAGGTCAATACGGCCATTGCAAAATCGAACTGCACCCGCTGCCGCACTCCTCGGGCAACGGTGCGGGCAAAGAACTTTCCACCGATGATCTCGACTTGCTGGCCAAGGAAGTTGTTGGAGGCGGCTCGGCGAATAAGTGGAAATTCGACAAGGAACACCGCTTCCTGTTCATCGACAAGGTGATTGGCGGATCGATACCGCGCGAATTCATTGCGCCGATCGAAGCTGGCATCCGCGAAGCTTTGGACAATGGCATTCTCGCGGGCTTCACCATGGTGGACGTGGCTGTGGTGCTCATCGACGGCAGCTATCACGACGTGGACAGCAACGAAATGGCGTTCAAGATCGCCGGGTCCATGGCCTTCAAAGAAGCTTGCAGCCGCGCCAAGCCAGTGCTCCTCGAACCCATCATGAAAGTGGAAGTGGTGGTTCCGGAAGAATCCATGGCCGCGGTGTATGGCGACCTGAACGGTCGGCGTTCCGCGATTCAAGGTTCCGAGAATCGCAGCGGCGTAAACGTGATTCGCGCGGAGGTGCCGCTTTCGCAGATGTTTGGTTATGCCACGGATTTGCGCAGCCGCACGCAAGGGCGCGCGAATTTCACCATGCACTTTTCGCACTATGCGGAAATGCCCGCCGCGCTGGCGCAAGAAGTGATCGAAAAAAACAAGGGTCGGGACGTCCGATAAATAGTTTTGAGAATATTTTGCAGCATGCAACGACTTTGAACTGAGGAGCGAGGAAGCGATGGCCAAGGAGAAATTCGAACGCAATAAGCCGCACGTGAACATTGGGACCATTGGTCACATCGATCACGGCAAAACGACCTTGACGGCGGCGATTACCAAAGTGCTCTCGAAGCACAATCCGAAGGTGCTGTTCCGCGCGTTCGACACGATTGACAACGCGCCGGAAGAGCGCGAGCGCGGTATTACCATTGCGGTTTCGCACGTAGAGTATGAGACGGCGAACCGTCACTACGCGCACATGGATTGCCCGGGACACGCGGATTACATCAAGAACATGATCACGGGAGCCGCGCAAATGGATGGCGCGATCCTGGTGGTAGCGGCGACGGACGGACCCATGCCGCAAACGCGCGAGCATATTCTGCTCGCTCGCCAAGTCGGTGTGCCGGCCATCGTCGTTTTCTTGAACAAGTGCGACATGGTGGAAGACGCCGAACTGCTCGAACTCGTCGAACTCGAAGTTCGCGAACTCTTGAAAAGCTATCAGTTCCCCGGCGACACCATCGCCGTGGTAAAGGGTTCCGCGCTCCAAGCGCTGAACGGCGACGCGAAGTACGAAAAGACGATTGATGAATTGATGGATGCGGTGGACAAAAACGTTCCACTCCCGGTACGCGACGTTGATAAGCCGTTCGCCATGCCTATCGAAGATATTTTCTCCATTTCCGGGCGCGGCACGGTGGTTACCGGCCGTGTGGAACGCGGCAAAGTAAAGGTTGGAGAAGAAGTGGAAATCGTGGGCTTCCGCGCGACGCAAAAGAAAGTGGTTACTGGAATCGAAATGTTCAAGAAGCTTTTGGACGAAGGTCTCGCCGGCGACAACGTGGGGCTCTTGCTGCGCGGCACGGAAAAAGAAGATGTGGAACGCGGCCAGGTCATTTGCAAGCCGGGCTCCATCACGCCTCATACGAAATTCAAGGCGGAAGCGTATGTGTTGACCAAGGAAGAAGGC
>Ga0182024_10008378_pt1 | contig 21825 bp, 18 predicted proteins | sample P32metaG_FD_120480 | JGI IMG/M metagenome (GOLD analysis project Ga0182024, IMG submission 120480) | Permafrost microbial communities from Stordalen Mire, Sweden - P3-2 metaG (Illumina Assembly) | ecosystem: Environmental > Terrestrial > Soil > Wetlands > Permafrost | place: Sweden: Stordalen...
AGCGACTTACTTAAATGATAAGCGCTTTGAGCCGAGGGGCTTTGCGGAAACGTCAGGTTGACGTCAACCAGAAACGATAGCAAGCAGCCCGCATTACGTGAAGGACTGACTGAAGCGTAATGAGATACTGAGCCCATCTCGCAAGGGGCAGCCAGACGGTAGCTTGAACACCATCGCGATGCAAATCGGGTGGTGTTTTTGTTTGCGCTGATTTCTATCCTTCAACCACTGACCAAGTCCGTGTTCGCCGCTTCTCACTCACTTTGCTCGTTGCCAGAGACCTTCCTCGTGCTCGAAACCGTTTGCCAGAGAACGAGCTTTGGCCCTGTCTTGCTCAGCTAACTTTGTCTTGCCAAGTTTCTCGTAGAGAGCTGCTCGCTCCAGGTACGCTTGCACGAACCTACTGCTTCTGCCGATGGCGCGTGTGCAGTTAGCCACAGCCTCGTTGAGCTGGTTGCAGTGAATCTGTGCCCGAGCCAGATTCAAATAAGCTTGAGCCAGGGACGGCGTCAACTTCACGATAGCGGCGTAATCCAGAGCAGCCGCAGAATAGTTTTCTAATCGCTCGTAGGTTCCTGCTCTGAAGTAGAGGTACTCTTTTTTTCGTTTGATATTGATCGCCTTTGTGAAATCATCGACAGCAGCCTGCAATGATTGCTTGTTAAGCATGTTGATTTCTCCCCTCAATGCGTAAGCATCAGCGCTGTGAGCACCGAGCTTGATCGCCGCATTAACATCGGCGAGAGCCTGTTCTGGCTCCTCGATCCAAAAGTAACCGTGGGCACGCTTTACCAGCGCTTCCGGTTGATGAGGATTCACTTCCAGCGACTTGTTCAAGTCATCAATAGCAGCCTCATTGCGGCCGTCTCTGAGGTAGGCGTCTGCACGAGAATTCAAAAGATCTGTCGGCGGCTTGCTGAAGTTCTTGATTGCGTTTGTCAGTGCCGCTGATGCTTTCGGGTGGTGGTTCGCTGCCATGACATACGCCAGAGCGATGAGATCCTTTTCCTTTGCCTGCGTGCTATCGACAGCACTGACAGCTTTGGCGACTTTAACAGCGTTGGCGGCATTTGCAGCAGTGCTACCGGTGGTGCCAATGGGAGACTTCAAGGTCATTATCGCTGCTCGCCTTTCCAGGGCGGCAGCTGACTTTGGATTGATACTAAGGGCGGTGTGAACATCTGTAAGGGACTGCACAGGATCCGTCTTTTCCACAACCATGGCTCTCACGATGTAGGGTCTCTCCCACCCGGGATCTTGCGATATTGCTCGATCGCACAGTGACAGTGCCTCACTCGGATTCTGCTTAATCAGGCATTGCGCCAATGTGATGCAGTCGACAGCTGAATTCGACCCCATTTTGATAGCAGTCTGCAGATAATTTATGGCCTCCGGGTAATTCTTTCCTACACAGTCAAGCTGTCCCCACATTTGAAATTCGTTCAGTGCCTTAGGAGGCCAGGCCGTACTCTCATTGGTTACGCCAGTTTGCAGTTGCAATTCTTTGCTTTGGCCAATATCCATAAATAACTTCCAAGCGATGAAATCGTCATTTTTCACCTTGTGCATATAATCCAAAAAGAACTTTCTTCCGCTAGCATCAATTGGGCGTCCAAGAAAACGCTGGTAAAGAAGTTCGATCTTCGCCTCATTTGTTGATTTGCTCTTGTAGAGATTGAAAAATTCATCAGAAGCGGCAAGATCAACAAACGTTTGCAGCACGTAAGAGGCATTCACCTGTTTTATGCGCTGCAACTCTCTTCTTAGTTCAGCCGGCGAGGGGTCGCGCTTGAGCATACGCTGGTAAGCGAACTCCACTAGCGCCTGAGGCGTCTTGATAGCGGCAATAGCAGATTGACACAGTGGTGCGACGGCCGCACAAACGGCTGTCGCCAGAAGATAACGGAGAAATACGTTACGAGCAGCTGTCATTGCTATGATTTTAAATGAAGTGCGACATGATGTGGATTCTACACCCCATTTGCCGAAACGCGATGATTGAACAACAAAAATCTGGCATCACATCTAATACCAGATTTGAGATTGAGCCTGGGTGATCTAATACCTGTAGTCACCTAATGATGTCCAACGATCATTGAGAGCAAGCCCAGTAGCTTCCAAATTGTTTATCGCTCCGGCAATATCAACGACACTCATGTCTTTGTCCCGTTCGTTGTAGAGGAAAACAAGCACTCATTATTGAGTATAAATTACTTATTGGATGTAAGCAAGAGAGCGTTTTTGTTCCATCAGGCGCTAACTGTGCGGAATAACAGCCGCGTTGCGAAGATCCTCAATGTCAGCCAAGACGCCTTTGACCAGAGCCTCTGTTGCCAACCTACCTTTTTCCACCGTCGCCAAAGTGGCATCGCCCCAGACGCCTGAGGCAGAGTAGACTCCCTCGCCGCTTGGATCGCGCGTTAGTGGCCCATCGCCGGGACGAAATTCGTTCACGGCTTTCTCCATCGTCACCGTATTTGGTGCGACATAGAGCATGATAGAAGTCTCGATCTCATCAGCATGGCCGCCGCCTTCCTGCTCACTAATAGAAGCCTCTACTGGCGCCAGGATCTCGTTCCATGCAGTGTAGCGCAAGACGATCGACTTCAAAGCCAACTCCTCAGCCGCCGCTTTTAACGGTCTGACTGTGGACACACCGGTATTCAAAACATAAAAGCGCCTCGGACCAAAAACCGACAAACTCTGGCAAATATCTACAATTAGGTCACGCGCAGTTTCCAGCCTCAGTGTAATTGAGCCAGGATATTCGACAAAAGAGGGAAAGAAATGATAGTTCACCGTCGGCACCACTACCACCTCGCAGACAGCTACAACCCGCTGCTTGAGATACTCTGCTATCAACCAATCGGTATTCAGTTGTAGATGATATCCATGTTCCTTAGACTGAGCACCAAGGGGTATCACGACCACACACTCAGGTGTGAGGACTGCTTGCGCCTGCGTCCAGATCATCGTCTCCAAATTAAATCCCGGCATAAATGCCCTCTCAACTGAGTCGGACTGTGAACTGAGTTGGACTGTGAAAGCATCGCTCATCGGACAAGCTTGCTTCCTCAGATTCTTGCAGTATTCTATCAAGTCTCTCGTGTATACTGGTCTCGCATTGGTCTGTCCGATAACCAGTCGCAAGAAAGGTTATCCTTTTGAAATTCCCATCAAGGAAGGCAAGATCGAAGGCATCATTCTTACAGATCAGGTTAAAAGCCTGGATTGGAAGTTGCGAAAGGCCTCTTTTGTCGCTCGCGCACCAGACACCACCCTCGGTGCTGTCATTGAAAACATCACGGCTCTGCTTAAAGACTGAACTGCGCCAATAATGTCAGATTTTGCCACCGAATGTTGTAGCGAGCATGCCGATGCGCTTGAGATGGCGATTCTTAATGCAAAGAAGCTGAACATTCAAATCACTTTCGATTTGGGCGATGAGCGCGCAACCTATAACATACGCTCCAGAGATCCTGATCCCTATTGGATTACCGAACGCGAGGGACGCAATTACCGCAAGGTCGAAACTGAGATTGCGCAGGGTTTGCGCAATTTGCTTGCTGATGCTTGGCCAATCAAAATTGTCGGCTTGCGTGCTGGAGCTATAAGTATCGAGATTCCGTTGTCGCAACTGAGAACACTTGCATTGCGTGCCTGGTGCGAAGCAGCCGGGTTGGAAGAACCAGCAGTCGTTCCTAAGAGGATTGAATCGACTAGAAGGCTGAAGAATGCAATGAGAGCTCGGGTACTGGCTGATTTGCATAAACCTGATGGAGGGGCAACGTTTAGCAACCGTTCTTTTGAGGCGGTTGCGTTTGCGGGTCACCTGCGCCATTGCGATCTGAGCCATCTCGACTTGTCGGGGGTTGCTTTTGAAAAATGCGGAATGAAAAGGTTTATTGCATCAAATTTTGCCCAGACAGATTTGTCAAAATCCGACTTGTCCGGTTGCGTAATCAATAAATGTGACTTTCGCCAGGCGAATTTAGAAGAGGCTCATTTCCGGTCTGCCAAGGCAGTTTCAGCGGATTTTTCCGGAGCTAAATTGAGAGCTGCAAGCTTCTGGCGGGCGAATCTCTCCGGGGCAAAATTCTGTCATGCTCAGCTGCAAGATGTTAATTTTGAGTTCGCCAACATATCCGGTGTTGATCTAACATCCACCGACGTCACCAGTGCCAAATTTCTCAAGACTGGTTACGATGAAAATACAAGATGGCCAGAGGGTTTTCTGGACTCATTGTTCTACAAAAAGACAGCAGAACTTAAGACTGATTACTTATTTAAACTTCTAGGCGAAGGAAAAGATCCGCTGGTGGCGCACGAGGTGAAACTAATTGCCAAACGTGGACACATAGATTTCGAGCGCTTGATAAAAAGACTGAAGGATGCGTTCTATGGAGATAGAGTGAGAAATGCATTGACCATGTTGCAAGCAACACGTTTCCAACTATTCGTAGACGTGAAGCCTGACTCGCTTAGTGGCATTATCAAAAGTCAAGCAGATCCATGGCTCATTTACTCATGTCGCTTGACCGAGACCGGTGCATTTTCGTGTTGTACTCAAACCCTGGCAAAGTGCGATGGAATGCGAGGACTGGTGTGCAAACACATCTTAGTGCTGTTGCTCGGCGTCACCAATGCCGGTGCCATCGAACCGGCGACGGCATGTGAATGGGTTCTCACAAGCCGAAAGCGACGGCCCAAGCTCGACCAGCAGATGTCCGCTGATTCTTTCCTTCGATACATGCGTGGCCAAGCTGGCGAACTCGACTGGCGCCCGACCGAAACGATGCCCGAAGACTATTACGCCTATTAGGCTGTTAATCGCCTCGTCACAGTACCGCCAGCAACTTTGGCTCACATATGATGTTTTGCGTGCTCGATCAAATGCCTAAACGTGTAACCGTATTGCATAGATTCGCTGGTCATCACGGCTGGTAGAAATGACGCGTCCAGACGCGCTTGCTCAAAAGCTTCCGGCAGATGCATAGTCAGCTCTGCCGAAGGAAGATATTGTTGTTTTTCAACCAGGAAGGTGCCGGTAAACCTGCCTCTAAAGACGAAGCTCACGGAGATCGCACCACTGTCGGTGGAAAGTGTGAGGCAAGCCGTATCGCTGCGTTCTTTCAGTTCGGTCAATAGCGCTACAGCGGCATCAGCGATGCGCATGTCGCTGACAATTTCTATCGGGCAACCAAGGAAAAGCGCCGACATGGCGAGAATGATCTCTTCTGGCAAGGAGTAAATCTGCATGGTTGTGTCATCTCTTGCCAAATCAGAAACCATCATGTTCATCGATCTTTCCATCGTCAGAGGTTCGTTTTCCGATTTGGTACCATACATGCAACCGACAATTCTGCCCTGGTAAAGCAGTGCCGCGCTTCGGGAAAGACGTTGTTCCGATTGAGCTTTTAAGCAACCCGTCAATTGACTCTTTTCAAGCAATGCTTCGAGCTCTGTCAGCGGGGTTTCGGCACTATTGGTTTCTCGTACTTGTCCGTCGACCGGCGGCATGATGATGTCGATTGCCCGTCTTAAACGCAGATCAGTCGGATACGAATCCGCCCAAACAGCAAAGGCGTTGACTGAATCGCTCGATGTGCTGAATTGCACACGCTCAGTCGTGCCAATCATATAAGCGAACGTGAGCAGCGCTCGATCGCCGCTCATGCAGACGAAAGTAGCGGGAATTTGTCTGCCCACATCCAGTGGATCCTGACTGGGCAAAAATCCTTCCATATTGCCAGGCGTCACGGTCACGCGGTAGCCCCCGACTTCAGGAGCCTCGACCTTGCAAAGAACGCTTTGACCGGTCTTGTAGTTTTTGCTATCGTTCGACATGATGCGACGATTTTAACATCTGGAGCGTCTTCCAGTGTTTTCGAATCATCCATACCAGACTACATGACGAGTTACTTAATACGGTCCGTCACGAAAGGTTTTGCTCAGTCTTGGAAAGCCGTCAGTCAGTGGGCAGAGCTTCATGCAAGTGAGGGCTTCACAGTCTCACCACTGAATTTCAAAAGATGATCTATCGCTCGCACATCGACGGAATTTCCCACCAGCCTCCATCTGGCCTCCAACTGAATCTCTTCTGGGAAGCTAAAATTGTTGCCAAAGCCCAGAAGACGCAGAATCTCTTCCGGCGAAAATCGTCGCAGTCTGCCGTCGTCCAGGCGCAATAAGCTGCCACTGGCTTTCATGCATCTGGCGTAATTCTTCGTGAAACAGATGACATTGTCCTCACCGCTGCCTGTGACAATATCAAAGCCGCCACCATATCTGGTTACAACATCCGGGTCGAGCAGCAACTCATTGCTGTCTGCGCTCAAGTAATCTGTCAGACTTTTTCTTGCAGCGATCGCAGGCGAGGGAATGCTGAATTGCTTGTCTAAGTCTAAGTCTGAGTTTGAGTTTGTTGAGTTTGAGTCCCTTTTGGCAACGAGGAAGTGGCGAGGGCGCCTCATTGGTACACCGAATTGAGTGGAACACAATTGCACTGCTGCCGTGCTGTAACTACATTGCCTGGCTAGACAAAGCAATTTTTCACAGGCGTCGCTTTCAGCAAAGGCGGTTACATTTTCTACCATCACCAGCTGCGGCTTAAGGATCGGCAGATAATCAATCAGATTGAGAAAAGATCGGGAACGCGGATCGCTCAAGCCCTTTTGTTTGCCTCTGACGGTGAAAGGAGTGCACGGTGGGCTCATCCACCATATGTCCGCCGGCGGTATCTGGTCAATGTTTATGCTGTCTAGATTTTTTGAGTGAGGTCGCAAGGAGAAATTATGTTCAAAGGTGTCGTTAGCCAGGGCATACTGATCGAAAGCCGCGATGACATCAATATCATGGCTTTTGGCGGCGTATGAAAATGCTCCGATGCCGGAGAAGAATTCCACTGCAGTTAGTTTGGCCATCGCGTTTCCGGCTATTTACCGAGAATGTTGTGCGAACGTTGACGCAACTTATCGGCTTCCATGGAGCGTCCCTGGGCTTCGTATATCTGAGCCAGATCCCGTAGTGCTATGCCAACGTTCGGGTGTTCCGGTCCAAAATTCTTCTCGTAAATTGAGACCGCCAACTTCGACAAGGTCTCGGCTTTGTCATATTTTTTGCGCTCTTCGTAGAATTTTGCCATCGATAAAAGAGTCGTCGCCACTTCCGGATGCTCGGTGCCAAGAACCGATGAGAACAGCTCCAGTGCGCGCCTGTAGAGCATTGCCGCCTCGGTGTCTCTGCTCATTTTGTAGTAGAGCACAGCCAGATTGTGCAGGTTTGTCGCTATCTCAGAGTGGTTTGGATTTTCCTTCTTCTCATAAATTTCCAGGGAGCGCTTGTAGAGAGGCTCAGCCTCGACATATTTGCCCTGGTAGGAATAATTGTTGGCGAGACTGCGCAGGCTCTCAGCAACTTCCTCATGGTCCTTGCCTAAGACTTGTTCCTTCAGGTCGAGCGTCTTGAGATAGTACTGGTCGGCATCATTAAACCTGCCTTGCTTGCGATAGATGCGGGCAAGCGTCTTCAGGCTGCTGGCCACTTCCTTGCTCAAAGGACCGGAAGTCTTTTCCCGAATTGCCAGGGCTCTGAGCAAAAGTGCTTCGCAGTCATTGAAATTGGCGACAGACGAATAATAGTTGGCCAATTCCTGCAGGCTGTCGGCAACGGTTGGGTGATCGGCTCCTTTGGTAGTTTCGTAAATCTGCAAGGCACTCTTATAGAGATGCTCGCAATCGCCCAACTGCCCTTGCAAGCCGTGATTCTGGGCCAGGGCAATCAGACAGCCAGCCAAGACCGGATCGTCGGCTCCGAACTTTTCTTCTCTCAGGGCTATGGCACTTTTAATGAATGGCTCGGCCCGGGCATATTGTCCGGCGCCGTTGTAAAGCTCGGACAGATCCATATGGGATGTGGCCTTCTCAGCGTCGGTGCCGCCTTTCACTGCTTCGTCCAGGGCGCTTTTCCAGATCTGCTCGCACTCTTGGAAGCGCCGCTCCTCGAAAGCCAGCCGCCCGGCATTACGAAGCTCTTCCCAATCCAGTTTCACGTTTTGCATTTCTTCAGTCCTGACACTGCCGTATATTAAATATCTACCCGCCGTCATACTTTAATCAAAAACTTTGAACTTTGCTAAGGTTTTGAACGTTTGATTAAGTGTAGGCAGATCGACGGTGGTAGGTTTCGCTCCCTCAAGCCCGTCGATGTGTTTACGTTTTCGCGCCGCCCAGCAGGGAAATTTGAGCGCCGGGCTCATTGCAGAAATTGCTCGACCCAGCCTTCTGGCGTTTGCGCATCCCGGCGCAGGTCCGCAAGGTAGTCCTCAAGGGTGAGGTTGTGGCGGGTAATGCTTTGCGCTTCGTGCGACCAGAACCACACTCCAGGTTGGATAACCTCAACGTCGATAAACCAATAGTCACCTGCGCCGTTGGTTCCGACAACACAGTAGTTTTTTGGCCAATGCTTTTTGCCAATTCTCATCATGCCGGCCTTGCTCTGGGCAAGCTCATTTTCGCTAATGATCTGCTCTGCGTCGGTCCACAGAACAGCGCGGAAAGGCAGCTTGGCTTTAATTTGGCGCACTTCATCCGTGTGCTGGAGCAAGAATTCCTTATAATCTGCCGGCAGGGATATTCGCAATGAAGACTCGATTAGCGCAATATCGGATTCGTTCACACGCTCCACCTCAAATAACAAGGACTGTATTGCAGACATCGTAGGCACCGCATTTGGTGCGCTCAGCGAGTCATCTTCATGATCGTGGCATGATGGTCTGGAAACTGCCTCAGCAAAGGCTCCCAGTTGCCGTGCTCGTAATCATCAGGGTCAAATCCGGGAGCGACCGTACAGCCAACTAGAGCGAATTGTCCACCCTCTTTGAGAGTCGATCCTTGCCAGGTTCCAGCCGGAACAGCATACTGAATGAACTCACCACCAAGAATATTGGCACCCATCGTAACCTTGTTTAACACACCGCTATCGTCGATTGTCACCAGTTCAATCGGATCACCGAGATAAAAGTGATAGATCTCGTCAGAGCGCAGTTTGTGCAAAGCGCTGAACACACTCGGAGTGAGCAAATAATAAATGGAAGTGATCGCGCATTTATCCGTTGAATACCGATCAGGCAAACCGCTCTGAGCGATCACTTCGTTTGATCTGAAAGTTTCAATGTAATAACCTCCTTCCAATGGAAGCGGTTTCAGGTTTAGAAATGCAATCAGCTCATCAGAAGTCATTATCTGTGCCCACGGCGGTCAGGCAATTATAAGCGGTTCTTTGTCTGTGCATGAACACCAGAAAAAATGTCAAGGCGACAAGTAAGTTCGTAGATGCACGATTGTTTGAAAAGAAGACTGTGTAATTCCACAGCAACTAGCAGACGGCATTGTCTTAGCATTCAATTACCCCCACTGAGGTAACAGCCATGCCGTTCGATGCACACTCCGAAGTCAATTCACCCTTAACGCATTCTGTGGAGATCTCCCACGTCCTCACCAGTTGTGCTCGCGAAGTGCAAGTTTTTGCTGGTGGCAGCTTAGTTGGAGCAGTTGATTACGCTAAGGACCATCCGGTCAATGCTGCTGTTGACACTGCTTTCGGACTAGCCATCGGGCTGGCAACTAAGAACTACACAGGTCTGGCACATATGCTGACGGTGGGTGCGGCGGGAATGATTCTCACATCGCAGATGTCCAGGTTGGCAAATGGTGACTTGCCCAAAATATTTGCCCAGACATGGAATGAGGATAGTGGAAAACACATTGCTTCCAACGCTCACAAAGTAAGTGAAATCCTGGGGCCGATGACATTCAATACCCTTGCCATCTCGGCATTTGCTGGGGCTGGAATGGCATACGGAAAGTATGGCGGTCGTTTTAGCATCGCAGACACAGATGCTGTGCGTATTGGCGATAAGAATTTCCCTTCCAACTATTACGGCAAGAGATTTGATCGTATGCCGGTGCTTGGATTCACTCGCCTGGATGAAAATGGGTTGCGCACACCGGTGACCACGTCAATGGGGGAATTGTTGCAAGGTCGGGATAAATTGCCGTTTGAAGCGGAGAAGAGCGTGTATCTGGAGAGGATTCAACAGCCAGTTACTGAATCAAAAGGTTTGTCGTCCTATGCCGGCAAATTTGAGCAGACCTCCATCGGTCAATTCAAAAGCATTGCAGAACGTCATCCATCCATGATGGACGACAAATTCCAAGCGAATCCAATCCTCACTGAGATAGCTGATTGAGGGTGCGCTGATGAACCGGCATTCGTTTGGCAGCCAGCCCGTCAGGGCACAATGCATGTGCGGTTGCGCCTCTTTGGGGACGACAAAAGTGTCTGGCTCATCCAATTTTGAGAGCGACGACAAGAAAAAGACAGTGCCAAAGGTCGACGCCAGTCAGTCAAGCCCGGCACATAATGAAGCGCACAATGATTCGCACAATGATCCTTTCGCTTTCGTGCAGCAAATCCGCAACAGCGCTGGTCAAACGTGGAACAGCGCCGTTGGAGGGGTGATGGGAGGATTCGACGCCAATAAGCTTGCCAGCCAGATTTCGCCGGCAGATGCAGCGGCGTACATGAGAGGGAAAGAGGTAGCCAGCGGCGGATCCTCTGAAAATCTGAGCGCTCAACAATCGGTAGATCTTGCCCGATACAAAGCGATTCACGACGCCAACATCCCTTTGTACGACCATGATGCTTTTGTCGGCAGCCTGGAGGAGGCGCTGCAAAAGCGAATCACAGAGCACCCGTCTGTCAATAATGCAACCGCTGAGCAGACCGCAGATGCCTCTACCACGAGAACAGTCGATCACACCACCAGCTCCAATGCCACTGGCACTGCCAGCGGTGCACCGACGGATGCAACCACAACCAGCTCTGTCAGCAAACAAGCCACTGCCTTCCTTGGCTCAGACGGCTCGACAGCTCCTTCAGGGACTACTACCAAACCTGGAGGCGATGGACGCATTGCTTCTGGCGATGTGCCGGTTGCGGCGATTAAGGCGGACACTAACACTAAACATGGCTCAGCTAATGATTTGTCCACTTTCGGAACACAGAAATCAGAACCATTAACTTGGGATTCTGTGGTGCATGGAGTTCAATCCTCCCAAAGAGCCGGTGGTGAGGGTCAAGTGTCGAATTTTGCTGGAGACACCAGTGCCGGTTTGAGTGGCAAGAGCGTTCTCAATGGTGGCGAAAACCGGCAATACGAGAGTCCTTTTCAATTGAATAGAAAGCCCGAATCGGATCGAAGCGGATTGCCCAACGATTCATCGAGTCGGCCAGATTCTTTGAGTGGCCGTGATTCATCGAGTGGCCGTGATTCATCGAGTAGCACTGATTCATCAAGCGGCCGTGATCCTTCAAGCGGCCGTGATTCATTGAGTGGCCATGATTCATCAAGTGGCCTCGATTCATCAAGTCGCCATGATTCATCAAGTGGCCTCGATTCATCGAGTGGCAGTGATTCATCAAGTCACCCTGATTTTTCTTCGAACCTTGGTGACCGCTCGCATCAGGCTATTGCGGACAAAGCACCCTTAGAAAAGGGAACCACGTCCACCGATACGGCAAGAGGGTCAACTGCCTCAGGCGCCTTTGCGGCACAAGAGAGTGCAGCGAATACTGGACCGATAAATTCTCAAGACAAAAGAGCTTCCATGCCAGATGGATTACCGCGCGGATTAGCAGGCGGCATGCAAAAAGATGCAGCCAGGTCCTCTAGTCCAGCACCTGCGGAAAATAGATTTGAGGTTTCAGGAGCTGGTAGTCAGGAAGCCGCACAAGTTGCTGGTCAAGCTCTCAACACCCCCGGTCAGGAAGCGAAAGTTGCTGGTCAAGCTCAGACCATGCGCGGTCAAGAAGCGCAGGCTGCTGGTAAAGCTCAGACTATGCGCAGTCAAGAAGCGCAGGCTACCAGCCGCAATCAAGATCAAACGATGATTTCCGCGAAAAGTCTCAATCCAGAAATGAAGTCTCGTGAGCTGGAGCAAAATCTGAAATCGAGCGAGAAACTAGCAGACAAGGTCTCTCCGGGCAGAACAAGTGATACCAGATCCGATGCCGGCTGGGGAACGCCGACAAATATTTCTCGCGAACAAGCTTCGATCAGATTGGGGGAATTGCTTCAATCAAACGGCAAAGCAACTGTCAAATGGTCACCAACTCTGACTGGTCTCACGCCATCTCGACAAGGCGGCGACAGCGCTCCTGTTCGCAAGGATCTTGCCCAGGCACCACGCGCGATGCCGGGAGGTCGCGGTGCTTTGGACGGTCAGTCTACAACCTTTGTCTCGCCCGTCAGGCTGCCGAACAAGAGATACATATTTGGTGCCGAGGTCGCCATTGTTGCCATCATAGCCGCCTCGGGAGCGGCCAGAGTGCGAGCTGAGGCTGTGCGTCCAATCGCGCCCGGTGCGGTAAACGAATTGGCTCCTGGAAAAGGAGATAGGAATACGGACGGTACGAAACTGGTCGGCCAAGCTACAACCGAGTCCGCAGGCTCGAAACTGGGCGGCACGGGCAGCAAGTCGGATAGCGTTGCTATTAAGTCGGATGGCACGGGCACCAAATCCGATGGCACTGGCACGAGATACACATCTCAGTTCTCGACAGCAGATGGCAAGCTGTCTGGTCGGCAACTGTCTGACGGCTCGCGCACTATATTTGTTGCGGATCTATCTCGACAACCACTGGCAAACCGAGACGTCAAATCGTTCACAGCCAAAAGCCAAATCACAGACAAGCGCTACATAACCGGCATAGAAATAGCACTGGCGGCGATGATATCGGCAGTTGGTCCGGCAAGGATTAGACCGGATCTGATTGCCAATCCGCCTTCTTCGGACAAAGAACCTCCGAAGCCGCCAGAAGACGGCCAGGCAGGGAAATTGGAAGCAAAGCAACAGCAGGACTCGAAGCAAGGAGAAAATGCGGCTCATCCCTCAAGTTTAGAAGAAGGGTTGGCCAAAGCCAGCGAGACGCAGTCCAAAGCCGGCGAGACCCCTATGTTGCCGGGTCCCGAAGCAGGCGAGACACCTGTGCTCCCTAGTGACGAACTTATTGTGAAGCCACCACCGGCTCTCAACAAACCAGGAGCAACAATGCGGATGAAGACTCTTGTGTCCGCGCAAGATACGCTGGTGAGCATCGCTGAAAGTTTTTTCCACGATCCAAATGTGGCCTGGCTCATCGCTGATTTAAATGCTGATCAATTGAAAGAGACCTGGATGGACGGTAAACGTATTGTTGAGATCAAAACCCGGCAACAGTTGGCGCTACCTGTTTGGCAGGAGGTAGGCGATTTTCTTGCTACTCGGACAGCCGTAGCAAACCCTAACAACCTGATTACAATCGTGGTGCAGTCCGCAATAGACAAGGAATTGCTGAGAACAAATCTCGGCACAATCTTCGAGCCCGGCAAGGAGTAGGTCGCTTGTTTCTCACCGTTCATGGCAGGAGGGCTAATGTGATCAACACCTGTCTGCTGAGAATGTATCGTTGAACGTTGAACGTTCAACGATACATTCAAGGTGAAACTCAAGCTAGACAATGGTTTTAGCGATTTCTAGTGTCCGCGCTCAAACGTGCTTCAAAATAGATGTCCATAAAGCCAAGTAGAACAATGATTTCATCGATCGATCAATCAAACGGAACGTCATCTGTAGAGTAAGTCTCTAAAGCCCTATAGAGAGTAGCTTTTAGAGATCGTATTTCAAGCTCGTTGCATTTTGGTCACAATCGAATCGGCGTAAAGACATGTAGAGCAAGGCTTTTAGGGATCATATAACGTTGAACGTTCAACGTTCAACGTTATATTTAAAGGTCAAAGACCCATCTACCCAGTTTAATGTTTGCTCTTAGTAGTGTTGTTAGAGGCCGGCCCAAATCATGTTGTCGGAGGCTTACTCCTGTGCGCCTTCTCGAAAGCTCTTTCGCTGCCTCCACATTCTCCACTTCCTGCGTGTGTGATAATGTTGCGGACCCTACCGGAAAACATTATGACTACAACAAAAGTCGATTTACGAGCTATGGCTCACAAGGCTCTGATTGATGCAGGTTTTACGCCTGACTTCGAACCTGCCGCCATGTCTGAGCTCAGTAAGATTGCCCATCAGATTCACACTACTGCTGATACCAGAGATTTGCGACATTTAGTTTGGTCATCGATTGACAATACGGAATCGATGGACCTCGATCAAATCGAATATGCCGAAAAGTTGCCCGATGGAAACACCCGACTGCTCGTCGGCATCGCTGATGTTGATGCGTTTGTGCCTAAGGGCTCGGCTCTGGATTTGCATGCTGCCAACAACACTACTTCCGTGTATACGGGAGTGGTGACATTTCCGATGTTTCCTGAAAAACTCTCAAACGATATAAGCTCATTGTTGCCCGGCTCCGACAAAATTTGCCTGGTCGTCGAGTTGGTCGTCAATCAGACCGGCACGGTGATTAGCACTGACGTCTATCGCGCCCTCGTACAAAATTATGCCAAGCTGGCATATTCCAGCATCGCTAAATGGTTCGAGGATGAGCATGAAAACAAGTTGCCGCTAAAAGCACCTGTTAAGGGGCTGGCCGAGCAATTAGAGTTGCAACGGCAGGAATCAGGTTTGTTTCACGATCTGCGTGTCAAAAATGGTGCCCTCAATGTAGAGACGATCGAAGCCAGACCGGTGACGGTAAATGGAAACATCGTTGACATCACGACCACAGATCATAATGAGGCACGAGATTTGATTGAGAATCTCATGGTTGCTGCTAACAGCGCGATAGCCATGCTTCTTGATAAAAAGGGAACCTACTCCTTGCGTCGCATTGTTCGCGAACCTAAAAGATGGTCGCGCATCGTAGAGATCGCCAAAGAACTAGGAGACTCATTGCCCGACAACCCTGATCCGCGTGCTCTCTCGGAGTTTTTGTCGCGACGCAAAAAAGCAGATCCAGACCATTTTCCAGACCTCTGCCTATCTGTGATCAAACTACTGGGTCCCGGCGAATATGTTGTTGTCCGTTCAGGGCAAGCACATGAAGGACACTTTGGCCTGGCGGTGCACGATTATACGCACTCGACCGCGCCTAACAGACGGTTTCCGGATCTTGTCACGCAAAGATTGCTCAAGGCCATAATTGACGGCAAGGATTGCCCTTACAGTGAAGATGAGCTGACAGTCATCGCCCAGCGATGCACTGATATGGGAAGCGCTGCCAATAAGGTCGAGCGTTTCATGCGCAAAGCAGCTGCTGCGCAACTGCTGAGCACGCGCATTGGTGAGGTTTTCAAAGCCATCGTTACTGGTGTGAAGGAAGACGGAGTTTACGTCAGAATCTCCAAACCATCTGCAGAAGGCCGGCTGATCAAAGGGCAGGAGCATGTAGATATTGGCGACAAAATCAAAGTGCGATTGCTTTCGACAAATCCTGCTCAGGGATTTATCGATTTCCAACGCGTCTAGGAAAGCCGAAATGATCAGTCCTGAAATGCAAACGTACTAGTTGCCGCCCTTGAATCGTTTCATGAGTTCTTTGGCCGCGTCGCTGTTGAGCATCGCCGGATCAATGTTTGCCGGTACCTTGTCACCATATTTGGCGCGCAGTTGTTGCAGAATCTCGGCCGATTTGCCCGAGCCTAAGCCACCTAAGCCACCTGCGCTAGTGCCACCGCTGGCAGAGGCTTGCGAGTGAGCAGGCGCTCCTATTGGACGTTGCGTCTTAAGGATTTGACTTCTCTTCAACTGATCCTGCAATCCATCAGCAATAGAGTCGATGCGATCCTCCAACTGCGGACCACCTTTGCCTTCTTTGATCTGATCCTCTATCTTGCTGAACTCGCCCAGATAGACGGTGATGCCAAATCCCTGTTTCTTGGCGGCCTTGATGCTGGCCAGAAGTAATTTTCGTTTCGCTTCAAATGGACCAGGGGCAACGTTTTGGGCGTAAAGCAAAGCGTTGGGGTCAGAAGGTGCAGGCGGCGCAGGCGTCGCCCCTGCTCCGGCAGGTGTGCCTGGTTTCGCGGTGCCGGCGGCAGTGGTGGAGGTGGGCGAACCGGCAGATGGAGCAGTTGACGGCACAGAGGGGCTACTTTCGCGCGGTGGCAGAGGCGGCATCTGGGCAGAGTCGTCTGCGTACACGGGAAGGGAAGAGGCTAAAGCCATAACGGCAAGGAGAATTCCTGCATTCTTTTGACTGCACATTTTTTCTACCTCACGCTTAACCAAATACCAATTCTGGCATATTTCATTCATGCATCGACATTTGACACATTCTTTCCTCACCCAGGTGTTGCTTGCAACATCAATCGCCAGTGCTATTACTCCCAACACCTGTGCCGCTCAAACCGCCAGATCGCCCCGAGCCTATGACTTCAAGCAAGCGGTTATGACCAATTCGGTAAACCGCATTTATCGGGTGCATGTCCCTGCAACCTATGATAGGAGTAAACCGATTCCCCTGGTTATTGTTTTTCACGGACTACACATGTCCGGCAATCTTATGTCTTTGCTCACCAGGTTTGAAGCCGTCGCCGACCGTAAGAATTTCATCGTCGTTTATCCTGACGCACTTGGCGGCAAATGGGACACAGCCGGCAATTCTGGTCATGACGACGTGCAGTTCGTAAAGGATATGTTGGGTAGTCTGGAAAGATTGATCAAAATCGACACTCGCCGCATGTATGTAGCCGGCATGTCCAACGGAGGCTTCTTTGTCGAGCGGTTGGCCTGTGAGTTGCCGGACACCTTTGCCGGCATCGCCGTGGTGGCTGCGTCAATGATGGAGTCGACGGCAAGCCGATGTGAAGCCAACAGGCGTATTCCCGCCATATTCTTTATCGGCACTGATGATCCACTGGTGCCGTCTGAAGACAGCGATCACAACGCCACTCTAGGCAAATTGGGTGATGCAGTGGGGATAAGCGGGCTGGGATCATTGAGTGTGCCGATGGCGAAGATGGGTGGCGTCATGACTGGTGCCGAGGCTGTCGGGTTCTGGTGCCGCCACAATCAATGTTCGCTCAGTCCCTACACCAACATTGAGCCTGACAAAGACCCCCATGACGGCACCAAAGTGAAGAGAGAAACGTTCGGATCGTACAATAGTGAAGTGGTTTGCTATTCAATCCAGGGTGGCGGCCACACCTGGCCCGGAGCCGTTTACAGCGGCCCCAGCGACGTGATGGGCAAAACGACACAGGACATTGATGCCACAGAACTGATTTCAGAATTCTTCTTGAGACATTCGAATTAGCAATTAGACGGGGCCTTACGAACAATTGGCAAAGCGCTCTGTGGAATTCCACAGCAACGTTTCTTGCCGGCCAAGCTAATCTGCGTAGTGACAAGCGGAGGTTGGGCTGATGACATTGGAAAGATATCCTATTTTGGTAAGCGACAATAATGTCAATGAACAAAATGACTGGCACTCACGCATACAATCGGCGCCTGCCTATCAGATATGGGAGTATCCGTCTCAACTGCCAGTTACGTCAAATCCGATTGTTGGTGCCCCTCAATCTGAAGCCAGGCTGAATATCTTTGCACCAAATACAGTGCGAACGGTCTGCGAGCCAGATGGTGTCAAGACCGAGCGCTCTGCTACCACCTCTTTTGACAGCTCCGCTGTGAATCGCATGTCACACGAAATTTATGTTCTCTCCCAGGGGTTGTGGAACGGCTACGGACAGGGAGCCCGCCAGGCCTGGGCAGACCCCGCCGGAACTGCTTTGCGGCTTGGCGGCTCGGTTGTCGGCGCCATCGCCATGGCAAAATTGGCTGGAATGTCCAGACTCATTGGTCAATCATGCATGATCGGCGGTGGCATTGCGGCCGCTTCAGATTTGGCTTTTGATGGAAGCAATCGAGCCAAGATAAATTCGCTTGGCTCAGCCCTAAGCAACGCCTGGCGCCCAGACGCGAACCTCAATGCCGATGTTGATAAGGTTTCCGGCAGTTTGGGCAGAGTGTGCTTTGACACCACGATGCTCTCTCTGGCGGCAGCCATCGGCGCCCGGTCAGTGTATGCGGTGGAAACCGCTCCGGGCACGCCAGTGCCCAGCGGCGTCAAGGGAGCATTGAGGGCCACTTACGGGAACAACGAAGCGATTTTCGTGCGCAAGAACGACACGGCAGAACTCAAGTTGAGTGGAAACAGCATTCATGCTTGGTCTGGACATGATGTGCCGACGCCAATCACAACAGTCACCACAGATGGTGTCAAGGTTGCCAACCTCGGCAAAGATGTAAGAGTAACTGAAAAGCCTAACCAGTATTTGATTGTCGAACATCCCAAAGGCAGAACTGAGTTACATTTTCAGTCTGGTATGAAGGTAAACGAAGCGAAAGTAAATGGCCAATACACAGAACGGACCATCGATTATGCCAACGGTCTCAAGATTCGCCAATTTGCGGACGGTCGCCTTCACTTCAACCTCAATGGAGTGGATCAATACGCTATAGACAAGGATGGCAAGATTTTCGATCCCGGTGCCAGCGGCAATGTTTGGCAGCCCACCAGCCAAAGAGCACGAGCCTTACCGCCGAGGCCGGAAATCTCGCAAGACAATGGCAATCATGTGCTCACTTTCGCTAACGGCACGCGTTTGCATACAATGCCCAGCGGCATGAAACTGATTAGCGACGGCTCCTTGCGCGAGATGCTGTAAGCAAACTCAGCCCGAGGGCTAATTGAGATTGTCCATTAAGTCTCGGGCCTGGTTATCTTTTCTCAGTTTCTTCAAAGCACGGCATTCGATCTGGCGCACACGCTCTCTGGAAACACCGAGCAGTTGAGACAATTCCTCCAAACTTTTTGGGCTGTCGCATTCCAAACCATAGCGCAGTTTAATAATGTCCTGTTCGCGCATGCTCAGCCTCGAAAGCAGACTGCTCACTTGCGAGGACAGCAAACTTTCCTCTGCTACAGCTTCGGGATGGGGGCGCGATTTATCTTCAATCATGTCCGACAAAAGAGTGTCTGATTCATCGCGCAACTTGCTGTCGAGGGAGAGAAGTTCTCTAAATGCACCAATGGTCAGCATCACTTTCTCACGACCCAAACCAGAGCGGGCAACAATTTCGTCCATGGTTGGTTTGCGTCCAAGATCTTCAACCATCTGCCGCACAAGTTTACGAAGCTTGCTCATGCTTTCACCGACATGCACCGGCACGCGAATGCCCCGAGATTTATCAGCTAAAGCCCGCGTGATTGCCTGCCTGATCCACCAGGTAGCATAAGTTGAAAACTTGTAACCACGTTCTGGATCAAATTTTTCGACTGCGCGAATGAGACCGAGCCCACCTTCCTGAATGAGATCTTGGAAGCTTAAGCCGCGATTGTTGTAGCGCTTAGCGATGCTCACCACCAGGCGCAGATTCGACTGAATGAGCTTGCGCCGAGCTTCAGGGTTGCCGTCGCGCACGGCTCTGCCCAACTCAATCTCTTCGGTGCCGTTTAACAATCGATGGCGTCCGATCTCTCGCAAGTAAACCTTTAGAGAGTCTTCCTCGAGCGGGGCAACCTCTTCTTCCTCAGCGACCGCCTCTTCAACGGGTTCTTGGACATCATGGTTATCTTCATCTTCGAAGTCGACCATCAAATCGCCAAGCTCGTCAGTTTCGCGACAAACTGCAAGAGGCGTCTTTGGAGACTTAGTGTCTTTTTTCAGTCGTTTCATCATTCTAAAATGCATCCTTCAAATTGCCAGACGAAAGCGCCAAGGACAGGCGATGAACCTGTCATCTTAGAGCAGCGGGGCATGATAAGCGCAATAATGCTTTAGCTAGAGCAAAACCCTGGTCACAATGCTGCACATAATTTTTATGCCACGAGCATTTGACCAGGTACCACCCGAAAACCGAGATACATAATTTAGTAACTAAAGTATACAAATCGATAGTCCCAAAACGGGCTCAGAAAGTGGCTTTAATCACATATTGCCAATTTCGTCAAGGGCACTTTCATCTTGCCGATTGGTTATTTAGCGCCCGGCTGCAGACGCATTTTGGACTGAGCAACGATTTCTTGCTCGATGGTATCGCCAGCGGTGCTCTTGCGTCTGGTTCGAGTGGCAGTGAATGAAGTAACAACCAGTATCAGAGCTGCTTTTGCGCAGACTCGGCATCATGTTGGACGTCGTCAAGGCGCTTTCTAATGTGTTTCATTGTTGCCATTTTAGTGATTTCCCTCCAAAATGGCACACGCAAACCTGGATCCAGGGATGAGCTCAGGTCCACGATCGTATTTTCGCCGTCTGGAGTTAGCACCCAGCTTCCCTCAAAAGTCTTGAATTGATTTGAATTGATCATGCTGTAATCGATGCGCTTGAGAGGCACTTCGTATTCCTTATACAGACATGTTGCCGCTCCAATGATTGGCAAACCAGGAAATTTCTCTTCTATTGTGGCTTCGTTGTCATGGTAGGAGATGACCTTTCTGTGCTCTGCATCGGTCTTTCGTTGATGTCTAATTGCCTCCCAGACAACAGTTGGCCTTGCCTTCACAATCTGATGAACACTGACTTCTTTTACGGCGGCTGCCGACTCGTCTGACTGGGCAGGCAGTGCTACTCCGGCACAGATTGTGATGCTAAGAAGCGACGTTGTTATGACTGATATTGCTCGCATGAAAGCCCACTATTGAGGTTTTGGAGACAGCAAGATACCTGCAACCGCCTGGCTGGGAGGGTTGCAAAGCTGTAGTTGATTCCATTACAGCTAGAACAAAAAACGAGTAAGGCGCTGGCTACTTAGGTGTAACCATGCCTTATTTTTCATTGTACCCATCTATAATTAAAAATGCTTGGTTGCGACAAAATTTTGTCCGATAAATAGGTGTGTTCTCCTGACTACGTAAAATGCTGCGTCAAGACGGATAGGCAACCCTCAAAAACGGGCAGATTTAGAGAGCAACTCGAACTTAAGACCGAAAAATGGGGACCGGCGCGCTTATACCATGTCTCTTGTAGCCAAAGAACTTGGTGATCGTTTAGTTGATATTGGTTTGCTAAATCCTTCGGATTGGGATGTAGTGCAAAGAGAGTACGGAAAAACTCTCGAGCCAATAAGCAATATTTTGGCGCGTCTTGGATTGCTTACAGAAGCTCAATTGAAGGACACCCTGGAGCTGCAATATCGTGTCCCGTTTTGCATTGTTAGCAAATATGAACTTGATGCGTCATTGGAAAAGCTGCTGCCCCTCGAGTTGCTGAAGCGCACCAGGGCTGTTCCAATTGCGCGACAGGGCGATACCGTTGTGATTGCAATGGTCAAACCCAATGATCGGTTAGCTGTAAAACAACTCAAGGAAAGCCTTCCAGATTGTCAAATCAAATTCTTGGTTTGCATGGAAGATGATTTTCTGCGCTTTTATAATGAGAAGTTTTCTGCCCAGGAAAGCAAGAAAACAGAGATCGTAGAGAAGGCAATCCCAGCCGCAGTTCCTGCCGCAATTCCAGCTGCCCAAACCGAAAATCGCCCCAAGCCTGTTCGGTCGGTTTTGGAAGAAAGTTTGGCGGCATTGCAAGGAGGAGTTGGACAAGGGCAAGGCGAGAAGGGGCCCGAAAAGCTTGAACCAGTCACACCTGAAAGCACAGAGCAACAAACACTGAAAACGCCTGATGTGACCGACGTTGCTAGCAAACGCCGAAAATCCGTTTTGGAGGAAGTAGTAGCACCCAAGACTGCAGAGCAAGTTAGACCTGCTCCAGCCGCGCCTACACCTGCTCCAACTGCGCCTACATCTGCTCCAACTGCGCCTACACCTGCTCCAACTGCGCCTACACCTGCTCCAACTGCGCCTACACCGGCTCCAACCGCCCCT
>Ga0182024_10008379_pt1 | contig 21822 bp, 18 predicted proteins | sample P32metaG_FD_120480 | JGI IMG/M metagenome (GOLD analysis project Ga0182024, IMG submission 120480) | Permafrost microbial communities from Stordalen Mire, Sweden - P3-2 metaG (Illumina Assembly) | ecosystem: Environmental > Terrestrial > Soil > Wetlands > Permafrost | place: Sweden: Stordalen...
AAACCAAATAGACGATGTCCATTAAGTTCCGCCCCATCCGCTAAAATAGAACTATAGACATTTCACAAGGAACATCGAGATCGCGGCACCACTATGACAGTATCTCCTTTGTTCCCTAATATTTGCCTGTAACCCATTTGTTTAGAATATTTTAGCGATACTATATTTGGTATGTTATTGCAAAGAAATAGACTTAGACCATAGTACCCCCCGGGGGGGAGGGGGTGGTGAAGCGAATAGCGAAGCTGATCCTGAAGTCTGTCTCGATCGCCTTGCAGGTCTTACTTGCTGCTGCCAGTTTCAAAGTACAGCTCGATTTCTTCCAAGGTCTTTCCCTTGGTCTCTGGAAGGAAGAAGGTCACGGTCGTCAGATAGAGCACAGTAAAGCCAGAGAAAAGAAAAAACATCGTCGAATAACCATACTTGCTGACGACGGGTAGAAAGATGCCGGCGAGCGTCGTGGAAACTAACTGATTGATGACGAGAGCGATGCTCATGCCGTTGGACCGGATGCGCGTCGGCATGAGCTCGGAAAGGGCGAGCCATACGCAGACACCGGGGCCCATGGCATAGAACGCTACGAACAGGTACAGGCCGATGGCGACCAGCCAGCCATGTCGCGCTTCGGGAACCCGGCCGACCAAGGCGCGGTCAATCTTCAACGGCGCGGTGCGGGCGGCGTCGAGATTGGCAAACGGGTTCTTGAAGAACGCTTCTACCTTGTTCGCAGGCACACAACTTTCGCGGGTGATCTGGATTGGCGCAGCGCCATGGTCGTCGGAACGGACGATGCTGGTCGCGGCGGTAAAGTCGCCGTAGGAATAGATGACCGCCAGCGAGGCACGATCGCTATTGATTTCGCCTCCGGTGTAGCCCTCGGCGGCGAGGAGTTTCTTCGCTTCCTCCGCATTGAAGGGGACGGTGAGCGTCTGGCCTGTCCCGACCATCGACTGCAAAATTCCATGGCAGTCGAGGTTTAGCTTCTCTGTTGATAGAAAGAGCAAACCCACGCCGATCAAGGAGACGATAATTCCAGATGTGCCGAGGATGAAGAGGAACTTGCGGCCCTTGCGATCCACTAATGCCATCCCGACGATTGTCATGACAAAGTTGATGAAGGTGAAGAGGACATAGCCCCAGTGCGCATGCAGGTCGGAGAGGCCGCTTTGGATCAGCATATTAGCGTTATAGGCAACGATTGAATTGATTCCTGTTGCCGTGTTGCAGGCGAGGATGACGCAGGCCAGCAGAAAGGGAACCACGTATTTTCGCCGACGCAGGGAGTCCTTGATTGCTTTCCCGGAGGTGGAGGAGGGCTTGGCAGCAAGTGCGGTTTGCTCCATTTCCTGGAACTCGATGTCTGCCTGTACCGGAGAGCGCGAGCGAAGGAGGGCGGCGTATGCCTGCTCTTTTTTGCCGCGCAGAAACAGCCAACGCGGAGACTCCGCCACGAACAAACTGCCGAGGACAAACAGAATTCCCGGCGGAAGCGAGACCCAGAAGATGCGGCGCCACGCCTGGTCTTTGAACATAAATACTGTCGCGGAATCTGCGATTCTGGCGACGGCTTCGACGCGATAACTGTAGTAGATTCCGATGACCGCTGCTGCAACGATGCCGAGCGTAAGCAGCCACTGGAAGACTCCTGTGCCCTTGCCACGATGGGATGCCGATAGACATTCAGCCAGGTAAAGCGGCACGACGATCCCGATGAGGCCGCCGCTGATGCCCTGCAGCAAACGCCCGAAGAAGAGAGGGCCATAGCCGTGTGAGAGGGCGATCACGGGAATGCTGATAATGAACGTGACTCCGCTTAGGGTCATGAGCGGCTTGCGGCCCATCCAATCGGCAAGCATGCCGGCGAACAACGTAGAGATCACGCTGCCCAGCAGCACAGCGGCAACAATGATGGAAAGCTGGCCAGCATTCAGGCGCGACGTTGCTTCAAGGTACGGCAACGCGCCACCAATGATGCCGACGTCAACCCCATACAGCAAGCCACCGAGTCCAGCCACCAGCAGGAGAAAACGATTGTAGCTGCGCTTCGTATCGTGAACGGCAGTCTTAGACATGGTCGCAGTTATATTGGTCATAAGGATTCAAGTCGAAACTCTATGGTTGTCGTGAGCTGTTCCGCGTTCCGGAGGTGGTAACGAATTCTCTCGGGCTCTGGCGCCTCTTTGGAGCATTGAAGTGCAGGACAATCGAGTTCATCAGTGGAGCTCATTCAGCGCGCCAACAGCATTTCTAAACAGTTCCCTGCTTATGAGAATGGCAACAGCAGGTGATCATCCTGCCGAGTTCCAGAATTCAATATACACAGCCTGTTCATTTCATCTGAAATAGTTATCTAGGGCAGCCCCTTCTATTTTTTCTTAGTACTCTATGTCAGTACTTGCCTCACATTATTTTATTATTGTTTACAATCGTTTCATTCTGTTTTAGTAACGTCTCGCGTTTTCCAAAATGCCATGGCACCTGACGCAACAATTCAACAGCTTCCGCCGGCTGGCAGCTTCTTCAAACTCAGGATGACCATGGAGTTCAGTCGCAGCTGTTTGACGCGGGGGTGATGGCGACTGCCATTGCTTTCCCCCGCCGTCGGAGACGCAATGAACAGATGGAATAAAGCCCTCGATCGATTCAACAAGTAGAGGAAAACTGGGGATTCTAGAGCCTAATGAAGAGCTTTGATATCACGATTGCGGGCGAAATCAATCTCGACCTTATTCTGTATGGGTTGCCGCAAGTGATGCCTTTAGAGCGAGAATTGCTCGGCACGGACTTTCAAGTCACGCTCGGCAGCTCTTCTGCGATCCTCGCTCACAATCTCGCTGTGCTCGGATCACATGTGGGCTTCATCACGTTAGTGGGCTCCGATGCGTTGGGGAAAATTGCCCTCGAACGTCTCGGCGAAAGCGGCGCCGATCTCACCCGGGTTCGAGTGAGTACGGGAAGCGCCCGCACCGGAGTTACAGTCCTTCTTGCTCACGGAAAGGAGCGCCATATCCTGACGTACCCCGGAACGATGGCCGAGATGCGAGTGCAGGATCTTGATGTTGCTTATCTAAAGTCTGGCCGACACTTTCATGTGTCATCGCTGTTTCTACAACGCGCTCTTGCACATGGTTTGCCGGCACTCTTCCGCGAACTGAAAGATGCGGGCCTAACCATCTCACTCGATACCAACGACGATCCCGAGGATAAGTGGGGCGATCTGCTTGATCCTTTGCTTGATCTGATCGACGTGCTGCTGCCAAACGAAGCGGAGGCCTGCCGTATCGCTCATCTAGATACTTTGGACGAGGCGCTTGAAGTGCTTTCGAAGCGCGTCCCTTGTATAGCCGTCAAACGCGGGGCGCAAGGCTCCATTGTTCGCGCGGGTAGACAGACCTTTGTTGCAAGGGGAATTCCCGTGGATCCGATCGACACCATCGGGGCAGGGGACAGCTTCAATGCGGGTTTTTTGTTTGCGTGGCTCAAAGGTCAGCCGCTGGATCAGTGCGCCCTCGCAGGCAACATCACCGGAGCGCTCTCTACGCTGCAGGTTGGTGGCACAGAAGCATTCCGCAACAGGGACTTTGCTAACAATTTTCTAGACCGGCACGCTCTTCCAGGACGCAATTAAACTTCTCAACGCTCGACTTGGATGGATGGTCGAAGAACTAGATGGGGCAAGGAAAGAGTAAATTATGGCTGACTTCACAAAAATCGTTGATGACAAGTTTATTGCCATGGTCACCGCGAAAGCAGAGATTAACCTTCCGCTTGGACAGTTCCAACCCGTCTCCACGCTGGTGGCGGAAAACCACTATCCTCAGCGCGCCCGCTTTCCCGTGATCGACTATCACAACCACCTTGACGCGCTCGAACCAGCTGACGTCCTGCGTGTCATGGATGCCTGTGGCATTGAGCGCATCGTTAACATCACCATGCAGACCGGGGATAACGCCATCCGCATGATCGACAAGTTTCACTCTGTCGACGCAGATCGCTTTGCGACCATCGGCTGGATGGACTGGACTGGGGTTGAGCGGTCCGACTTTACCGATGTCACACTGCAGCGGTTGGAGCGGCTCGTCGAACATGGTGCAAAAGGCATCAAGTTCTGGAAAGATCTCGGCCTGAGCGTACGTGATGCAAAAGGGAATCTACTGCGCATAGACGACGGACGCCTTGCCCCCATCTTCGAAAAGGCTGGCGAGTTGGGGATTCCGGTAATGTTCCACACCGCGGATCCCGATGCGTTCTTCCTGCCGATTGATGCGCATAACGAGCGTTACGAAGAACTGGCAGCGCATCCGGACTGGAGCTTCTGCGGCTCTCATTTCTCCAAAAAAGAACTGCTTGATCAACGCGACCGAGTGATCGCCCGCCATCCGAAGACTACATTCGTCGCCGCTCACGTAGCCGAATGCGGCGAGAACCTGGCCCGCGTCACGAACTTGCTGGAGACCTATTCGAACGTTTACATCGATATCAGCGCGCGCGCCTCGGAACTTGGCCGCCAGCCGTACTCCGGGCGCGCGCTCTTCCTGAAGTTTGCGGATCGTATTCTCTTTGGCGCCGATCTGGTCCCCGACGAGTCCATGTACCGTCTCTTCTACCGCTTCCTCGAAACCGCCGACGAATACTTTGAATATCCCTCTCATGCATCACGCCAGGGACGCTGGGACATTTACGGAATGTACTTGCCGGATGACGTTCTCCGTAAAGTATACCGAGAGAATGCGCTGCGGCTTCTCGCTTAGTGAGGGTACTCCTCAATGAAGAGACGTGGTGCGCAACAGTGCCAGGAAACCATGTTTATATCTATGATATTGCACGACTTAGGATGGTGGAGGCGGTGAGAGTCGTTCTTTTCCACACCCTTTATAATCGGTAAGTTGCTCATTCTAGAAAGGGAAGAAAGTGATAAGAGACACTCTGCCGGGCTCCCCGTACACGTATCGTACACAGGATTCTTTTGTGACCTCATGGGCGGAACTCAAGCACCCCTTAAGAGGAATACAACACCGAGTTCCGTGGCAGTTGAAGTCTTGAGCGCTTAATTTGAAGTGTTCTAGGAGTGCCGACTTTTCATCGTCGCGAACCATGCCAATAACAGCAAGTTACAGAAATTGCCGGAAGAATAGCCAAGATGAGTTCAAGTCGTTGGGATTAAGTTCGCGATTTTCGCTTTCGCTGTGTTCAAAGTTGTTGTCTGACCCCTGCTTCATTCGCCAAGGGCTTTAGTTGGTGCGCTAAATCGCCTTCGAGTGCCGCCTTCGCTTCCTTTCGACGAAATGTCATTGCAAGCGGTTTTTGTTTGACGTCTTCCATGAGAAAGCCTAAGCCGCTGTAGAACGCAAACGCGGCGAGAAGAAAGCCTGTCCATGCAGCGAAGATAACCGCTTTGTTACCAAATCCAAACTGGACCAAGGCACCGCCACTGGAACGTAAAATTGCAATCGTCAAGAGAACTCCAAGCAAGGGCTTTCCTGGGAATGTAACTACCGTAAGGACGATCAGTATGAGGGCTAAGAGGAGTAGAAAAACTCCCATCGCGATACTGGTGCTGCCTGGTGCGCCGGTGAAAAATTCGATCCCTTGCACCACCCATGCTGCGGCAAAGATGCCCATGGCTGTGGCTCCTCCGGAATCTCGCGAAAGGAACGCCATGATGCACGGGATTAGCTCAAGAGGAGCAACGAAGGCCAACATCATGACTGCAAGAAGCTTGGTGTCGGCTAACGGAATCCAGTGAAGCGCATAGGCGCTTAGTAAGGCATTGCCAACCCCAAAAGCGAAGCAACCGAGCGGCAGGGCGCTTCCGTAGGGACGCACAACAATCCGTGTGATTGACTGGACATCCGCCGCTTCTGTGTTCTTATCGCTCATATCTAATTCATGCATTGCAAAAGCTGCCGAGGACGGTTCCAAAGATTATGTGCGAAAGCAATATAGAGATGGGTGTCTTCGCGCCATAGTTGAGAGCAAGAAAACCGGGCGGTTCGAGTCTGCGTGTTGCTGATGGTCCAGCCCATTCGGTCGCCATCCGAGGGTGCAGGTTGGGTATCAAAGACATACCAACTGTGAGGACGACGGTGCCCTGAACAGCCCCGAAGAGTGCACCTCGCCACCAGGAGGGACCGCCAAGAAAATGGAAAGCCACGACGTACGGTAAGGCGAAGAGTAAACCGCTTAAGATGTGCAGTCCAAAGCCCCACACGCGAGCTTTCGATCGTGCCGAAGTAACCATTGTGCCGAGCATAAAAGGCAAGCTCATCCGTGTGAGGTGAAGGGCCTGAGTCATCGATTCGAACGTAGCTTGCGCGAGCGTCGCCATGACGCCCCAGAACAACCAGCTTTGCCAGTTCATTGCTTCGCCTCGATCCATTGACCTGCATGATTTGTCTCGCTCTCTGCAGCTTTTCGTCGTTTTTCAATAGCAAGTGCAGCGGTGATCAGACCTATATGCGTGAAAGCCTGTGGGAAGTTTCCCAGCGCTTCGCCGCTCTTCGGATCGATCTCTTCTGCAAACAGGCCGACATCGTTCGCATTCCGGAGGAGTTCTTCAAAGGTTTCCTCCGCTTGTTTCAGACTTCCTCCGCCCATGGCCAGATGCTCAGCTGCCCAAAAGCCGCAGATGCCGAAGGCTCCTTCGCCAGGGGCGACCCAATCGCCGGCTGGCGTGCGCTCTCTGTAGCGATAGAGTAGAGGACCACCTGCCACCAAATCTTGTCTGACGCGCCCGTACGTGCCCCGCAGTCGTTCTGAGGAAGCTTCGTGGAAATTGTGGAAAGACATGAGGAGAAGCGTCGAGTCCATCTTCTCTGAGCCCGGCTCGCTGGCGTAGCTATGGATTCCTTCGTTCCAGGATTCAGTTTCGATTAGATTACGGATTTCATCGCGAGTTCTTTTGAATCCTTCGACTTGTTTTCCTTCGATTGCTCCGTCTTCTGCCAACTTGACGAGTTCATCAAGCGCCACCCAGCACAATAAAAGAGAATGGGTATGTAAAGCAGCATCACCGCGAGGTTCCCAGATTCCTGCGTCTGGCTCTTGCCAGTGCTTGCAGACGTATTTGCCGAAATTGATTAGTGTTTTTGCGGTTTCTCGGTCAAGCTTGCCTTTACCCTTATAAAGCTTTGCCGACGCGCAAATAACTTCCCCATAGAGATCCATTTGCACCTGCGTGCGGGCCATGTTTCCCGTCCTTACAGGAGACGAACCTCTGTAGCCGGAAAGGTGCGAGAGTTCCTTTTCTTTGGCAACAATCCTTCCGTAGACGTCGTACATGACCATCAGCTTCGGTTGGGTTAGACGCGTTGCGTGAAGCATCCAGTCGACAAATGCTTCGGCTTCCAGCTCGTAACCGGTACCACACAAGGCGTGGATCGTCAGAGAAGCGTCGCGCAGCCAGCAATACCGATAGTCGTAGTTCTTGTCGCCACCGATTTTCTCCGGCAGTGACGTTGTCACAGCGGCGACGAAGGACCCCGAAGGTGCAAAATGGAGCATTTTGAGTGCCAGGACACTTCGCAAAACCGCTTCTTGATATGGCCCGGAATACGAACACTTCGCAGACCACGTCTGCCACCACTCGATTGTTCGATTGAGCGCAGCGAGTGAATTCTCAGGAAATGCGAGTGCGGCGGGAGCTTCTGTCTCGAACGTCAGCGAGAAAGAGAGTCGATCTCCCGCCTGGATCTTGGTGGTGTCCGTCGCATTAGAAGCATCAAGCTTAAACTCCATCCGGCTTTGTAGGCGGATGACAGTGCCTGGCAAGTCAACGAGAAGACCAAGGTTCCCCTTATCTTGGATATCGGGTTTCTTTGTTCCATACTGAGGTCGCGGATCGAACCGCAGATCGATCTCCACCTCACCGGTCAACGCTTCAAGGATACGGACCAGTTCGCGCTGAGGAGCGAGGTGACAGGATGTGAATTCTTCTCCAGCGACCGGCATGAAATCTGTCAGTCGAACAGTTCCGGTCGGAGTCACGAAAGTTGTTTCAAGCACGTTAGTGCCGTGTACGTATTTTCGACTGCTGGCGAAGGTCGTCGCGGGGCAGATCTGCCAACTCCCTCCGTTCTCTGGCCCTACGAGTGAAGCGAACAGGGAAGGGCTGTCAAAACACGGCCAACAAAGCCAATCTATCGATCCATCCATCGAGACGAGTGCGGCCGAGCGGCAATCTCCAATGACCGCGTAATCCTCAATTCCACGTTGGGGGTTAGAACAGGTTGCCAAGGGGTCTTGAGTCGGCATGGATTGACTCATCGCCGCTCCGCATCGTGAAGAAATATATCGGCTATCCGTAGGGACAGCGCCATGATTGTGAGTGCCGGGTTTGCGGGCAGTGCAGACGGAAAGAGGGAGTTGTCGCAGATCCAGAGATTTGGTATGTCGAAGCTCCGGCCTGTCGCATCAACCACATTCGTATTTGGGTCTTCGCCCATACGGCACGTGCCGATAATGTGTGCCGACCGTTGGAAGGTCCAGATGTCGGTTGCCCCAGCGGCTTTCCAGGCCGCCGTCATGAGGTCCTCGGCATGCCGGCTCATGCGCAGTTCGTTCTCTCCATAACTGAAATGAACACGTACTTTGTTCATCCCCATGGCGTCGGCCTCATCGGAAAGTTCGAGGAAGTTGCGCTCGTCCGGAAGGCAATCGCCGTTAATCCCGATGCCGGCTACATGGTTGTACTGTTGCAGGTAATCGACGAGCGGTTTACCCCAAAGACCGCGCCCTCGTGCCACTTGCATCGACCATGTGACCGGAACGATGCCCAGGCTTTGAGTAAGGTATCCGCCGACGAAGTCGGCTTTCACAGGACGAATCATGTCCTCGCTGATCAGTGACGCGGGAAAGCCCTTGTTCGGCCGGGTCTCTTGAGCAAAGGTTCCCCAAACCTGGGTGGCAACGTGAGCCATGAAGTTGCGGCCGACCTGCCCGCTGGAGTTCGCGAGCCCTTCGTTATGCCTGTCGTTGCAGTGCAACAGGAGCCGCGGTGTCTCCACTGCTCCCCCGCACAGAAACACAGCCTTGCACCGCTGTCGAATGTTCTCATCGCGATGCCGATAGATCACGGCACTGACTCTTCCTTGATCGTTGAGCTCGAAGTTGTGTACGAAGCATTCCGGCCGAATCTCTGCGCCGGCTTTGGCGGCTGCAGGGAGATAGGTCACATCCATACTGGCTTTCGCGCCGTTGCGGCAGCCTTGATGGCAATATCCTCGATTCACGCAGGCGTGTCGGGTCTCATACCCTTCCTGCTGGTAGTCGCTAGAAACAGCAGCTACTGGCGCTTCGCTGGTGCGGAGGCCAACTGCACGAAAGCCTCGCTGCATCAGTTCGGCGGGTGCATTCAAAGGTACAGGCGGCAACGGATACCTGCGCTCCGGGTCCCAGGAATAAAATGCCGGGCCTGAGACTCCGAGGAACCTTTCGAGCTCTATGTAATATGGCCTCAGGTCGTCCACGCTCATCGGCCAGTCGACGCCCACGCCGAATTCAGAGTGAATCTTGAAATCACGCGGGTCAGCGCGTGGCACAAACGCTCCCCAATGAAGCATGGAGCCGCCAACGCCAGTGCCGCTGTTGTTGGAACCAAAGGCAGTCGGGGTTTTTCCGGCGCTGAGCCGCTCGCCAAGTCAGTAAAGCTCTGAGGCCGCAACTTCGTCAGTCGCAAAATCTCGCCCCGGATCCCAGTTGCGTCCAGCCTCGAGAGCTACAACTCGCGATCCAGCACTAGCCAGCTTCGCCAACAATGGCCCTCCACCCGCGCCCGTGCCGACGACCACTGCATCTACTACCTCGTCCGTTCCATATCGCCGCATTGAATCAAGATTCATTCTCCTGCACCTTTGCCTTCGGCTCCCACGCCTCAACCTTGCCGAGACCCAGTTGAACGAAACCGGATAATGCGGCCGAGTTTGCTCCATCCGCGATCCCGCTATATCCTAACTGCGCCAGAGTCTCAGGGTGTGACATATAGATCCCTGTAACGTCCGCTCGTAGATTTTCAAACCATCGTTGCATCTGAGTCGCGCTGAGACTCGGGACATCGTCGCTAGAATCAGGCTCGCCTGCCTCCATCTCTCCGCTTTCGATCACTCTCAGCGTCTGATTCTTTTTCTCTAAGAGCAATTCGACAAAACACGTCCGAAACTCTCTGCGCGCATATCGATCGATTGCCGCTAATGCTCCGCGATAAGCCGTCAGATCTGGTGGCAGTTCTGAATAACGCCATCCCTTTCCCTGTCCTTCAGCCAACCGCGCATCAATGCTCAATGCGAAATCGATGGAACGGTCAGCCATCGGGACCACGCACTCCGCGAACGCCTGGAGTATCTCTTTTTGGTCCATCGACATGGCCGTCTTTCTGCTTGGCTCATCCGAAGATCGGAGTCGCTTTAACAGAACCTCGCGCGTCTGAACGCTCACCCTTTCGGAGTCAATGAGAGCTAAGTAAGAAGCATCGATTTCTTCTCTTCTGGTCATCATCCTCGCCTCTCGAAATGCGGTACCATGCGATTTGCGAAGTCAGCGATAAGCTTCGCCAGTTCTTGCGGCCGTTCCATAGGGAGGAGATGAGCTGCGCCGGTCAATACTCTCAGTTGCGCATTGGGCAGATGAGGCATTACTAGCTTTGCCTGCGCATCAAAACCCAGCGCCTTGTCTTTATCTCCCGCCACGATAAGCACCGGTAAATCCAGTTCTCCCACCCGTTCTGACCAATCCTCTTTGCTTCCAGAATCAAGCCATGCATTCCATGCCGCACAGTTCATGCGCAACACATCGGAAACTGCGCGTGCAAAGATGTGAGACGGGAGTGCCTGGGCTGTGTTTTCTTGAATGAATTTCTCGGCGTGCTTCCGATAGCTATTTCCAGGTCTCCCGAGGTTGGCCCTCATCTCAGCCCGCTTGTCGTCGCTCATGGGCTCGGGAGACGGCGGCGAAGATGCCACCAACACCAAACCTGCCAACCCCGAGAGTTCAGGGTCATTCTTGGCAAGACGCGCAACGACCAGGGAAACCTTGCCAGCCATGCTGTGTCCCACCAGCAGGAAACGCTTGAGCTTCAGCGTTCTCAGTCGCGCCACAACGTAATCGGCCATGCGCGCAACCGAGTATCCTTCAACCTCTGCGGCGTCACCAAATCCGGGCAAATCGACGCCGACACACCGCAATCGCGGGGAAAGCAGTCCGATCACCTCTGCCCATTCCTTCCAACTCCCGCCAAGAAACGGCATTAGTACCAGGGCAAGACTACCGGTGTCTTTGCCAAGAAATTGTTTCGGGAGCTCCGTCGTATCAAGTTCAAAAGCTTGTCCTTCCATACATCCACTCTTTCTTTAGAAACAGCTCTTCGATCTCGAGCTCCGAACGTTTGACACTTAAGGAGTCAAATTGGTTACAAGCCCCTTGACGTTGGATGCATTTTTGCGATACGCCAGATGTAGGAATGAATTTCTGCGCCACTCCTAGGGCGAGAATGTAACGTCACTTTGGATGGTGACAGTCCTACGCGGTCAACAGCGCGCAGCATCCTCCGGCCAAGTCCTAGTTGCAATTCGGGCCACGCTGTAACCTTGCGGATGGTTTGTGCGTCATACTGTCTGCAAAATAGAAACGTTTCGTCGCGTGCAACGCCTCAGCGACCTTTCTATCCTCGAAAGCTAAACAGCGAGAGCAAATCCACCCTGTTAGGGGATCCAACCATCATGAATTTTCAAAGCCCGTCCCGTCGCTTCATCGCTCAAGGACTCATCGCTGGATTGATTGGGGGAGTGGGAGGATCGGCAGCTAAGTTGATCGGCGAGGCCATCTATCCCCCGAGAACGCAAGGGCAAGAACCTCCTCCGGCGGTCTTGGCGGAGAAGGTCGCCGGTCATCCACTCAGTGAGACTCACAAAACGATTGCGACTCAATTCTTTCACTGGACCCTCGGAACGGGTATCGCTGGAGCGTACGGAGCGGCAGCGGAGTTTTCGCCAATCGTCACGGTTGGCTACGGCGTGGCGTTTGGAATCGCGGTAATGCTGGGCACCCATGAATCGACACTTCCCCTCCTGGGGCTCGACAAACCGCCGACGCAACAGCCGTTGCGAGAGCACACAAGCGAACTTGCAACCCATGCTCTTTACGGTTTTGTTGTGGAGTTCATTAGAAGGCGCCTTGTGAAGCGGTGGAGGGTTGTCGCATCGTATGTAAGCCCGAGCTAAATTATGTTCGATCTACAAAAGACCATTCTTCCGGCACACCCGCTGCCACCGAGTGCAGATTTCCCCTCAGGGCACATGCGGCTCATGTTGCATGATGAGTATTCCAAGGCTTCAGCGATGAGAAGAACCTAAGAGAATTTCGGACAGACAGATAGGGAGTGTAATGCCAAGATACCGTAATGGAAAGAAGGCATTTGGCTCACCAGGTCTTCCACCTCGTTGGACCCACGGCGACAAAGACGGAGTTGGGACTGCCTATTCTGGGTCTAGCCGCCTGTGGTTCACAGTCTGGAATGGAATTGTTACTGAGCTTTATCATCCGACAGTTGACCGCCCGCAGGTGCGCGATCTGCAATTCCTGATCAGCGATGGAGAGACATTCCTTCATCAGGAAACCAAGGATCTGCGCACTCAGATCAAGCGAATCGACAAAGTTCTCGCATACAGCGTGCAGGTTCAGGATCCCGGCGGACTCTATTCTTTTGACAAATTGATTCTGGCTGATCCGCATCAACCATGCCTTCTCATTCATACTCGTCTTCATGCGACGCCGGAGGTAGCCAAGCGACTGAAGCTATATGTTCTCTGCGCTCCGCATCTGGAATGTGGCGGGGCACATAACTCCGGCTATGTGATCGAAAGTACCGGCCGCGAACGGGTATTGATGGCTCAAAAAGGTGGCATGTGGATGGTGATCGCGGCGACGCATCCCTTCTCCCGTGCCTCGGCCGGTTATGTCGGCACAAGTGACGGGTACACGGACCTCGCCGATGGCTATCAGATGAAATGGGAGTTTGATAAAGCTGAGGACGGCAACATAGCCTTAGTGGGTGAGATTCCGCTCGAAGAAAGCCAGGAGTTCACTCTGGGGGTCGCCTTCGGAGACACATTGCAGCGGGCATTGACTACGTTGTTTCAGTCTCTTTCAACACCCTTTGAACAGCATCGCAAGCGTTATGCCGAGCAGTGGTTACGTTCGACAAATTCTCTTCTGGATCTGTCAGGATACGCAGGTGACGAAGGTCATCTGTATAGTGCAAGTTGTCAATTGCTGCTGGCGCATGAGGACAAACTCTATCAGGGCGCAATGATCGCCTCGCTTGCAATTCCATGGGGCCACGTGCGCGGCGATAAAGAAGGTGCGGGAGGCTACCATCTTGTCTGGCCTCGAGACATTACACAGAGCGCGCTTGCGCTGTTGGCTATTGGCAACAAGGAAACACCTCTGCGCAGCCTGATTTATCTAGCGACGGCGCAACAAGACGATGGAGGATTTGCGCAGAATTTCTGGATAGACGGGACACCCTTCTGGAAGGGAGTTCAACTCGATGAAGCTGCATTCCCGATTCTGCTGGCCTATCGGCTTTGGAAGGAGGAGGCGCTGTCAGGTTTTGATCCGCTGTCTATGATCGTAGGTGCTGCGAGCTACCTGATACGCCAGGGGCCGGTCACCGGGCAGGAGCGTTGGGAAGAGAACAGTGGTTATTCGCCTTCGACGCTTGCCGCATGCATTGCTGCGCTCATCGCTGCGGCCTCCTACATTCGCTTTCGGGGAGATTCATCAACCGCCCAGTTCATCGAAGATTACGCCGACTACCTCGAAAGTCATCTCGAAGAATGGACAGTTACAGAGATGGGCGATCTGGTTGAGGGCATCACCAGCCACTACCTTCGGATGCATCCCATCAAGCGCGGTAAAGCGGCTCGGCCTGGAGATATAGAAAAGGCAAAACTGAAGCTCACCAGCCAGGCCCCAGGGGTAAGAGCTGAGTTCCCAGCGCGCTCCATTGTTGACGCGGGCTTTCTGGAGCTGGTCCGCTACGGGGTAAGGGCTCCAAACGATCCGATGATTGAGAGATCGGTGCGCGTTGTGGATGAGGTGCTCAAAGCAGTGACGCCTTCCGGCACATGTTGGCGCCGCTATAACCATGACGGATACGGGCAGCGAGAAGATGGTGAAGCATACGACCAGTACGGCGTGGGTCGCGCGTGGCCGTTACTGGCAGGAGAGCGGGGCCACTACGAAATCGCCGCAGGCCGCCTTCCGGTAGAACAAATCCGTTCGATGGAAGGCTTCTCGACCCCGACCCATCTTCTTCCGGAACAGGTGTGGGACGAGCCCGATCGCCCAGAAGAACAACATTTGCGATGCGGGCGACCAACAGGTTCAGCAGCTCCACTGCTATGGGCGCATGCTGAATACATCAAGCTGCTGCGCTCTGCGCGCGACGAAAAAGTCTATGAGCGAGTCGATGAAGTTGTGGAGCGCTATCTCAATCAGAAGGTGCCATCTTCGACTCGCATGGTCTGGTCCCACAATCATCCAGGTAAAATTCGTCGCACTGGAGAGACGATTCGGCTGATTGCGGAAGAGGCGTTTGAGGCCCATTGGACGCATGACAAGGTACCGACCGTTCATACGTTGCGCTCAGTCGAAACACAACTTGGCGTACATTACGCTGACCTCGATGCGATTCCAGCAGAGAGTACCGTTGTCAAATTCAATTTTCACTGGACGACATCAGATCGTTCCGATAAAGGGTATTTTGCGGTAGAGGTCGCAAGTCAATCATGAGCTCACCACCTGTTGTTGTGATTACGGGATCGTCCGCAGGTCTGGGCCGCGCAATCGCGCATGCGTATGCTAAACGCGGCGCAAAGCTAGCGCTACTAGCCAGAAGCTCGGAGGCGCTCGCTGCGGCCCAGCGAGAATGTGATGAGCTTGGCGGCCACGCGATCTTTGTCCCCGTCGACGTCTCGGACGCCGATGCGGTGGAACGCGCGGCTAGCCAGATTGAGCAGGAGTTGGGTCCAATCGATATATGGATCAACAACGCCATGGTCAGTGTGTTCTCTCCGGTCAAAGACATGGAAGCATCTGACTACAAGCGCGTTACAGACGTACTATATCTCGGGTTCGTCTATGGGACGTTGTCCGCTTTGCGCCGAATGCTGCCGCGGGATAAGGGGACAATCGTTCAGATAGGGTCCGCACTTGCATACCGGTCGATTCCGCTGCAATCTGCTTACTGCGCGTCCAAACACGCCATCAATGGCTTTACAGACTCACTTCGTTGTGAACTGTTTCATGATCACAGTAACGTTCGACTCACCGCCGTACACATGCCCGCCATGAATACGACTCAGTTTGGCTGGGTCAAGAATCGGATGCCGCACAATACTCAACCCGTCCCTCCAATCTTCGAACCGGAGATCGCCGCGGAAGTAGTAGTCGCTGCAGGATTGGCGAAACATCCTCGTCGTGAATATTGGGTGGGCGCACCAACGATCGCCGCGATCCTCGCCCAGAAGGTGGTTCCGGGCTTGCTTGATCGATATCTCGGTAGGACGGGATACAAAGCGCAACAGATAATCGATGAGCCTCGCGATCCGAACGCTCCCAACAACCTATACGAACCAGTCGCAGGAGCGCACAGTACGCGTGGCAAGTTCGACGATCGATCCAGGCACACTAGTGCCGAGGTCTTCGTCTCCATGCACCGTGCGTGGGTCGCTCTAGGAGCTGCGGTTTTGGTAGGCGCAGGCGTTGTCGCGTTTGGTGCGAGGAGGCGTTCTTGAAAACGGCGACCAAAGACGTGTCGGAGAAAGTTGTTCCTGTTGACACCGCATTGATCGTCGCGACTTCAGCTGCATTATTGACCTTGTTCCCCGTGGCGGCCCACCAGTTGAATTTGCTGCCGCACTTGCCGGATCCACCTTCTGCTATCTTTTCCTCCGATCACATCACAGAATCGAACGCAGCGAACCCGTTTGGAATACCGGACAGCCTGCTTGGACTCGGAAGTTATGGTGCCACGCTCGCACTCATATTCCTTTCGCAACGACGCCCGATGGCGCGGAAGTTACTTGCGATGAAATTGATTGCCGACGGCTCGGTGGCAAGTTTCAATGTAGTAAGGCAATTGGTATCGTTCGGAAAGATATGTTCGTGGTGCACAGGTACGGCTCTTTGTACAGCGGCCATGCTTTTCGCAGGCCGCAAATTGCTTGCACCAGAAGCAATAGTCGAGAGTCGCCACTTGACCGGACTCTAAGCTAATCAGAAGTAGAACCCATGGATCCTCTTGTGCGCGATTAGTTCAGCGAAGACAAGAAGGACAGTTAATACGCTCACCCAAAATGTAAACTGCTCCATACGCTTCTTGCGTGCTGATATTGGAGTCAGACGCCAATGAGCTGACGGCCTTCGGCGAAGTCGCCTCACTTGCCAGAGAACAACGAAATTGATGGCCGCACCAGCGAGAGCAAAGATCAGCATCGGCAGCCTAATCCAATCCCTATGAAAATCCTGCGAAGGAGCAGATGTGGCAATCGAGGTAATGAATGCCGCTAAGCCAATCGCGAAACGCATGCCGCTGGCCGCGATCACCGCAGTACAAACGCTTTGAAGAAAGGCGAATGCCAGCGCCGACCACGCGAGAGCCCCGCTACGGGTCTCGATTCGCTCCATTCGCTGAAGTTCATCTACTGTCTGTTGCGCCATTCGTCCATTCTCACACTATTTGTCAGAATTCATTGAGCGATCAGGTATAAGAAAAGTCACCAGTTCTGTCTAGGGATGGGTGACAGGATGAAAGATTTCTGCAAAACATTGCATAGAGCTACAGGCACGTAAGGTCAACAGGAGATTGACAAGCGATGGGTATAGGTTTGATCACGGTGTAGCCCGCGTTTAGATTTTGGTCCGTGAGAGCCGTCAAGGTTTGGATTTGCCACACAGGTCATTCAGGAGGCGCTCCGCTTCTACCCACCATTTTGGATGACCGACCGCGTGGCTGTCGCGTACGGCAGTGTAGGGGATGTCGCCTACCCCCGAGGATCAATGGTCACTGTGTTCGTATACGGTGCGCACCACCTCCGCGCTACTGGCAGAGTCCGAGAATTTCGATCCGGAGCATTTCACCAAAGCGAACGAGAAGCTGCGAACGCCCCTCACTTATCTGCCGTTCGTTTCAGCTGACCTCAGGCCATCGATCGAAGCTTGTCCGAATGGTCATTATGCGACCGAAGCACGGAATCCGCATGACCTTCATCGGGGCAATCGCACCTGACCGTTCTGCGACCGTTCAGGAATAGATACCGGCAATAGGTGAATTGGGGTTGAGCTGGATTGCAGTCGTTATTGGTACCGTGGCTTGTCCCAATAGGTTCGAGACAGCGCCAGAAGATGGATGCTCCATATCCTCTCCAAGGGGAGATACGTCTCCATTGCGAAAACTAGCTTGGTGGCGGAAATTTGGTGGAGGCGGGGAGAATCGAACTCCCGTCCGAAGAAACCAACGACAGAGAGCATTCATGCTTTTCCGCGTTCATCTTTGTCTCGTAGCCAACCCTGAGAACGGGCGAAGATGAGTCGGCCACCAGCCTGATCGATCTCGTCATTGCCGTCCAGGCGGAACAGCTTTGACCAGCCTACTGTGCGACGATTGGTATCCGCCCGTAGGCGAAGCGGAAGCAATCGGCTACTTAGTTAATTAAGCAGCAAGCGCGAATTGAGGTTCGGCACTTATAGTTTTGTGAGCGATTACGGGTGTCCACACCCCGGCATGCCTCTCTGCCACAAGCAACCCCGTCGAAACCATGACGCCCCCACATGGTGGAGCAGCTTCGAGCGTTGCATTCTGCAGCGCTGTCAAAGAACTAAATCGAGTATAGATGGCGACATCTCTTGGAGTCGAACCCACGTCCGAAAAAACTCCCAACAGAGAGCTTTCATGCTTTGTCCGTATCATTGTTGTCTCGTCATCGGCATGCCTCTCTGCCACAAGGAATCCCGTCGAAGCCGTGACGCCCCATATGGAGCAACCCCGCGAATGCATTGGGCGCTGCAAAGAACTAATCAAATTATACGCTTAGGTGCTGTCTAGAACTCACGCAGAACCCTTATGCGAAGATCAGAACCACTGTCAACTAAAGCGCAGCATTCTCCAAATCGACGCTCTGCCATTCGCCGCGTTCAATTCCTGCACGAATCTCTCTTGGGGTCTGGCCCTTTTTCGTCTGCTGGTAGGCGTAAACGGCCTCCTTCATGCAGGTGGAACAGGTTGCGCCGTGCGTGCCTTCGAAGCAGCTATGCAGGCTGTTGTGCTTCAACGCCCGGTCACAGTGGCAGTAGCATGGCTGCTGGTGCAGCACCGCTGGAATCTTCGCCGCCATCTGATACGCGATCACTTGATAGGGATGAGAGAAGTAGACGCCTGTCAACTGGTTTCCGCTCAAAACTGGCGGTAGGGCCTTGGTTGGAGCCGTTGCGTTGTAGGCTGGTACGTCATCTGACGGGTTCGCCCACTGTGCCGATGCTGCCATCGTGACCAAGCCGAGAGCCAAACATCCTAATACTCGCTTCATGCTCACTATCATAAATCTTCTCGCCCCAAAGGCCATGTCTATTCATTATTTGGGAGAAAAAAAGGCGGCACGAACGGTAATTTGCTCGTGCCGGGAGGCCAGTGACGCAACTTGTATCAGCCAAAACTCCACTGCAGGCTGAAGATCCTTTACGGGCGAAAACTCACGCTTCCGTTAAAAGAAATATACCACAATGTGGATGTTGAAAGCGAAAAATATGTTCAATCATAGAAATTGCCTGATTTCCTCATGGTTTTTTGTCCACCGAAGTGAGCAGTTTTTCAAAGCAAAACTTCTATTATCAATTCGTTATGATGTATAGTCAGGATGTTTTAGATTTAGGCAACAAGGCGCAAGTATTTTTTCAGGAATTGATTGTTGCGAATCTCTATTGGACCCAAATAGGTCTAGCAAGCGGTGAATTCGTCGCTAAGGCGGCTGGCCATCGCAGTATCGCGGTCCGTAATCCCCCCTGCATCGTGCGACACCAGACCCAGCAGCACGCGGTTATAGCGGATATCTATGTCCGGGTGGTGTCCAGCCCCCTCCGCGATCTCAGCGACGCGATTTACAAACACCAGCGCAGCGACGAAGTCTTTGAAGGTCCACTCCCGCACTAGCTTGCCCTCCTGCAGCCTCCACTCCGGGTTAGCTCTCGAAAAATCTTCAATCTCAGCCGCAGTCAACGCGCTTTTCATGGACATAAACCTCACGTCAGCGATGCTAGCTGTCTTGCCTGGTCTGCGCAACCGCCGGGCGACACAGCGTAGCGGACAAGGCGGCAGGGGATTTCTTCACGGTTGCCGCTCGCAGATCGGACCATGACTCGACCGGCATCCGTAGAAATACTTCGACGATCTCCGGATCGAACTGCCTTCCTGAACAGCGGGAGACCTCTTTGCTGGCCTCAGCAAAGGTCGTTCCCTTGCGATACGGCCTATCCGATGTCATTGCGTCCAGCGTATCGGCGATGGCGAAGATGCGCGCGCCGAGAGGAATCTCGTTCCCTCGCAGACCTCGCGGATAGCCACTGCCGTCAAAACATTCCTGGTGGGTATAGACGATCTCGGCGGCTTCTCGCAGAAAGGGAATCTTGCGCACCATGTTGTAGCCGCGTTCGCAGTGCTCCCGCATGATGCCCATCTCATCCGCATCGAGGCGACTGGGCTTGAGGAGGATGCGGTCGGGCGTTGCAATCTTGCCGATGTCGTGCAGGAAGGCGCCTCGCGCAATCACTCGCAGTTCGTCTGCATCGAGGCCCATCGCTCGCGCCAGCGCTATGGTGTAGGCTGTGACGCGCTTGGAGTGCCCCTCGGTCTCTTCATCGCGCAGATCCAAGGCATCTCCCATTGCCTCAAGCGTGATGTCGTAGCTGCGTTCGAGGTCCTGCATGGTGGAACGGAGCCGTCCGGTCCGGGCCGAAACGATCGATTCGAGATTGTGCCGGTAGACGGCGTTCTGCTTGCGCAGCCTTCCATGCTCCACTGCGCGCATGACGACGCTGTGCAATTCGACTCGTTCAAAGGGCTTGAGAATGTAGTCGATGGCGCCGCGACGAAAGGCGTTGGTCGCAACGTGGATGTCGTTGACAGCCGAGCACATCACTACGGGCATTCCTGGATGGTCGGTGGCGATCTGCTCAAGCAACGTCAGGCCGTCGATGCCTGGCATCATGATGTCGGACAGGACGAGGTCGTAGTCAGGGTCTTGCTGAAGGCGCGTTAGCGCGTCCTCGGCGCCTGAAACCGCGGTGGTTTCGTAGCCGCAGCGCTCCAGCAGGGCCGCTACGACGCCGCGCACGGCCTCTTCATCTTCGACTATCAGGATTCGTTCCTGGGGCATGGATAGACACTCTCGCGGGGCTTGGCGGTCGACTCTTGGTGTCTATCGGCGGAGGAGGAGGGTTCGATTAGGTGGGAGGATTTTTAGGCGAGTTTTTTGCGGAAAAATTCCGACGGTGGTGGAGGGTGGCTTTTTGTCGATTTGCTGGTGTTTTTGAGGGGTGTTTTGGGGAAATGACGTTTTGGTGGTGGTGAAATCGTGGTGAAATTGTGGTGAATTGCGTGGCAGACGTGGACAGCGGGACGTCTATTTTCGGGGGTCAGAAAATGGGACATCGATGCGAGATTTATTTTGTGAAGGTTGCCGCTCCCACATAAAGGTGGCTAGAGGTTCTACCGAAGGAGGCTGCGGGTGCTCAGCAGCTCTTTTTTGAGTCGGCGGCGGCCTTGCGGGTTGTTACCCATCCGGGTTTGGTGACCTGGCGGCTGCGGCCCAGGGCTAGTGCGCCCTCGGGGACGTCTTCGGTGATGCTGCTGCCGGCGGCGACATAGGCTCCGGCTCCTATGGTCACGGGAGCGACCAGGGTTGAATCCGAGCCGATGAAGACTCCGTCCTCGATGGTTGTCAGGTGCTTGTGCTCGCCGTCGTAGTTGCAGGTAATTGCTCCTGCACCGATGTTTACGCCGGCACCTATGACGGCGTCTCCCAGGTAGTTCAGGTGGTTGGCCTTTGAGCCTTTGCCGATGGTCACTTTTTTGGTTTCGACGAAGTTTCCGACGTGGGCGGATTCGCCGATGCGGGATTCGGGGCGCAGGTGGGCGTAGGGGCCGAGGACGGCGTGGTTGGCCACCTCGGCTGTGTCGAGGATGCAGCCGTTGCGGACGGTGACGTTGTCGCCGAGGGTGGAGTTCTGGATGACAGAGTAGGAGCGGATGCGGGACTCGCTGCCGATGGTGGTTGCGCCGAGGAGTTGGACGTAGGGCTCGATCACGGTGTCGGGGCCGACCTGCACTTCGGGGTCGATGACGCAGGTCTCGGGGCGGAAGATGGTGACGCCGTTTGCCATGAGGCGCTTTGCGGTGGCGAGGCGCATGGCGGCGTCGAGGTGCATCATCTCGGCGATGGTGTTTGCGCCGAGCACCTCGTCTACGCTGTCGGCGATGACGGCTACTACACGCTGTCCGTCGGCGACCAGCATTGCGGCTACGTCGGTGAGGTAGAACTCGCCGTGAGCGTTGTTGGTGGAGAGGGAATCCAGTTTGCTGAAGAGGGCTTTGGTTTCGAAGCAGTAGATTCCGGAGTTGATCTCGGGGGCTTGGAGTTGGTGCGGCTGCAGGGCTTTCTGCTCGACGATGGCGGTCACCTCGGATGCGCCTTCGCTGACACGCAGGACGCGGCCGTAGCCGGTGGGGTCGCTGGGGACGGCGGTGAGGATGGTCATGGCGGCGTGCTCGCGGAG